>Ga0163179_10000975_pt1 | contig 20511 bp, 11 predicted proteins | sample AtlANTMetagenome_FD_109643 | JGI IMG/M metagenome (GOLD analysis project Ga0163179, IMG submission 109643) | Marine eukaryotic phytoplankton communities from the Atlantic Ocean - Atlantic ANT 2 Metagenome | ecosystem: Environmental > Aquatic > Marine > Oceanic | place: North Atlantic Ocean... | reverse complement strand
GAAACCACGCAAAGACTGAATCCGCGTAATCGCAGCGGTAAGCGTCGTCTTGCCATGGTCAACGTGACCAATGGTGCCGATGTTTACATGAGGCTTGTCGCGAACAAACTTCTCTTTGGCCATCTCTATCTCGCTCCTACCCTTTTAGGGAATCACTGAGTGGAGCCCACGACCGGGCTTGAACCGGTGACCTCGTCCTTACCAAGGACGTGCTCTACCGCTGAGCTACGTGGGCTGGTTCTACTCTCCTTGCGGTGCCGCGAAACCACGGCCTCTTCTCGTTTTCGAAACTGGAGCGGGAAACGGGGTTCGAACCCGCGACCCTCAGCTTGGAAGGCTGATGCTCTACCAACTGAGCTATTCCCGCGCGATATTTTTTCTCTTCACTTTCACTGGATGGTGGGGGGAGGAGGATTCGAACCTCCGTAGGCGTACGCCGGCGGATTTACAGTCCGCTCCCATTGGCCGCTCGGGCATCCCCCCGTTCAACCAGTTCGTATCTCCTGTTGCTGGAGGGCTCAAATGGTGCTGGCGACAGGACTTGAACCCGTAACCTGCTGATTACAAATCAGCTGCTCTACCAGTTGAGCCACGCCAGCCTAATGGTGTCCTTCTGGGACTTCAGTCCCTCATTTGAGTCAGGTTCTTATTAATTGCTGAGGCTAGGAACGGAGCCTTTTACACGCGGCCTATAGGCCTGTCAACGGCATTTGGCGTTTGTTTTTCAACTCTCTCAAGGCTTGCCAGGGAGCCTGGCCAGATCGGCTGTGCTCGTATCGAAGACCGAAACGTCTAGCTTGCCGTCGATCTCAAGGCGCAAAACCTCTGTAGTGCTGAGCAGGATCCCGTTTCGGATAAATTCTCGACGGAAGGGAATAACAAGGCCCGGCTTCACCTCTCGGTAGTCATCGTAGCGATAAACGATGTCACCACCCGCCGATCGAAAAGCCACCTCAACGGGCCGATAGCTGCGAGCATCAATCTCGAGCCGAGCAGTCTCTTTTCCGTCACTACCCGTGCCCACAAGAATAAAACGTGAATCGCCGCCCTCACTCACCCGACCTGCAAGAGTGAGAGCCGCGTCGCCAAGCATCTGCGGGCCATCTGCAGCCAGGGCCAGAGGTACCGAGAACAGACGCGCCGGCGAAAACTCGCTGAGACGTGACTCGACTGCACCTATGGGCACCTCATGAACAGACTCATCGACCAGCAGATACGCTGACCCATCCTTAATGATTGTCGCGCTGTTCTTGCCCTTACCTGAGTCAATACGAATATCGAGCCGAGCGCGTCCATCACCGGCAACCCGCAAGAACCGATGCCTCGCTGTCACCTTGCGCCCTGAACTGCTCTCCTTGACGCTTCGCCGATAGACAAAGTCGATCACCTTGACCTTCTCGAGAACCCGACTGCCCCCGCGCTCACCACCTAAGGCCAGCGACACGCGCTCTATGAGTACGTCGACCTCCGGTGCGCCGCCGAGAGCAAAAGACAGGCTCGGCACCAGTAAAGGCAACACAGTAAGGGCCGCCAACAACCGTAAGGAACGAAAAGTACTGGGAAGGGATCGGAACAAGATTCTCTCGTCGCTGGGCATCATGCCTACAATTTGGCGTAGGTTAACAGCCAACAGGTGGTTAGAAAGTCTGTTGCCTGGCAATCCTTGTGAGGTAAGGCTGAATGAGTCTCAGCGCCACAGAAGTCAGTAAGCTTAGCCTCTGGCTCACTGACAAGCTCGCGGGGGCTGCGCTGCAGGAGATCCGGCAGCCAGATCGAGACACCCTCGTCCTCAATTTTCGAATCCCTGGCGAAAACATCCAGTTGCTGCTCGCCTCGGGTGCGGGCCGAGCGCGCCTTCACACCGTCGAGCGAGCACCCCGCAACCCAAAGCGCTCGCAAGCCTTTCAAGGTCTACTCCGCAAAGAGCTACGAGGTGGTCTGGAACAGCTCGAGCACGTCGCTCGTGACCGGATCGTCCTCTTGCGGTTGCGACCACGAGGGGGCCCCATGAGGACTCTCGTAGCCGAGTTGACCGATCGTCACGGAAACTTCTTCTTGCTCGACGAGAACGATTTGATTCTAGGTTCGGCCCGACCTGCCTCCAGCAAGACACGGCCCCTTTCACGGGGAGAGCCCTGGGCACCACCTCCTGTTCACGAGCCTCAGGAGCGTGACCGATTTACGAATGTCACGCCTGCAGAACGCGATCGGGCTGTTCGAGAGCACTACAAAGCCAGCGAAGAGCAGGCCCGACTACAACAAAAAAAACAGCGACTACAGAGCCTGATCACATCCAGAGTCCGCAAGCTGCGTCGCACCCTCACAAAGCAACTCAAAGAGTCCGACCGAGGCCAACACGCTGAGCAACTTCGACGAGATGCTGAGCTGCTTCAGGCGTCATTTCATGCCCTAAAAAAAGGCCTAGACGTGCTTGTGGTCGATGACTACTACTGCGATCCACCCACGAAAGTACGCATTGAGTTAGACCCCTCTTTGACTCCTGGTGAACAGATCGAACGACGCTACCAGCGCGCAAAAAGGGCCGAACGTTCCGGTCTGATGGCCAGTCAACGACTGGCAAAGACCCGCTCCGAGCTGGACTGTCTCGAGCCTCTCGCTGCTGCTTGCAAAGAGATCGCTTCGATCACGGATGCGCAAGCCATCGAAGCTCAGCTGCCTTTAGCCTTGCAAGCTCGCCTGCAAGAGCCAAAGAAGCGAGCCCAAAAGACCCGAGAGGCGAGGCGAACCCGGCTGCCCTACATCAGCTATCGCAACAGCAAGGGACAAGAATTTCGCGTCGGCCGAGGTGCCCGCGAGAACGATGAACTGACCTTTCGTCATGCCCGTGGCAACGACGTATGGCTGCATGTACGAGGAAGGCCTGGCGCGCACGTCGTGATCTGCCAGCCTGGGCCGTCTCCCAGCAGCGAACTCCTCTTGCTCGGAGCCCAGTTAGCCCTGGCCCACTCAGGTCTCAAAGAAGGCGCGCGCGAGGAAGTCAGCTGGACCCGGGTCAAAGAAGTCAGCAAGAGCAAGGGGCTGCCAGCAGGCAAGGTTCTGGTCAGGGGAGAGAAGGTTCTCTACGTAGAGGCGCGCCGAGCAGAACTCGACTGCCTGCAACGAGGCTGAGAAGAGCCAGGCTATCGCAAAGGGCTAGTTTGTCAGGACCTTGATGCTCAGGTCGTAGGGGCCTGTGCTCTCTCCGACTCCACCCACGAGCAGAATGTAGTCGCCAGGAGGAAGAGTCCCCTTCCAAACCGCCTCTTCACCGTCTTCTTGCGCTCGACCACCCACATTGAGCTCGCGGAAAGCAGTGGGGTCATCATCCTGGGGAGTCTCGTTGCTATCTACGTCAATGAAACTAGCGTCAAAGAAGGGTGCAGAGGTGTCTGGACCACCCACCATAGAACCAAAGCTGCCCTGGTAGAAGCTCGGACTGATAGCCAGGTTCTCGGCCTGCCGTTGTCGGATCTGACTGCTGAGATTCTCAGGCATCTTCTCGTCGAGATCAGAAATGCCGTCCTGATCGTGATCGTGGAGACACTGAAAAGACGAATTGCCCTGAGTGCCTACTTCAGCCACATAGGCACTGTAGGTAGGCTTATTGATGAGGTTGCCCTGAGCAGCAACCCAGCTAGGCATGACCTGAGGATAGAAGTAGACCGCTGAGTCCGAACACAGACCATCGGTAGGGTTCGGACCAAAGCCCCACATACCGTAGTCGGCCGCATCAGGAACATCCGAGGCCAGGGCTACGGCAAGGAAAGGATCCGTGAGAGTCGCGCCGCCCTCAATGGATGAGATCCGCCGATCAACCCAGATGGCCAGATTGGTGGTTGAACTCAAGGTAAAGCCATAGCGATCGGTATCGGCAATCTCAGTCGAGACCTCTACAAGAGCGCTGTCGTCGTCATCGCCGGCGCTGCCCGTGTCATCGTCATCGTCGTCGTCATCGTCGTCGTCATCGTCGCCACTGGCAGGAGGGGCCACCGGCTCGATTACATCAAAAGACTCAGCCGAATCGATAACACCGATTACGTGCCGCTGAGCTCCCTGAGGATCCAACTGCCCGAGCTGACGAACCGTAGTGATCTTGGCGCCATCGACGTTCTCAAGGCTGAGGCGTGGGTTCGCTGGATCCGCATCATTAATGCGAATGATGTTGGCCAGCAGGTCACTACCGGTGCCCGTCTGCACGAGCAGGAAGTTCTCTGGCTGCTCGAGGCCACTGATCACCACCGCCAGTACTCCGTAGTTACCCGCTACGGTGCCAAAAAAGTCCGTCTGTGGATGAAAGAGCATGTAGTCGAGGTTCTCTGTCTTGGTTAGAGCAGAGACATCTTCTGTGGGCCCAGCAGGGTCGATGCCGCCGCTATAGGTGCGGTTAAAGCCCCGTACGTTGTAGCCCAGCTGGAAGCCATTCGCGCCCCAGAGTTCGCCTGGAGCAGGGTTTGCGGGATCTGAGACCACAGCCGTAGTGGACGTCTCGTAGTTAGGAATATCGGTGTCGAAGACCAGCTGACCGCCGACCTCGTTGGTCATGCCCGAGACAGCCATCGCTGTGCCCCACTGCAAGGCAAACTCAGCAAACTCGTCTGCCTCTGTCAGGGCCTGAATCGTGTCGATCCCCCGGGTGGGAGCACCGCCATCGTCAAGAAGAGGCTCGCCGGCAGCGTCCACGGAGTTGACGATCTGCCAGATGATGTCGTCGCCATAGAGGTCATGCAGATACCTGGCAAAGAGATACTGAGCTCCCCGATTGCCGAGATCTTCAAGGGTGTTGTTTGAGATCAATGGCAACAAGTACGAGGCATCTTGATAGACCCACGCGTCGGAGTAAGCGATGGCGCCATAGCCCGTCACATCAGCAGCTAGCATGCTCATTGCGTCGAGCAGCCAGTCTTCCTCTGCAGGCGGGCGACCCAGGTCATCTGCGCTCAGCGGGTCGAGCAATTCTTTGCCCGGCTCACGATGCGTGTTGTAGCTGATGAGTTCTTGCAGCGCGATGGAGATACGACCTGCAACCTCGTAGTTCAAGTAGCTATCTAACGGCACAAGAGGCTCGCCCCAGTAACCAACTGGGTTGGGAGCGTAGAGGAAGATCACTTCCTGCTGATTCGAGTCGGGATTGGCAACTTCATGATCCGCCCAGAGATCAATCTCAGGCTCTGTGAATGACTTCACCAGGGGCTTCGCCTCGGCGCCCTGCTCGCCACTATCGGTCAGTAGGTTCACCCGGTGGCTGATAAAGACCGTAACCCTGCAATCGCCATCCACATCAGAGGGCAGACCGAAATTACCGGTGAGCTTGGGATAGATGTTCGTCTCGACGATACCAACCACCTGCTCCAGATCGCAGTTATCGAATCCCGAGGCGACGCCATTGGGCCAGGCCTCGACATCGTCAGGGATCCCATCAGGGGCTCCCTGTCCTGTGGAGTTGGTGTAGTTGTCGGGCGCGACGTTATCGCAATCGAGATCGACATCCATAGGGGTGGTCTCGTCGACATAAATAGCGACATTCTCACCCAATGCACGCAACTTGACGGCCACTGGAGACCGCTCCGCACCGTCTTCGAGGGTATCCCGTAAGTAGATAGAGGTCGGATCTCCGTGGACGTCCGCTTGAACCAGCGCATCTGAATTACAGATCTCACGGCCTGCAGAGCTGCTAGAGCGCTGCGCGTCAGCGGCGCGAAAGCGAGCCTCTGAAATATCAGGACGTTGTGCCACGACCGGGCTACGCCACATGGGCTGCGCAGCGCCGTCGCCACTGAGATCGGCCGGCTCATCGGTAGTACGAATCGAGAAGCTCACCGGATCCGGCTCGGGATTGACGAACACCATCAAGAACTGAGCCGAGAAGTCCGTAGGCTGCGGTGGGCTATTGCCCTGATAATTCAGACAGGGTGGCGTGACCTCTGTGTTGCTGAGTGGGACGACCGAGCGACCTGAAATCCAGACGGAGCTATTGATATCTCCGGGCTGGCAGAAGGCACCAAGATCCTCAAGGTCTTCATTCTCGACCTCAATACCGCCTTCTTCGGGCCAGGTGGCACAGGGATCACTGACGTTCCCCTCAGGATCTTCAACACAAAGACGAAAGACACCCGCATCCGTGGCGACAATGTTCGCCGTAGAGTTCCACTTGATAGTGCCTTCATGATCGACCACAGGTGGCGCATTCTCGATCTCGGTGTTCACCACCTCATTAGAAGCCAGCGGCAGTCCAAACTCATCGACAAGTGCTGCTGGCTGGAATGCAGACGACTCGCCGGTCGTTCCAAACTCGGCGATGACCGTATAGCCATCCGAGTCGCTGTCATTAACTCGGTAACTAAAGGCAACGACACCAGTGATTGGTGGTTCGTTGGGCTCGACTGTCACCAGCTCAATGCGGGGAGTACCCGGAGCCGGTGTATCGTCGTCGTCGTCACCATTATCGTCGTCATCGCCGGCGTCATCATCATCAGTGCAGCCGAAGCAGAAGCCGCCATCATCCCCGCAGGTACAACCGCTCAACATCAACAACAACGCCAACAGGGCAGCTTGCCAGTAGAAAGCACGAGAAATGACTTTGATCATCGATGACCCTCATCGGTGTCAGAAACGGGACGGATAATCCGCCATGATCTGTAGAATGGCACGCTCTTTTGGTGACGTTGAGCCTATCATCGCGATTTTTCTAGTGTCAAGGTAACCAGGAACCACCACAACCTAAATATTCTCAGTATTTTCAATCATTTACCGGGTATTTTTCGACCCTTGTAGGCCTCATGTATCCACGCCAGAGACCACGTCTCGATCACCATCTGCCACTTCTCGCGCTGCTGTACTGCCTGTCATGCCTTGGCGCGGCATGTGACCGGCAGCTTCTTCCAAGATACGAAGAGGGCGAAGTTCGGCCCGACACCAGCCTCATCTGCCCGGGCGATCCCTCGGGACTCTGCGATTTTAGCGAAAGCACCAGCTTACTGGTCGGCGCAGCAGCAGTTCCCATCACCCCGACCTCCTGGGAGAGCTGGATAGATGTGGACGAGGATGGCTCGTACCGCTCAGGTATTGACCAATTTCTCGATTGCGGCGGCGACCGACTCTGTCCTGAAGACGAAGGCTACCCAGGGCCCGACGAAGGCGAGGGCAACGGCCTTTTTGAGGCCCTCTGGTTGGCAGGTTTCTCGGTCAGTCGCCCCATGCAGACCATCGCCGATGACATCTGGGCAAGAGCGACGGTCATCGAGCAAGGAGAGACCCGAATTGGCGTCGTATCTCTCGATCTGATCGGCTTCTTCTATGACGAGGTGCTCATCGCTCGAGAGGCGGCGGCCCGAGAATCTGGCCTCGACCACGTCATAATCACCTCGACTCACGTACATGAGGCGCCAGATACCATGGGGATCTGGGGACCCAACCTGGCCCGTTCAGGTATCAACCCCGACTTCATGAGCCATGTGCACCTGGCGATCCAGGATGCCCTCGCCCAAGCCAGCCAGGACCAGGTAGAGGCCCAGGCACATCGAGGCTCTTTTCACATCGGTGACGAGCAGTGGGATGGCACCGGGATCAACAACATCAACATGGATAGTCGCGCTCCCTACATCACCGATCCCACGCTCTGGACGCTTCGCTTCTCAGCTCTGGGGAGCGGCGAGACCATTGCCACCTGGATCAACTTCGCGAACCACCCCGAAGCTGCCGCTTCTCGTAATCTCGCGATGACCTCAGACTTCAGTCATACCCTACGAAAAACCGTAGAAGAGGGAGCTGCTGAGGGGCCTGTCGGCGCGCTTGCTGGATTGGGCGGAGTTGCCCAGTATCTTCAAGGTGCGTGCGGCGGAATGATGACCCCCCTGGGCGTGTCCACGATCGATCTGGACGGCACCGTCTACAGCGAAGGCACCCTTGAGAAAGCCTATGCAGTAGGCAGGGTCACCGGATATCACGCCCTTCAATCCGTGCTGGCTGAAGAGACCCTTGAAGAACCTAAGCTCTCCATACGGACCCGTATGCTGCTGTTACCCGTCGAGAATGAGGCCTACCACCTCATGCTCAACCTCGGCATCATCGACCGAGCAGGCTACAACTATGATCCCACCCGGCTGATCAGCAGCAACAATATTGCCGATGTTCATACCGAGATCAGCCTGCTTCAGCTCGGCGAACTCTCAGCACTCACACTGCCAGGAGAGTTGCTTCCTGAGCTGGCGATCGGCGGCTACGACGGCAGCAACACAGGGCCGCTGCAAGAGCTGATTGATCCAAACTCCAGCAACCCCCCGGTGCTCAGCAGTGCACCCCAGGGCCCCTATCTACTCGATCTCATGCCCGGCGAGAGCAAGATGATCCTGGGCCTCGCCAACGATGAACTTGGCTACTTCATTCCCGACTACAACTATCAACTGCACGAGCATCAGCCCTTTCTCGACGAAGCGCCTGGCGAGCACTACGAAGAGACGAATTCTCTGGGCCCAAGTGCAACGAGGATCCTGCTCACTGCAGCTGGCGAACTCATGGCGTTCACGCCACCAGCGAGTGCCGTCCCGTAGCGACACTGCTCTCTCAGAAAGGCCCCTCGATGCCCGCACAAGCACTGCGCCGCCGGCCAAAAGCAAGCGCCGTCAGTACCAGCAGCAACAAGCTCGGACGCAGCTTCGCCTGGGAACAGCTGCAGCCCTCCTCTTCGGGGAGGACCGGGTAGCTGCGCAAGGGGGTATGGCAGTTGCCGGTATTGGCCGGGTCATGTCGAAAGCCCGTCCATGCTCGCTTTGCATCAGAAGCCAGAGCCGAGCTACGCCATGCAAACAGGTAGCCATCTCGGGTCGCAACCCAGACCTCGAGGTAGCCATCACCGTCACTGTCACCAATGGCTGGACTGCCTAGAATCCACTGACCAGTCGACTTGGGCCATCCAGCGGGCTCCTGACCAGCAAAATTAAACGCGTGCACAATCTGACCAGCGGAGCCGTTGATCGCTTCGGGGTACCCGTCTCCGTCAAGATCGACCACCGAAGGATTGAGGAAGAACTGCATATCTTCCATGATCTGTGGGAAGCCTTCGAGGAAGGGCATCTTGAGACCGCTCGCGGTCTCCGTCGGCGCACCGCTCCAGCCCGAAAGCAGGTGATCGTGATCATGGCGACGCCCGTCATCAAGCAAGCCATTTGCATACTCAAAGCCCATTGCCCCGACCAGATAGTCCGGCGAGCCGTCCACGTTCATGTCGGCCCAGGCGCCGCTGTTGATCATTATGAGTGCTGCGCTTTCCTCGGCGGTATTGGACTGGTCGCCAAAGTCCGAGCCAATCCGCGCCAGCTTGGCGAACTCTTCGCCGTCCCAGCTCAAAAGCTTTCCCGAATCAGCGATGGTGTGCATCGCCACCTCGAGACGACCATCCCCGTCCACATCGCAAAGACTAGGAGACCCGGGCACACCTTCTCCCACAAAGGGCAGAGCGTTGGTGTAGGCGCCAAACAAGCCATAAGGCCAGCCTGGCTCGATCTCGCCCTCGTGGCTCACGAGATAGCCCAGCCCATAGGTGCCCGTCGTCTTCTGGTTGGTGCCTACCGCAATCTCAAGAAATCCGTCACCGTCGACATCTCCAAGAGCAGGGCTTGAGATGATCCGCTCTCCTCGACTCTGGGTGCCCCCGCTCGTCTCATACTCTGCGCGCAGTTCAACGGGAAACCCGGCCACCATCGACCCATCGTGGTGCAAGGCGTACAAGCGACTGTCCATCGCCGCCGCTACTACTTCCAGATCTCCATCGCCGTCGAGATCACCAAGGGCCGGACTGGCAAAGAATCCATAGTCATAGTTGTTGAGGTTTGGCTCGTTCAGCCCCTCGACCAGAGCAAGGTCGAGCTGGAACGGCCATCCATCGGCGAGGACTCCATCGGCGTGCCAGACGCGCAGCTCGCCATTCATGCTGGCAACAACCAGCTCGGGGCTACCGTCACCATCAAGATCGGCCACAGCAGGGGTCGCCACCACGGCATGGGAGCGACTGGCAGCGACCGCACCACCCGCATAGGCAGGCTGACCGAGGTGGTTACCGGCATCTTCAGGATCCTGCTCAGCGAGCAAGGCCAGGCTCTGTGGCCAGCCGGGGAGCATCTCGAATGAACCAGCGCTGAAGCGGGCAATGCTGACAAGTCCATCCGAGGTGACAAAGACAACATCATCGATTCCGTCGCCATCAACATCGACAAGAGTAGGGCTCGCCTCTAGAGAAGAGCCCACCTTGCGTGGCATGCCGGCAAGAAGATCAGGATCCTGCTGCACATAAACGACCCGGCGCATCTCGCCTAAGCGCTGCTGATCGTCGCGAACCTGAAGACGCAGGACAACCGCGTGCACATGGGCCTTCTCTGCCTTACTCACGTTGGTGTCCCATGGTCCAAGAGCTTCGACCATGGCGCTCGGATCCATAGGCAGCGCCGACATGGGCACACTGGCCAGAAGCCCGTCGAAAGCTTCACTGCCAACACCATCAGCCAGCGTCTCGAAGTCGCCTTCACCAGGGCTCAAGCCGGCAGCAACCTGAAGTTGCCATGTGAAGCTCTGCGCGCGCGGAGCAGCCACCAGCCCCCGAACCTCAATGACGGGAGTATCGGCGACATTGTAGGAATGAAACCAGCTCGGTGAAGAGATGTCGGCCTCAGGCGGAATCTCGCCATCACGCACCGCTTCTACGAGCATCTTCGCGTTGCTTCGCCCATATCCGTACCAGGCATCCCAGCCCTCTTTACTCGGATACAGGTTCGGTTGGTCATCGTTGGGGTTGAAGGCCACATCGTCGACGGAGCGGGTCAACAGTTGATAGGCCTCGTTGCCGCTCAGTGGGGCACTCAAGGTACCGGCATCCAAGGCGTCCTTCATGGACGAGTACATGAGCCCAACAATCCCAGCGCCGCGACCGGTAGCCCCCGAAGAACACCCCTCGGCAGCAAAAGATAGATCGAGACGCGGTCCGTAGTTGGTGCAATTGGAGTATGCGAAAAATGTGCTGGAATTCTCAGGTTCCGCGCTGTCATGGCGGATGGCATGCACATAGAGGACATGCGCATTAGCAGCTGGAAAGTTGCGGTGATACGAGGTCTCGTCCCCGGCTGAGCCCACCACGGTGACGCCTCGGTTCCACGCGTAGTCAATAGCATCGCCAACCAGCGTGGTGTTCGCCAGAGTCCCCAAGGCTTCCTGGATGACGAGCGCTCCCATGTCCACTGCGTACAAGGTAGCGCTAGCAAAGTTGTTCGCGTCACCGACAAAGGAATCTGACACTCTCAAATTGAGCACCATGCAGTTGGGGCACGAACCCAGTCCACCACCATTGCCACCCTCTTCCGCAGACCATCGCGCCTCCTTGGTGCCATGGCTGTAGCCCCCATTGAGGACTTCGTCATAGGGATTGTTGTCGTTCCAGAAGAAGTCCCACCCCGAGATGTCATCAATAAAGCCGTTGCCGTCGTCATCAATCCCGTCACTGAAGACAGCGATGAGGTCACTTGGATCGAGGCGCTCGGCGGCGTGTCCCTGCGGCAAGTTGCCACTGGCGGGAGTGATCCGAGGGTCCTGCTCGAAGTCAGCCATGTTGAAGATGCCGTCTTCGTTTAGATCATGCCGACCTTCGTCTTCCCCATCGGCACGCTGAGGAAAGGGCAACTCGCCGGCATTGAGAAAGTGCTTGTTAACCAGACCACCTGAGTTCCACTGAATCCCCGAATCCATTACGGCAATGAGCACATCACTACGACCAGTCGTAGTGTTCCAGGCCCTATCCACCCACATCCCCGTACCCAAAGGCGCCTCTAGGGCAGATATCAGGTCAGCGTTCACCTGCTCTGGCAAGCCGGAACCCAACTCCCAGTGGCCGATAGGCGAATAGTCGGAAGGGCACTGCCCCCCAGCCACGCCACACGTGGGATAGCTGGGTAGGGGCAACTGAGCCTGACCAGTGCTGACGAACAGCACAAGACTGATGCCAATCGCAAGGGTCGTAGTACGGATCGAAGAAGTCATGATGGCGCGCATGGTTCTCGACATGGCCGCGTCGGTCAAGAGTTCTCTAGGCCGAAAGCTCCTTGACAGCGGTCAAGAGCCGCCCCTACAATCCGCCGATCGAAAATCCTGTTTCTTTATATATTTCAGGTATTTGCGTCTTCAGAAAAGGAAGCCTTTCATGACTCTATTCTCGTCTCGCGTGCTTGCCCTTCTTGCTCTTAGCCTCCTGTTGCCCCTTACTGGCTGCACCGGCACCGATGAAGATGGCGACGGCCACTCGCCCCCAGAGGACTGCGACGATGGCAACTCAGCCATCTATCCGGGCGCCGATGAGTTGCCTGGAGACGCCATCGACTCCGACTGTGATGGTGCCCTGGACCCTGTCGCTGGAGATGATGACGATGATGACGACGGAGATACCGACCCGAGCGTCTTTGATACAGACGAAGTCGTAACGGGCGACTGGGCTTGCAAGGGAAATGCAGCAGGTAGCCCGCCGTCCTCAGGACCTACGGGAGTCCTCAACGGATTGGTCGAAGACTTCCAAGACGATGTGCCGGTGGCCGCAGCCAGGGTACAGATCTGGAGCAACAACAACCCATCAGACGGTGCTCCAGATTGGGAACTGGATGCCCCCTTCAGTCTTCCTGATGGAACGTTCACCGTGCCCGAGGGCATCATCAACGCGTGCGACCGGTTTGCAGCGCGTGTGTGGACTGAGTTCGAGCCGCAGGAGACCTACCAGACTTACCAGAGCAGCATCCTTGTGGGCGGTGACTCTCCCTTCAGCCATACCTTCAATTCCGTCGCCTACTCCACCTACCAGCTGCTCCCCCTCACCGTAGGGATTGAGCCGGAGCCGGGCAAAGCAATCGCCGCTGGACGGATGACCGATTGTCTCGGAGAACCCATCGCCAATGGAGAGGCCTCGGTAGGCACCATCGACTGGGCTACAGGTACGGTGACACCACCTGCTGATGGCTACGAGATGCGCTACTTCCTCGACGAGGACCCCGACGGCGACCAGACCAACATCAGCGCCGACGGGCTCTTTGGCGCGATGAATGTGCCCCCCGGACAGAGCTACTCTCTGATCACCTGGGGCATCCCGCAGAACGAAGACCACTGCGAGATCACCGATAGTGGCGACATCATCTGGAGTATCGAAAACTCCGCTCTGTGCATGCTCGCGACGTCGAGTTTGTTCGTGCAGCCTGACTCGGTAAACATCGCCAATGTCGAGCTTCAGCCCTATCCCGACGGTTGCGCCGGCACTATCGACGGATGAGTTGATGAGACGACACCTTTCAGCGTTTCTGCTGTGTCTGGTCGCCAGCCTCTTTGTGCTCCCTTCGGCTGCCCAAGCCGATGGGCCAGAACTCAAGTTCGAGATGGACGGCTATTACCGCATTCGAGGGCATCTGTTCGGCAATCTCTTTGACAAAGAGTTCCCCAAGGATGGCGCACGAGACGTCGCCATGTACTACCTCCAGAATGCAGATACAGATATCCCCGCTGAATTCTCAGACGCTTTTCGCGCCTCGTACCCAAGCGCCACCACGTCACAGCTCGTAGATAGCTACTGTCGCAGCTACGTTACCCAATGCCGCAAGGCTATCCACGACCCTCATCGAAGCTCTTGGTTTGTGCAAAGAGGTCGCTTTGAGCCCAAGCTCAGCATGCGCGGCATCAAGGTGCAGGCCACCATTGACGTCTTTGACAACGTCATCTGGGGCGACAATGAGAATCTGGCAGCTACTCCGCTGTTTGCCGGCTCACCCAGCGCAACACAGACCGATGGCACGGTAACCGACACCATCAAGGTCAGGCGCCTGTGGGCCGAATGGAAGACCGCCTTTGGTCTGCTCCGCATCGGGCGTCAGCCCAGCCACTGGGGTCTCGGCATCCTTGTCAATGACGGTAACGGCTTCCGCAACGACTTTGGCGAGGCCTACGAGGGCGCCACCTTCGACCGCATCATCTTTGCGACCCGACCTGTCAGTCTCATCAAAGGCATACATGCCATAGCGACTGGCAAGGAAATGCCCGACGCTGCTGACGATCCGGGAATCATTACGGCTGTTGGCTTCGACTGGCTGGTGAACTCAAGCGCGATCACCTTCCGTAAGAAGATCACAGATGACGACAACATCTCGGACGAGAATGCTGAAGGCACTGCAGGCATCCGCCAGTCGCCCATCTGGCTCTCTGATCAGGGCGATGACGTCATGGAGATGATCTACGTGCTCATGTTCAAGCGCGAGGACTGGCAGGTCGGCAAAGAGATCATGGATCTGACCATCGGAACGTCTTGGATGAACCGCTGGCAAAGCAGTACAGAGAGCAATGTCTGGATTCCCGATGTCTATCTTCGGTGGGCCATGCGCGGCGCCTTCGTCGAAGCCGAGGCCTATCACATCTTTGGCAATACAGACGCCATTGCTCCTGACTTCGATAAGACCACAAAGGCAAGCATCACGGGCTTTGTGGCGCGCGCGGGATACGAGAACCCCGCGTTCACCGGACTGTTCGAAGTGGGCTACGCAAGCGGTGACGACAGCATCCTCGACGAGAACTTCACCGGGCGCCCCCTACACTCGGACTACAACGTCGGGCTTATCCTCTACGAACAGCTCATGGCTCAGCGGACGATCGAAAAGTTCGTCGGTGATGAGGACACCCAAGGCTTGTGGAGCAAAGGCGGTGTCTATAACTCCACCTATATCAATCCACGCTTTAAGTTCCGCCCTGGCGACATCTGGGAGTTCCGTCTCGGCTTCCTCATGGCGTGGGCTAATGAGGTCGACGGCGCCATCATTCCCTATCTTGATAGAGAGGGCGGAAGTGAGTCAGCAGGTGACATCACTGAGACCAAGTTGCTCGGCGCAGAGATTGACTTTGGAATCCACATGAAGTGGCTCGATGAGCACATCCTCGTTGGCATAGAAGGCGGCTACATGCACGCAGGACCACGAATGGGGCGAATGACCCAATATCAGGACCCCGCAGAAGCCGTTGGCTACCTCGCCTATGACAGCGACGGCTATGAAGACATCGGTACCCGCCTGAACAATGTGTTCACCGTCCAAGGGCGATTCGCTTTTGTCTTCTGAGACACTCCGTCCTGAGGGATGGATCCACCGCTACCCGATCACCGTCCAGTTCGACGAGGTCGACCAGTACGGAATCGTCCACCACACTCGTTATTTCGTCTACATGGAACGTGCACGGGTCGCTCTCCTTGGCGAGCTTGGCATGCGACCCGGGGGCCTGGAAGAGACTCAGCTGGGTCTGATCGTCGCGTCTATCGAGACCAAATTCAAAGGCAGCGGGCTCTTTCTCGATGAGTTGGTGGTGGAGCAGGGCTGCCGTGCCGCCGGCGCGAGCAGAGTGCAGCTTTCCTACGCGATTCGCCGCGGCGAGCAGGTGCTTACCAGCACCGAGATGGTCCTCGCCTTTGTCGGCAAAGACGGGCGTCCATGTCGAGCGCCTGCCAGCATTCGCGACAACCTAAAGCGCATGGGAATCCCCAGCTAGTCAGCGCATTGGTCTGTGATAGCACTTCCTGCTATCACGTCGATCTACGGCAAGGATCTGCCTTAGCCCATAGCCGCTGCGCGCTCGATAAGCGCCTCGTAGCGCTCCATGGCGAGCTCCCAGGAGTATCTCTCAAGTACCAGTTGGCGACCCCGAGAACCCAGATCTGTGCATCGCTCGCGGTCTCGCAGAAGACCACGAAGACCCTTGACCAACGAGCCCACATCGCCCGGTGCGACGGGCACGCCAACACCGCCAGTAACCTCACCTAAAGCACCGCAGTCGCTGTAGATGACCGGCTTGCCGCAGGCCATTCCATCAACGGCCGAGTAACCAAAGACCTCTTGACGCGTGGTGGGAAAGAGAACGATGTGGGCTTTGCGATACCAGGGGGAGAGATCTGCAGCCTTAGGATGAAAGCTGACAGGAGCGTCTTGAGCCCTTCGGCGCAAGGAACCGAAGTAGTCCTTGTCGAGCACAGGGCCCACCAGATCCAGCTGAATTCGATCTCGTAGCCGCGAGGGGAGGCCCTTTACCGCCTCTATGGCGACATGTTGCCCCTTCCCTTGAAGGATTCGAGCTGCATACAGAAGGCGTACAACCCCTTTGTCATTCTCTGGGAGAGGTGGAAGCGAAGGATCGGGCTGAAACTGAACCGTGTCGACACCTGGCCAGGCCACATGCAGCTGATCGGCTGAGATGCCACGCTCCATGATGCGCAATTTGGCCGACTCACTGGGCACTACAGCAACTGACGCTCCCCTGATGCGCGCGTTGATCGCCGAGTTGCGGAGCGAGCGCACCCTGCCCCAACGATCTCCACCAGAGAACGGATCGGCCAGTAAGGACACTGTTGGAGCTAGATCTGTGGGGATCTCGAGACCCTGAGCGATCACTACATCAGGGCGAAAGCTACGAGCTGCCCGCCGGACAGCAAGATCCAGAGCAGCACTGGAGCGAATGGGGCGGTCCGGACGCAGCCGAACGGCACTGGCAGTGCGAGGCAAAAGGGAGATGTCTTGATACCAACCGCTAACCAACTTCACGTCGTGCTCGTGACGCAGGCGCTCCCACAGCTGGCGCGCGACCGTCGCCATAGCCGTGACAGTGTCCGGAGGAAAAGCACCCGTAGCGAGGAGGATTCGCACGGCGGAAAACTAGCCTGAATCAGAAGGGGTCGCTACCGGGAGCAGAAGGATCGGGAACCATCGGCGAAATGATCTTTGCGCCAACCGCATCACCCCACACATTTACGGTGGTTCGGCACATGTCGAGAATTCGATCGACTCCGATGATCACGCCAATAGCGCTCACAGGCAAAGGCTCAATACCGCGCCCTGCCAGCGAAGCATTCACGGCCGTAATCACAATGACCATGGTCACAAGCCCTGCCGACGGAATGCCCGCCGCACCCACCGCTGCCAGGGTGGCAGTGACTACAACAACCAGAAGCTCCCCCAGCTGCAGATCGATTCCATGTAGCTGAAACAGGAAGACCACCGCGACCGCCTCATACAATGCGGTGCCGTCCATGTTGATGGTTGCGCCCAGGGGCAACACAAAGTTCGAGGCACGCTTAGAACAGCCGCCTTCTGTCTCAGCAGACTCGATCGTTACGGGCAAGGTCGCTGCGCTCGAGTCCGTTCCGAAGGCAGTCATCAACGCCTTCCGCATCTGCCACATGAAACGATAAGGGTGCTCTCTGCGCACCAGCCACAACACCGCTGGCAAGACGATGAGAGCGTGAATGGCGAGTCCCGCTATGACCAGAATCATGTAGCTGCTCAAAGGGCCAAGGAGAGCCGCGAGACCGATCTTGCCGACAGTCCAGGACACCAGGAAGAACACGCCCAGCGGGCACAGCCAAATGACCCACAGCACCAAGGTCATCAAGGCCTGAAAGAGCGCAGCAAAGAACTCTACGGCGGGCTTCGCAGATTCTCCGCCTGAGGCCAGAGCAAGGCCGAGCAGGATCGCGAAAACAATGACACCGAGAGTACGTCCCTGGGCCATGTCACTGATGACATTGCGCGGTACAAGCTGACGCAGAATGTTAAGCCAGGCACCAGCGAGGTGGTCTTGCTTGCTCGACCGCGCGTTCTCAATATTCCCAGCAACCCCGCTGCTCTCCGCGTAACTTTTGCTGGCCTCAAAGGTCAAACGCTCACTGATCTCGGGAGATAGATCACCAGGCTGCACCAGAGAGACGAGCGCTGTACCCAACGACACAGCCAGCGCCATAGTGACGAAGTAGTACAACAGCGTACTGCCACCCACCACGCCCAGCTGCTGCGGCGAGCCGATTGAGGTAACCCCTGTGATCACGCTGACAAACACCAGCGGAACAATCAGCATCATCAACGGGCGAATCAAGATGATGTCACCAGCCACTCGGGTCCAGTGATCCGAGCCAAGAGCGACGTCGGGATCAAAAAGAACGAACTGACCAAAGAAGACGCCAGCGATCAGACCAGCAAGAATCAGAAGGGTCAGCAGGTTGGGGTTGCTCAGCTTCACGAGGACTCCTGATATGGCCCTAAACTCGGGCTGAATGCGGTCTATGTGGCTTCGGATCGTGCAGAGTTGTTGCGGAAAAGTTGAGAGTCTTCTCTCGAGCCTGTATTGAAATATTTCTGCTTAGTGACTGGCGTCTTGGTCAATATACTCGCGTCACCACGGCAAGCGGAGTCGGACAGCCCGGCCCTTAGCAAGAAGCTGCTTCCATTGGAGTCTCCTTTTTCATGATGTCGTCGCGGACACAGCGATCAGTTCGACTCCACCTGCAGGCGCTCTTGTGCCTTTCAGTCGTCCTACTGAGCCCCTCCGTTGCCCTGGCTGGTAGCGCCGGGATCCTCCCCTTTAGTGCCAGTAAAGGCGTACCCAATGGCGCCGCCGAAAACATCGCGTCGCTGGTATCCACCGAGATCGATATCCGCGGTGGCTACGATCTTGTAATAAGCGCCAGCAGCGACGAAGTCGCATCTGGCTGTGGCGAACGCAGCGCTTGTGTCGACGAATATGGCAACGAGAATGACTTCGTTCACGTCATCACGGGCAGCGTCTCGACAGCCGGGGCCAAGCGCTACACGCTGGTCCTGACCCTCTATAAGGTGGGAAGTGCTTCAGCCATTCGCCAGGTTCTGAACACTTTGGATCGTAGCCCAGACGCCCTCCTTGATGGCATTCCCGATCTGGTAGTCGAACTCCTCACTGGTCAACGACCAGTACACGAAGAAGACAAGCCTCAGGACTCTGCCAAAGGTAGCTCCAAGCTGTTCAGTGACGGCGATGACTTCAGTGACTCAGCAGACCCCTCAGACAATGACGAATTGCAAGAAAGCGAAGAACAAGACGAGCGCAAGTGGATGGAGCGAGACCGTCATGGGCGCCTCACTCAGCCTGTTGATGGCGAAGAAGATCCCCTCGGCCTGGATGAAATCGACGATCTGGACCTTGATCTCGATGAGCTGTCCACCGATCACCAGAGTAAGAAGCGCAAACAGCGAAGCGAGCGTGAAGCTGCTGCTCGAGCTGCTCTCGCTGAAGAAGAACGTCTTGCACAGGTAGCAAAAGAAGAGCGCAACCGGCGTATGCGGGAGCGGGAAATTCGAGAACGCGAGCGTCAGCGAGATGAGCAACGTCTTGAAGAACAGGAACAGAGACGAATTGCAGAAGAGCGTCAGCGACGACGACAGGACGAACAACGCCGAAGCCGCGACGAGCAGCGCCGCGAGCAAGAGCGAGAGCAGGCACAAGAAGAACGACGACGCGAAGAGCAGCGCGAACTCAGGGCGCGGGAACGACGCGAGGAGAAAGACAGAGAGAGGGAGAGAGACAGAGAGAGACAGAGAGAAAGAGAGAGACGTGAAGCGGAAGAGTTAGATAGAGAAGAGCGAGACAGACGCAGTGCTCGGGCTCGCTTCGAAGAAGACCAGCGGGCTGAAGAGCGAAGAAGACGCGAAGAACGCGACCGAGACCGCCGTGACCGAGAAGAACGCTACGACGAGGACGAAGAAGACATCACCCTGGACGCCGGGATCATTATCATCGAGAGCGATGACGAGGACGAAGAGGGTGAAGACGAGAGCGGAGGCTTCGGCATCCTCATTGAGGAAGATAGCGATGAGGACGAGGAGCCCGACTACAACCGAGGTGAAGATCGAGACTACGACAGAGACCTCGACGAACGAGAAGACTTCAACATCGACCAGCGGCGCGATGAAAGAAGCAGAAGAGACCGCCGAGACCAAAAGCCAAGAGGCGGCTACGGTAGCTCTCGAAACGAGCGGTCTAGAGAAACCAGGGCTACTGACTACGATCTAGACCGCAATGAACGCTCGCGGATCCGCCCCAGCAGGGCAGATAGCAAACGCGAAGAACCACGGAAAAGTGGCCGACCACCAGGTTCTATCCACGCCTTCGTTGGCTACAACTACTACTACTTGAGCTTCCTCAGAGCCGGGGTCGAAGGCAATATCTACGTGCTCCCTGCCCTAAGCCTCGATTTCAGCGTCGAAGCCTGGATGCTCTGGCTGCGCGAAGGAGAGGACCTGCGGCTGGCCGCCAGAGTCCTGCCTAACTTTCTGGTGGGCGCCTCCTATCGAATGAGCTTCCACCCGGTGGTCAAGCCTTTCGTCGGCGGAGATGTCGGCACCGTGATCTATGCCCAGAAGGTCGAGGTGTCGGAGAGTCAAGTCATCGCAAAGACTCCACTTTTCGCCCTAGTGATCGCTGCCAAAGGCGGCTGTCAGTTCGACCTGCCCAAGAACTTTGGGCTCTTTGTGACAGCAAGGGTGGGGGTCAGCATCAGCGGCGATCTGGAACAGGATGGACTCGCGGACATTCAACAATATGTGAACGAAACCTGGAGCCCTACCCGCGTGTTCTTCAATATTGGCGCTGGAGCACTGTATCGCTTCTAGGCACGACCCTGCACAAAGCTGCACGGTCCTTCTCAAGCAGGAACGCTAAGAT
>Ga0163179_10000974_pt1 | contig 20511 bp, 16 predicted proteins | sample AtlANTMetagenome_FD_109643 | JGI IMG/M metagenome (GOLD analysis project Ga0163179, IMG submission 109643) | Marine eukaryotic phytoplankton communities from the Atlantic Ocean - Atlantic ANT 2 Metagenome | ecosystem: Environmental > Aquatic > Marine > Oceanic | place: North Atlantic Ocean... | reverse complement strand
CAGCACTATGTCTACCGAACGTTGGCGGAGCACTTTGTGGCGGTCTGCTACTACGCCAGAAATCACTCCGATCGAAAGGTGTTTGGCGAGTGGGCCAAGCGATTCGATGGGGAGAAGGGCTATTGCCGCAAGCTAACGATTCCAAGTGATGCCGATATTAAGAATGCCTTTGCCAAGAAGCGGAAAGGTGGACGCTAATGCACGCTCGTTTTTTGATCAGCTTGTTTGCGTTGGTGCTTTTCGGAGGCACTGTCGGCTATCTCTTGTCGCAGGAAGATGTGAACATTCGGACTGAGAAACAGGTCACCAAAAGAGCAGATCCGCTCCAACAGGAAGACTGGAAGCAGAATCGTTGGAGTCGCCTTGTAAGCAATATGGGTATTCCTGAGAAACTCCGAGGCATTGTTCTGGACAAAGCCAAAGCACGCAAAGCGCGCCAAGGAGCCATCTTGCTGAAGAAGCTTAAATCTTCTGCTAGTGATTCCCAGCGGAATGCGATTTGTGGACGAGGAGATTTACCCAGACGATATGCCATGCTGGATCTGCTTGCTGTGGAACGGGACAACGGGGATCGAAGGGCAATTCCGCTGAAAGCTTTGGACTTTGAGGTGACCCCGTGGGTGGCCGGCTCATTGTTGCGAGAACTTCATGAGAAGATGGATCTCCTCGAAGATGGGCCCGACCAGGGGACTGCGCGGATTGTAGCGGCGGTCTTGGTTCAAGAAGAGTCCAAAGCGCTAGCGTATAGCGGGAATTGGAAGCGGAAAAAGGTCGCATGGTCGAGCGTGCTGAAAGAGGACGCACTCAAGGACCATCTCGTCGAGTATTTTGCCAACCTGCTTGTGGTTGCGACGGTGGCACAGGAAGGTGGCCTATGCAATTAGGTTGTGATGATGTAGATGTGATGCGACCGGTCAATTACTTCCGGTCTGCTGAGTGAGATCGATGTGTACTCACGCAAGGATTTAGACTGTGGCTTCCCGTAGACAGTTCCGCTTCATCAAAGAGATCGCTCGCGGCGGTTTCGGTACGGTCTATATGGCCGAGATGGTCACTGGAGATAATTTCTCCACAGTGGTCGCGATCAAGCTGTTGCATGCCCAGTGGGCGGACCATGAAGAAATCTTGATGCGTTCGCGCGATGAAGCGCGTCTTTTAGGACGCCTGCGGCATCGAAGTATTGTCCGCGTGGAGGACTTGACCTATATCCAAGGCCACTGTGCGGTCATTATGGAGTACCTGGAAGGCGTCGATCTTAAGTCGCTCATGGGCTTCTTGGGGGGACAAGGCGAGCCTTTTCCAACACGAATGGCCTTTGAGACGACAGCGCATGTCGCCTCGGCTCTAGAGGCCGCTTACAATTATGTGCCGCTTCAAGGCGGAGAACCACTGCGTCTTGTGCATCGCGACATCAAGCCTTCCAACGTCATGGTGACCGTGGATGGTGATGTGAAATTGCTGGACTTCGGTACAGCACGAGCCAACTTTGACTCGCGCGAGGCGCACACCGAGTCGTTGGCCTTTGGTTCGCAAGCCTACATGGCTCCTGAGCGATTTATGGGCGACCCGGACGCTCCTGCAGGGGATGTGTTCTCTTTGGGCGTGAGTCTCTATGAGTTGCTCGCAGGTCAGAATATTGGGCGTATCTTGTTGAGAGAAGATCGTTTTTACGAGAATCTCGACGAGCGTCTCGCTGCATTGTCCTTGGACTCTCTTCCCGAGGAGACGCGGCACGATGCTCGAAAAGTCATGCGCTTGATGATGGACTACAGTCCGGACAATCGTCCGACGGCTGCTCAAGTCGTGGACTTGATGGAGGTTCTCGCCGATAAAGCGGAAGACAACGGGCTCCGTCGCTGTAGCCGTGCCCATGTGCGTCTTGCATTAGAGGCGAATCCGCACAAGCCGGGTGAGAACAGTCTGGAAGGCAACACGATGGTCGAGGACCGAAGTGCAACCTTCGATACCGAGGGGTTTCGTCCGTCCGAACTCGCCGCTGCACAAGAAGAAGATGTGCAAGATGAGCCCATGGCATCTGTGGAGGAGGACGCCGTTCAGGCCGAGGAGCAATCCTTAGGTTCCGATGAGGTGGTGGTTCCAATCGGCGATATGCCAGTTTTGGATGATGAACACACTGAGGCAACCACCACCAAAGCAGAATCGTTAGACGATGAGCTTTCGGGTCCAGTGGTCGGTCGGGTGGATACGGAAGCATTTTCATCCGGTGAGGAGAGTGCGCTCATCGAGAAGTCGGATGCGGTATCCGTAGATGACTCGGTGGCCTTTGAGCCGGATGCTGCGAATCTCGAACCAGAACCAGAACCAGAACCAGAACCAGAACCAGAACCAGAACCTGCCATTGAGGAGGATCTGGAAGAAACCGGTGCTTTGGAGAGAGATGAACCCGAGGTTGCGCGCCAGCCAATCGACTCAGGGATCCGCCAAGCACCGCCGCTACCACCTCCTCCTCAAAGGGACGCTTCGGGCGGACGCTCGAAGGGGCTTATCGTGGGCGTGGTGGTGCTTCTTGCCGTTGCTGGTGCAGTCATCGGCCTCGGTGGGGGGGATAGTTCTGAGGTGCCCAAGAAAGATGGGCCGAGTGCCCAAGGTCCTACCGATGACACCTCGGCGAAAATCCAAAAAGGACCTCAAAATGAGCATGAGCCTACGGCAGATGCTGGAGAGGATCAGAGTGTGGTGTTGGGCAAATCAGTGTCGCTCGAGGGTGTGGGAGCAGATGAGGATGAGGATGCTGAGTTGGCCTATGCGTGGACGGTGACCTCTGCACCAGAGGGTAGCCGGACTGCGTTGGAACCAGCAGTGGGTGGCGATGGCGCTACCGTTGCCTTCAAAGCAGATGTGGCGGGCGAATATGTCTTCTCTTTTCAAGTTGACGATGGAAAAGCCACGGCCACCGATGAGGTCCGGTTGACGGTGACTGCGCCGGTCGTCGAGGCGAAGCCTGGCTCGATCGTCGTAAATTTCATAACGATTGGTGGAGCGACTGCGTCGTTGCGCGGAAAGGATGTTCGATACCGTTGTGATAGGGACCCGTGTCCCGCGATGAAAAAGACAGGCATTAAATCCGGTGATTACACGTTATCCTTCAAAAAAGGAGAGGATCCGGTGGTGAACCGCAAGGTCAAAGTGGTGCCTTACAAGACCTGTTTTTACAAGGTCACTTTTGATAAGGCCAGTGGGAAGTACGTCGTAAGACGAGACAGGTGCGAATGATGCGATCAGTCGTTTTCTGGATGGCTTTGCTCTGCGTGGGCTTTCCCGCGTCTGCCCAAGAAGCGACCGGGCCAAAAACCGTCGAGACCTTAGTCCAGCAGGCGCGAGCAGCAATTGAAGATGCGGACTTCGACAGCGCTCAGAGACTTCTCGATGAGGCGGAATCTTTGGCGCCTGAGAGCACGATTCCCGTCACCAAAGAAGGGCTTCGCAATATTGCGTTCTATCGTGGTGTGCTGGACCATTATCTCGGAGAAGGTGTCGCTACTGGCCAGGCCACCGATACGACGATGGACTTCTTTCGGCAGGCCCTCGTTCATGATCTGAACTTTGAATGGGATCGGAACTTGGTCGCCGACCCGGAAGGCGGTGTGGAGTTTCTCTTTGCTCAACTTCGAGACGAAGTGTCTTCGCGGGACCAGTCTGAAACCCGGATCCCCCCTGAAAGTACTGTGCGGGTCTTGGTGGATGGCAACATGGTGGCGGCAGACGATTTTGTCATCCATGGACGTCACCTTGTTCAGGTGATGTGTCCCGATACGCGTGTTTTGGGTCGCTGGATTGATTTTGGTGAATCACCAGACTTCGGTTGTTTCTGTGGCGATGACACGTGTTTCACCCAGAAGGTGGTCAAAGAGGGCCCACGGTGGTCTTTGCTTGCTCTAGGTGGTGGCGGTGCCCTTCTTGCGGGCGGTGCCATTACACATTTTGGAGTGGCTGCTCCGACCTATGCGGACATTCAAGCGAAAAATGACGATCCACATGGCATCAATCGTAAAGAGGCGGATGCGCTGACGTCACAGTGGAATGTGCAGCGGTCGATCGCTTTGGGGCTCTACATTAGTGGTGCCCTGATGGCGGGTGCAGGCGGAGGGATGTTTGCTCTTGAGTCGGTGGCCCTGCATCCTACAGCGACGGGTTTGGGACTCTCAGGCCAATTTTAGGTCGTGGGGGAAGGGCTAAGTGCAAACCCGTCTTAAACGCTTGTTGGAGCATGCTCAGGGTCTCCAAGGAGATTGGGATGACCAGGCGGCTGCGTGGTGGCGTGTGGCGGAATTGGCTGCTGATCTGGGGGAGCTTCCTGTAGGCATCGAGGCCTCGCTGCGAGCAGTGGATAGTTTTCGACGTGCGGATCAACCCCGGCGGGTTTTAGAAGCGGTGGATTTGGCACTTGCTATTTCTCTTGCTCCAGCCGCACAGTCGCTTTTAAAGACGTATCGACTGGCCGCTCTGTTGGACGTCGGCGCGTTGAATGAGGCTGAGCAGGACGCTGAGTCCCTTCTCGATGAGGTGACGGACCCTAAGGTTCGCCCGATGACACTGGACACGGTTTCCGGAATCTACTTCGCAACAGGGCGTATTCAGGCGCTTGGTGAGTTGGCCGAGGAGATGTCACAAAACGATGGCCCGACGCGTTGTGGTGCGGATTTTCGCAAGGCACAACTCGCTACACTTGCCGGTGATGCGGATTTGGCCAAGGAGTTGCTGGGGCGCTGTATTCAAGGGCTAAGTGACGTCCCGGGTAGTGAAGGAGCACGAGCGGCAGCGCATGGCGAGTTGGGATGTTTGTGGCGCTTGTTGGGTGAGTACGAGGAGGCGCTTTCTTGTTTCGAGACAGCTGCGGGGCTTTGGCAGCACGCTGCGCGGCGAGCTGGGCGTTTTCTCGCGGAATCTGATCGGGCTCGCGCGATTTTGGTCACCGGGGGAGCCTATGTGCCCTCAGCACTCGATTTGCCCATCGCATTTTGTGTGGAGCGCGGATTGCTATTGATTGAGGCCCAGCTTCGGCTTGCGCGGGGGATGTGTCGCTATCACGCAGGTGCGGACGGAGCGCGAGAAGACCTCAGTCAGGCCATCGCGATACCACTGGAATGTGGTGCACGGCTTCAGGCGGGTCGAGCCCGTTTGGCTGTCGCAGAAATTACGGGCTATCCCGAGGCAGAAATGGCACGTGCCCATCGGGAGTTGCAGTTGGATGCGCTGTCTTCTCGACGTATCGAGCGCTTGTTGGCTGCTCAGGACTAGTCTACTTCGCGGCCGATGCGGTGGGTGAGGGACGCGTGGGAAATGCCAGCCCACCGAGGAGTCGCGTCGTACGCAGTAGGCCCAGTTGACTCCAGCCTGCTTCGCCTTCCATGAGGTCCAAGAAGCGAGAGAACAAGACGGGGTCTTTTGCCAGTCCTCGTATTACGCGTCGTCGAATGCCGGGATGGGCGGCGATCCAGCGCAGGGTTTTGGTGAGGAAGAAGGGGCGTCTGCACAATGCGCGGTGGGCGCTGCGGTAGCGGTCGGGCTGGTTGTTTTCGATGGCAGTGATCGCGGCTTCAGCCTGACGGAATCCGAGTGCAAGCCCCTCACCGGTAAGTGCATCGACATAACCAGCAGCGTCACCGACGAGCAGTAGACGGTCTTTTTGGACCCGAGTAACCTCCCGTCGAAGAGGACCCGCACCCCGAGGAATACTCAGGAAATCCGCAGTTGCAATCCGTTCCTGCAATCTTGGAAAAGGCGAGATGGGATGGTCTCTTTTGGGTTGGTGCTGATTCTGATGCCAAAGAATGGCTACGCCGACGCTTTCGGGACTGGTGGGGGTCACATAGGCTTCGCAGCCACGGGTCCAATACACCTCGACACAATCACTCCATGGGGCGATTGCGTAGTGTCGACGCAGGCCATAGCGCTGTGGCTTTTTGTGTTTTCGCTCTAAGCCGGCCCATTTTCGTATGGGTGAGTGGAGGCCATCTGCACCTACAATCCAGTCTCCGGGAATGCGTTCGGTGTCTGTGTGGAGGGCGTTGGGTTCTAAGCGCGTGACATGGGTTTCCCATCGTAGATCCACCCCGACTTCTTCTGCCCGCTTCACCAGAGATTCGTGTAGCGCAAGGCGACGGATTCCAAAGCCTCCACCGTGGCTAAAGCGCCCTTCGGCGACGGCCTCGTGGGGATGATCTTCTTGGAAGTAACGAATCCCACCAAAGGCGTGGGCTTGTGGAATTTGTACACCCAGATCGCGCAGCGCTTGTACACCGCCAGGCATCAATCCTTCCCCGCAGGCTTTGTCGATGGGCGGCCGCTGGCGATCGAATACGATGGCCTCCATGCCGCGGAGTCGTGCCCGAATCGCCGCAGCGAGTCCGACAGGTCCACCACCAACAATCAGAACTTTCATGGTGTTTTTGGCATGTGTTTTCGAGATTCCCAGAGCGCTCCAATCAGCTTGAAGGTACCCATTTTCTCCGGCGGTAGCAGAGATTTCTTGGTGTAGAGATTGAGCGCTTCTTGTCGACGAATCTTTCCTGAGGAGGTCCGGGGAAGGGTGCCCGGCGAGAGAATCGCGATGTGAGATTGGAGTTGGACTGCATCGAGAATGGCTTTCTGACAGGCATCCCCGAGATCGCTGAGAACTTGTTCTGAGGCGCCTTTTTCATGCTCGACAAAGAGGAGTAATGACTCCGAGTCGGCCCCTTCTTTGCGCCAACCTACGGCGGCAAGACAGCCGCGTCGGATTCCAGGCATGCCATCGACAATCGCCTCGATCGCGTCCGGTGCGTAGTTTCGACCGTTGAGAATGATGAGGTCCTTTGCGCGACCCACAATGTAGAGTTCGCCTTGGTTCACAAGCGCAATGTCGCCGGTTTTTAGCCACCCGTTTTGTAGGACCTCTGCGGTGTGTTCGGCTTGATTGAGGTAGCCCTCCATCAGGGAGGGCCCTTTGACCCACAGTAGTCCTTCGGTGCCGTCATCGATGGTGTCGCCTGCTTCAGAGCGAATCTCGATTTCAAAACCTTCTAAGGGCCGTCCGACACTGACAAGGCCGCTACGATCATGGTTTTCGAGACATTTGTACGGACTTTTGAAGTCGGCGAAGCAGACAGCTAATGCTGCCTCGGACAGTCCGTACACAGGAGTAATGGCCTCTTCACGCAATCCATACGGTTTAAAGCGAGCGAGAAAGGCCTCCAAGGTACTGGGTTGGACGGCCTCGGCACCGTTCATGGCAATACGCCAGTACGAGAGATCGACCCCTTCAAGGTCTTCCTCTTTGATGCGCTGGGTGCAGAGCCCAAAGGCAAAGTTGGGTGCGGGGGAGATGATGCCCTTGTGTCGAGAGAGAGCGCGTAGCCACAGCACAGGCTTTCCAATGAAGTCTTCGGGACGTATCAACACGAGGTCGGCGTCATGAATCAGAGCGGGAATCACACACCCAATCAGCCCCATGTCGTGGTAGAGCGGCAGCCAGGACACGCCCACCCACGGCACCTCATGGTCAGCAAATGACGCCTTCATCGTGGTGAGAATGGCCGATGCCTGGGCGAGCAGTGCCTTTTGAGAGAGCGCCACGGGCTTCGGTTGACGGGTGGTACCAGAGGAGAATTGAACCAAGCCTAGCGCATCAGCGTCCGCAGGCCGATTGGCTTTTTCCTGTCCATTGAGCTGTTGCAGGGTTTGGCATCCAAGGCGAGGTTGTGCGCCAGCAATCGCTCGTCCGAGGAGCTTACGAATCTGAGGGCTTGCGAGCACAAGTACAGCATCGGCATCTTCCAGCATGCGGGAAGTGCGTTGGTGGTAGTCCTCTAAGCGCCCTAGTCGTACAGGTGGGTAGAGTGGTGTGGGTACAGCGCCGGCATATAAGCATCCGAAGAAGGCGCGAAAGAAATCCGGTTCGGTGCGATACACCAATCCGACCCGCTCTCCGGTTTTTACGCCTTGCGCGATCAATGCGCCGGCAACAAGCTGAGCCTCGTCGCGTAGGGTGCTCCAGAGAAGATGGGTTTCTTCTTCTCGTCGGTTGACGAAGATAAGCCCTTTGGATGACCCCTCGAGGGCATCTAAGAGCGCGGGGATTGTCATTTGCATCGTTCTTCCAGTAGGTCGACCAAGTCTCCTACACGGACCAAACCGTCCTCATCTCCTTCTTCCAGACAGATCTGGAAATGGTTTTCGATTTCCACCACCAAGGTCAGTAGACGGATGGAATCAAGTCGAAGCGCGGTGACGAGTTCCTGCTCTTCGCGGAGGTCACCTGTCCATTCGAGATGGTTTTCAGCGACGGTTTGAATACCGGAGAGAATCTGTGTTCGGTTCATTTTTATCGGGGGATGAAGCGGGATTTTTTCTCGAGTTCTGAAGCGCCTTCGCAGACGCTGGCCAGTGCGCGCTCTTCTACCCGAATTCGGTGTCGGAGCAAGAGAAGGTTTGCAAGTCCGAAGCCAATCGCACTCCAATACGCCGAATGGAATAGCGGGATCGCCGCCAATTCAAGGATTACCGCCAGGTAGTTTGGGTGTCGAATGAAGCGATAAGGTCCTTTTCGAACAACATCCGCACCGGGCAGGACTAAGACCCGGGTGTTCCAGTGATGGCCAAGGCTGGAGATGGCCCAATAGCGCAGCAGCATAGTCGCGACGATCAGCCCACCCATGGAATAGGCCAAGGTGGGATTCCAAGGTCGATTCATGAAGTGGGCTTCTAAGAAGCAGACCGGTAGGAGAGCGGTATGCAGCACAACCATTACCGGATAGTGCCCAGCCCCCCATTCTTGTCCGCCTCGCTCCTTGATGTAGGCCGCATTGCGTTTGCTAATGACCAATTCGACTAAGCGTTCAAGTGCGACGGCAAGGAGGACTCCAAGATAGATCTTCTCGCTCGGACTCATGGCCACTCCAATAGAACCAGTTCCGCACAAAATCCGGGGCCCATTGCGAGGAGCAAGCCGAGGCTGCCGGATTCGGGTTGTTCTGCCTGCTTCTTGGCGAGATTGATTAGGACCGATGCGGACGACAAATTGCCCATTTCATGCAGAGAGTTCCAAGAGATGGCGAGGTCTTCTTCCGTAATGCCGAGTGCGTTTTGGACGGCTTGAAGGACTTTGGGCCCACCCGGGTGACAAACCCATTGGGAGAGTTGGTCGAGCGAGAGCCCTTGGGAGTCAAGAAAGGCATCGACATTTCCTCGAAGATTGCTCTCGACCAGCTGAGGTACCTCTGCGGAGAGCACAATACCGAATCCTTTCTCGGAGATATCCCAGCCCATGGTTCGTTCGGTGTCCGGATAGAAAACCGATTGGGTAGCCCGCACACGAGGCCAACGGCTTTTCTGAGAAAGCGGGTGCTCATCTCCAGCACAAATGACTGCCGCGGCTCCATCCCCGAAGAGTCCGGTGGAGATGAGGTTGGGAATGGAGATGTCTTCGCGCTGAATCGTGAGGGAACAGAGTTCGATCGAAAGAAGCACTGCAAGTTTGTCGGGATGGGCTTTGAGCCAGTCATTGGTGCGCGATAATCCGGCTGCTCCGCCGACACATCCCAGTCCAAAAAAGGGCATTCGAACGATGCCGGGTTTGAATGAGAGTCGGTTAGCAAGCCGTGCATCCATCGATGGGGTCGCCAGTCCCGTTACCGTTGTAAAGAGGATTGCGTCGAGTTCGTTGGGGTCGATGCCAGCGTCCTCACAGGCCCTCTGAATAGCACGCTCCCCGAGATCCAAGCCCACCTGAATAAAGGCGTCATTGGCTTCTCCAAAGCTCTGGAGTTGTCGGAGTTTGTCGACGGGAAGAGCGAGATAGCGACCACCGACGAGCACATTGCTGTGGAGTCGGGCCACCCGATCGATGTTGTGGTACTTGCCCTCAAGTTCCTCTTTGAAGGCCTCAAAGAGTTCCATTTGGCTGTAGTAATGTTCGGGCAGGGCCCAATTGGTAGAAAGGACTTGCATAGGGCTTCTTTTTCTTGTGGCAGCTTGAGTGAGTTTAGCAGGATAGTGGAGGCTCAACGGAGGAAGGATGGCGCTCTCACTGAGCAAGAAAGATGGAATCGCTTATTTGAGTTTCGATCATGGCAAAGCCAATGAGATGGGAACGGCGCAATTAGAGGCATTTTCGGCGTTGTGTGATGAGCTTGAGACCGATGATTCGCGCGTTTTAATCACCTACTCCCGACGGCGCTCGAAACGCGGAACACCTATCTTTGTGGCTGGCGCGAATGTCACTGAAAGAGTGGGGTGGTCTCGAGACAAAGTGGCGCGACATGTGCGCTACCAGCGGGATGTTTTACGGCGTGTCCGCGCCTTGCCGCTTTTTCATATTGCGCTAGTGAATGGGGTCGCCTTGGGTTGGGGTACCGAGTACACCCTGACGGCGGACTACCGCATTGGCTGTAAGGACAGTATTTATGGCCTCCCAGAGACCGGTCTCGGCATTCTTCCAGGTGCCGGCGGTACCGCGGAGTTGTGGGCCCAGATTGGCTTACCGCAAGCGTTGCGCTTGGGTATGACCGGCGAGAGAATCTCGGCGGATGAAGCCTATCGGATCGGCTTGATTCAAGAACTCTGCGAAGATGTAGATGCAGGGCTTGCTCGTGCGGAAGCATTGGCATCCCGGGCAGCGAAAAATTCCCCCACAGCACTTGCTGCCTTTAAGCGGGCGGCACTTGCGGCAGTGGGGGCATCTCAAGAGCAACGTGTTGATATAGAGGCTCGGGCGTACGAACACTGCTTGGATTCAGGTGAGGCTGCCATTGGGCGAGCTCATTTCGACCAAATTCGAGCGGGAGAAGCGGTGCCTTGGGGCGATTTGGAGGTTTTTGAGCCATGATTTGGTTGTTGTTGGCGTGTTTTTCGAGCGGTGGATCTGGCGATTGTCATTCACTTTCAGATGGGGAGAAACGGGAGGATTGTCTTTTTCAAGAAGTCCAAAAGTTCTCCGGTGATCAGGTGTCTATTCGCATTTACATCGATGGCATTACGGAAAAAAAGACCGGCAATAAGCAGGCCATCTACAGTCGTGATCTCTTGCGTTTTCGCCTCGCGTCGTCGGATCCGGTCCGGTATCAGTGGATTTGCCAAGAAGCAGAGACAACTGCTGGAAAGGAGAAGTGTCGGCAGATTTTAGGTCGTCCGCATATGACCCAAGACAAGAAGAGGCGATGATGATTTGGTTGCTTGCGTGGATTTTCGCATGCAGTGATTCGGTGCCTGTGGAGCAAAATGTGGCTCGAGATGCGCTCAATGTGTCTCCAGCTGAACTGGCCGATTGTGAACGCATTCCCTTTCCTGAGGCCCGAATACCCTGTCGGGTGTCCGCTGCGGCACATGCGGCGGCGATGGGAGATGATGAAGGCGCCTGGAGCGCGTGCATGTCTATCGAGGAAGGTCTGTGGCGGGATGAGTGCCACTTTCGGGCGGGAGAAGAATTGGGCGGTGCAGGGCGTATCGTATTGGCGATGAAGCACTGTGTCCGCGCGGGGCGCTATGCTCGCAATTGTCTCACCCATGCGAGCTGGAAAATGCCGCCCGTGGAGACACTGGATTCAGTGTCGGACAATGTGATTGAGAGCATGGTCACACTGGAAAAGAAAGTGAAGGCGGTGTTGGCGGAGGGACGTCAGGGTTTGAGAGGTGAAGGCTTAGATTCCTTGCTCTCCAGCGCTTGGTTCAATTTGTATTATGGCCGGGGCGTGGCCGACCCGAGTGTCGCTAAAAGTGCTCCTGAACAACATGCTGCATATGCGCGCACAGCGTTCGCCTTGGAGGCTGTCCGACTGTTGGCGCCCTGGAAGCAGCCGGCGCCAAGCGATGTGGTGGAACAGGTGCTGGGTGTTTGGCAAGGCAAATCGGCACGCATTCGTGGAGAAAAGATTCGGGAGCGTCGATTGGGTCGTTTTGTGACTCCAATCGTTCCTGAGGATGTGCGTGATGTGAGTCATGTGGCGACATTTGGTGGTGGATTTCGCTTGGTTGGGGCGAGCGAGGAAGAAGATGTGGTGATCGCTACACTGGAGGCACTGTTTTTCCGTGAAACCACTACCGTAGAGTCTTTTCTTCCCTATGTGAAAGACAAGCGCGATCGTGTGCGTTGGACTGCGGGGAAACTCGTGGCTTTGTCCGCTGGTCAAGAAAACGATCAAGTAAAGGCCATATTAGAAGGCACGGATGAGGTTCTCCGGACCTATGTTTGGCAAGCACTTTCCAAAAATCGACCCGCTATGCCAAAGGTAAAAGCGAGTCCATGAAGGTCTTGGTCACTCGGCGGATTCTCCCAGAAGGCATGGCGATTCTGGAGAAGGCCGGCTTCGATGTGGAGCTTCATGATTCCGAGACACCCATGTCTCCGCAAAAGCTGAGAGAGCTTGCACGAGATTGCGATGGCCTCCTTTGTATGCTCAACGATCCGATCGATCGGCATTTGCTTGAAAACAGTCAACTGAAAGTCATTGCCAATCATGCGGTTGGAACAGACAACGTGGACCTATTGGCAGCCGAAGAGCTCGATGTCGTGGTGACGAATACCCCTGGCGTACTCACCGAAGCGACGGCGGATTTGGCCATGGCGTTGTTGTTGGCGACAGCGCGTCGGATTGTGGAAGCGGATGCCTATTTGAGATCGGGTCACTTTGAGGGCTGGGCGCCCACGATGTTTGTGGGTGCTTCTCTTTCAGGCAAGACGCTTGGAATTGTGGGCGCTGGACGCATTGGTCAGGCAGTCGCTCGTCGCGCAGAGGCCTTTGGTTTGCGTGTCTTGAGCCGAGGCAGTCGGGATGGCGTCCCGATGGCGCAGATTCTGACTGAATCCGATTTTTTGAGTCTTCATTGTCCTTTGACAGCGAAAACCCATCACCTGATTGGTGTCGACGAGTTGCGTGTAATGAAGTCAACAGCGGTGCTCATCAATACGGCACGTGGGCCCGTGGTGGATGAGGAAGCCTTGGTGGTCGCACTCCAAGAAGGCGGCATCGCAGCAGCTGGGTTGGATGTTTTTGAAGAAGAACCCAAAGTTCACCCGGCGCTTTTGGCGATGAAAAATGTGGTTTTACTGCCGCATATCGGCTCTGCAGACCAGGAAACTCGTCGGAAGATGTCGATCATTGCGGCACAGAGTGTGGTGGACGTGCTAGAAGGCAGACGCCCAGTCCATCAGGTGCGAGTATCTTGAGGGGTTTTGACCCATGTTGCCGCGAACAGAGATCAATCAAAAGCTTCAAAGTACCGACTTTGATCTGATTGTCATTGGTGGGGGGATTACGGGTTGTGGTGTGGCTCGAGATGCTGCAAGGCGTGGTCTGCGCGTGGCCTTGTTGGAGGCCAAAGATTTCGCGTATGGCACCTCCTCGCGTTCTTCGAAGTTGATTCATGGTGGCTTGCGCTACTTGGACCAGAAGCAATTGGGGCTTGTGTTTGAGGCCGTCAATGAGCGTCGTACACTTCAGCGAGTGGCTCCACACTTGGTCAATGCACAGGGGTTTCTTTTTCCCGTCTACCGCCACAGCCCACTTGGCCTCTGCTACCTCAAGCTTGGCTTGTGGGTGTATGAGGCTTTGGTGTTTTTTCGCGTTCCCAAGCTGCACACAAGCTACAACGCAAAGAAGACCCTCGAATTGGAACCGTATTTGGCTTCTGACGGTTTGAGCGGCTCGCCGCTGTATTGGGACTGCACCACCGATGACGCTCGACTTACCTTAGAAACAGCTCTGGATGCGCATCAAGTAGGGGCCGTTTTGGGGACCTATCGCAAGGTGGTCGGGTTTGTTCGGGCTGAGAATGGCAACCTTGAGGGCGTAGAAATTCAGGACAAGCATACGGGGGAGAAGTTTGTCGTTCGTGGGCGCTGTGTGGTGAATGCAACAGGGCCTTGGAGTGACCGAACACGCGCACTCTTTGGTATGCAAGGTCAGATCCTGCGACCCACCAAAGGGATTCATGTGGTGGTCGATTCTAAGCGGCTACCTTTGCGCTATGCTGTTGTGCTTCATCATCCAGACGATGGGCGTATTCTTTTTGCTGTGCCGTGGGGGGATAGAACCTACGTGGGCACAACGGATACGGATTATCAAGGGGATCCTGCAGATGTCGCGGCGACACGCGACGATGTGGAATACCTCATCCGATCCTGTGAACGCTTCTTTCCGGATGCCCAATTGGGTGAAGAGGACATCATTGCGACCTGGGCAGGTTTGCGTCCGTTGGTGGCCGAGGATTCCCAGAATGCATCGGATGTCTCTCGTGAACATCGGATTGTGGTCGAGCCAGAAGGGTTGGTGACAATAGCGGGTGGAAAACTGACGACGTATCGGCGGATGTCAGCCGAAGTGGTGGATGCCTGCGGAGATATTCTGAAGGCAAGAGGTGTGTCGGGCTTCTCGAAAGACTCCGGCACCCAACATTCGCCGCTTCCTGGCGCTGTGGGCTGGTCGAAAAAAGATGACCACCTATCCATGGCCCAAAAGGCCCTTACGGCTTCTAAGGGGGCGATTGAGTTGGACACTGCGCAGTATTTGGTGGACCAATATGGAGCGCGTGGTGTTGATTTCGCAGAATGGGTAGCCACTGATTCCGAGGCGAGTCAGCGCTTGATCCCAGGTCGGCCTGAAGTGTTGGGTGTCGTGGATTGGGCCGTGCGCGAGGAGTTTGCGGCGAGCCTGTCCGATGTGATGATTCGACGCACGCAATTGTTCTTTAAAGAAAAAAATCAGGGACTCGATGTGGCGGAGCGTGTCGCGAAACGTATGGCTGCACTCCTCGATTGGTCTCCGGAGCGGGTGATGTCTGAGTTAGACGAGTACCGAGACGAGGTTGCATTGAGTCGAAAATGGCGTACGAACTGAGAATCCCACGACTACCCTTTCGACGTTTGCGAGGCATCGGCAATTTTATTTCGGGTGGTGAAACCCGGTTTGCTGCCCGATGTACAAAGGCACTACACGCACTCGAATCGGGTCACGGTGTGCCTATCGAATTGCTACCAATGGGTACACGGATGGTGGCGCAGGGTGCGCTTACCACACGGGTGTTGTCGATAGGCCGCGATAGGCCATGGCCCTATGGCTTGACCAAGCAGCTTGATCCGGAAGACCCGGGTTTTTTGCCGCGAGCGCTCCTGCCTGTACACGTGAATCTGTTCTACCGGAACTGGACGACAATTGGTCTTCCTGGTTGGGCCGATGAGGCGATTGTGGACCCGGGTGGGTGGCTTACGCCGTTTAGAGATGGTCCATCGATTGCCGTTTGGGTGGGGGATTCCCGACGACTGTATCCACTCGGACCTATGCCGGGTTGGGGTTCAGATGTGCCATCTGGCTTGAGGCAGGAACGCATCGAGGATTTACCGATCGTTCGAACTCAGGCCTTGCGCGAAGATATTCATGTGGAGTTGGATGCTTTCCCTGCGGTCGTCAATGGGAATTTGGTCTTTGGGTTGACCACCCGTGTTTGGACCCAGGCTCCCGCGATGCGCCCAATTCGGATTGCGATAGCGATTCGCCCTGCAAACCCTGAGGGTGTGTCGCCAATCTTTGACATAGAGCGCACGGAAGCTGGGCTCTGGAATGTGAACAACGAGCCCTTTTTATACGTGCCTCGACAGGGCGATGAACAACACATGTGTACCTGGAAAGAGGGCGATGTGTATGCCTTCTCCGGTGGCGTCTTGAGAGACGGACTGCAGCGAACGGGAGTGTTGGAGTCGAAGACCCAGGTGGCGTGTGAGCAAGGTCTTGCGACTGCCTGCGAAATTTACCGGGTGAATCTCTCTCCTGGAGATCGTTTTAAGAGAACGGTGTATGCGCTTCGGGATCCGGCTGTGGGTGAGGTGCTCCGGCGTTCGTCAGCTACGCGTCTTTTTGCGGGTGTAAAGGCTGATTATCGCGGATTGATTCGGGCAGGTGCGTATATGGATTTGCCCGTTCATCCCTCTCTTTTTTCCAGTAGTCGAACCACCTTGCTATCGCTCTGCGATACCTACGAGGTCACCCCAGGACCCGCGACCTATCACAGCTTCTTCTTTCGCGATGCGGCATTTCTGCTCGCCGCTTTGAATCGGTTGGGCTTCGGCCGGAGGGCTGCGGAGATCTTGAAGACCTATCCAAGTCGGCAGAGCCGATCGGGTGCATGGCTCTCACAGGGTGGCGAATGGGATGGCACGGGTCAAGGTATTTGGAGCGTCATGGATCACGTGCGCTTGACCGGCAATCGCAGATTACTCGCCCAACTCTATCCCTCGATCGCAAAGGCAGCGTCGTGGATCATTGAAACCCAGGAAGATGGGTTGATGCCATCGGGGTGGTCCGCGGAACATCTTGGGCCTGCTGATCAGTATTATTGGGATTCCATCTGGAGTTGTAGCGGTCTGAAAAATGCGGCGACCGCAGCATCGATGCTGAAGAAGTCTCGGGACGCAGAACGCTTTATGCGAGCCCATGGGCAAATGCTAGAGCGTTTGCGTGCATTCTTTGGCGAGGGCCCGATACCAGCAGCTCCTGGTCGGCAGATGGACTCTGCGGCGGTGTCGGCCTTGTGTGCGATTTGGCCACTGAATCTCTTTTCGGCCAAAGAGCCTTCATTACAGTCGACCATCCAGTGGCTCGATCGCTATTGTGTTCAAGGCAATGCTTTCTTTCATGATGTGGTTCATTCCGGCATCAATCCTTATCTCACCTGTCATTTGGCCCAGGCAAAGTTGGCGGGAGAACAAAGCGGTGCACCGTTGCATCTCGATGCGCTCGCTGAAGGGGCAAGTCCGACGGGCTGTTGGCCGGAGGCGTATTTGCCAGGCCGCGGTGGTGTGATGGGAGATGGGGACCATGCTTGGGCTGCGGCTGAGTTTGCGATGCTTCAGCGCAATATGATTCTTTGTGAAGAAGGCGGCGTGCTTCACCTCTTCCGTGGGACGGATCGGAGATGGTGGGATGCTCGAACGGAATTGAGAGATGCGCCGACCAAGTTTGGACACGTTGATTTAGTCATGGAAGATGCGGTTTTGACGGTGAGTGGCCGGTGGCGAGAGAAACCCAATCGGGTCATCTGGCACAAGCCGGACGGAGAACGTGGAACGCTGGTTCTGGATGGCCGCAAGAAGAGTGCGAAAGCGGCACAAATCGCACTTTAGTTCTGCGGCCAGAAACTGCCTTCCACACCAAAAACAGGCAGTACCGGCATCCCGAAACCGAAAATCGGCTTCTCTTCGAAACCGGTCAGAATGGGTTCAGGAACACGTCGGTTGTAGAGGTTTTGGATGTCGAGGTAGGCTTCTACCCGCCAGTTTTTGTAGGTACGACGCTTTGCGATCTTCACGTCGATCGCGTGTGGATCAGGAAGTCGTCCTGTCGCAGGATTGACTGTGGGTTTGAGCAAGATCTCTTGTTGTGTCAGTAGGTCGAGTGCAGTGGGGCGGTCACTTTGGAAGGGGACGCCGGATGCATATCGAAAACGACCCGCGAGAATCCATCCACGTGGGGCCGTCCATGAAGCGATGCCCACACATTGAATTCCGGGGTCAAGCGGATCGGGGATCGCATCCAGTTGGTCAGACTCCTGTCGAATCGAACGTCCAAAACCTGTGGACAGCGCGAATTGAAAACGCTCGGATTCCACTTGAATAAAGCTTTCGACGCCGTATGCTTTTCCTGTAAATGAGCCCATTGTGCCGTCGCTCTCACGGAGAGCAAGGTGAGAGAAGGCCTTCTGGTAGCCTGCGATGTACATTTGGTGACGTCCAGATTCCCAGTGAATACCACCACTGCCCTCGTCAACGCGTTGCAATGGAAGATAGGCCCCTTCGGGGTCACCGATGATGAGATCGAGGTTCGGTGCTTGGTGGCGTGAACTCATTTGCGCTTGGAGATTCCAATTGTCGAGGAGTTCAATGCGGGTACGGATTGCCGGATCGAGCCCGAATCGATGCAGTTGTTCCTCGACAGTCAAATGGGTGTTTCTCAGTCCGATTTCAAGGGCGTTCTTGCGCCCGAATCGAAGCGACGCAAAGCCTTCACCGCTGCCCCAATAGCGTTCTTTTTCTTGGGGTGAAAAGGCGACATTGAACAGCCCAAGGGCGATGTCGATACCCCCTCGAAAAAACCATTGTTCGGCGCGTTGAGTTGTTTCGATATGGGCTCGACTGTGTTGGCCACCGTGTTCGCTGAGTGCTTGTCCAGAGTCCGATAGGGACCGTTTTTCAGTCGCAAATAGCGTACTGATGTCGAGCGTCCCTTTGGCAAATGGTCTGTCGAGATGCGCCAGCACCTGATGGGAGGACTGTTGAACATGTAGAATTTGTTCCCCATCCGCGGTGGGTGCGTCGATTCCGTCGATAAAGCCGAGGTACAAGAACGAGGCGTCTCCTGTGTGAGTACCGATGCTCCAGTCACTAAACTGGGGAGCAATGCGGGCCTGCTCTGGACTGGTTGCGATGGCGAGTGCTCCACGGAGCCAGGAGTGCCGAGCACTGGCGAATAGCGTGGCTCCGGGACGAATCGGCTCCACGACGTAGGCCGTGGCGTTGATGAGATCAAGGCCGATTTCGACGCGTCGTTCGGCGTCCGGTCTATCCACAGACAACTCCACTTGGCCACCCAGTCCCGATGCGTGGTGTACCCAGCCGATAGGATTGAATGTGACGGTGTCGATTGTTTTGGGATGAAAAATCGAAGCGAATCCGCCCAAATGATAGAGCTGGGACAGCGGTAGTCCTTCCCAGAGAACTGTGGTGGCCTCGGGGTTGGTTCCACGGACGAGGAGCCAGCCGGCATTCATCGGAGTTCGTGCGGCACCGGGTAGATTTTGGATGGCCCGCAAGGGATCTTGGAGGCTGCCCGGCATCGTGGAGATTGATTCGGTTTCCAGGGTGTGTTGAGAGAAGACCTGATTGTGAGCGTAGGTTCCGAGTGCTTCCTGTGGGGTGTGTTCGACCCAAATGATGCGCGTTTCGGAGCCCTGGGTGGAAAGCGTCGCCTCTCGGAGTTGCCAGTAGGGATCGAGGAGCGTGAGTTTCAAGGCGTCGCTCTGCTCGTCGGAGAATTGGATTTGACCGGAAGCGTCGCTCTCTGTGACTTGCGTGCCGACCCGAATGGAGATTCCAGGGACTTCTTTTCGTTTGCCGACCTCCATCACGACGGCGCTGCAGGTCTCGCCGCATCGCGCTTCTGCGATGCGAGACTCATCGGCCTCTTGGGCGAGCAGGCAAATCTGAGCGAGGGTCAACACACCCTGAGCTTAGCCGATCGTTGAGAAAGTCCGAATGGCATCCATAAATGGCGCACCATATTGGGCAAGCCGGCTGGGACCCATGCCGTGTACTGTGAGCATCTCGGAGGAGGTTTCAGGTCGGAGACTCGCCATCTCGTCCAAAGTGCGATTGGAAGCGACCACATAGGTGGGGACGCATGCCGCGGTGGCGAGTTGTCGGCGGACCTCTTTCAGGGTGACCAACAGATCGGAATCGCCGGCCTTGGGGCCGGTGCTTTTTCTCCATTGGAGCGATTTGTGGCTTTTGGGTTTTTCTGGAAAGACCATTTTGATGTCTTTTTCTTTGCCCGACAAAACCCGTTGCCCAAAGCGACTCAGCTGGAGCTCGCTGTAGGTACAGTCTCTGCCGCGGATGACGCGCGTGACTCTTTTGGATTCAAGTAAATCGACGTCCACCATGGCTTCGAGCAAGGCTTCTGCACGACTTGTTTTCCAGTCTGAATACAGCCCAAAGCCTTGGAGCCTCTCAAAGCGAAAGGCGCGTACGACCTTGTCTTCCACTCCGCACAACACCTTGGCGATCATGCCCGCCGAAAAGGACTTTCGCATGTCCTTGATACAGCGGAGGGTTTTGTAGACCTTCTTGAACTGCGCTTCTTCCAAGAGCACTTTTTCGACCGGTCCGCCCGATTTGCAGACATCACAGTGGCCGCAGCCGGAAGTCTCGGGCTTTTCGCCGAAATAGCGCATGAGCTCATGCATGCGACATGCGCCTTTGGGGAACTGGAGGATGGCATCGAGCTTGGCGTACTCACTGTCGCGGCGCCGATTGAGCTTTTTCTCGTCGAGCGAAAAGGTTTCTTCAGGCGCCAATAGTTGAAGGCCAATGATGCCCTCTTGTCCGCTGTGTACCGGTTTGACCCAGCCTTCTCTTCGCAACACACTGATGCAGGAATCGGCGGTGCGTGTGGCGTTTGGATCTTCTCCGAGGCAGTCAGCCAGGACAGTCAGCGGCATAAAAACAGGGTTCTGATGTGTGTCGTGCAGGGCGTGGTAGATCCGCTTCACATCAGCGGTCGGTGGGTGTCCCATCCGGATGAAGAACTCTTGGGTGCGTCGGTCGGCTGGGTTGAACAACAAGGTGGCAGATGCCGGTTTTCCGTCGCGTCCAGCGCGTCCGATTTCCTGGTAGTAGGCCTCCAAGCTTCCAGGCAGATCCCAGTGAATCACCGTGCGAACATCGGATCTATCGACACCCATTCCAAAGGCATTGGTGGCCACGACCACATCGATGGAACCGCTGATAAAGGCGTCTTGGACACGGGT
>Ga0163179_10000973_pt1 | contig 20535 bp, 16 predicted proteins | sample AtlANTMetagenome_FD_109643 | JGI IMG/M metagenome (GOLD analysis project Ga0163179, IMG submission 109643) | Marine eukaryotic phytoplankton communities from the Atlantic Ocean - Atlantic ANT 2 Metagenome | ecosystem: Environmental > Aquatic > Marine > Oceanic | place: North Atlantic Ocean... | reverse complement strand
CTGAGATTGTTGTCATCTGTCAGGTTTGCCAGATCTCGTGTGGCAGCCTCTATCGGGACATCGTTGATCGCACGTGCGGCTTCAGTCACAAGCAAGGGCTCCTCATCATGAAGAAACTGAGCAATTTCCGGTCGCTCGAGCCGGCGCATAGCCAGTAAAGCTCCCATGCGAACCGATGATGAAGGATGCGAAACAATATCGTTCAACCACCGAAAGTCCTGCACCCCTGCAAGCCCCATCACGCCAGCATGCCTGAGATACGGATCTTCATCATTATTGGCCTCGAGCATGGCAACCAAGGGTGGAATCGACTCGCGCCTGCCATATTTCCCTAAAGATTTGGCAGCAAAGAAACGAACGCGCGCACTGGTATCGTCGGCACAAAGCGCAGCCAGCCTTCCAAAAGCAGATTCGATGCGGTGATTACCCGCCACTTTGGCAGCTTGACCACGGACTTCATCCTCAACCGCAAAAAGGGCGTCAAGCACAGGTTCAACGGCGTTTGAATACGCGGGAATGATCTGCCCCAATCCCCATATGGCGTGCAGTTTTGCAAATAATGAATCTCCATATTTCAGAACGCCCTCAAAATGTTCGATTGAGCTAGCTCCGCGGTTTGCTAATTCAAATTGTGCTTCCTGGCGAACACGCATGTCCGGGTGCGCAAGAAGCTTGGCCAACGCTCTTGAGCTACGGTTAGTCATCCCATCTGCCAGGAGTGCTTTGGTTTCTGTAACCAGATCAGCGTCCGTAACTTCTTCTTCGAGAATACGGTAAATTCGGCCTTTGCCAGTGACCGCCCAGCCTTCAACCCAATCAGTCAAATAAAGACCACCGTCAACACCGAAATCTGCATCCGTAGCAAGGACATTCCAGATTATGGAATCAAGCTTTGCAATTTCAAAGGTCGCTCCCTTCGGTCTCATTTTGATGGTATGAATACCGCTGTTCGCCGGGGAGCCTTTGAAGTCCACCAAAAAGAAATGGTCTTTAAGAGCATCCGAGAAACCGGTTCCCGGATGATAGGTCAAACCAGAAGGACCATTTCCAATATTAGCAATCGGCGGCACCAGATAAGCGGCCTGGCCTTCCCATTGTGGATGCCAGAGTTTTTCGGCATTCCAGGGACCACGCGGAACGGGCTTATTCAAGAATTGATACCCAATCCGCCACCCACTGTCTCCACCTTCCACGACATAGACCCAACGCGCTTGATCCCCTCCGTCAGAATTGTTGTCGCCTGTAAATAAATTGCCGTAGGCGTCAAAGGCAAGCTCCTGGGGATTGCGTAACCCATATGCAAATACTTCCAGATCGCTGCCGTCCAAGTTACAACGAAAAACAGTTCCAGTATCAGCCATGCCTACCACACGGCCGTCCTTGGTCTTGACGTGCGAACCACGATCTCCAATGGAAAAGTAAAGTTTTCCGTCGGGGCCTATTTTCAAACCATGCAGATCATGCCCAAGAAAACCTACACGCACTCCGAAACCGTAATGCAAGGATTCGCGCTTCTCGGCAATGCCATCGCCATCTTCATCTTCAAGCAACCAAAGGTCGGGAATATTCGTGAAATAAACCTTGCCGCTGCGCGCCAGCACACCGGATGCAAGCCCATCAGCAATCTGGTTGAAGCCATCAGCAAAGATTGAGGAATGATCCGCCACTCCGTCTCCATCGCGATCTTCGACCAACCGCACCTGATCTGTCTCTGATGCTAACTCACGCTCCGCTTTGTCACCCATGTAATAACGCAACATCGCGATGCGGTCATCCACTGTTCGTGAAGAAAGATCAGCATCAAGGAGTTCATCAGACAACGTTTCCAATCGTTCTTCGGTGAGGCTGTCAATGAAATCCTGGTTGGGCCATCCCCTTCGGCCTCGAATATCCAGCACTCCCTGACCATGGCGGAAGGTTTCCACCACAAAAAAACGACCGCGCTCATCAATGTGAAAGGCAACGGGATTGGCAAGGTGAGGCTCGGCTGCTGTAAGCTCGACCTGATAACCATCAGGCAGAGAAAAGCCTTTCATGGCCAAACGAGCTTCGTCGGAAGCCGATTTCACGCGGACAGGGTCAGAAACCGGATTACCAAGCTCCGCACCAAATACGCCGATACACAGACCAGCAGCTATACTGATCCCTAACCTCTTGATTGATACACAAACATGCGACATACAGTGGAGACTATACATCCTGAAAAATAAGGAATCAAAGGCTAATCATCATGGCGCGGGTAAAGGATGCGTTTAGATCAAAACTGCCCGCTTATCCTCATCATGATTTTAAGACGAATTTCATGGGAGAGCGTTCGTTACGTCCTTTGCCTGAGGATTGAATGCCTGTCAATTCGAGCGCGGTGGCATGCACATCTCCATGGTTTGGAATAAAGGACTTGGGATGTTTTTGGCGGCCTTCTTTGAGCTTTACCGCAACAGGATCGAAATTAGGGTCCATGACCCATTCAAAATGGGGAAGTCATGGCAAAGGAATTTGAATGCATTGATGATCGAATCAAGGAGTGGATTTTGGAGCAGAATATATTGTTTATCGCCACCGCTCCTTAATCCGGCGAGGGTTTGATCAACTCACCCAAAGGCATGGACAGTTTTCGAGTGCCGGGCCCCAAGCAGGCAGCTTATCTGGATTATACGGAAACTGATGCCGAAACCCTGGCTCACATCAAGGAGAATAAAAGGATTGTCATCATGATGTGCGCGTTCAAAGGCCCTCCAAAATATTCCGTTTCCATGGTCGCGCAAGGGCCCGCGAAACCGGATCACTGGAATTCGAGCGCCTTTCGAAACCTTACCAGCCTGGATGACTTGCCGGGCATGAATAAGACCCATTGATGAGGAAAGTCTGACATAACAGCAAACCATTCGATGACTTGAAAAGCCCTTAGCAGAGGCAAATTAAACACGGAGCGAAGATTTCCAGTTGTGTGCCGGGCGCGTCCAATAAGCTACAATAGCCTCATGGGGCTATTTCTCCGTATCTTCGTTCGCGAAGAGGGATTGTTTCCAGTGTCATTTGGTATAAAGTGAACGCATGCGTGATGCACTGAAATCATATTTCTGTGAGAGGAACTGGCAATGGTTCTTCTGCTTGATTGGAATTGCAGGATTCAGTGGTGATTCAAAAGCTGCATTGGATGACGAATCAGGAATCGCCTTCTTCGAAAACCATATCAGGCCTGTGCTTGTCGAGTCTTGCTATGAATGCCATTCGGATCAATCAGGTGAAAGCAAAGGCGGACTTAAATTGGATTCACGCCCTGCCATCGAGGAGGGAGGGCAATCGGGCGCGATATTGATCAAAGGATCACCGGAAAACAGTGTGATCATTCAAGCCATCAGCCACGTCAATCCGGAACTGAAGATGCCTCCCAAGGCTCCCAAATTGAACGCACAGACGATTGCCCATTTTGAGGAATGGGTCAGGATAGGTGCTCCAGACCCCAGAGACAGCGCCGAAGGCCATTCACTGATTGAACAAAAAGCAGAAACGCACTGGGCCTTTGAAACAGTGAAATCCCCTGTCCTGCCTCCTGTTAGAAATAAGGAGTGGCCATTGCGCCATCTGGATAGATTTGTTTTATCCAATCTGGAAGGCAAAGACATGACCCCCAGCAGAAAAGCGGACAAACGCACATGGATACGTCGTGTCTATTACAATTTGACGGGCCTTCCTCCATCCATGGAAGAAATTCAGACATTCGAAAGGGATCAATCGTCCGAGGCCCACGAGAAAGTCGTGGAACAGTTACTCAGCTCACCTCATTACGGCGAACGCTGGGCAAGGCATTGGATGGATGTATCACGTTATTCCGATACAAAAGGATATGTTTTCCAATCGGACAGGAGCTACCCCTTCGCCTACACCTATCGTGATTATCTGGTAAGGAGCTTTAATGAAGATCTACCCTATGACCACTTCATCAAGGAACAACTGGCTGCTGACCTGATGGAGTTAGGTCAAGACAAACGAGCCTTGGCCGCTCTGGGCTATCTGACATTGGGAAGACGCTTTCTGAATAATCAACACGATATCATCGACGACCGAATCGACGTGGTCTCTCGAGGATTCATGGGATTGACCGTCACCTGTGCACGTTGTCATGCCCACAAATACGACCCCATTCCAACTGAGGATTACTACTCCTTGTATGGCGTCTTTGCGAGTACCCGTGAGCCAAGCGAAAAACCATTGCTAGGAGGAGAACCACACCCTGCGTTTGCGGAATACCAACATGAAAAACAGAAACGATCTGAAGCTCACGCGACTTATCTGCATGAGGCACAGCAAGACGCCCTTAAATCGTTGCGAGATCGTGCATCAGATTACCTGATGACAGCTCATGCCATTGCGGCTATTGAGGATCGAACGCAGAAAGAAGCATTGGCCAGAAAAAGAAAGCTGGACCCCGGAACCGTTTTTCGCTGGAGCAAGGCAATCGAGCGATGGAAAAAAACGCAAGATCCCGTTTTTACGCCATGGATCCGGGCCAGCAGCCAGCAAAAGCTGATTGATAGAAATGAGACCATGGACTGGAAAGCCATTCTCGAAGACCGCAGCAAAATAAACCGCATGGTGGCTGAACAGATCAAGAAGGATCAACCACTGACACTGGAAGCGCTGGCCAAAGTCTATGGCCGGGTATTCATATCAATTGACCGGCAATGGCAAGAGCTTCTCAAGGAACAGCCCGAGGCTACAGGCTTTCAGGATCCGGCTGAAGATTCCCTTCGCATGGTATTGTTTGCCCCCAACGGACCCTCCAATTTGCCACTGGGAGAGCTGCCCCGACTGTTTGAAGTCAAAGTCGCTGAGAAGGTGCGAAGACTGAAGCGTCGACTCGAAGGGTTGGATGCCGAACATCCTGGTGCACCAGCACGAGCCATGGCTCTACTGGACAAGGAAAACCCCGTCACGCCTGTGGTCTTTAAAAGGGGGAGCCCTCAAAACAGAGGTGAAAGAGTCCCTCGACAATTCCTCGGTTTTCTGGAGGGCTCCGATCGCGAGCCATTCACAAGCGGAAGCGGTCGACTGGAGCTTGCTCAAAAAATTGCTCATCCAACCAATCCACTGACTGCCCGCGTCCTTGTCAATCGTGTCTGGGCCTGGCATTTTGGAGTGGGGCTGGTGGATTCGGCCAGTGATTTTGGCTTGAGGTGTGAGGAACCTGAGCAACGAGAGCTTTTGGATTATTTAGCTGACTATTTTGTTAGACACAACTGGTCCATCAAACAACTGCAGCGGGAGATCGTCCTGTCCGCTGTCTTCAGGCAGCAAAGCCAGACTCGTCTTTCCTATCATACCGCTGATCCTGAGAACAGACTTCTATGGAAGTTTAATCGCCAACGTTTAAACCTTGAAGCAATGCGGGATACCTTACTGAAAGTCACGGGGCGACTGAACACACGCATGGGGGGAAAACCCGTAGAAATAACAAAAACTGAGTGGAAGCCTCGCAGGTCAGTTTATGGCTACATCGAACGTCAGAACCTGCCAAACTTTTTTCGAACCTTTGATTTTGCGTCGCCTGACTCCAGCAGCCCCGGGCGCTTTCGAACCAGTGTACCACAGCAGGCACTCTACCTGATGAACAGCCCTTTCATGAAAAAGCTAGTGGGCGATATGCCGCTTAACCTCACACTAGAGCCTACTGGAGCGACGGCTCAGGAAAAGGCGATCCACAAGGTTTATCATGCCTTCTTTCAACGCAACCCAACCCGAAGCGAAGTGGAAATGGGGATGGATTTCTTTGGCTCCAATGAGGTATCTGGCAAGCCTGCAATCATATGGGAGCAGTATGTGCAAACACTTTTAATGTCGAATGAATTGATATTCATTGACTGATCTTTAAGTATTTCCAATCAAAATGAAAATTCAACGCATAGATATGTATCAAGTTGACCTCCCGCTGAAGGAAGGTCGCTACAGTTGGTCCGGAGGCAAATCCGTCGATGTTTTTGATTCCACGGTCGTATCGGTGACCGCAGATTCAGGGTTGGTTGGTTGGGGGGAGGTCTGCCCACTAGGCCCAGCATATCTACCTGCTTTTGCGGGAGGGTGTCGAGCAGGCATTGAATTTCTGGCACCGTTTCTGATCGGAGAAAACCCTTTGCAACTGGAGCGCTTGAATCGTCATATGGACGCGGTTCTCAAGGGACATCCATCCGTTAAATCGGCTATTGACATGGCCTGCTGGGATCTCCTCGGCAAACACTCCGGACTTCCTGTCTGCGAGCTGATGGGAGGACGCTACGGAGAAGATTTCCACCTTTATCGCGCCATATCTCAAGCCTCCCCAGAGGATATGGCCAAAAGTGTCCGTGGCTATCGCGAAGAAGGCTATCGAAGATTTCAACTGAAAGTGGGTGGTGATCCCGATGTTGATATTGAGCGCATTCATCGCGTTGCCGAAGTCCTGCAACCCGAAGATCGATTGGTAGCAGATGCCAATACAGGCTGGTTGATGGAAGGGGCCATGCGGGTTGTAAGAGGTGTGCGCGATCTGGATGTTTATATTGAACAACCTTGCCGAACCTACGAGGAATGCCTCTCCATCCGCAGGCATACCGATCATCCTTTCGTGCTGGATGAAGTTGTGGACGGTGTGGAAATGCTCATCCGTGGAAAAGCAGATTTAGCAATGGATGTCGTGAATATCAAGATCAGCAAATTTGGCGGACTTACCCGTGCACGACTTGCCCGCGACCTTTGTGCACAGATTGGGATTGCGATGACCATTGAAGATTCATGGGGTGGCGATATCATCACCGCTGCCATTTCGCATTTTGCTCACAGCACACCAACGGAGCTTTTGTTTACGAGCACTGACTTCAACAGTTATGTGACCAAATCCATTGCAACAGGGGCTCCGGAAAGGGATCGTGGAAGGCTTAGAGCTTCAACGGAGTCCGGGCTGGGCATTGAGCCACGGATGGATGCACTGGGTTCCCCGGTCTGGAGTAGCCGCAATACCTGACCACAGCCAACATCAGCTTCCTATTTCTGAATGGGCGTCAGTAACTCGAGAGACGATAAGGCATTTTCCCTGGATGTTTCAGTTCGGGATTTGGTGGAATTCGTATTGCGCCGAGGTGATCTCCGGAGCGGTCCTTCTTTCACTTCACCCAGTCGCGCGCTTGAGGGAACACGAGGGCATCAAAAACTACAATCTTCCCGGGATGATCATTATCGGGCAGAAGTCGCACTGAAATGGGTAACCGTTCGACCAACATTTACCCTGACCCTAAGGGGACGCATCGACGGAGTAAGGGAGGGGCCAGAAGAAATATTTCTGGAAGAAATCAAGACAATCACCGGTGAATGGTCGGAAAAACCATCCGATCTTCACTGGGCCCAGCTACGCATTTACGGAGGAATCTGGAACCGCCTGAATCCATCAAAGCCCCTGCATCTTCGACTTACCTATTTTCATCTTGAAAGCGATACCGAGTATTGCTTCGACGAAAAAAAAACTCCTTCATTCGTTGAATCTTTCTTGCAGGAAGTCCTTGAGAAATACTTGAAATGGCTGGATCGACATGTTGCCAGGACGGTTCAACGCAATGCGACTATAGAAAATTTAACATTCCCTTTTTCAAAACTACGGGCGGGTCAGGCATCCATGCTGGAGGCCGTCAGGAATCTGCACCTGAAAGGAGGCGCCATGATGGTGGAAGCTCCAACGGGCATTGGGAAAACGATGGCTTCCCTGTTTCCATCAATCAAGGCACTTGCGGGTGAGCATGTCAGACAATTGATGGTTGTACTTGCACGCACACCTGGCCAAACCGTCTTTCAGGAAGCTTTGAAGCTACTTGAGCAGAAGGGAGCCAAAGTTAAGACTCTCTCAATGCTCGCTCGTGAAAAAGTGTGCAGACGTGGAAACAAAGCCTGCGATCCGGCAACCTGTGCCAGACGAGAGGGCTATTTTGACCGACTTGGGGAAGCCAGAGGCGCCGCTATTCATGAATCTCCTGATCTGTTGAACACAACGGTATTGAATGAGTTGGGCGAACGATTCAATGTATGTCCACACGCCCTTTCGACTCACTTGGCACCTTGGGTGGATATTGTCATGGGAGATTATAATTATGCCTTCGATCCGGGAGCACAGTTGAGTTATCTGTTTGGCGAGGAATCTCCGAGGCGCAATAGGATCGCATTGCTGGTGGACGAATCCCACAACCTCGTCGATCGGGGAAGGGAAATGCACTCACAATGTATTCGAACCGAAAACTGGATACCATCGGTGAAATGGCTCCAGAAAAACAAGCCTGAAGGGGCCACTTTATTGAGGCAATTATGGAAGACAATGAGAGCCACATTGAACGCGGGATCCAATACAGGTATCCGCATCCAACCCACCCTTCATCAAACAGAATTATTCCCAGCAGAAAAACAAACATCCTCCATACAAAAAACAAGCGAACCCCTGAAAATCATCAAAAGGGTATCTCCCAGCGAAGTTGTGTTGGAGGAAACCCCGAAATCCTGGGGTTTGCTGATGGAACGATTTTTGCAAGTCGCCGAAGAACAACTCAAGACTCCCCATTTGGACGCGGTGCACACAGAGTTGCTGGAACTTTACTTTGAAATCTACAAGTTCTTGAAAGCAACCCGGGAGCAGGGAGACCATCACCAACTTATTCTAAAGCGACACCATCGACACATCACCTTGCATCGATTCTGTATGGATCCTTCCAGAGAAATATCAGCATCATGGAAAAAGACCTGGTCCACATTATTTTTTTCGGCCACCCTCTCACCTTCGAGCTTTTATCAGCAATTATTAGGCACAAGTGAACATCATTCGAACCTTTCACTGCCATCACCTTTCCAAAGATCCCAATGGCAAACCATCATTCATACGGGTATCTTTACCACATATCGGCAACGTGTCTTCTCATATTCAGAGGTGGCTCAGGTGATCCAAATCACCAGTCAATCCAAACAAGGAAATTATCTGGCCTTCTTCCCTTCCTTTGAATACCTGAGACAGGTCATGCAACGACTGTCCGATCTTCCTGAGTTAACCGGATCTAAAACAGTCTTGATGGCTCAATCCCAAGAAATGGATGAATCAGCAAGGTCCGAATTCTTGAAAGTATTCAAACAACAGAATGATTACACCAAAATTGGTCTAGCCGTAATGGGGGGAATATTTGGCGAAGGGATAGACCTGGCTGGAAAGGCATTGATTGGTGTCGTTGTGGTCGGAGTAGGACTTCCGCAAGTGTGTCTGGAAAGAGATTTGATCCGCGAGCATTTTGATGCGTATGGGGATAATGGATTTGACTTTGCATACCGCCATCCAGGTATCAATCGTGTGATGCAAGCCGTAGGCAGGCTGATTCGCACGGAACAGGACCGAGGGGTAGCGGTGCTGATCGATCAACGATACAGCGATGAATCTTATCATGCATTATTGCCCGATGCTTGGCCAAAGGAAGAGATTGAGAGTTCCAATGATTTGAGAGCAGCTCTACAACGATTCTGGAATTCAAATGATTGACTAAAATAAAAGCAAAGCAAAAGCGCTCAATCATGCATGGCAATATTTCGCAATTTCATTAGCGAAACACCATATTCGCCACTCATGACGCTGCCCTTTTTCAAAACACTGAAGAATTCAAACAACTATCAAATATGGATCGGCTTTCGTGGATAATAATACGCATGGTGAGATAAACCTTTATGCCTTGCAATCTCTGCAAACATGCCCCATTGTTGTTTATGATTCTGCATTTAAGGTCCTTGCCAACCGCAAAAGAGCAGTGAGTTAACAAAGCATGGAATCCTATGATCCAACGCCACTGATTGATTTGTGCGAAGCCATACTCGCTGATGGTGAACTTTCAGCTGATGAAGTTTACCGCTTGTCAGAGTTTCTCAATGCCACCCCTGAATGCACTTTGCATTGGCCAGGCAAGGAACTAGCCACACTTTTAGTGGAAGTTTGGAAGGATGGAGAGATTTCTCTGGATGAACTTGGTCAGGTTGCCGGATTATTGGTGGAAATTCATACACATTGGCATGATCGCATTGCAGAGAATGGCATCGATGTTCCTGCAAGCCTGCTGCCGGCAGCAGAGCAGGAAGACGCTGAGGCTTTCTCGCTCCCTAAAATTGATTTCAAAACCACAATCACAAGTTTTACTACGGGTGCCTATGAATATGAGGTAGATTTGAATGAACCGTCTTGCACGTGCGATGATTGGAAAGAAAAAAGATCCAAATTACCAAGAGGGCATTTTGGAAGATGTTGCAAACACATCATCTCACTGATGAAAAATGTTCCTTTCAGAGGGAAGGTTCGCATCCTCATCGATGCGTTCGCATCCACGGGTACTACACCTCACCCGGAACGAGAATGGTGTGCAGGCAATCTAGATGGAGACAATGTGTTCGTCTCGAGTCCTGCATATGAATGGTCTGACATACTTGTGCAAAGCTCTGAAAACTGGGCACATTACAAATACAACGTCCTTGATTCGAGGTGGGCCTATCAAAAAGAACCTGCTCAAGCCAACGTATTGCTTGAAATTTTGACAGATGCGTTCCCGGAGACTGCTCAATCAAAGAAGTAAAGCACTTGTCTTTTCTATCTGAAGTCCTATAGATGACAGGATGATGTCCACACTGCTGAAGCGATTACTGTTTGCTGGAGTTGCGATCTGTTTGGCTTTCCCCCCTGTCTCAAAAGCGAGTGATTCTCCCCTGACGCTTCGTTATGAGAAAAACATGCTGTCTATTCAAGGAAAACATATTCCCGGAGGAACCATACCGATTTGGTACATTGAAGCTTACTGCAGACCCAACGCCCACGAAACAGATTGGAACCAGCATACAGTCATTGGACACAAAACAACCATCCTGGAATCCCAAGATCAAAAGGTTCTTCTGCAATGTAAGCTGAATGATGGTGTGATCGTGCAGCATACCATTACTTCCGATGAAGATTCCGTGGACTTTCAAATCACCGCGTATAATCCCACCAAAAAAAACTCCAAAGCACATTGGGGTCAACCCTGTATTCGAGTAGGCAAGTTCACCGGATACGGAGATCCCGCGAACGGAATTTCTTATGACTACATTGAACGTTCATTTATTTTTCTTGATGGCAAGTTAAGCTTGATGCCAACCAAAGATTGGGAAACGAAGGCGAGATATACACCGGGCCAGGTTTGGGCTGCGCCGGGAGTCAAAGGAGAAGACGTCAACCCAAGACCTCTGAATCCTCATTCGCCTAGCAATGCATTGATTGGATGCTTCAGCAAGGATGGAAAGGTTTTGCTTGCAGCCGCATTTGATCCTTACCAGGAACTCTTTCAAGGCGTCATACATTGCTTGCATAATGATTTTCGTTTGGGTGGTTTAAATCCAGGAGAAACTAAAAAAGTGCATGGAAAACTTTATGTGCTACCTGCTCATATTCCGACACTTCTGAGCAGATATCGACAAGATTTTCCAGACCATTCCCAACATTAAACTGTTGAAAGTATGGTTCCCAACATAATGGAATCCATTCAGTCCAGATTGAAACAAATCTTTTATCTGGATTTACGCATGCTGGCCTGTCTGAGGGTCGGGCTTGGTGCAATAACCCTCTGGGATTTGGTATCACGGGCTGACTCATTCAGGGCGCATTATGGTCTGGAGGGTATTTTACCCCCAGGCCAGGCTACATTGTACGCAGATTTCAATGCTCTCATTCCTCTCCACTTATGGTTCACGTCCGATTTTGAGCAAGCATGCCTGTTTGTCGTTCATGGATTGACAGCAATGGCACTGATACTGGGAATCAAAACGCGCTGGGCAACGATCATTTCTTGGGTATTCATAAATTCTTTGCATATCCGTAACCCTATGGTTCTTTATGGAGCAGACAGAGAGCTTGCCGCATTGTTTTTCTGGGCCATGTTTCTACCGCTTGGAGCTAGATGGTCACTGGACATGACACAGCGCCTTGAATGGCAGGGAAAAGTCCGAATCGAGGGATGGCTTTGCACAGGGTTCATACTTCAAGTAGCCCTGATATACTTTACCTCTGCCTGGAGCAAATCCGGAGAAAGCTGGAGCGATGGAACTGCTGTTTGGCTTGCATTAAATATCGACACTTACACCAGTGACTTTGGACGCATTTTATTAAGTTCCCCTGCCTTGCTATCCGCATTAACCTACACAACTTTGACAGCAGAATGGATAGCCCCACTTCTCCTGCTGGCCGGTCCCTGCGTGCCTCTCAGGCAGTTGGGCTGCTGGATACTGATAAGCTTACAACTTGGATTACTCATATTCATGGATCTGGGATTGTTTCCACTTGTCTCCATAATAGCACTGATCGCAATCACACCAACTCGGAAAGCACCACTCAACGATGAATCGAGAGACCATATTCCACCTAATCTATTGATGTTGCAATTTGCGGCGGCATTTTTTGTATCTCTCATGTTAATTTGGCAAATAATGTTGATCCCGAATGCCTTCAGCTCTAACTCAGTTTTGGCAAAAATGCCTGAGCCACTTCAATGGCTTTTAAAAACAACACGCCTTGCCCAATCATGGTCAATGTTTTCCCCTGACCCACCTGACAGCGATGGATGGTTCATTCTCGAATACCAGGGAGGCCCCAAAAATAATGCAGTCGATTTATTGAAACCAACAAAACCTTTATCTTGGGAAAAACCATCATCACAAAAGGACATGCTCGATTCAGACCGTTGGAAAGAGTGGTTTAATAAAACGCACAGCCGAGGATTAAGCTGGAAGCAAACCATGCGTTACTTTCAAGAACATTACGCGACCAGCAGCCCAGCTGACATTACAGAGACTAGAACACATTTGCTCCTTTGGTTTATTGAAGAATCTGCTTTGAGCCCTGAACGTGCTCCAAAACGTCATTTACTCACCAGACATTCGCAAGCACCCTCCGGTTCAGACCGTTGATAACATCCACCGCATCCAACGGTCTGCAAACAGGGTGATAACAACTGCAAAACAGGCTGCAACAAACATCAAAGCACCCCACTCAAGAATCACAAGGCGAGATACAAAAGTGCGACGGCACCCCAAATAGTGAAAGGTTTCGAATTCATCGCTGCGTAATCGCACCGAAAGGAAAAAAATAATCGATGCCATACCGAACACCGTGCACCCAATCAACAGGTAATTAAGATCCATGAATTGCTTGATCCGGATCACCCAGGCCATCATGGACTCCACAACTTCCAATGGACGAATGAGCTGAAGTCGGTTTGATGAATGGTTAAACTCCCCCATCAACAAGGTTTCTGATTTGACACTCGAAGGCCATATCAGCAATGCCGTGACCGGGAGCTCATCCATGGCTGAGTGAAAGTGAAATGTTTGCTGGTTTTCTTGGTTGATTTCAAGGTAAGGAAGGACAGAAGCGCTTGCCATCACCACTCCATTCTTTGTTTGCAAAACCTTATCCGCTTGGTCATCAGACGAAGAAAGGCTCTCATGCCCGTGTCCGAGTCCGTCCATGATCCAGTGGGTTTTCAAATCCACAAAGATAGCATAATCATCGGGGGTTCCGGTCGGCTTGAATATCCCTGACACTTTCATCTTCAAAGGATAATCACCTGCCAGATTGAATACATTGAAAGCATCGGACATTAAGCTCATACCGGGATCGAGCCCCAGCGACTCAGCGACCTCCGAACCTAGCACACACTGCCCAAGTTGAACAAACGTGTTCCCCTCCTGTATTTGCATGCTCCGAGCTTCGAAATATTCGAGCGTAGTACCTACAATGGGTCTGGAAAATGCCGTGAACCCAAGGGCCACAGGAACCGATGCACCTCGGTTCTTGGCCATCAGCGCATGCCATTCTTGAACAGGAAATGTATCCTGAATATCCGCTTGAAAATAAAGAGCATGAAGTGTCAGGTCGTATTCATTGCCCTTGACCCCGAGCACCAGCGGCGTATCGATTGCCCTCGCTCTGACAGAATGCTCGAATAATCGAGTCAAATGCCCCAGACACATGGGCAGGGCAAAAATCATCGTCAAGCTGAACCACAAAACTAATGATTTACCTTTGTTATAGTCAAGGTATCGCCAAACAAAGAAGAGCTCATGACGATTCATATGGCCTTTGCTTTAACGGGGGTTTTGGATTGGAAGTCTGCAAAGTCAATGACACGGTCAAATCCCTCAATCAAACTACGATCGTGAGTCACCATAATTAACGTAGCACCTTGCTGAGTGATTTCGCTTAACAATAAATCTCTCACCAATATCTTGTTATCAGGATCCAGATTGCCAGTAGGTTCGTCGGCGATGACTAAGCCAGGCTTCAATAACAGCGCTCGGGCAATGGCTGTACGCTGGCGTTCTCCCTGAGATAACTTGCCTGGGTAACGGTGTTTTAGGGATACCAAACCCAAGCGATCCATCAATGACGAAACTCTAGCCTTCATATTCACTCTGGAGTACCCAGAGTTTTCAGAGAGACGCCAGGGAGTAAGAATATTCTCCTCCACATTGAGGTATTCAATGAGCTTGAAATCTTGAAACACATAGCCAATAGAGCGCTGGCGCAAGGCACGCCGCTGATTGCCATTGAGCTTGGCCAACAATGTTTCACCGAGCTGAACATCCCCCTTGTCAGCCTGTTCAATTCCTGTGAGCAGTTTTAAAAAAGTGGTCTTACCTGAACCGCTTGGGCCAACAATCGCAGCAGAGACGCCGGATTCGAGATGCAGCTTTGGCACCGATAATTCGAACCCCGAATAAGCCCAGCGGAAAAGAAGATTTTCAATGAGAATGTCCATTCATCGATAATAGCAATAAACCTGTTTTCAATGGCTAATGCGCCGTTTCAATTGAGAACGGTTTGAGAAGAACCAGATGCTGCGAGTTGTTGAACTTGCTTCAAAAGTTCTGTTGGACTAAATGGCTTTGTCAGATAGTAAGAAGCCCCAGCCTTTTTCGCCTCTTCAGGGTCAAGGGTATGACCACGGGCGGTCAATAAGATGACAGGAATCAGCTTCAATACTGGTTTTTTTTTCAGATTCTTGAGCGCTGTCACTCCGTCCATTCCCGGCATCAACACATCCAAAACAATGACATTAGGCTTTTGCGCCTCCGCCACTTCTAGAGCTTGCACCCCATCCTTTGCTTTTAATATTTCGAAATTCCCCTTTCTCAAAGTGAACTCAATGAATTTGAGCATGTGCGGCTCGTCATCTGCAATAAGGACTCGATACATCATCCGTTCTCCACTAACAAAATAAAGGTTTGATCATCCTTCAGTTGATCTTCGCTGGTGGCTCTCAAAAGTTTTTCAAGGGAGGACTGAAATGCGGATGCTTTCTGATCGACACTTCTTACATCCTGAAACCAGTGAACAAGTCTTTTTTGACCTAATAGTTCGTTACCCACCATTTGTGTTGTCGTCTCTACAATGCCATCGGTGTACATCAGGACCCGCACCCCTTTGGGAACATCAATCTCCAATTCTTCCAACTCAGGCCGTTTGACCACACCAAGAGGAAGACCTTCCGGCGAGTGAGATGTTACAGGCATTGTCTCGTCCTTCGAGGTTAGAAGCAAGGGGCAATGACCTGCGTTACTGATACGCATGGTACGATGCCTTAAATCACAATAAGCGATTTGAGCAGTGATGAACATGTCTACTCCCGAGAGGTCTTGGAACATGGATCGATTCAATTTACTCATCAACTCAGCAGGATGCTCAAACAATTCAGTTGATGAACGTACAAGGCTTCTAAAAATAGCTGCAAATATTGATGCTGGAACACCTTTTCCCATTACGTCCGCAATGACAAGTAATACTTTGTCAGGATCCGTCTCATGGTAAATGACGTCAAAAAAATCGCCACTGACATTTCTCGAGGTGTTACATTTTCCTGCTATCGTGTATCCCTCTACTTCGGGCCACTTTGATGGAAGCAGCGAGGCTTGAATATCTTGTGCAATTTCGAGTTCTTTGGAAATTTTACCAAATTCAATTCGCTCTTCCTGTCGAGACACATTGATCAACTGTAATGCCAGAAAGTGAGCGAAGGTATGCATGACATTGGTTTGAGCCGATGTAAAAGGTTCCTCAGATTCGCTGGACCCCACGCTCAAAACACCGATCATTTCTTCGCCGATGATGATTGGGTGCACTTGAATGAACTTCGAATTGAACGCGATCAATGGGTCCCCCTCTTCCAATTTTTCCAAATCGGTGTCCCTTAGAATATCCTTGCGAATCACAATACTCTTAGACTCGAGAAAATGCTTTGCGTTGTCTGCATTCCAATTAAGCGGTGACGGATCAAGCGAATCTGAGGAATGCGAGTAGGTGCGGATTATGCTCCCATTCTCGTCGCATGTACGAAAAAGATAACCATTGGCTCCCATGATTGGAATCAACTGCTTGAGAAGCCTGTCTGCAAAACTTTTGATGTCACCTTGTTTACCAAGCTCAGTACCAAATTGAAAAATTGCCGAGAGACTTTCGTAGCATGAAAATAATTCTTCCTGCGTGGAATTCAGAGCCTTGTCGGTTTCATCAAGCTGGCTTTCGATAGTCTTGAGACGATCCCTCCACTTTTTCTCCTCCTCTTTCAGTTCGCTTGGCAGTGTTCTATTCTTACGCAGAATCAATCGATTTGAATGCGTTCCCCGCAGGTAATCGGAGTCGTCCACTAATTGCTGAATGATATAGACACCACGTCCATCCTCACTGCTTTCAGACGGGAGGCTGGGGGAAATAGGCCAACTAAAGCCCTGAGTGTGGTCATGAACAAGAACCTCCACATAATCCGGACGCACCATGACCTCGATGGCTATCGGATGAGGAGTCTCGTTTTCATCGAGTTCGCAGTGCAGGATGGCATTATTGACCCCCTCCTGAATGGCTACTCCCCACGCACCACATTCAGTCTGATCGAAGCCATAATTTTCCAAGAATGCCATCACTCGCGCTATCGGTGTGATGGATGCGTCTACATCGCATTCGAACTGAACGAAAAAGGATGGTAGAACTTCGCGACGCATCGATGACATCCTTGTGATAAAAACTACTGCCTGGTGATTTCCAGGAGTCGGTGAAGTCGAGTCAGTTCCAAAACTTGTTCGACTATTGGTGTCGGGTTCATGATACGAACCAACCCGTTCTGCTGACACATGACCTTGTGAAGGGCAATAAGCGTTCCGAGGCCGCTGCTGTCAAGGATGCGGACGTCGGACATATCTATATCCAAGGCTCGATGCCCCGGACGAATACAACGGCGAACATCATCTTTGACAGCAGCGGCATTGGCAGAGGTAAGTTCTTTGATCCCCAAGACGAGAATGCGTTCGCTAGTTGATTCAAAGTCCATATTGGTTGCGGGTGAAAGGCCAATCCATGTCTGTGACCATTCTTTAACAAATAGATGTGATGGTCAAAGCCAATTGTTTATTGAACATGAGTTGTGAGTTTAACATTAGGGCTTGCCTAGCAAGGAGTGCAACTCTAGATTTTGATATCCTTTATGTCTCCTTTTTCCGCAGAAATCATTGGAACGATGATCCTTGTCCTGCTGGGCAATGGCGTCGTAGCTGGCGTGGTCCTCAATAAAACCAAAAGCAATGATGCAGGCTGGATGGTCATCACCGCAGGCTGGGGAATGGCGGTGACCATGGCTGTTTATCTCGTGGGAGCAATCAGTGGGGCCCACCTGAATCCGGCGATAACGATTTCGCTGGCCATGATTGGCCACGGAGATTTCGGTTGGAGCCAAGTTCCTGGCTACATTCTGGCCCAGATAATTGGCGCAATTCTGGGCTCTATCCTTGTATGGCTGACCTACTTGCCACACTGGAAAGAGACTAGTGATCAAAAAGCCAAACTTGCCGTTTTCAGCACAGCACCGGCGATCAGGGACAAGCCCAAGAATCTGATCGCGGAAATCATTGGCACTTTTGTTCTGGTCCTCGGAGTTTTGACAATTTTAAGACCCGAAAATCTTGTTCCCGGATCAGGCTTCGACAGAGGGTTTGGGCCCCTCCTGGTAGGGCTCCTCGTTCTATCAATAGGCCTCTCATTGGGTGGTCCTACTGGATACGCGATTAATCCGGCTCGGGATTTGGGCCCCCGTATTGCACACGCCATTTTGCCCATTCACGGTAAAGGCGACAGCGATTGGTCTTATGCCTGGGTGCCCATTGTGGGCCCTGTCATAGGAGGGGCAATTGCAGCTTTCGTTTTCAAATGGCTTTGGACTATCACTCCAACCCCATAAAGCTCAACAAGCATCTCATGAAATATATTTTAGCTCTTGATCAGGGAACAACCAGTTCTCGCGCCATCGTATTTGATAACAAAGGAAGTATAATTTCTGTTGCTCAAAAAGAATTTGAGCAAATTTATCCAAAGCCAGGCTGGGTCGAACACGATCCCTCGGAGATCTGGAGCAGCCAACTGCAAGTCGCAAAGCGTGCTATCAAAAAAGCGCAACTCAAACCCAGCGACATCAAGGGAATCGGTATCACCAATCAAAGAGAGACTACCATCGTTTGGGACCGTCAAACCGGAGAACCGATCTATAATGCGATCGTGTGGCAAGACCGGCGCACTTCAAAGTTCTGTGATGAACTGAGAGACGCAGGGCTATCGGATATGATCAAGAAACAAACCGGCTTGGTTCTGGATGCCTATTTTTCAGGAACGAAGATTCGGTGGATCCTGAATAATGTGCGCGGAGCGAAAAAATTAGCTAGGGATGGAAGGTTGGCTTTTGGAACTGTGGATAGCTGGTTGCTCTGGAAACTCTCGAACGGGGAGGAACATATTACAGATCCCACGAACGCTTGCCGAACATTACTTTACAATCTGAAGAAAGGTGACTGGGACGATCCATTACTGGACTTGTTCAATGTGCCTCGAAGCTTGCTGCCAGACATCAAATCTTCAAGTGAAGTCTATTTTGAAACAACCGCTCTCGGAGGAAAAATACCTGTCGCGGGCATCGCAGGCGATCAGCAAGCAGCCTTATTTGGTCAGGCCTGCACCTCCCCGGGTATGGTGAAAAACACCTATGGTACGGGCTGTTTTATGCTGATGCAGACCGGAACACGCCCGAAGACCTCCAAGAACAACCTTCTTTCCACGGTGGCTTGGAAGATTGGTAACAAGACAGAATACGCTCTGGAGGGAAGCATCTTTATTGCGGGAGCGGTGACTCAATGGCTAAGAGACGGGCTTGGGCTAATCCGTAAATCCGCAGACATAGAGGCTCTGGCTCAAACAGTGGACGACAATGGAGGTGTCTATTTTGTTCCTGCTTTTGCAGGCCTTGGTGCCCCTCATTGGGACCAATATGCAAGGGGAACCATGGTAGGGCTGACTCGAGGCAGTAATGCGGGGCACATAGCCCGCGCAGCTCTGGAAGGAATTGCCTACCAGGTTGCTGATGTAGTTAAGGCCATGGAGAAAGATGCCGGGCTCAAACTCAAGGAACTCCGTGTCGACGGTGGCGCTTCTTTAAACAATTTACTTATGCAGTTTCAATCGAATCTGCTTGGTGTTCCGGTCCTTCGGCCCAAAGTTTCCGAAACCACCGCTTTGGGTGCTGCCTATCTCGCAGGGCTTGCCGTTGGTTATTGGAAAGACAAGGAAGATATCGCTGTTCAGTGGCAGGTAGACACGCAATTCGACCCAAAGATGAATCTCAAACAAGTGAAGAAACTAACGCTCGGGTGGCAAAAAGCACTTGGACGCTCGAAAGACTGGCTTGCCAGCTAATCCATAACACAAATTCAAAGTGTAACCTGGGCAATAAGCAACAACGGCATACTGTTTGATCCAGGAACGGCCGAATATTGGCGTGGTAAGCGGCAAGGAATTTGGAACTATGAAGCGCTCGGCGGAAAGTTGAACTTGGGGTTAGATTGCAATAGCGCGCGTGCAGGCGAGTGGAGCCTGTCTTTACCATGGTCTTCCTACGGCCCTTCGCGGCCCATTTTACTGGAAAAGCCCGGAATGTACATGCTGGATTGGGCTGCAGATGATTTCCCGATTTACAGGCCCCGTGCTCGTGGAGAGGCTGACAATGCGAATGGTTCCTTGCGAAAAATGAGATCTTCATACTCTCTCAAGCAAGGGTTTCGCTCAAAAGAGCCTCGACGAAAATTTGACGGTACGTTTACAGCAGGCTACGCCTACAAATCTTGGCTGGGGTGATCTTGATGTATATGGAGGGCGTCATGGAGTGTCTCCTGAATTTCCTGCAGTTACTTACTATTTTTTTGACAGAAGATTACCCATTCGTTCGAAGCACGTTCAAAGGACAAATCGACCCAAGCTTTCAACACCGCGTGGAAAGGACAGGCATGCGAAACGGTCCACATCCTGGATGCAAAAGAGAAAAACCTGGTCCAAATTCCAGAAAACCAAGGCCTGTATTACCCAACAGATAAGCTTTTAAAGTAGGGGGATTTTAGCATCGCATTGAGTTCTTTTGAGGTTTATGCAATAGGTTGCTGCCATCGACG
>Ga0163179_10000972_pt1 | contig 20537 bp, 13 predicted proteins | sample AtlANTMetagenome_FD_109643 | JGI IMG/M metagenome (GOLD analysis project Ga0163179, IMG submission 109643) | Marine eukaryotic phytoplankton communities from the Atlantic Ocean - Atlantic ANT 2 Metagenome | ecosystem: Environmental > Aquatic > Marine > Oceanic | place: North Atlantic Ocean... | reverse complement strand
GGACTCATCAGGCAGTCCCATGCGCCTGGCAGCATCCACCGCTCCCTCGTTATCCACGCGTATCCGACCAAAGAAGAATTGGCTGGAGAGCCCTTGTACTTCGCTCTGTGCATTGATCTGACCCGGGATCCGCAAGGTTCCGCCTGCGGGATCGCCTGGAGCCTTCAGGCCGTATTTGCCGACCATTGCCATCACAGATCCCCACAGACAGTGCGCGACGGCTCCGCTCGTCTGTGACAGACCTACCGAAGGAATGTTTATGGGCACGATCCTGGGATCAGCCAGTCGTGAAGCGATAGCGACAATTGCGTCGAGAATGCGCTGCTCGAATCGTGGCTCGGGGGCGATGCGACTGGCTACTACGCTGGGCTCAAAGCGCTCGCTGGCCGCGAGCGCATGGAAGCTCTTCCAGCTGTCCTCATCTGCGAATCGCTCGAGAAAGTCGGGGTGTGGGGCGGCGTGCTTATTGAGCAGCTCGTGAGCCACAGCAAGGGCGAGATGACTATCACTTCGTGGTCGAATCAGGATCACTCGATCTTCGCCAAGAAGTCGAGAGACTTCGTGCGCGGTCTCGCTCTCCATCACGTCGATTATGTAGGCGTCTAGCTCCTTATCTGGTGCCAGCTTGCTCCAGGCGCCGGGGTGCGATATCAGGCCGTTCCAGCCGTTGAAGATATAAAAACGGTTGTCTCCGCTCAGGGCATTCTCAAAGGTGAGAAAGGGGCCCTCTTGGCCGGTGAGCATCTCGTTGTGGACAGCTCCCGCATTGAGACAGTGCTCTGCGTTGCCGGCGAGATTACGCACGCCCAGCAGGCGGAAGACCTCCTGTAGTGCAAAGACGGTGAAGTAGTCTATCTGGCCGCACCCGTAGACAAGGATCTGGGTGCCTGGATCGCGATGGTCAAGGATCAGCTCGGCGAGCCTGCTGATTCCCTGTTCGTAGGTGATTGAGCTGCGGGGCTGTCCACGCTGAGCCTGGATGCTTGGAGCCAGGTGTACTGGATACAGGCCGCCACGGGTGCCGGCAGATAACTTCAGCTTTGCGCAGCCGGGTGTTGGCGAAGAGCGCTTCTGAGGTCCGAATTCACTGTCGCCGACGCCACAGAAGGCACAGGACGGGCTTGCTGCTGGTCGAAGACTTCGCAGTCGAGATGGCAGCAAATAGGCAGGCGTCTCGGTAAGAAGCGGAAGCATCCCAGTGTGTTCAATGGTCGGAAGGATCTGTGATGCGGGGTCCCCAACAATCCACTCTTGCGGGAAGTTGTCGCGGGAGGAGCCTCGCCTCTTTCGAGCGGCGGGACTGTTGGGATCGAGCCTGGGACGGTCACTCTGGCCTGCACGAGCGGACTGGGTCACCTGCTCTGATGACTCGTTATGCTCTTCCGCCTGTGACCTTACTGGCCCTTGCCGGGGCCTTTTTCTCCAGAGTCGCTGGACAGCAGTACGCAGCAGTCGGCCACCGGCTTGGGCTGCCGCCGCACGGGCCGTGTCCGGGCCAGGCGACTCCCCGTCTTCTGGACTGTGCATAGGGTCTATATCGTGCTGTGAAGGGGGCAAGAGTTTGGTTCTCCCGCCTCGAGGATAGCCGGTGTTGAGTGAATCGCCAGTGTCCGCCGGGGAGGACTATGGGCTTGGCTAGCCTCAGCGCAGCTCGACTTCCAGCTCCTCGCCGGCATCGATCTCTTCAGTGGCTGCGCGAGGCTGCTGGATGACGATGTCGATCCGGCGGTTCATTGAGCGACCCTCTTTAGTGTCGTTGTCTGCCACAGGGCGGTGCTCTCCCAGCCCCGCAACAATGAGCTTGGTGGGGTCGAAGCCGTGCTTACTGACCAACTCATTAACGACGGTGGTGGCCCGCGCAGAAGATAACTCCCAGTTATCTCGGTAGCGGGCTCCTGGAAGCAGGGGGCGGTCATCGGTGTGGCCCTCTATGCGCACCTCGATGTCTTTGTATTCGGCGAGACTGTCGGCGAGGACTTCGATCATTTCAGATCCTTCACCTTGAAGGTCAGCTTGGGCTGAGCTGAACAGACCTGCAGAGAGCAGGCTGATGACTACATCCTCACCGCGTTGCTCGACAGTGACGTCTTCAGAGATGGCCTCGTCTTCCGTGATTGCTTCTAGCTCTGCGGTGATCTGATACGCCTTGTGTTCTTTCTCTTCTTTATCTTCAGCGGTCTCGATGCAGCGGGTTTCGGCGACGATAAAGGTCTTTTGCGGAGCGCCTGCGGGTGCGTTGTCGGAGAAGACGGGGTTGGAGTAGAGACGCGTAAAGATCACCTTTTCGGACCAGGTCGCGTTCAGCGCTGCGTTGACCGACTGTTGAAACTCGATGACCTTCGCGTCATCGGTGATCGCCGTTGCGTATAGGGCCGCGAAGGTGGCGAAAAGCAGCGTGATGAAGTCGGCGTATGAGACGATCCAGCGTTCGTCGTGGCCACCTTCTTCGTCACTCATGCTGCACCGAGACCGTGTCCGTGAATGCCGTCAGGCATCACGCAGCCGCTTCTTTCTTGCCGCCCTGATTTCCGCCACCTTCGGCGTCTAGGGCAGCTTGTTCTGCAGAACTGAGAAAGGCAGAGAGCTTTTGCTCGACGATCAAGGGGTTCTCACTGGCGGCGATAGCTGCTGCGCCCTCAATGACCATTTCCATGAGGTGGGTCCGTTCCTTTATCTGTGCCTTTAGCCGGCCTGCCATGGGCAAGAGAAACAGGTTGGCTACCCCCACCCCGTAGAGTGTCGCGACAAACGCAACAGCGATACCAGCGCCGAGCTTGCTTGGGTCAGAGAGGTTGCCCATCACGTGGATGAGGCCCATGACTGCCCCAAGCACCCCGATCGTCGGAGAGTAGCCGCCTCCAGCCGCATAAATGGCAGGACTTGTTAATTCTTCCTTTTCCAGGTTGTGCACCTGTTTGTGAAGAGCACTCTTTAACTGTTTTGGCTCGATGCCATCTGCGACCATGCGCAGGGCTTTTTGCATGAAAAGGTTGTCGATCTTCTGCGCTTCTCGATCAATGGCAACGAGACCCTGGCGCCTGGCAAGTTTGGAAAGCTCGATGATCTTGTCCATCGCTTCGCGCAGGTTGGCCTCAGGCGGCTGAAAGACGTCCCGAGAAGCCTTCATAGCTCTCAAAAATTGCGGCCAACTGAACTCAAGCAGGACACCAGCGCAGGTACCCCCAAACACGATGAGAGCCGCTGTTGGCTGAGTGAGTTGGTACATGTGACCACCCTCAAAGAGGTGACCACCGACAATTGAGATTCCCGCTAGGACTACTCCTAGTAATCCGGCGACGTGAAGGCCTCTTTCGGTTTTCGCAGCCATGTCTTCGCTGGATCCCCTGTTCGCTTCTCGCGCTCAAGCGCTCGTCAATTAGGCTCTCTCACTCTCGTTTCTCACCGCCAAGACGGCAAGAAGTCCATCACCACCACTCGTGCTGGTGATGACAACATCCCTTGATCTGTCACGCGATCGAGGGATGCCTGACATACGACTATATCAATTTCCGCAAGCCTGAAAAGGACTGCTTGTGCTGACTTAAGCGCTGGACGCATCGAAGTACGGACTCATCAGAGCCAAGTTCGGCGACCTTGTCGAAGGCCACCCAGCGAGCTTCAAGCACCTCAGAACGTGCTTCAAGCCGATCACTGCTCGCCATAAAGGCAATGCGAAGGTCGAAATGCTCGTGCTCTGATTCTCCCCGTGCTGGATTCTCGGGGATCGTGTGAATGTCGATGTCAAAGAGTCCCGGCCAGGCACCAAGCTTTTTCAGATTGTTGCTGCCCGTTTCTTCAACGACTTCTCTACGTGCGGCGGCTTCGAAGCTGTCGTCGCTTGCTTCGAAGTGTCCGCCTGGCTGCAGCCACAGGCCGAGCGTCCTGTGCAGGATGAGAAGGAGTCGCTCGCCCTGAGGGTCGACCACAAAGCTGGAGGCTGTGAAGTGACCAGGGCTAAGGGAGCTTCTTGAAAAGGGGGCATCGTCGTGCGTGAGCAGGTCCAGCATACGGTGCTGTTGTCGGAGTTCTCGCTCAGTGGAGGCGGGGTAGTCCTCCAGTAAGGTGCGTAGGGTGTCTGTTCTCTCCAAGAGGCCTCCTGGGCAAATCCGCCAATCCCGATGTTGGTCGGAATGGGTATTCTGTAGTTCTGGCTCCAATCAGGAAAGTCTACGATGAAGTCCATTGCGGCAAGTAAATTGCAGTCTGTGACCGTTAAGGATGTGCAGGTCCTGATCCGGCAGCTTCGCGTCGTGATCACCAATGCTCGGATCTATGGGGAGGGGCATGCTCAGCGTGTGGCTGCTCACCGTGGCGTTTGGGACCTTCTGTTTGAGCTCAGTGAAGATGTAGGCCCGGTACTCATAGAGTTGGTTCCCTGGGGGCCCTTAATAAACGGCAAAGGGCTCGAGACAGAAGACAAGGGTGCACGACTTGTGACTTCCTGGTTTCAGGAGCGCGTAATCACCAATTTTGTATTTGATGGCCGGGGGCGCTTTGAGGAGTTCTGTGTCCAATTGGATGCCTTGGTCACGATGAGCGAGACGGATCGCGACGCTCTTCGGCTGCGAGGAGTTCTTGATTGGATGGTCGGGCCTCCTTTGTTTCTCAATGTCGCGGTGGATCACAGTGCTCCCGTTGGCGGAGATGATGCCGGACCGGGCGGCACGGGGCCGAAGCGCACCGACACGCAACTAGGGCGTCAGACGACCAAGCTGGATGCCCTTGAGCCAGGGGACAGGGGTGACGGTGTGGAAGCAGGTAGCGAGGAAGGAGGCTGGTCGGACCGTCTCGCTCATCTCAATCCTGGCAGCGGCGAAGGCAGCGAGGGCGCGAGCGACTCTGGCGACGAGACCGCCTCAGTGGCCAAAAGCAAGGGGCCCGCACCTGACGAGATCGAGGAAGCCGAGCTGGCTGCGCTGGTCGCACAAGGTGCTGAAGCTGTGTGTGCATTCTTGAGTGAGCCTTTATCAAGCGATGATGCGGGTGCGCTGCGAAGACGTTCCTTGCTGACGCGACTGCAGGAGGCAGACAACGCAGAGCTTCGTACCCAGGTGCTTGGCCTCTTGAGTCAGCAACTGGGTGGTGAGGTGACTGTTGCTGGGGGTAGTTCCCTCTTGCAGGCATGCGAGGAGTTGGTTCCTGCCACCATTGATGCAGGCAGCCTGCATACGGTGGCTGCCTTTTGTGAACAGCTCGACCAATTGACTGGTCAGGATCACGAGCTGGCCGGGCGAGCTGGTGCGGCACGGGTCTACATGAGCTCGCCGGAACTCATCGAGAAGATGGTCGGCAAGATGGAGGTGCTGCCTCGCGACCAATGTGACTTGATTCGCAAGATCCTGCGTGGCTTTGGCCACAGCGCCATGCCTCAGTTATTTGAACTGATGATGACCCAGGAGCGAAAGTCAGTGCGTCTGTCTCTGGCGGAAGTGATGAATCACCACTTGCGTGAGGCGGACTCAGAAGTTGATCTGGATGAATTGACCGCACCCTTGCTGCGTGAACTCAGCAAAGACAGCAATCCCTGGTATGTGAAACGTAATGTTGTCTACATCCTGGGCAGTGTCCGTACTCCTGTTTGTCAGCGTGCCCTGCTGCGACTAGCTGGTCAGGATGAGGATCCCAGGGTGCTTACTGAGGTAGCCCGAGGTCTTCTTCATAGCGAGTCCGAGGTGGCCCGCTCGATTCTAGGCAAGCTCGCCTTGGAGCCACGCTTTAGCGATGCGGTTGGCCTCTTTGAGGTGATTCGTGCCTTGTATCGACAGGATCCAGAGAGAGTGCTGGCAGGCCTCGAGCAGCGTCTTGGCGGCAAAGAGGTCACTGCGGCTGTAGCTCAAGGCACCCTGCTGGGATTGGCCTGGAGTGCCGAACAAGCGGCGCTGCCCTTTCTGTCGCGTATCTTGACCGAGCAGAAAGGCGGGCTGCTCAAGAAGCGCCCCCTCTGGTCGGACACGGTGCGAGCTGCTGCTCTTGAGGCTATCGCCACGATGCGAGGACAAGAAGCGCGAGCAGTCCTCCAGCTGGGGCGAGACGATAAGGTCAGTGAGATCCGTCGCCTGGCTGTGGAACTGATGCACATGGAGCCGTCTCGGGCAGCCGTGGCCGCGCACGGCCGTATTGGTGTGCGTCCTGGAGAGGACGAGAGGTGAAGCAGGCCCTGGGTCTCGTGCTGAGGCCCGGCAGGACTAGAGCTCGCCCAGCCACCAGTCCATGAGTGCATCGACCTCTTTCTCGCTGAGTCCGTGTCCTCCTGGGAAGATATGCAGCTCGAGGTTATCGAAGCCCAGGGGCACCAGTGAGTCGAGATGATCTTGCACGTGATCTGGCGAGCGCAGATCATCGTCTTGCCCGGTCGAGAACCAGCCGGGCACGATGTTGTCGCCTATTCCCCCGGGGAACACGCCCCCATGAAGCGTAGCAAAGGCGCTGAACAGATCTTCGTTACTAGCCAGATAGGGGGCTGAGCTGGCTCCGCCTGAGTAGCCGGCGGCCAGCACCTGCTGTGGATCGATGAGCAGGTCGTGTTCTTCGCGAAGCTCGTCGATGCAGTTAAGCGCATGGATGTAGTCGGGGGTGATCTCGCCCGGCTCGGTGCCGACTTCCCACGTGAAGTCTCCCGCTGGAGAGACCCGGGAATCGGGTGCGACGATGGCGAAGCCTCGCGCCAGCGCCTGCGCCGAGAAGGAAGAGAGAAAGCCTTCCCCGTTACCGCCAGTGGCGTGAAAGCCAAGGAGCAAGGGAAGCTGTTGCGTAGAGTTTCTGGGAGGCAGGTAGTAGCTGCCTGTTCTGCCAGCAGCATTCAGAGTTGCAAGCAGGCCGCTTTCGGCTTTGAGCTGTTGTGCGGTGGTGTCGAGCACGCTGGAGTCGTCATTATCGCTGCTCTCGGGAAGAGCTTGACAGCTAAGTAGCGTACAGACGGCGATCGTAGAAAGGAGCGCAGGAGCGAAGAGTGACAAGGGCTTCATGTAGAGAGCATAGCCGTCACGCGAGCGATGGGAACTGGCTCGCAGGTCCTTCCAACATCTGGCAGAGTGCCCACCATGCAAGTCTTTGGTCGTCTCTTTCTTCTCTCGCTCTGCTTTCTATTCCTCTCGGCGTGTCCGGACCGCACACGTCCTGCGAACGACGATGATATCGCAGACGACGATGACTCAGCAGACGACGATGACTCAGCAGACGACGATGATGCAGGTGACGATGACATTGCAGATGACGATGACATTGCAGATGACGATGACATTGCAGATGACGATGACGCGGTCAGCGCCTGTGAAGGGGCTTTAGGCGGGCGCCTCAGCAACATCGGTTGTGAGTTCTGGGCGGTCGATCTGGACAATGCCGAGAATTCGTTTCAGGGCAGCGTAGTAGACAACGCTGCTGGTGCTCAGTTTGCCGTGGCTGTTGCCAACGTCAGCGAAGACCAGATCGCTCATGTCGAGGTAGAGATCAATACCGCTGAGCAGGGTCTGACTCCCGTGCCTCAGCTGGTTGAGGCGAGCGACATCAATCCAGGCGGACTGTACATCTTCCGCTTGCCGCGCCGCGACGTCGATGGCGAGAACATCACGGTTGGCGTCGACGATGGTCCGCAGACCTGGCTGTCTTCTCGTGCTTTTAGAGTGAGTTCGGATGTGCCCGTGGTTGCCTACCAGTTCAACAGCCTGGACCAGCAATTCTCTAACGATGCCTCGATGCTTTTGCCTACCAATGGCCTGGGAGTTGGACATCTTGTCGTCAGCTACAGCCCGTCGAGTCCCATGGCGGAGTTTATGGGAATACCGCTGCCAGCGAATCGTGGCTACGTCACCATCGTTGGCACCGAGGAAGCGACCACAGTGGACGTCACACCCAGCTACGATATTGCCTCGGGTGTTGGGGTGAGCGACCAGGGCTCAGGCGTTGGCATCGCTGCGGGGTCCACCCGAAGCTTTGAGTTAGGTCCCTACGATGTCTTGAATCTTGAGACGACCTTGCTGACTGGTTTCGGCGGGTCAGCGCCCGATCTCAGCGGCACCTTTGTGGCTTCAAGCAAGCGGGTTGCGGTCTTCACCGGTGTTGACCTCGCTATGGTTACCGGTGGTTGCTCGGACGGCTATGACAACGACGGAGATAGCTACGTCGACGCAGCTGACCCAGGCTGTGCAGACGACAACGACGAGTTTGATGACACCAGCACGGACCCTTGCTGTGCGGAGCACATCGAGCAGCAGGTGCTGCCTACCCAGGCGATGCGCAATGACTACGTTGTGAGCCACTCCGCCCAGCGCAGCTCAGGAGACCCTGAGCCTGATCTGGTGCGCATCATGGCGCTCAACGACGGCACCTCGGTGACGACGAACCTGACGGGTTCCGACAGCTCGTTTTCGCTGGATGGTGGGGAGTTTCGAGAGATCTGGGCGCGCACGGGCTTTGTCGTCGAGGCCAGCGGTCCCATTCATGTGGCGCAGTTCCTGGTGGTCGGGCTGGATGTGCACTCGCCCATTGCCGGTGCAGGGGATTCTTCTTTGCTCTACATTCCGCCGATCAACCAGCGTCGCGAGGACTACGTGTTCACTACGGGTGAGGGCTTCCAATCGAACTGGGCAGTGATATCGATGCAGCAGGGAGGCTCAGCGAGCCTCGATGGCAACGAGCTGAGCAGCTTAGGTGAGTGCAGCGGTCCGGTTCCAGAGGGCACCCTCGGCGCCGTCTCGTATGAGGCCTGGACCTGTCGGCTGAGTGATGGAGTACATCGCATCTGGTCCGGGTCGGGAACAGAGCCGGGCACCGAAAATATCGGCGTGCTGGTCTACGGATACTATGCCGCTGGCTCGTATTCTTATCCCGCTGGGGCTGGCCTCGAATAGCCCTGAGGTCTGGCTGGTTGGTGCCGCCCGATGGCGCGAAGAGCTTTCGGGCAATTGTAAAGTTTCGGCAAAAAATCCCATTGAAGCGGCTTGCTCATGATGTAAAAGACGGGCGCTTGCTTTCCTTAGCCCACCCAACCTGGGGCTCTTTATGCGCACTTCATTTCTGACGTTCTTGCTTTTCCTGGTCCTCGTTACGATGGGATGCACCCAGCGTGCACCCGTTGGCGACGACGACACCAGCTGGGGCGACGACGACGACACCAGCTGGGGCGATGATGACGACACCAGCGCTAGCGACGACGACGACACCAGCGCTAGCGACGACGACGACTCCACTAGCGGCGATGACGACGACACCAGCAGTGGTGATGACGATGATTCGACGCCGGCGCCAGCGTTTACGGTGAACTGTATGCCAGCGACTCAGCAGCTCGCGATTACCTGGGGTAATCCCACCACGGTGCAACTGAGCGCCGAAGTGATCTGGCCCGACGGAACCGTCGAGGCCCCCACCAATGCCACCTGGAGCGTGGAAAATAACTTCGGTGGTTCGGTGACTATAGACGGGCTCTACACCACCCCATCGGATCACGGCGGTATCGGTGAGATCGCTGTTCGTCAGCAGGGCATCACAGGGATCTGTGAGATTGAGATCACCATTGACGGCGAGATCAACAACACCCCCGAGAACAACCTGCCCGGCGCCTTCTCCCAGGCCACAGTTCTCGCGGACGACAGCTGCGCTGCGCAGATCATCTACCCCTCGGACGGCGCGGTGATGCCCGGCAGCCTGTTGCCACCGAAGATCCAGTGGACGGCTAATGCAGGCTCCAACATGTATTCCCTGCACCTGCGAAGCCTCTACAGCGACCTGACGTTTTTCACCAGCGATGACCACCTGACCACTGACCAGGGCACCTGGCTGGGCCTGACGACCTTTGACCCAGGCACCGAGGTTGAGATCACCTTGACCTCCGGCAACTGGAACGGCAGCAGCTTCACCGGAGACGTCTGCACCGCAGAGAGCACGGTGACCATCGAGGCCAGCGACAACGATCTCGACGGTACGGTGGTGTACTGGGCGCCGGGGATCGGGGGCACCATGCGGGCCATCAGCATCGGTGCTGCTGCGCCCACTTCTTTCTCGTTGCCGGCGATGAGTTGTGTCGGTTGCCACACGGTCAACCTCAGCAACCCCTCGCTGATGTCCTACGCTGACTTTGCTCCGACGAATCCCGGTCGGGTGGTGAACCTCTCCAATCCGTCCAACATCATCGCCGGGCCGATGGACTCCCTGTTTACGACCCTCAATCCCGACGGCACCCGCGGCATCAAGGCGCCGCCGATTGATTTGTTGGGCGCCATTTTTGGCACCACCCGCCAGTTGACGTTGGTCGAATTGCCGTCGGGTCTACAGCTCGGCACGCTGCCTACCAGCGGCACCCCGGCCTTTGCGGACTGGTCGCCCGATGGCACCAAGGTGGTGTACTCGTCTTGCAGTGAAGGCAGCACAGAATTTGGCGGTAATGACTGCGACCTGCGCATCATGGATGTCTCGGGTGACGTGTTCAGTAACGACCGCCTGCTGTTGGCGCAGCAGGGAGACGAGAACTTCTACTATCCGACCTTCAGCCCTGACTCGCAGTGGGTCGCGTTCAATCGCGGCACGACCTTCTACACCGAGGTGCAGGAGGAAGATGTCCATGGCGACCCGGTGGTCGATTCGGCGGGCAATCCGGTGATGGTGCCGACCGCGACTTCGACCTCCAACTCCAACGAAACGGCCAAGCTCTACATCATCTCGGCTAACGGTGGCGCTGCCATTGAAATGGCCGCAGCCAGCGTCGAGTCCGGCCTGACCAACAGCTGGCCTCGTTGGGCGCCGGTGACCCAGGATTACGCCTGGCTGGCCTTTTCCAGCAAGCGCGCCTACGGCCACACGGTGCATGGCCCCTCGCAGCTGTGGATCACTGCGGTGGATTTGAGCCAGGCCAGCCTGGGCAATGATCCCAGCGCTCCTGCGGTGTGGTTGACGGGTCAGTCCACCTCTGAGGACAACCTGATTCCCATCTGGGTGCCGCGCATCGCCTTCTGAGACAGCACTCGGCTCGCTAGTCGAGTATGACCTCTTCGGACTCCACAAACACGATGTGGGTCGGTGGCAGCAGAAAGCTCGTCAGCCCTTTCTGTGCAGCACTACAGGTCACCGGGTCGATGAGCAGGATGCCGTGCTCGGAGCCGGGGTCGGCTGCTGATGGGCTGAGTGTGGCCCAGGCCGTACCGTTGGGCGAGCTTCTAAGGTGCCAGAGGTTTTGCCTCAAGCCCGCCGGACCGGGGAGGAACTCTCCCGTCTCGCGATTCAGGCAGTGAAGCGCGGACAGCGCTGGAGTGTCGCCGAAAGCCCAACTGCTGGACACCAGGTGGTCACCGCCGGCTGTCAGGCCACCGAGATCGGCATCAAGTTCGGCTTCGCTCAGCAGTATGTCGCTGAATTCGCCGCTGGCCGGTTGCAGGGTTCGGACTCCGCCATCGACCCTGTAGAACTCACCTTCTTTGACCAGCAAAGAGCCTGCTTGCCTGGGATCTTTCAGAATCCGTGGGCTGGGTCCGGTGGTCCACTGGTTCAGCACAGTGCCGTCGTCACAGCTCAACTGTAGGACGCGCCCTTGAGGGTCGGCCTGCATATTCTGCAGATCAAAGCGTTCTAGTGCCACGTAGAGACTGTCTTCGACTCGGACGATGCTTGAGGGCTCGCAGCTGTCATCCTCGCCTTCGTCGAATTCGTGCAGGTCAACGGTCTGCAGCAGCTCCCCGCTTGCTGGGTCCAGGGCGATCAGCTCGCTGCGGTTGTATAGAGATAGCCAGAGCCGGCCTGCACACAGAGTGAGAGCGTGGGGGTTGGAGCCAGCACCCGTGCTTACCTCGAGGTCGGGAGCCTGGCTGAAGTCTCCGCCGGGGTAGCGGCGAATCACATCCTCACCGCTTCTTGAGAGGACATAGATGTCGTCTCCTTCCGCCTCAAGAATCATGTCTCCGGCAGGGAAGGCCGCCAGGCCGTCGTAGACCTCGCCGCTGTCCAGATCCACGCGCGCGACGATGCTGTCGCTGTAGTCGCTGGTCATTACGAAAGCGCTGCGCGGACCGGGCTTGGGTATCGGCATATCACCGTCTGGTCCCGCCGGAACGCAGGAGGATGCGAGCAGCATCAGAGAAATAACGAGTAGGCGAGAGACTGTGGGCACGAGCTACCTCGAATGGGCTTGGGTGGTTTGCGGAGACATCTTCCAGCCGAGGCTGAACAGGATGGCCCGTCCTGGGAGTGGATTGCCACGAAAGTCCTCGATACGTCGTACGACTTCCGTGCCGTTCTCTGGGTGGAGCGGGTCTAGAGGGCCTTCCCAGGTCGTTGTATCGCCAAGATTACGCGCCTCAACGCTAAGCCAGGGAAGGCTGGGTCCAGGCTCGATCCGTAGCTCGAGGTTGTGGATGGGGCGGGGGGCTTGAGCGAACAGGTTGCTGCGGCTGTCGAAGCTGCCCGCCAAGTAGCTGAAGCCCCAGCGCAGGCTCAGCCAGGCTAGAGGTCGTAGCTTGAGGCCGAGCTCTAGATCCCACTCGGGTACAAAGGGCACTTTGTTGTCGATATAGGCGCTCTCGGCTTCGATGATGCGGGCGTCCGTCCAGGTGAGAGCTGCGCTCAACTGGATGCGCTGCAGAGCGGATATCTGAAGTGAGCTCTCGATTCCGCCGGTGCGGGTAGCGCTGTAGTTAATTGGTACGACCAATTTTTGACTGTTGGCACGCAGAACAATCGCGTCGTTGGTCGTGGTGAAGAAAGCGCCGGCCTCCCAACTCAATGAGAAGCGGGGGTCCGGCTCGAGATTCAGGCGCAGTGAAGCGTCCACCAGAGAAGACCGTTCGGGGCGTAGGGCGGTATTTCCAAGGATGCCGCCGCGATCGCCGAACAACTCGGTGAAGTTGGGTGGACGCATTCCGCGAGCTATTGACGCGCGAATGACGAGTGCCGGGACGGGCTGCAGCGAGATGGCGAGGCGGGGAAGGAAGTCGATCGCCTGTTGGTTGTCTTCCAGGCCGGGGCTGAGATCAGAAAAGGGCAGGGCGCCGAGCGCCTGGTTGTGCAGGAGACTGAGTTCTGCGATGCCCAGGATCGTCAGGCGCTTGGACCACAAGCTTGCTGTGGCACCTATTCCCAGCTGGCCAGCCGCTCGCCTGCGGGGTTCTTCGCTGTCGCTCTCGGTGAGGAATCCGAAGCGTTGATTGCTCTCGACCATGAGGCGAATGTTGGGGTGGACCTGGAGCCAATCAGTGGCTTGCCAGCGGCCTGATGTGTTCAGCGAGATGTGGTGGCTGCGGTCTTCTCGATCAACGGCACCGACGACGATCTCGCCGGCACGGTCGCTAAAGCGTGCCCTGCGGTGCAGGTAGCTGAGCTCGGCATGCATGGTCAGTCGTGGATGGGCGAGCACCTGCGCCCGCAGCGAGGAGAGGTTGCTGAGACCTTTCGAAGAGGCTTGCTCGGTCAGTCCATGCCCGGGTCCGGGCTCTCCACCGCGATGCCAGTGAATGCCCTCGCGTAGGAACAGCAGCACGGGGCCCTTACCAACGCGTAGTTGGGCAGATAGGTCGAACTGATCGTGTTCATTGTTTGCCCGCTTGCGCACCTCGTCGTCGTCGGTGTTGCTGGGAGTCCCTGAGTCATCGAAGTACCAGTAGTCTCCCTCAGTACCTTTCCAGCTTAGGTTGATGCGCGCGTCGGCCAGCCCGCCGTCTGACAGGGAATGAGTGCTTCCGGTACGGGCTGAGAAGTGGCGGGTCGCAAAAGAGCCTATTCCTGCCCTTACTTCGCTGGGGACCGTGCTACCGGGGCTACTGATCAGGTGGATGACGCCACCGATGGGGGCTCCTCCCAGCTCGGGGGGGGAGAATCCTCGCCACACTTCGATGCGGTCGTAGTCCTCCAGGGCCAGCTCGCTCAGGTCGACGCTGCTGCTACCCAGGGGGTTAAGAGGCACGCCGTCGACCCATACCTCGACTTGTTGACTGCTTGAGCCACGGATCCCGACGTAGGCAGGATCACCGACACCCCCTAGCCGACGTAGCTGAAGCCCCGGCAGTTGAGAGAGGACATCTGCCAGGCTGGCGCCCGGAGATCTTTCCTCTAGATTGACTTGAAGTACGGAGGCGGGATGGCGGAAGGCCTTCACTGCTCCCTTAGCTCGCGCCTCGACCTTGACCCGTAGCTCGACTTCTTCTTCTTTGCCTTCGCTCTCTTCTTCTTTGCCTTCGCTCTCTTCTTCTTTGCCTTCGCTCTCTTCTTCTTTGCCTTCTTCTTGTTCTGGCTCATCGCCCTCGTCGGCAGCAGGATCCTCGTTATCGATGGCTTCGGCATGAGCAGAAATGGGCAGCAGCGAAGCGAGCAGCGAGATGGCACAGAGCCAGCGCGCGGCGCGACCGGCGACAATGACTGTGGACCGAGCATTGCTTAGCATTGCGAACGACTACGCCGCGACGGGTGCAGTGTCAATGCGAACCCTCGACCGGTGAGCCGTCGTTGAGTAGTCTCCGCGGGTAGTTTTAGAGAGTGCTTGCCAAGGAGATCAGGTGAACCTCTTGTCTTCGGTCAGTCCCATGAGCCCGCCTGGTTTGCTCGTGGCGATCCTTACGCTCCTCTTTATGTTGGGCTGTGGCACCGCTGGGCGGGGCGATGACGACACCCAAGGTGATGACGACACCCAAGGTGATGACGACACCCAAGGTGACGACGATGACGACACCCAAGGTGACGACGATGACGACACAACGACCCCATCGCCACAACCGTGTAACGGCCATGTTGAGCTCTGTGACAGGCCTTTTGATCAGGTAGCGCTGCCTGGAACCCACAACTCGATGTCCAATGAGGCGGCTGGCTGGTTGTTTCCCAACCAGAGCTACGGGATCACCAGGCAACTGGAGGACGGCATCCGTGGGCTGATGCTTGATACCCACTATTGGAATGATGACCTCTATCTTTGTCATTCCTACTGCAACCTAGGTAGCCAGTTACTTGTGGATGGGCTCGCTGAGATTCGTGACTTCATGCAGGCGAATCCACGCGAAGTACTTGTGATCATCTTTCAAGATGGCATTACGGCGGCGGATACAGCTGCAGCTTTTGATGCCGTAGGTCTAGAGCCCTTCTTGCATGGTCAGCAGGTGGGTGACCGCTGGCCTACTTTGGGGCAGATGATCGAGCTCGGGCGCAGGTTGGTGATCACAGCCGAGAGCGAGGCACCGCCGCCTCCCTGGTATCACCATGCCTGGGATTTTTACTTTGATACGCCGTATCAGTTCCTGACGGTGGCTGAGTTCAACTGTGAGGTCAATCGCGGTGATTCCGACAACGATCTCTTCCTGGTGAATCACTGGTTAGGGCTTGTCTCGTCTTTGAGCAATGCGCAAACCGCGAACGCATGGGATGTCCTCAGCCAGCGTGCCGAGGACTGTCGAGACGTCTATCAACGGATCCCTAATCTCTTGGCAGTGGACTTCTACGAACAAGGCGAGCTGTTTCAGGTCGTTGATTCACTCAATGGCGTCGCAAAATGACCGTACTGGTGACAGGTGCCTCAGGGCATATCGGAGGAGTGCTGGTACGCACCTTGTTGAAGCAGGGACGTCGGGTCCGAGCCCTGGTTCACAACAAAGCAGCAGCGCTTCAAGGGCTTGAGGGTGATCTCGAACTCATGAAGGGTGATGTCCTTGATCGTGCTGCCATGGATAGGGCCTGTGCGGGCGTCACGACTGTGTTTCATCTGGCGGCGGTCATCTCGATTGTGGGGGACCCCGATGGCAGAGTCCGTGCTGTGAACGTAGACGGTCCTCGAAACCTTGCTGAAGCGGCTCTGGCTGCGGGGGTTGGGCGCATGGTTCATGTCAGCTCAGTGCATGCCTTCGATATCAATAGCGGTGCAGCGCAAATCCATGAGCAGAGCCCTCGTGTCGGGCCTTTAGCCCCCGCTTATGACCGCTCTAAGGCGGCCGGTGAGGAAGCGGTACGCGAGGTGATCGCTCGAGGGCTGGATGCGGTGATAGTGAATCCAGGTGGTGTCATCGGCCCGTTCGACTTCATCCCCTCGCGGATGGGTACTTTCTTTCTGCAGTTGGCGAAGAGAAGCCTGCCAAGCCTGGTGCCGGGAGGATTCTCGTGGGTGGATGTCCGGGATGTCTGTGCCACGATTCTCGCCGCAGAAGAGCGCGGCAGATGTGGCGAGAGCTACCTGGTCACCGGGCCCTGGTGCTCGATGTCCGATCTGGCGCTCTTTGCAGAGCAGGTCACTGGCGTGAAGGCTCCTGCGCATACAGTTCCCTTGTGGCTTGCTCAGATGGCAGCTCCGCTGATGACCGGGTGGGCGAAGCTGACGGGTACTGAGCCGCTCTACACTCGTGAGGCACTGCACGCGGTGGTTGCCTGTCGAGATATCAGCTGGCGCAAGGCTGCCGATGAGCTGGGTCACTCTCCCCGACCGGTCACAGAGACAATCCTCGATCTTTATCGATGGTTTTCTCTGGCGGAGCAGTTGCAGTTGCCACAGGAGCATCAAGTCGGCGAGGTGGCTTTGTGAGCGAGTCGTCCATTTACCAGTTGCTGCTCTGGTTGATGCTTGGCCTCGGGGTCTTGACCTTCGTTGCCCTGCAGTGGGTTACCGCCCCCTATGGTCGTCACGGTCGCTCGGGCTGGGGGCCAAAAATCCCCAGTCGTGTCGCCTGGATCGTGATGGAAAGCCCCGCTGTCCTGGTTTTTTTCGCTATCTACATGCTGGGGCAACACCGGGCTGCATTGGTTCCGGGGGTGCTGCTTGGCATGTGGATGCTCCACTATGTCCAAAGGACCTTCATCTTCCCCTTTCGGATCCGCAGCAAGGGGAAGGGGATGGCTCTTTCCATCGCGCTGATGGCCTTTGTCTTCAACCTCTTGAACGCCTATCTGAATGCTCGTTGGATCTCGCACTTTGGTGAGTATGATTCGAACTGGTTGTCAGACCCTCGCTTTTTGTGTGGGGCGGCGCTACTGCTTATGGGCTGGCTGATTAACATTCACAGCGATACTATTTTGGTGCGACTTCGTGCTCCTGGAGAGACGGGCTACAAGGTTCCCCACGGTGGTCTGTACCGATGGATCAGCTGTCCTAATTATTTTGGCGAGATGCTCGAGTGGATTGGCTGGGCTCTGGCTACCTGGTCGACTGCAGGCCTGGCATTCGCTCTGTATACGGCAGCTAACCTTGTGCCCCGGGCAGTGACTCATCATCGCTGGTACCACGATCGATTTGACAACTACCCCGAGGATCGTCGAGCGGTGATCCCCTACCTGCTTTGAGACGCGCATACGGCTATAGTAAAGAACATGGATACTCGTGAAAGTGGAGGCCGCTGGGAGGGCCGCCCCATTCTCTGTAAGCAAGAGGTGATGCTGGTAAAGGGTGTTCTGTTTGTGCGAGGCATGCTGACCCTGTTTTCGGACGAGCTTCTGTTCGAGCCGATTCGTGGAATTGACAAGCTCGCTGGCGCTCAAGATTTACGCTTTGCTGTCGCTGATCTGTCCGAGGTTGAGGGGGATAGGCAGGAACTCTCTATTGTCGTCCAACGCAAAGAGGTCGAGTTTCGTGGCCGTGGCGCTGGATATGTGCTCGACAGGCTCGATGTCCTCTTGCAGCACAGGCAGGGGATTGTTGCGGAGGGAGCCTTGTTCGAAGAGGATGAGCGGGTCCTGGTCCAGGGCCCCCTTGAGTCGCACATCAACGCTTTGCTCTCTGCTCGAGGCACCGTCACCCTCACTACTCAACGATTCCGATTCCAGCCAGACGGCTTCTTTAACCGGATGGTCGGTGCGAGCCTCGCTCTGGATGTCCCCCTTGCCGCCATAGAGGCGGTCGAGGTCGTGGCTGTGCGCCGCCTGCTCCGCATCAGGCTGGCGGGGTCTGACCATCTGTACGCCGGCGCCCTGGTGCCCGTTCTTTATTCGCGAGTGCTGGGTCTTCTTTCTCTGGGCTTGGGCGACAAGGATGAGGAGTCTAATGAGCTGCTTGCTGAGTGGGCGGTGTCCCTTTTTAAGGGTCCTCTGGCGCAGCCCGGTAGCTTTCTGGTCTCGACTCGGCAGATCACGTTTACGGTGGATGGCACCCTGGATTCGATGATTGGTCTACACACCCTGGTAATGCCTGTCGCTGAGATCGACAGGCTCGCGGCAAAGCCGGGGCGAGGAGTTCTGGTCACATGCGACGGTGAGACACGCTTCTTTGAAATGGACCAGGCCGATGAGCGCCTTCGCGATCTGTTTGCGTTCTTGCTGCACTTCCGTGATGAGCGCGAGCCGGCAGAGGATGATCCTGCTGGCTGGACCGGTGAGGAGGCTGCACAGACCCTTGAACGTATGGCAGCAGACCTCACCCTTGAGGACGATGAACAAGTACTCCTACTTGGGCCAGCGCTCCAGTGGATGGCTGAGTCCAACGTGCGGCGCGGTTCGCTGGTCGTCACCAGCCTACGTCTTCTTTTTGTTCCGTCCACGCAAGGTGAGAAGCTCCTTGCTTTGGACCTCCAGGAGCTGAGGCGAGTTCCCTTCGGAGAGGAGTTGACCTCTCAGTTGCAGATTCTTGCAAAGCGTCGCCACCTTCGCTTTGGGCCACGGGGAGGCAGCTTCTTTATCGAGCGCTTCTGGGCCACAGTGGAGAACGTTGTCGGTCAGGTGGGGACTCCGGCGCCCATTGAGGATGAGGAACTGCTCCCTGGCGAGCAGCAACACTCGGTCACTCTTGAGTTTCTGCCTCGCAATATGGGCGAGGTGAAATACATCGATATTAAGAAAGAGGAGCGCCTCATCAAGCGAGTTGAGCCTGGTGAAACCCTGCGACAACCGGACGGTTTGGGGATTTTCTATCCCGGGCTGCCCAGTGCTGAGTTGGCCGAGGGAGAAGACGTTTTCTTTGAGCTAGGCCGCGATGACGGTATCTATCGCTTTGAGACGACCTTACTTCGCATCGATACTGTCACGACAGCCCAGGCAGGAGCGGCGTTCTCAGAAGGAAGCACAGAGGGCAGCGGCGGTGAGGCTTCTCGTTCTTTGCACGTAGTGCGAGACAACCAGTTTTTGTTGGTTGTGAAGTACCCAGAAGACCTCCGCTTTCTCAATCGTCGCCATGGCTTTCGCGTGTCCTTTGATGTGTTGAGCCGTGTTCGCCATCTGGCCCCGGACGAAGAGGGCAATCTAACGGGAGTGGGTTCTTGGTTCCGTTGCACCATTGAGGATTTGGCGACCATCGGTTGCGCTATTCGAACGCCCCGCGAGATCCAGGTCGGTGCGAAGCTGGCTCTCGAGCTCCCGCTACGGGACAGGGTAATTACTGCGCACGCAACCTGCGTGCGTCGCGCTCAAGATGATGACCAGGGAAAGCCTCCCCTGTGCGGAGTCAAATTTGACCGTCTCTCTATTGTTGATGAGGACACACTACATCTCGCCTTGAATCGTCGGCAGCGTCAGTCCTTACCGCTGCGGGGATAAGTAGGCGATGAGGCGGCCGGCCCGGCGCCAGAAGAAGATTCTGTTCGTCTACAACAGTAGCGAGCATATCGGCCTCACCTACCTCAGCTCATTTCTCAAAGCCCGTGGGCACGAGGTGCGCCTCGCTTATGACCCGCAGTTGTTTCGTGGAGAACCCCTGGTCCGAGTCCCTGGCTTGGTCGATCGCTTTGACTTGAGTGATCGCATAGTCGCTGCGGCTGCCTCCTGGCGGCCTGATGTTGTGGGCTTCAGTTGTTACACGGACAACTTTCGTTGGATGTTGGGCCTTGCCGAAGCAATCAAGGAAGTCTGTCCTGACACTCTTAACGTATTCGGCGGGGTACACGTCAGCGGCGTGCCTGAGGTGGTTGGTAGCTACCCTCAGGTGGATGCCATGGTGCTGGGAGAGGGTGAGGAGGCCTTTGCAGAACTGGTGGAGTCCATCGAAGATGGCAAGCCATCTCTGGACATTGCCAACTGTTGGGTTCGCGACGGTGAGGACTGGAAGCGAAATCCTCTACGTCCTTACATAGCTGACCTTGATGCACTTCCCATCCGGGACTATCAACTGTTCTACGACAAGGTTCCAGCGCTTGAGAGCACCTACCTGTGCATGACCTCGCGGGGATGCCCCTATAGCTGTTCGTACTGTTCAGTCGAGATGTATCACCGCATCTACAAAGAGATTGGTGACAAGACCCGTGTGCGGAAGCGCTCAGTGGATGGCGTGCTCGAGGAGTTGCACGAGATCAAGGCACGCGGCCGGGTAAAGAGCATCGCTTTTTACGACGAGGTATTCACTTCGCCCAGACGGTGGCTCCAGGAGTTTTTGCCTCGCTATCGAACCGAAATCGGGCTGCCCTTTTGGTGCTACACCTATCCCTCGGGACTTGATCCTGCTCTTGCTAAGCTTATGGCTGATGCGGGCTGCTGGATGATGACGATGGGGGTCCAGTCGGGTAGCCGCGAGATCCGACGGAATGTGATGGACCGTCGCGAGAGTGATGAGAAGTTATTTGCTACGGCGCGGGTGATCAAAGAGGCTGGAATCAGGCTATCTGTGGACAAGATCCTGGGTAGTCCCGACGAGAGTGAGCAAGACAGGCAGCTCGATCTCAAAGTATTCCGCG
>Ga0163179_10000971_pt1 | contig 20556 bp, 1 predicted proteins | sample AtlANTMetagenome_FD_109643 | JGI IMG/M metagenome (GOLD analysis project Ga0163179, IMG submission 109643) | Marine eukaryotic phytoplankton communities from the Atlantic Ocean - Atlantic ANT 2 Metagenome | ecosystem: Environmental > Aquatic > Marine > Oceanic | place: North Atlantic Ocean... | reverse complement strand
CTATCAGGACCACATGAAGTACCACTTGTACCCAATACTCTTGGAATGATACTTGTTTTTGGTTGAGTTTGATTTTGAATTTGTGGTGTTAATACGTCCCATGGAATATTTTGAGAAGCAGTTATAAAGACACCACCACCCATCATAGAAGTATTTGCTGTCTTACCAGTTACTTTTAGATTGTAACTATGAGGACTGTTGATAGATATAATTCCACCAGGTGCAGTATGAGTAGCATTGATTGATGTAAGTGGAATTCCATTTAGATTGTAACATTGTACAATAGCACCAGATGAATGTGATAAACCAGTTGATCCACCTGCACTACCACTATGGTTACGTCCATTGGAAGCAATTGTTATAGTGTTTGAATTTATACCACTATATGCAATAATCTCATCTCCACTGCCATCTTCTGCTTCTCCAAGAATTCTTACAAAACCTGGATTTGAATTACTTATCGCAGATCCACCCATAGTGGTATGGAATAATGCTGCGTTAGTAACTGTAAATGTGGAGGTACCCGTTGTACTAATAGTAGATGTAAGTGCAGTATCTGGAACTTCAGATGTTACACCGCTTATCTGTACATAGTTAAGTGGTGACTGCATACCGTGATTACCATGGAATACTCTAATCTCATCTTGACCTGCAGTCATTTGCATGGAGTTAGCTGCAAGATTTAAGAAACCACCATTAGATTCACCAAGTTGTGCATTTTCTAGTACAAGTTTACTATTAGATGATGTGCTTGGTAATGCAAATTCTGCTCTATAGATCTTAAACATCAAGTCTTCATACTGTGATGGTGTCCATGTAGATGCGTTCTGTGACTTGAACAATACACCGATGTATGGTTGCTCAGAAATTTTTTCTCCTGCATGTGCAGCATCTATAGCATCTTCACCAAGAATAGAGATGAATACCTTATACTGGTTAGAGTCAGAAGTCAATACAATAGCATGTTCCTGTCTGAATGGTAGGTATACTGGAGATTCAAACTCAAATGAAGTTGGTTTAGAAGCATCTGCAGATATGAATACATCCTCAGGATCTTTAATAACTTTAGAAAGAGGTACAATTATTTGAGTTGGATTACCATTAACTACAGTTCTAATATCTAATGATACTGGAATTTCCTCATCCTTAGTAAAGAAGAATATATCAATTTTAGTTAAGAATACCCCACCTTCTAATGATGAATCTTCAATAAGGAAGGTTTGTGCAAGTGGGTCACAGAATCTAACTTCATTCTTTTTAGATTGCTTAGTATCTTTAACAGTTCTAGAGTCGAACATTTCTTCAGATGTAACCTTAGCATTTCTTACAGATATAATTTGATCTTGCACTGTCTGTAAGATACCAGAAGAAGTAAATTCTACCTCAGCACTAGAATCAGATACACCAATAACCTTACTATCGGATGCATCATCAGTAAGTCTGAATAATTTATTACCAGTCTTGAATTTAAGATTACCTGTACCCTTAGGTGAATCTATAAAGAATGATCCTCTAAGTTTACCTCTCTTGTCACTGATCAAGTCTTTACTTGTTACTTTAGCAATTGCACCAGAAGTTTCTCCAATAATATAATCATTAATTTTAGGTGAACCATAATAAGTTCCCTTTGCCTGATCAGCAAGAGACTTAGTATCAATGTTAAGGAAACCTAAGTTAGATGTATAGTCATTAGTAGATTGGATATCAGTTCCGTCTAATGGATTTATTTCAAATCCTTCATTAGGTGCTGCAACTCTTGCCTTAAATCTAAATCCTTTCTTAGGTGTAAAACCAGGAGATCCAGCTGAGTTGACATATACTGTCTCACCAACTTGGAAAGGAATATTGTTTGTTTTAGAATCACTAGATGAATCCTTAGTCAAACCAATAATTTTAGGTGTAACTAATTTAGTAGGTAGAGCAATACCATCAAAAAATCCAAAGAACTTAGTTCTTGGTTTTAATTTCTTACAATTAAACTCAATGTTTCTAGAACGCATAAACTGAATATGGTCTACAGAAACAACCTTGTTACCTAGTGACTTCTGCTCAATAACAGGAGTAACTCTATACCTGATACCTGTTCTTGTTTGTTTTCTAGTAGTTGTTCTAGTAGTAGTAATAGTTCTAACTCTAGATCTTTTTGTTCTTCTTCTCCAACTACCAACATCTACTGATTTAGTTTTCCCAGTCCATGTAGTTTTCCATGAGTTCCATTGAGTTGGAGAAAAACCATTCTGGTCAGCATTATACTCTCTAACAGTAGTAAGGAAGTTACCTTCTACAACAGGACCTTTAACAGGATTAAGAGTTTTAGTATCTACCCAGTTATCAGACTCTGGATGCAACTGAATATCTCCAACATATGTGAATACGTTAAATGGGTTAACATTCTCAACACCTGAAGAATATGGTTGATCTAAAAGAACTGTGCTTGTATATGGAAGTGTTACAAGATCTCCAGTTTGCTGTACATTAGTAGATGCTGTAGAAAATGTAAGAGGTACTTGAGTAGTATAATGAGATGGGCGACATTGACCTTCATCAAAATCAAGAGATACTCTATAGTCTCGATGTAAAGTATCACTAGTTGAAAGACTTGCAAAGTTATCTACTACAAATCCATTTTTAAATCTGCTAAGACCACTAGTGTCTCTAATTTCCATACTTGCAGTCTCACTTTCAAGTAGTGATAATTGTGTATAATATTCGAGTGTCTTAATTCTATCTTCTAACTGTTGTATATCTCTAAAAGTATATCTCTTGAAGTTAGTTTCTCTGATACTAACATCTTTGTCAACATCAAATACGTATGGATTGTAGTTGATTGTTGCCAGTAACATTGCATCTTCAATGTCTTCTGGTTCAACAGGGTTAGTGCTAGGAGCTCCTTTTACTACTTGAATTTCATTGTCTTTATTCATAAAGACTTTATCAACTCTAGCAAGATAATGTTCCAAACTTATAATAGTAGTCTCACCAGGACCTGGTACACCAGTCTCGTTACCAGTGAATGCTCTACTACCAAAATCAAAGAATTCTGTACCATTTAAAGTAAAGGGACTAGTTACAGATCCTGTATTTGCCAATTTCTCAGGAACAATCGGTCTAAAATCAACACTATCTCTTAATTCCTCACCATCATAATTTGGAATAATCTTATAATCCGCAGTATCATAAGAATCTACGGTATATGGATTGATACCTGCAGTGGTAAGAAAACGATCATATATTACTAACACTTGATGTGTAGGTGCTGCATAACCAGATTTTCTAACGATAGATGAATAATCATAAAACTGATCTCTCTGCCCATCATCTAGATCATAACTATCTGTTATATTCTTTCCACCCGACTGAACAGTTCCAGCAATAAGTTTTAAAGTAGCATTAGGTGCAGTTACAGTCTCACCATCGGTAAACTTATCATCTTCTACTGGAATAAAATAGATTTGATTACTATTACCACCAACAGCAACTATTCTTCCTCTTGCACCAGATGTATCTCCAGTTATTACTTCATCAGTAGAAAGAGTACCAACTAAGTTGGTAAACTGCATATTAGGTATTGTATTGTCCGCAGTTGCAGTGCTACCATTAGCTTCGTATATTGCTTTTATCTTAAATACATCTCCACTTCCAAGTGAGATTCTAGCATCATCTACTCTATATCCATACCCATCTCCTGTAGCGTTTTCCTGTGTTAGACCATTAACACCAGCAGCAAAACTCTTATCTATTTTAAGGATTTTCATCCTTTCCGTGGTTTTTCCCTTAGCAGATCTATCGGAAGCACTAACTGTAGCAATTAGAGAGTAATTATTAGTACCTGACAATCCACTAACTTGAACATTTTGCCCAGTAGCTACGTCAGTAGAAGGTGCTTGTAACAAATCACCATTAGTATTATTAATAAGCAAGAATGTATCATTATTATTAGTATTGGTAAATACAAGACCAGAACCTGCATTAAAACCAAGTTGCCCTCCAGATGCTGCCCCACCAGCAAAATACTTTCTAAATGATCCTGTTGGATTCTGAGTATTATTCTTATTAGTATTCTTTACTGCATCATATCCAAGAGCAGTAACTAATTTATTCTTTTGTGCATCTTTAACTTCAGGACGTGATCTAACTATCTGACCAGTAATGGCACTATCGGTCATATTACCAGCACCAGCTTCAATCTTCTGTATAGTAAAGGAGAATGCATCAGTAACAGCAGTAACTTTGACTTTATGTGCTATATTAGCATTTGTAAACTCAACGATATCACCCACTTTTAACTGAACATTAAAGTTAGAAAGAGTTGCAGTTACAGTCGCAGTTTGAGACGTACCAGACCCACTTTGAGACGAGATAATAGGACCTGAACCAGGTAATGCTACCTTGACATCCAATACCGCATCAGCAGTTCCATTACTTCCAAAACTATATGACTTTACATCACTAAAGTTATAAGATTTAACAGCAGAAGTATTATTATCTAACTGTCCAATATTAGTACCGCTACTTGCTGCGTTTAAATCTAATTGTTCGTTTTGTGTAAATGTTCCTATTACATCACTAAGATATCCTACTTGACTAGATGAATTAGTAATTGCTACGAATCCAGTAGCACCAGAAGTTCTACCCACAACAAAGTCGCCTAACTGCCAGTTAACATTTGATTGGCAATCAAGTCTAGTAAAAAACTTGGTATCAACTAAGTTTGTACGGTAAACCGTACTTTGGTTGTTAACCGTACCTGATTCATAAGAAAAGTTGAGAACTCTTGTTTGACCAATAATATTACCAGCTGCAGTACCAGGAGTTCCAGTTATTTCATCTCTTAAGTTAATAATTTCATATATGGCAGGTGCTTTGTGGCCATTTGTCATAAAGACATAATTTCCAATATCAGTAGCAATATATTTGTTATTTTCTCCGACAAAGGTTCTTGGTTTAGCTACATCCTTATATGTTGTAGATAAACGCTCTGTTCTATATCCAGAAATATAAGCTTGACCACTGGATAATTGTATTGCTATGTTTGCTTCATCAGCTGTATTGCCATCTCCAGTCGTAGCACCTGCGTCATATACACCATTATTAAATCCATCATTAAGATTTTCTCTAGCATCTATCTCAAATTTCTTGACATAATAGTCACCAGATTCTTCTTTAGTTCTAGTGGCAAGTACATCTTGAATAAATCCAAGGTCACTTCTCTCTACCTTCTTCTCAATTTCTCCAACATTAGTTCTAAGTAGTTCTATAAAGTCAGCAGAGTTAGGATCCGCAAGATTTTTCTTAATTAATGTTAGGTTAATTTTAAACCTATCTGCACCAGGTGCTGAGAAGTTTGTGCTTCCTATTGCGTTATCATATAGACTTTCATCCTCATCAGCAGTTATAATTTTTTCTTCTACCTTTAAACCTACTTTATATGTTGGATCAGTTCCATACTGATCTAATATTAGAGTTTGCTCATGTACAGGTGCAAAATATCCTCTAGTATAATAAACACCTGCACCAACGTTAGCAGTAGAACCCTTAGAATTTGCATTTGAGTTTAAGAGTTGAGCAAGAGGTGTATTAGCAGCAATAGTTGTAGCTGCGTAAGTAATGTCGCTTTCGCAGGTGAGTGTTTCTCCATCTGTAAAGGTAGTTGTGACGTTATCGTCTGCTTTTTGTAAGTAATTTATATAAAAAGTTATATTATTTCTAGTCGATGTAGTAGAACTAATAGAAAATAAAACACGAGCACGAACACCAGAGGTAGAACCTTTAAGAACTAAGTTATCAAGTTGAGTACGATATAATTCAACGTCAAGATTGAGATAGTTGTTTTGAATAATTACACATGCAACATCTTTATTCAAAGTAATACCACCAGGAATTACCTGAGCACCTTCTTTATAAACACCTTGTCCAAAGGAGTCAATCTGATTCTGCAATAAACTTTGCAGCGTAGTAAGTTCCCTAGCCTGTACTGGATAGCCAGGTTTGAAAAGTACTTTTAGGAAGCCCTTACTATCATCGAAGTCGTCGAAGTAAGGAGCTATATTAAGGTTGGTATTCTGTGCCATTTAGAATTCAATTACTACTTTGAGCTCTTCGTTTTGATCCGCAGATCTTGTTATTGGGTTTCTGTTATCTATGTAGAGGATTTCTCCAGAGTTAGTTTGGATTTCTTGATTAGCATATCCACCAACAAAGGAAAGACCTAATTCATACACAGAGACACCAATTTGTATCTGTGTTTGTTGATTAGCTGAAGTTCCAAACGTTGTGTCTGGAGTTGCAGTATAAGCATTTTGAGATGATGTAATCTGATTAGCACCAGAGAACGCAATTACATTTCCATTTTGTGTGCCATCAACTGAATCTTGATAATATTTCAATACTTTAGTTGTGGAATCATATGATACTACAAATCCTTTCGCATTCGTAGTAGTTTGAACAATAGTTTCGCCAGGAGCGAATGCACCAGTGGGTGTACCAGTGCCTGACTGAGGGAAAATCATTGCTTTAACAGCAGATCTAGTATTTTGACTACAAACAGTTGTTGTGTTGAAATCAAAAGGATTTAAAACTAATCCAACTCTTCTATATGTCAAATCATTTGGAAAATCTACAAATGCACTACTAGTTTCTAATTTACTAGTAAACATTAAACGATATGCACCCAATTCTCTAACAGCATCAGAACCATGTCCATTATTAGGAGGAATAACAACATCTAAAGATGCATTTACACCATTTCCGATATTAGGAATGAGTGCAACATCAATAGTACCAAACGTATACTTAGAACCTGCAGTTGTGATAGTAACAGATTCAACAGAACCAGAAGTCACCTTTACAGTGCACTTTGCTTGAGTTCCACCATTGATGTCATAATCTCCGCGAATAGGAACATCAGTATATTCTTTGTTGTTGTAACCAGTGCCTGCATTTTCAATAACTACACTATCAATAGCACCATCACCTGCAGCAGACTTAACAAGAGAGTTTGATAATACGGGAACAAATTCAGAAGTAACAAACTTTAGAATATTATCCGCATCAATAGTATACATGTACTTCCAACGATAGGAGTAACTACCAGGACTATCACCAGTTTCGATAATAGTGGTTGAAGTACCAGTTGGTTCTACCAAAGAGGGTCTTCCTCTTGGATACTCAGGGGTTTGTCCATTATAAAGACACTTGTAGACGTTAAAGTCTGAATTCATTACATAGAAATTACTATCATACAATCTGGAAGATCCATTTGCAGTAGTTTTTGCGGGTGCATAATCTGGTTTATACATTGAGTATGTACGTCCCACACCACCTGTAGTTTGTGTAGGATCAATCCAATCAACTCTTGGTACTACAAGAGCAGTATCTGAAATATCTACACGCTTAAAGGCAACAGAATCAGCATAAGTGCCTGACTGATAGGTAAAACTATCAATCGGCTCACCTGCGGGTGGTACATCTGTACTACCCCAAGACTTAGCTCTACCAACAAACATAAAGACTTTATTTTGAGTCAGCAGTGTATCTCTAAAACTTTCCGCAGCGTATATTCTAAATTTATCAGTAACTAATGCCATTGCTTATAAGCTTTTGTTGTTATTTATAATGATCTCAGACGAACTTCTGGCAGAATCGAGACGTTTCCGCTTGATGTTTGACTGAATGGGAATTCTACCGTAAATGTGTTCCCAGATGTAACTGTAACCGCATACTCTCCATCAAAACCCCAGTTTATTGGTTCTGCTGTAGGTCCACTTGTAAAGTCCAAGAAAACTTTCATACCAGTCACATAATTATGAGTTGCGGATGTAGTCACGGTACAAGTTATTCCAGACGCACTGTATGTTCCTGTTAAAACAGTGTGTGCAGCTGCAGTGGTTCCTCTATATCCTCTACCACCTGTTGCTACGGTTATTGTATTCGCAGATGTATTTCTAGATCCGTATAGAATTCTTTCTACATTCCATCTGTTTGGAGTAACAGTTGTATCATAGAATGGTATCAATACTTCGCCTTCATCGGGGAAACCAATTCTTTGACTAGTATCATAGTATATATTCTTGCAGTTGAGAGTTGTACTACTGTCAGTTATGGAAGAAGTAAGATATGTACATCCCAAAGCAAGTGAATTGGAAATGATTCTATCTCTAGATTTTCTCTCTATATCAACAGCATGAACAGGAACTATTGTTGGTACGGTTAAATATCCAGTACCACCATTTGCAATAGTAGCAGTAAGTACTTTACCGCTACCTGGTTCAATAGTGGTAGTTCCACTAGCACCAACTCCACTACCTCCTTGGAATAGAAGGACTGGAGGATCTTCATAATTTTCACCAGGATTGTCAATAATAATATTAGTAACAACACCATTAGTCAATACTGCTGTAAATGTAGCAGTGGTTGGTCTAAGTCCAACATATTCGTAAGTATCAACTGAAGTCGCACTTGAGACTGTTGCGATTAAACGATCAGATCCTTCACTAGCAACCTGCATTCTGTCTGTAGGATCAATTGAGTTAAATGTATTGGAAACAAATATATCTTCATCAGATCCAGTATAGATGTACAAGGATGCTTGAGAATTTGCTCTTGGAGCTTCACTGAATTTTATAATTGATCCATTAAGAGAGTATGCGACACCAGGTTCTTGGAATACTCCATTAATGAATATCATCAAGTTATTTGATGGTTCTACATTCTCATTATCACTCTCTAATGAGAATGGTTCATTGTTTAGTGTCATAGTAAAGGTTTCCTTACTATTGTCAAAGAATGGAGAAAGATCATCTAAAAGAACTAATTTACCAAAGTAGAATCCATAGAAGTCCATACCACTAACAGGTGCTTCATTAAATGTAATTGCACTACCTGTGTAAGTATATGATTCAGTACTACCTTTAAGTTGAAGAATACTATTCAAGAATATTAAGAAGTTATCACTTGCAGGTAATGAATAGTTTGAACCATTAACCTGTGCGTTAAATGTTGTATCAACTCCATCAAATGTTACTGTATCAATCTCAACTTGGAACTCAGGAGATTCAGAAGCAGTTCTAGTAACGTTATTCAAGTTACCTGAACCACCTGCAGTTGTTCCTACTGCCTGTGTTACTATTCCCCATAGTGTGCTAATAGCAGATGCAATATCGCTACAGTCTGCTGTAGTATAGGTATTGTCTCCACTATCATTGGTAATAGTAAGATCCTTAACTTGTGATCCTTCAGTAACGTAATTAGTTGTAACAGTGATATTACGCATTACCTCACGACAGATATCTCTAGCAGCATTGAACACCTGTACAGATTGATCTTCTTCACCAGTTAGGTGTACAGTTCCAACATAGAAATTTGCTGCATCATAAACACCATCATTTCCACCAAACTCAATATTGTTTGCTACTGCTTCAGAAATTAACTTAGTATCACGAATACATTTTCTCTTATAGAGATCACCATCAAAAGTAGGATTCAATGCAAGCATTCTACCATATGCAGTAGTTGCAATGAAATCTAAGTTTGCTCGTATTAATCTACCCGCATCAGCTAATCTATCGTATGCATGACCACCAGATGTTACTAGACCTCTTGTTACAGGATTAGCAATTGCATTTCCTGTGTACAAGTGAGTATATCCATATTTTACAGAAGTAGGTTTAGCATTGACGAATGTATGTACATAATCACCACCAGTCTTAACAGCACCAGATGTTGACTGTATGAAGGTGTGAGTATAATTACCACCTGCTATGACGGCTGTAGCACTTGCTGATACAAAACTATGAGCGTACTGATGAGTAATAGCAGCATCTCTATTATTAGTATTGAACGTAATAACGCCAGTTTGCTTCTTGATGGCAGAGCGAGTAATCGAATTAGCAACTGCGGAAATAAACGTATGAGTAGTGGTATTAGTAGACGGTACACTGTTTAGAACCTGTATATCAAAAGTATTAGTTGTGACATTGTATATCTTAACCCACTGACCGCTGATTGGGTCTGTGTTACGAGGATAATCATGGTATGAAGTATCAAAGTCCTCAAGACATGTGAATCTAAACGCATTGTCATCAACCTTGATCTCATCACCAGCAACAAATCCATGATCAGGAATAGTTATAGTCATAACACCTGTTGTTGGATTGTATGCTCCTAAGGTTGGTGTCAATTTACCCTCTGGTACAAATGTATGGGTGTGCTGTCCATTAGGACCTGCAACTCCAACATTAATCTCAAATGTATCAGTTGTAACATTTCTTACTTTTACCCACTCATCATAATAAGGATCTTCTAGTGTTGGGTAACTCTTAACTGTTGCATTACTATCTTTATTACATGTAAACTTCAATGCACTTTGATTTACTTTAACATATTCGCCATTTGAGAATCCATGACCTGCAACTGTTGCTACTAGTACACCTGTACTAGGATCATATGTAGCATTTGTTACAGCATGAGATGTATATCCAACACTCTTGATCGGAATCGGTCTATCATACGCCCAGTCTTTCTTTTTCTTCGTGCCATTAGCTACAGCACTAGAGAATACATGTACACTAGTATTTGTAGAAGGAATTGTATCTAATACCTGAACCTTGAAGGTTGTATCGTCAGCATTCCAAATAGTTAACCATCTACCACTAGCAGGATCGCCTGGTCTAGGATAAGCGTGTGTGCCACCACCAGCAGCACAAGTGAATACAATAGCATTATCATCAAACTTAACTTGATCACCGTTCACAAAGGCACCTGCACCCCCTCCATGAGTAACAGTCATGACTCCAGTAGAAGGATCATAATCTGCACCTGTTGGAGTATATGAAATAGTATCAGTTCTAGGATAAGACTGGTTGCTAACACCACCATTATCACAACTCATTACGATGCTACCATCTGTTAACTTGATAGTATCTCCTTTTAATGCAATACAGTCATCTGCAGCAGATACAAATAGGTGTGCTGAATTACCTGCAACAGTTGAGTAGAAGTTAAGCAGTATTGTATCATTTGTTACAGAAATAACCTGAATCCACTCTCTATAGACAGGATCAGTAGTTCTTGGATAAGAATGATTAGTCTGATGATTATCTTGTGCACATGTAAATGTAAGTGATTCTTTAGCAACCTGAACAAAGTCACCTGCTTGAATAGTATGACCTTTAATTGTTAATGTTGCAAGACCAGTGTTGGGAGTATAGTCAACAGCTGTTGGTGTAAATGTCTTTTCTCCACGGAATTGATGTGCACCGATAGTTAATGAAAGATCTCCATTAGCAAGATTCAAGGCAGCGTCTGTTGGTTGGTAATTTACAGTGACAGATGGTTTAACATTAACTGTGATTGTAGTACCTGTCGTTTCAGTAATATAAAGATTGCTCTTAGCAGCTGGATCTGTTGGTCTTGGATAATTGTGAAGACTAGCACCTAGATTTGATAAGTTTCCTGCAATGAGAGTACCATCATTTTCCATGTCACATCTAAACTTCAAGGAGTTTACATCAATACTAATACCTGTACCAACAGGAAGAGTATGATTACCTATTGTCAATACTAGTACACCTGTACTAGGAGTATAAACTGCATTAGTTGGTGTGAATGTAACCTGAGGTGATGCACCTACGTTAACTGTTAGAGTGTCAGTGGTAACTGCTTCAATACCAAGTAATTCTCTTGATGCAGGATCTGTTGTACGAGGATATGATTTTCTAGAGAAGTCATCATCTTGTGTGCATGTAAATGTTAATGCTTCATCATCAATACTGATTACACTCTTAGCGTGGAGGATTCCATTTGCAGTAGCAGAAACAAATGTGTGTGCATCACTATTACTACAAGGAGCATCTTTAAGACATTGGATATCAAAAGTATCTTGGGTAATTGCTCTAACTGTTATCCACTTACCGCTAATTGGTTGACCTGGTTTAGGATATGATTCTTGCCCACCTCCATTATAACCACAACTCATGGTTATAGAACTGTCTTTTATTTTAACTCTATCACCTGCTGCAAATCCATGACTTGCAGAAGTTATTGTGACAATACCAGTAGTAGTATTAAAAGTAGCATCAGTTGCAGTATGCTCAGTAGCAGCCGTAAATCCATGGTTCTCTATATCTAAAGTTAATGAACCTGTTGACGCAGTATATGTCGCACCAGTTGGTGTAAATGCTTTTTCTATATTTGCTCCAACCTGAACCTTGAAACTATTAGTTTCTACATCAAATACATTTAACCAGTTTACAGCAGCTGGATCTGATCCTCTAGGATATGCAGTTGTAGTTGCATAGTTATCACGAGAACAAATAAAGTTTAGTGAATCTGAAGTAAATTGGATAAAGTTACCATTAGAAAGTCCATGATTAGCTAACTCTAGTTTCATGATACCAAGAGAAGCATCATAATCAACAAAGGTTGGACTCAAAGCAGCAGTGGCATTACCAACATAAGTGTGTGCATCAGTGTTTGTAGGTGTGGTTCCATTTAATGCATTGATCGTAAACGTAGTAGATGTAATAGCATCAACAGGAACGTTTTTACCAGCAATAGGATCTGTTGACCTTGGGTAACTTCTATTACCTCCACCACCAAATCCACAACTGAATGTTATTGCATTGTTTGAGAATCTAACAGTAGATTGTGCAATACTAATTCCACCAGCAACAGCAGATACAAATGAATGTGGATCTACGTTTGTAGAAGGAATACTATCTAATACCTGAACATCAAATGTATTAACTGTTATGTTTGATACTTCTAACCATCTATCACTTGCATAGTCAGTACTACGTGGATAGGTCTTCTGAGCAGCTGCTCCTGAAGCACCACCAAAAGCACAACTAAGAGTTATTGAATTATCAGCAAACTTAACTTGATCACCCGCTTCCAATCCGTGTGACACTAGTGTAACTGTCATAATACCTGTATTAGGATTATAGTCAATATCTGTGGCAGTTGCTGTTGTAGGAGCACTTAAAGTATGTGATCCTACTGTTAATTCTAGTACACCTGTACTAGGAGCGTAAGTTGCTGTAGAGGGGGTATAACTGTTAGTTAATGGTTTTCCAATTTCACTAATTCCAACAATACCATCATCTCTAAATCCATCACCTGAGTTATTCAATACAACGTTAGAAACATAACCATTACTAACTGTAATATCAGCAGTTGCACCAACACCACTACCAATTTTATTTCTTAATGGAATTGCAGTATATGTACCATCTGCATATCCTGTACCACCTGTCAATCCATTAGTAATATCAAATGCTTTTATCTCATCTCCAATTTGATCTAACTGGAAACTAGAAGTATATGATGCACGATCATAATACATTATCAAAGCAACAGAATTTGCCTTAGGTGCAACTGAGAATGTTATGGCATCGTTTGCAAAAGTGTAATTATTAGGATTCTGAACAATTCCATTTATTGTAACTAAGAATTGTTCTTTAATAGAAGTTTTTCCAATTTTAGTAGTTACAGTAGCACCACTAATTGTTAAATTAAAAACAGTCGTAGATCCATCAAAAGAAGAACTAATATCATCAATCTTATATGAGATGCAACTTAAGATTTTCTGAATATCTAATAGTTGTCTACCAAAAATTTGTACCTCAGTAGGAACTGCTGCTGAGTAGTCTGGGTCACCTAGTGCAAAGTTCTTAATAGTTGCTAATTTACCAGTTGACCTAGCAGAAGGTTTGGGGAAAACATAGGTAGTGCCATTAAATGTTTGTAAATTTGGTTGAGGTGATTCTACCCACCATGCCCATGGTTCATTTGAAGAATAGTTTGAATTTATTGTAGATTTGGATCTATAAATTTTAGCACTAGATTCTAAAACAACTTGTGTACCAAGTACCTTAAATCCTGCAGGATGTGCTGCAAATTTTAATGGGTTTTTCCATTTATTAATATTGATAGGTGAAGAAATTTCATATGAGTATTCTTGGAACCTATCACTATCATATATTCTCTGCTCATTGACATCTAAGAAACCAGTGGTACGTTCCCAACCTTCAGCAGAAGTACTAATAGGAGATACGTTAAATGTTGCATCTGCTCTATCAAATGCATGGATTTCACCAAATGCTGCTGATTCTTCACCAAAGACAGGTTCGCCAGATAGAAAATCACCTTCTATAATTTCCACACTAAGAATACGTCCACGACTATCCCAATCTTTAATAATTCCAAACGCAGTATATGTTGTAGTGGATGTACCTTGATAAACTCTTTCTCCAACTAAGAAATTAGCAGGTTTCATATATGCAGTAATAATATCACCAAGATCAGTACTAGAAAGAGTAAATTCTGTTAATCCATTAGCATCTCCAATCGGATCACCTGTAAAGTTAATATAAGTTCCAGCTATTGCATTTGCTTGAGTTGTTGCTAATCTAATTTGATTATTTGCTAATCCATTTGCAAGAGTCGCTGCAATGGCATAATATGTTGTATTAGTTACTAATGGAGTTGGAAATGTTCCTATATTTTCATTTAATGTAACTTTCGTACCTGTAGGTATTTTTGCATTATATGGGAAGTTTAAAGTACTGTTAGATCTCAATCCAACCCAATTATGAGTTATTCTTGCACTTACAGATGGAGCTGATAAGAAACCTCTACCTGGATTACGAACTTCAACACTTTGTATAACCTCATTCTCAATAACGGCTCTTAAATCAAAAAGTGACCCACTTCCACCAGTAAGAACAATTTCTGGAATTGCAACAAAGTTTGCACCACCATCTGTCACCTCAAGATAGTCAATAACTTGAGTTCTTGTTAATTGTAAATTAAAGGTAGTATTTAACTCTGGTTTTAGAGTTCTATCATGACTATAATTAAATGTAATATTATCTCCACCAATTTTTAATATTTTACCCAAATCGGTAGATTTCAATAATACAGAAGCACCCGTTCCTGTTTTTTGTGTAATGTTAACTACAGGAGCATTTTGGAACAATTCTCCACCAGCTTCTATATTAATTGCAGATATTCCTTGATTCTGAATAGATGCATTGAATTTTGCATTGATTCCACTACCACCGCTAACAAGAACATCTGGAGCAGACAAATAACCAGATCCAGTATTAGTAATGGTTATACTATCTACTGTTGCATTTAAAGAACATAATGTGGATGCAGGATCAATATGTGTCAGTACTGTAACTGTCACAGTAATATCATTAGCAGTTGTAGCACCACCTATCTGATTACCAGGAATAGTAATGATATCACCTAGTCTATATGTACCACCACCATTAGTAACTACAACCTGTTCAACAGTTCCACCAGCACCAGAAGTAACCGTAAATTCTACATTAGTACCACCAGTAGGATTTACAGCAGATTGTGTAACACCAGTATACTGACCAGGCGTTAATCCAGTTGTATTTGTAGTAATTGTTACAGTATTAACTAATCCAAAATCAGGATCGTCAAGAATAATATTTGGTGCTGCTCTATAGTTAGAACCAGGACCATTAACAGTGACTTCTGACAATCTACCTACATCAGGACCTGAACTAGGAATACTACAAAGCACAGTTGCTTGAGCACCACTCACTGCACTAATAGTTGCCTGAGAATCTGAACTAAAAACTTTACCTCTATCATTATTAGCAGCAAATGTGGTAAACATAATATACCCTTTATTTGCAGCACCAGTCCTTCCATTTTGAAGAGGTTGTATTCTCAATGTTGAACTCAATGGATCCCAAGAAATAACTTTACCTCTAGCAGTTTGAGTTCCTTGAGCACTTTGAGATATAATAATTTCATTTACTGCAAATGAACCAGAACCAAGAACGTTTGTTAGTGTTAAATCTACAAAATCAGGTAATGTAACAACCCCTGTAGGTAAAGACGCAGGATTATAACCAGAACCCTTATTTGTAACAGAGACTCCAGATAATACTCCAGAAATTGTTGCTACAGCAGTTGCACCTGCACCAGCTCTGGTGGATCCTGATAATTGTGGTAAAGATTCATAATTACGTCCACTGTCTCCAATTGAGATTGTTGAGACTCCTCCAGTTGGATATATTGAGTTTGTACTATAAGTTATAGTATTTGAAGCATCATAATTTACTTCTGGTTCTAATGCAGTTGCATATGAAGCAGTAGTATCAGTCTTAGATAATAGTATATTTGTACCAGCTAGAGGTTCGTTCATAATAGTGAAATAACTTCCAGTTATTGAATATTGACCTGCTAAATCAAAATAATAGAAAATACCTGGTAAATCTACAACCTTAAGAGTTATAGAAGTTTGTTGAAGAGTTTGAGTATCAACAACCTCATCTGTGATGTTTTTATATGTGAATATATCAGTGTTTAATGGGTCAAGAGTAAATGCTAATGTAACATTATTGAGAGTAGAATCTGAAGTATCAAATTTATATGAATGTCCATTAATAAATTGGAATTTAGGTTCCCTTACACTAACTACCGAACTTGTAATATTAGGAGCAGCATTTGTACCTAATTGATTAACTGAAATAGTAAATCTTCTAAGAGTTTCAGTTCTTACTACTGTAAAATCACCATTATAAGTTCCAACATTCATACCTTTAAAATCAACTATATCACCAACTCCTAATTGATGTGCAGCATCAGTTCTAACTACAGCTTCTAATGATATTTGAGTTACAGTAAGTTGAAATCCAGATCCACCGTTACTACCAACATTATCATCATCAACTGTAATAGTATCGCCAATCTTAAATGCAGTTCCTCTATCTGCAGTCGTTGGTATAGAACCAACTGATATAGTTCCATTAGCAGCAACAGTAAGATCTAATATAAGATTTTTACCATTCCCATTAGTGAGCATTGGAACGTCAGTGTATACGCCAGGTAAATATCCAGATCCTTGGGAATTTGTAGTAGTAGCAATAAGTGCACCATCTGTACGTTTCCGTATATACTTCCATAACATTGTACCATCACTGACTGTGCCAGATACATGTGTTGGAGCGTTATTAGCATCAGAATCTGATGTTGCGGTTTCAGTTGCTTGATATACTCTATTTGCAACAAAAACTAAATCAAATTTATTATATGCAGTGCTGTTTGTCCATTCTGTAATAAAATCATAACTTACTAAATCAAAATACTTAAAATAGAATTTTGAATTGTATAGGTATGACTTAAGTTCTCTTTCATAAGTATTGTCACCTATAGAAACAGTTATTTGATCACCACCAACCAAATAGTGATTATTAGTCGTGGTTAATGTAGCAATTGTTACATCTTCATCATTTACAACGTAATTAAGTGTAGAAACAGGTTCACCTGTGATAGTTGAGATAGTGGCACTTACTCCATCACCACCAGTATCAGTATTGTCAAATAATAATCTATCATTAACCTTATATCCTTGCCCACCACCTTCTACAAGGAAGTCATTAATATTAGTTGATGAATATCTGTTAGTAGCTGCAACTGTTAAGGATTGTGCACTACCACCACGAATTGTTGGGTAGTAACTAAAGTAACCAATACCATCTTCAATATATTGAAGAACTTCTCCACTTTCTAATGTTATTAATGTTGTACTATCTTCTAGTGCTAGTACAAAATCAATTCTTGAATCTAACGCTTTTCTCTTTGCAGTAACCTGATCAGTTCCGATATATGGTGCTCTAAAACGGATAGCGTCTTCAGTAAAGTTTCTTTGTAGTCCATTACCATTCCAGTTAATTTCATCTGCTTCTGAGTAAAAATCAGGTCCTACAAAGTATGGAAATTTAGGTGCACCACTGACACCATCAATTGTTGTAAAATAAGCATATACTCCATCTGGATATTCTGGAGTTACGCAATATCTACCATTATAACGGTCTAAATCACCTAGACCTTCCACATACTCATAATCTTCAATAAACGTTCCCATAGGGTCTGTCAGACCGCTTAGAATGGACGCTCTAGATGTTTTTATTCTATAACTACTAGCTGGTTGAATATACGAGTTATATGGGTTCTGATTTTGTCGATCTTCAAATCCATAAGGTCCATATATGGGATGTCCGTCATATGCCCAACCTATAATTGGAGAATGTCCTATTGGAGTCTGTTCTATCCATGGTGAAGGATCTGCTACTGTAGGAATTCTAGATTCAATACTATCTCCTAGGTAATACCTAAGATTATCTGGAGTGTAGAAGTATCCATATTCACCATCATAGATTCCAATGTTTTCTCCTCTTACAACTGTACCATTAGCATCGTCTACAACTTTTCTATCTGAGAAAATAGCACTAGGATTATTCTTCTTAATTTCATCTGCAGTTGCTGCTTCGTTATAAGTTAACTGAGTTAAATTAGTTGTAAATCTAGCACCATCACCAGGATACACAATACTAATTTGAGTATTACCTGTTGTATACCCAAGTCCTTTATTTGTTACAGTAACCGATGTAACTTGTCTACTAGTTGGATCTACAACAGCAAACGCAGTAGCACCAACTCCATCTCCAGTAATAACAACGTCTGGAGCACCAAAGTAATCTGCACCACCAAATGTAACAATAATACTCTCAATCTTTCCACTAAGAATAGATGCATAACCCACAGCACCATCACCAGATTTTAAAGTAATATTTGGTTCGTAAGTATACTCAGATCCTGTATTTGTGATGTTTATTGTATTGATAGGTCCACGTACAACAGCACTAGCAGCAGCACCTACACCGCCACCACCACTAATTGATATGTTAGGTAATCCTGCAACTTTTGTATAACCAGCACCTGAATATGTTACCGCAATACCAGTTACCCTACCATCAGTAATTTGTGCGACTGCAGTTGCCTGTGTACTGTTAGGTGCACCACCACCACTAATAGAAACAATAGGTTGACGGGTATATCCTCCCCCACCGTTAGTTACGTTGATAGCAATAATTCTACCATCAATAATAGCTTCTGCTGATGCACCTAAACCCAAATATTCCCAATCAATAGTTCCATGTCTAACAGCACCACTTGTATGTGTTGGATATGTAATTTTATCACTTGTGCCAGGATTCTGTGCTCTATATCTTCTTACAGTACCATTATCATCATATTTTATAACATTGCCACTTGCATAAGTTGTATTTAACTTATAGTCGGGTTCAAACTCAACTGTAGGGGGGTTTTCAATATCATATCCATCTCCACCATCATTTTTTGTGATAGAAGCAATTCCACCAAACTTTTTCGTCGAAGTTCCCTTATATGAGAAAAATGGAACTCCATTTACACCAATCCCAACTTGCCCAACAGGAGTTGGTGTTTTTGTACTTTTTGTTGATGGTACTAATGGTATTCTCTTTAAATATCGTTGATTTCCTGGATCTGGATCATTTACAGAGAAAGGACCTATTTTATGTGATGGTATACCTGTACTAGCGACTATTGCATTGTCAGTTGACTTATATACGTTTTGTACATCAGCAGTGTACTGGGAAACTAAGTTATTGATAGATGTGTAGACACTTGTACCAAATGCAAATTCTCTAGAGATAAAAAATAAACCATCTGTTTCCAATATAGGTTGAGAAGGTGCACTACCAAGAATAAATTCAAATTTGAACTCATCTATAATACCAACAACATCATGTTCGTTATTATAGATGTCTTCAGCAGCATTTAGGATTCTAACCTTGTCATCTCTTCTTAAACGATGTTTTTCTCTAGTGGTAACTGTAACACGAACAGAACCATCAGCAGCAGGTGTTGCTAACTCTGCTGTAACCCCTCTAAGTGCCTTTCTAACGTTATATTGGAAGGAACTCCATATTGGATCAAGACTGTCAAAACCAGGTGCTGCAGGCGTTGTAACTTTACTCTTAGGAAGGTAATATTTACCACCATTAGTTAAATTAACTCCTCTCGTTCCACCATATACTTTAATCTGAATATCAGACCCATCTAGGTTACTTTTACCGTAAATTCGGAATGCAGCAAACGCTTCTTGACCTGCAATATGCTCATCAGAGGTTGTACCCTCTCTAGCACGAGTACATCCTATAAATTGGTTAACTGTTTTGTTTGTATATGTTATTATTTCATCTTGAACTCTAAATCTACCATTTAACTCTGGCCATCCCAAAGTACTATCAACTGTGATCGTTGTAAAGTCTAATCTTGAAGGTACATCTGATGCAATAGTAGTTTTGTAAGGTGTTACAAAGGTTCCTGAAGAGTTATTGGTATCTACGTCAATTTCATAGATTTCCCCTGAAGCAGTGAAAACTTTTTGAACACCCTTAACGTAAATACGTGCTTCATTGACATATGGGTCACTTGGATCGTTTTCTTGGTACAAAACTTCGCCAACTAACTCTGTAGGGTCTCCACTAACTGCTGTAGCACGAATTACCTCTCTATTAGTGAAGAATGCATCCGATGGTTTGAAGATTCTGTCTCTTGGGTATGAAACTTCTGATTCTACGCCAAAAAGTGTTCTTAAAACGAACTGAAAAGACCTAGTTGTGCCTTTTGACGCATAAAAATCTTTAATTCGCTTAATTACAGTAGATTCAGTAACTCCATCTG
>Ga0163179_10000970_pt1 | contig 20572 bp, 24 predicted proteins | sample AtlANTMetagenome_FD_109643 | JGI IMG/M metagenome (GOLD analysis project Ga0163179, IMG submission 109643) | Marine eukaryotic phytoplankton communities from the Atlantic Ocean - Atlantic ANT 2 Metagenome | ecosystem: Environmental > Aquatic > Marine > Oceanic | place: North Atlantic Ocean... | reverse complement strand
TAACTGGTTAAAGAAAAAATTAGAAGATACTATTGCAGGTGATGGAGATGAACTCACTGTTAGAACAGAACTTGTCGGTGGCACTGGGAAGTATGGTAGGCTTCTTGGTTGGCTCTATATTAATGAGGATACTATTTCATTAAATGAACAAATGATCACAGAAGGGTATGCTCACGCTTATGATGGTGGAACCAAGGATATGAACCTTGAAAAACTACGTGAGATACGTAGATCATTCGGAACACTAAACGAGGGTTAATTATGTTAAGAGAACAACTGATCAAAGCTGTTTCAGCACACGCACAAGGTGAGATCGCAAAACACAAAGCAAATGTAGAGGTTTACCTTACAAATCCTGCAGGGATTGGTGAGCATTCTGATATTACTGAAGCAATCGGTATTGAATTAGATAAGATTGCAAGGTACCACGATCAAGTGGAAGTTATTAATAAATATTTCAAGAAGAATCAGGAGCAACTAAACTCATGAAAAAGGTCAATCAACTATTCAACAAAGCAGTTGAATGGGATAAGAAACTTATCAAAAAATTACAAGACAAGTTTGGATGGACTGACTACCAAGTAGTTTGTATTTCATTCTTTAAAGGACTTGTTATCGGTGCAATTATTCTATGAGTGCTAATGGTGAGGTATACCTCGGTAACCCCAATCTTAAGAAAGCTAATGTTACACAGGAGTTTACTAAGAAAGAGGTTGCTGAGTATCTAAAATGTGCGAAGGATCCAGTTTACTTTATTAGAGAGTATATTAAAATTGTCTCTCTAGATGAAGGATTGATTCCTTTTAAAATGTATCATTTCCAAGAGGAGATGGTAGAAAAATTTCATGTAAATAGATTCAACATAGCAAAGTTACCTCGTCAGTCTGGTAAATCTACAATCGTGACTTCATACCTGTTATGGTATGTTCTTTTTAATTCTAATGTCAACGTCGCAATCCTCGCAAACAAAGCAGCCACTGCAAGAGAAATGCTGGGCCGCTTACAACTTTCTTACGAATCACTACCTAAATTTATCCAACAAGGTATTCTTCAGTGGAACAGAGGATCACTCGAATTGGAAAATGGAAGTAAAATTTTGGCTGCAAGTACTTCCGCTAGTGCTGTTCGCGGTATGTCCTTTAACATTATATTTCTGGACGAATTCGCGTTTGTTCCGAATCATATTGCAGAGCAGTTTTTTAGTTCTGTGTATCCTACTATATCTTCTGGTAAATCAACAAAAGTTATTATCATATCTACCCCACATGGGATGAATATGTTCTATAAACTTTGGCATGATTCAGAACGTAATGCAAACGAATACATTTCAACAGAAGTTCATTGGACAGAAATACCTGGTAGAGATGCTGCGTGGAAAGAAGAAACGATACGAAACACATCAGAACAACAATTTAAAGTTGAGTTTGAATGTGAATTTTTAGGATCTGTTGATACATTAATTTCACCTGCTAAATTAAGAGTCATGCCATATGAAGATCCTTTGAAAGAAAAAAGAGGATTGGCAGTTTATGAAGATGTGATAGCAGATCATAACTATATTTTAACTGTTGATGTATCTCGTGGTATTGGTGGAGATTACTCTGCATTTTGTGTAATGGATACAACTACGTTACCATATACTATGGTGGCACGATATAAAAATAATGAAATCAAACCTATTATCTTACCTAATATAATTGTTGATGTTGCAAAGAATTATAATAATGCATACATCCTTTGTGAGGTAAATGATATTGGTGGACAGGTAGCAGACATCATTCAGTACGATTTAGAATATGAAAATTTACTGCAAGCTGCTATGAGAGGAAGGGCAGGTCAACAATTAGGACAGGGGTTCTCAGGTAAGAAGACACAACTTGGTGTAAAGATGAGTACTGCTGTTAAACAAGTTGGTTGTTCTAACCTTAAAGCATTATTGGAAGAGGATAAATTAATCATTAAAGATTATGATACTATTGCGGAACTAACTACATTCATTCAGAAAGGAAATAGTTTTCAGGCAGAAGATGGATGTCATGATGATCTTGCTATGTGTTTAGTTATTTTTGCATGGATGGCAATGCAAGAGTATTTTAAAGAAATGCATGATAATGATGTCAGGGCACGGATATATGAAGCACAAAGAGATTCAATAGAACAGGACATGGCACCATTTGGATTTGTTAGTGATGGATTGGATGATGAGGTTATTGTAGATGCTCAAGGAGAAAGATGGGAGGTCGCGGAATATGGAGACAGGTCATATATGTGGGAGTATCAGTGACGTTTCAAAAATATAAATAATCTTAGACAACCCGAATGTTGGATATCCTAGGAGTTTTTAAACATGGCAGCTAATCAATTATCGCCAGGTGTAGTAGTACAAGAGAGAGACCTGACTACAATCACCACATTGTCCACCGCAAATATTGGCGTACTTGCGGCCCCTTTTGAACTTGGTCCTGTTGAAGAGGTTGTAGAGATATCTTCTGAAAGAGATCTCGTTGATAGGTTTGGTAAACCAAACGAAAATAATTACGAATTCTGGTATACTGCATCGCAGTTCTTATCATATGGTGGTGTTCTTAAAACTATTCGTGTTACGTCTTCAAATTTAAAGAACGCAGTTGATACTGGTACTGCTCCATTAGTTAAGAATCTCCAAAATTACGAAACAACATTTGAATCTGCTGCTAATAGTTGGACATGGGCAGCTAGGACTGCTGGTACAAAGGGTAATTCAATCGGAATCTTTATGACAGACTCTGGTCCTGACCAGATTCTATCGATGAGTACTCCTTCTACAAATGAATGGGAATTTGATGAAGACACTGCTATTGCTGCTACAGGTGCAGGTGAGAGTGGTGCAACTGGTAAAGTTTATAAGTATTCAATTAAGTGTACAGTAGAAAACGTTGTTGGTGATTTCGTAGTTGGTACTTCAACTACAATTGCTACTGGTAGTGGTAACGAGGCAGTTGATGTTGTTGCTTGGGATCCTGCAAACAAAACTATTGAATTCCATCTAGATGCTGATGGTATTTCTGGTGTTATTACTGCTGGTGCAGATATCATTCAGGGTACTAATACTGCTGATGTTCTAACAATCTCACGTCAACTCTTTGTTGCTCTTGATAAAGGTAGTGTAGAATTTAAAGCTGCTGATAACTTCAATGATGCTAACTCTGTTGCTGCAACAATCAGTGCAGTTGAAGCTGAGTATCCATCACGTGAGTATCTACCTGGTGAGAAATGGGTTAACGTTGCTGCACGTCCTTCTACTTCTCTGTATACAAACAGCGTTGGTGGACATCGTGACGAAGTTCATATTCTTGTAGTAGATATTGATGGTAAAATCACTGGTACAACTGGTGCTGTTCTTGAGCGTTTCATTGGTGCTTCTAAAGCATCTGATGCTAAGACTTCAGTAGGAGAAACAAACTTCTATTCTGAAATTATTAAGCAACGTTCTCAGTATATTTTCTGGGGTGAGCACGAAACTGGTGGAGATCTGTTTAATGCAACAGCATCTGCATCTGATGGTAACTGGGGACAAACTGCAAATGGTCGTCAGTTTAACCTACTACGTTCAGCTGCTGGTACTACTTCTTATCCTGAAGCACGTACAACAGTTGGTTCTAAGCAGAACGCAACCTTCTATTACAGACTTGCTGGTGGTGTAGATTATACAGTATCAGGTGGAGTTTATAGTGTTTCTAACACAGACCTATCTACTGCATATGGTTTAATCGAAGATCCAGAATCACAAACAGTTGATTACATCCTTTGTGGTCCTGCTGGTGCTGATGATGCTGCAGCAATTGCTAAAGTAACTTCTCTAGTTAATATCGCTGAAGAGCGTAGAGATTGCTTGGTATTTGTTTCACCTCGTCGTGGTAATGTAATTGGTATTTCCAATACAACAGCAATCACAGATAATATTGTTAAATTCTTTAATCAGTTATCAAGTTCCTCTTACATGGTATTTGACTCTGGTTATAAGTACATCTACGATAAGTACAATGATGTTTATCGTTACGTACCTGCTAACGGAGATGTTGCTGGTCTTTGTTTACAGACAACTGAACTCGCAGAACCTTGGTTCTCACCTGCTGGATTCCAGCGTGGTATCTTGAGAAATGCAATTAAACTTGCATACTCTCCTACTAAGTCACAGCGTGATCGTCTATATGCAAATAGAATCAATCCAATTGTATCCTTCCCAGGACAAGGTGTGGTACTATTCGGAGACAAAACTGCTCTTGGATTTGCTAGTGCATTCGATAGAATTAACGTTCGTCGTTTGTTCCTAACAATCGAAAGAGTTATATCTGGTGCTGCTAAGGGACAACTCTTCGAGCAAAACGATGAGTCACAAAGAAGTCTCTTCCTCAATATCGTTGAACCATATCTACGTGACGTACAAGGACGTAGAGGTGTAACGGATTACTTGGTTAAGTGCGATAGTGAAAACAACCCTGCAGAAGCAGTTGATCGTGGTGAGTTTTACGCAGAGATCTATGTGAAACCAACTCGTACAATTAACTACATCACACTAACATTTGTTGCTACACGTACTGGTGTTGCATTTAATGAAGTTGCGAACTAAATAATATGGTTCGAGATGGATCAAGAGACCCTTAGGGGTCTCTTTTTTATGCTCAAAAAATTCATAATTCTAAATATAAAGGACGGAGATTTTTAAAACAATGGCAAAAAGAGGCACTATTGATGATTTTAAGGCAAACGTGGCGGCTGATTTCGCACGGCCTAATCTGTTCCAAGTTGATTTAGCATTCCCTACAGGTATTATTAACAACTCTTCTCTAGTTGAATTAGGTAAGTTCACAGTTCGTGCTGCTAACCTCCCTTCATCTCAGGTTGGTGTTATTGAAGTGCCCTTTAGAGGACGTGTTCTAAAAATTGCTGGAGACAGAACATTTGAACCTTGGACAATTACAATTCAAAACGATAGCAACTTTGCTCTAAGAAGTGCTTTTGAACTTTGGAGTGGATCAATTCAAGCGTTTAACGAGAACTTTACTTCTGCTGCAGGATTGGGTGACGCGGATGATGCAACTGGATACTTCTCTGATATGAAAGTACATCAGTTAGCAAGAGATGTTAAGAGTGGTGACACACCTAAGATTCTTAAATCTTATAAATTCTACAATGTATTCCCAAGTAATATTGCTGCTATCGATCTTGATTTCGGTAACAACGATGCTATTGAAGAGTTCACAGTAGAACTACAAGTCCAATACTGGACTCCAATTGATGCTGGCGCAGACGCATAAATAGAACAGGAACAATAGATTTTTAGTAATGTCGCAACTCTTCGGTTTTTCACTGCAGAGAGCAAAGAAGGTTCCTAAGGGGCCTTCTTTTGTTCAGAAAGATAATCTAGATGGATCACAACCTATCGTAGGGGGTGGTTACTATGGTTATTCTGTTGACTTTGATGGACAAATTCGTAATGAATATGAACTCATCACTCGTTATAGAGAGATGGTTCTACAACCAGAATGTGATAGTGCAGTTGACGATGTAGTTAATGAAACTATCTGTGGTAATTTTGATGATGTACCTGTACAAGTTGAGCTATCAAATTTAAAACAATCTGATAAGATTAAAAATTTAATCAGAGAAGAATTTGATGAGATCCTCCGTCTTTTAGATTTTGATAATAGATCATATGAGATCTTCCGTCGATGGTATGTTGATGGAAGATTATTTTTTCATAAAGTAATAGATCCAGATAATCCTCAAGGTGGATTAATAGAATTACGTTACGTTGATCCTCGTAAGATTCGCAAAGTAACTGAGTATGAACAGAAACGTGCAGAGGAAATGCGTGGGACTGATATCAATACTCAACTCACACAAAAAGCAGCATCATATTATTTGTACAATCCAAAGGGATTAAGAAATAGTACTAATCAGGGTATGAAGATTGCACCAGATTCAATTACATATTGTCACTCTGGTATTCAAGACCTTAACAAGAACATGGTCTTGTCTCATTTACACAAAGCAATTAAGGCAGTCAATCAACTTAGAATGATTGAAGACTCTCTTGTTATCTACAGATTATCAAGAGCACCCGAAAGAAGAATTTTTTATATTGATGTAGGTAACCTTCCTAAGAATAAAGCGGAACAATATCTACGTGAGGTAATGGGTCGTTACAGAAACAAACTTGTATACGATGCAAACACAGGAGAAATTAAAGATGACAAGAAGTTCATGTCGATGCTCGAAGACTTCTGGCTCCCAAGACGTGAAGGTGGACGAGGTACTGAGATCACTACGCTCCCAGGTGGACAAAATCTTGGCGAACTTGAAGACGTAAAGTATTTCCAAAAGAAATTATATAAGTCACTCAACGTTCCTAACTCTAGACTAGAAACAGAAACTACATTTAATATTGGACGTGCTGCAGAAATCACACGTGATGAAGTTAAGTTCCAGAAGTTTGTCGCAAGATTGCGTAAGAGATTCTCTGAATTGTTCCACGACCTTCTTAAGACTCAATTGATTCTTAAGGGTGTCATTTCCATTGAAGAATGGGAGATGATGAAAGAGCATATTCAGTTTGATTATATCGCTGATAACTATTTCACTGAACTCAAAGAGATTGAGATCCGTAACGAAAGGATTAATGAAGTTAATCAACTTGATCCTTATGTTGGTAAGTACTTCTCTGCAGAGTATATACGTCGTCAAGTTCTTAAACAAACTGATGCTGAAATCATTGAGATTGATAAGCAGATTGAACAAGAAATTGCAGACGGAACAATCATGGATCCTGCTGATGTTCAAATGGCAGAATTAGGTATGTTACCTGGTCAAGAAGGTATGGAAGGAGATGCTGCTGGAGGTACAGATGCGGGAGGTGGAGCAACTCCAGACCCAAAGTCTCAAATTAACAGCGCAGATCAAAAACGAGGAGAGCTCTAAATTACTAAATACATATAATGGGAGTATATTATGCCTAGCGAAATTGCACAAACTATAGTAGATCGAATCTTTGGAGATGACAAAGCTGCGGCTATCGATGCCACAAATGATGCTTTATCATCTGCAGCATATGATGCTATCCAACAACAAAAGTTGGATTTTGCCAAACAAATGGGATTTGATCTTGATGATACTGCTCAAGCTTCTGCAGATGAAGTAGCAGATCAAGTGACGGATGGTACGGAAGGACCGCAAGATGTTGATACATCTAATGTACGGAAACCTGAAGACCCTCCAGTAGAAGCACCAGGAACTCCAAGTTCTGTTGAAGAACCTGAAGCAACTGCTGAAGTACCCACCGAAGAACCAATCGAGGAACCCGAAAATGAGACTGATAGCTGAAGAAATAACTAACGTAAAATTTTTTGCTGAAGAGAAAGAAGGTAAGAAGTCACACTTTATTGAAGGAGTGTTCCTACAGGCTGAGATCGAGAATAAGAATGGTCGCAAGTATCCATTCAAAACTCTTGAGCGTGAGGTTGGTAAATATAATGAGAGTACTATTCAAAAAGGTCGTGCTCTTGGCGAACTTGGTCACCCAGAAGGACCATCTATTAATTTAGATCGTGTGTCACATAAGATCTTATCTTTGACGGCTGAAGGTAATAACTTCGTCGGAAGAGCAAAGATTCTTGATACACCTATGGGTAACATTGCTAAAAATCTATTAGATGAAGGTGTATCTTTAGGAGTTTCTTCTAGAGGTATGGGTTCTCTACAAAAAGTAGAAGGATGTAATGTTGTACAAGATGACTTCATGCTTGCCACTGCTGCTGATATAGTAGCAGATCCATCAGCACCAGATGCTTTTGTTGATGGAATCATGGAAGGAAAAGAATGGGTCTGGAATAATGGCATACTTAAAGAGTCTGCTATTGCTGAGATTAAGCATGAAATTGATCAATCAACTCTTATTAATATACAAGAACGAAAGGTTTCCGCGTTCGATAAGTTTTTAAGAAGTTTATAATTTATAAATAAATAAAGATAACGCAATGCATATCGGAGTTATAGCAAATGTCAGACACCTCTACTAAAGAGCTTGATAATATGGAACAAGTGAGCGAAGACGCAGCTACTGGTGTTGCTGCCATTAAAAAAGGAGCAAAACCAGGAGAAAAGATAGATACTTCCCAAGGTAAATTCAATGCAATCGGTGGATCCGATAGCAAAGGAAACCCAGAAGGAACAGAAAATCTTGGCGCAGCCGCTGCTGGTTCAACATCAGTAGAAAAAGATAAGTCTCTTAAGACTAAATCTTCAGACGCTGGAACAGGAAATGTTTCTGCAGGTCTATCCAATAAAATCTTCGACAGCGAGGAAAAAAATGGCGAAACAATCCAAGAAGAGCCCGAAACCAAGTACGACTTTACTGAAGATGTTAACGCTCTTGTCGCTGGTGAAGAGCTCACAGAGGAGTTTAGACTAAAAGCAGCAACAATATTTGAAGCTGCCGTAACTGCTAAAGTTAACGACGAAGTTAAAGCGTTGCAAGAAGCGTTTGAATCTACGCTGACTGAAGAAGTCGAAAAGGTTAAAACAGAATTAGCTGAGAAAGTTGATGACTACTTGTCTTATGCTGCTGACCAATGGATGCAAGAAAATGCACTAGCGGTTGAGCATGGCATTAAGACTGAGATGGCAGAGTCATTCTTTAGCGGCATAAAGAATCTTTTTGTGGAACATAACTTTACCGTTCCCGAAGAGAAATTCAACCTCCTAGATGGGATGGCTGAAGAAATAGATGATATGGAGAAAAAGCTCAACGAACAAATCGACTCTAATGTATCTTTGAATAAGAGAATTGGAGAGTTTGTTAAAATGGAAATTGTGAACGAATGCGCTACTGGTCTTGCAGAAACCCAAAAGGAGAAGCTTGCGTCATTAGCAGAGGGTGTTGAGTTTGAAACTGAAGAAGACTATCGCAAGAAAGTCGAGACTATCAAAGAGAGTTACTTTACTAAGAAGGCTGAAACTGCTGCTGCAGTTGAACCCACAGAAGAAAGTTCTGCTCCATTGGTAGAAGAAACAACAAGTGGCACTATGTCGAAGTACGTAGACCAGATCGCTCGTTGGTCCAAATAATTTAATAAACTACTTTTAAAGGAAAACTAATGTCAACCATTAAACAACTCCAAGAGAAGTGGGCACCCGTTCTGAATCACGACGCTCTTCCAGAGATCGAAGATTCTTATAAGAAAGGCGTAGTCGCACAACTTCTAGAGAACCAAGAAGTCGCTCTTAAAGAAGAGGGACAAGTATTAAACGAAACATTACAAACAGCTGGTACAGGCGGTTTCGGTAGCGGTGCTACTGCAACAGGTCCAGTTGCTGGTTTCGACCCTGTATTGATCAGTCTAATTAGACGTTCAATGCCACAACTAATTGCATATGATATCGCTGGCGTTCAGCCAATGACTGGTCCTACTGGACTTATCTTTGCGATGAGAACTCAGTATGGTACCGAAAGGTCACCTGCTTCCTCCGATTACAGAGAGGCACTATTCAACGAGCCTAACGCTGGTTTCTCTGGTGGTGCGGATGCTCGCCTTACAGGCTACGATCCAACTGCTAGTGGTTCTGCAATCAACGATGCTGAAGGTGCTAACCCAGGTCTTCTTAATGATTCCCCTGCTGGAACATATGAGTTGACTGGTGATGCTACAGGCATGAACACAACTACTGCTGAAGCTCTTGATGACTCTGCTGCTGGAACAGCATTCAGAGAAATGGGTTTCGCGATTGAGAAAGTAACAGTTACTGCAAAGTCACGTGCTTTGAAAGCTGAGTACTCAATCGAACTAGCTCAAGACTTGAAAGCAATTCATGGTCTTGATGCCGAGCAGGAGTTAAGCAACATTCTCTCAACAGAGATCCTTGCTGAAATCAACAGAGAAGTTGTTAGAACAATCTATACAAACGCTGTTGCTGGTGCTCAAAACAACACTGCTAATGCAGGTATCTTCGACTTAGACGTTGACTCTAATGGTAGGTGGTCAGTTGAGAAATTCAAAGGACTTCTTTTCCAGATAGAAAGAGATGCTAACGCTATCGGGCAGCAAACTCGTCGCGGGAAGGGCAACATTCTTGTTTGCTCTGCAGACGTAGCTTCTGCTCTTGGAATGGCTGGTGTACTTGATTACTCACCTGCTCTTAATGGTAACAACGCATTGACTGGTGTAGATGATACATCTTCAACTCTAGTTGGTACTCTTAACGGACGCATCAAGGTTTACGTTGACCCTTATTCTGCTAACGTAAGTGATAAGCACTTCTACGTTGCTGGATACAAAGGTACTTCACCTTATGACGCTGGATTATTCTATTGCCCTTATGTACCTCTACAGCAGGTCAGAGCAATTAATCCTGACACCTTCCAACCAAAAATTGGATTTAAGACTCGTTACGGCATGGTTTCAAACCCATTCTCAGGTGGTCTTACCCAAGGTTCTGGTGCTCTTACAGCGAATGCTAACAAGTACTACAGACGTGTACAGGTTGCAAACCTCATGTGATCCATCGGATACATATTTCAAAAGAGACTCCTTCGGGGGTCTTTTTTTTGTCTAGGTATAAACTCGTAGGCATAAATTTTTGTTAAAATAAACATGTATTTGTTGACACCAACACATAAATAATGGTAGAATTGGAGATAGCAAGGTGATCTGAAACCCACGTTGTAATGAGTCAATTTAGTAAAACTATCATGTATGGAGAATTATTGTGCATAATATAGTTTCACGTAGCCAGTTAGGAGATTGGAATTTTTCCGAAGTTCTTTCAGAAGAAGAAGATCGAATTAATGACTACTATTCATGTTTAATCGAGTGCATAGACGATTCTGCATCCTGTAAACGAATCTGTAAGGAGGTTTTGATAACGTAAGTAACATCGCAGGAAAGGTATGCATAGTAGACAACAATGTAAAGAAGTAAGTGGGGGACATCGTGGTCCCCCTTTTTAATGGAAAGCTAAATACTATTGTTAAGTATTGAACCCTGATGGCTAACTGGTATCAAGACCAACTAACTAATAAGAATTTTCTATCGCCAATTGGATTTCTTTTCCTATTGGATAAAGCAAAGAATGTTTCGTTTCTTTGTCAGAAAGCAGAAATTCCTACAATGGTATTGGGTGATGTACAAATCCCTACAAGAGGTTTGGTTCCAATTCCCGTTGAAGGTAATATGAGATATGATGATTTAAATATTGAATTTATCGTTGATGAAGATTTAAAGAATTATCTTGAATTACATAACTGGATGAGAGCACTTGGTGCACCTCAGGAAGTAAAAGAAAGAACAGAATGGATTAATAAATGGCAAAGTAATGCTCCATCCGAAGATCCTAGATTTTCTGATGCAACAATACAAGTATTAAATAACAATAACATAGCAAATTTTGATATTGTATTTAAAGATATTTTTCCAACAAGTCTATCTACATTATCGTTTGATGTTACACAATCTGATAACGATTACTTCACAGCCACAGCGACATTTAAATATACGCTGTATGAGGTGAGAACTATCAACTCAACTCAAAGGAAAAAATCCTACCCTAGAAATCAATAACTAAACTGTCACATCCCATGAAGACATATAAGAAATTTATGCTAGAATGTACTCCAGTGGAGGAGTCAAGTCTAAGCCGAATCAAAAGTAAATCCGATAAGGGAGGCATGGCTATCCTCTCAGGGTCAAGAGGTGACAAGTCTAAGAAAGAAAATAAAGCAAGAGCTAAACAATTAGACAAAGATATCAAAGGTAAGGGTTTACCTGGTGCTACCAAGGTAACTGGTAGGTATGATGAGAGAGATAAAGAGACTGGTAAAACCACTAAGGTTAAAGAACGTAGTCATGTTGTCACCTCTGGTAAGAAAGGTAAGAGAAAATTTAAGAAAGCAGTTAAAGCTTTAGGTAAGAAGTATGGACAGGATTCTGTTATTACTCAGACGAAGAAGACAGGCACTCTATCGGCAACGAGAAAGGGTGGACTTGGTAAAGATAAAAGAGTAAAGTTAGGGAAGATGAAACCAGGTAGAACTGGAGAGAATGATACTAAAATTAAAAACAAAACTTTCACATACGAAAAATGACAAAACCACCTTATGATGACTCCAACTGGAGACAAGAGTACAAAGGTTACACTAGTGACCAAAGGCATCTTGAATTGCTTGAAAATGGACCTAAGAGTCTTGCTCAATCATGGATGATGCAAGCAATGTATGGAAAGTGGAAAAAGATGAAAGGGTATGATAAATTAGATCCAAAAGAAAATGAGGGTCAATTACAATCATCTCTCAAAGAGTTCTTTTCTGAAACAAAAGATCAAGGCATATAATGAATATTGAAAAGCTGCAGGAAATGTGGCAAACTGATTGTCAGATTGATACTGACGAATATGGTAATGCGTCTATAATTATTCCTCAACTTCATCAGAGGTATATGGAGTATCATAATACATTTTCCTTAATGAAAAAGGAAAAGGAATCTGATATGAGAAGACTTGTTAAAGAGAAGTGGATATATTATAAAGGTAAAGCACCTTCTACTATCTACAAAGAGTTACCATTTGATTTAAAATTAACTGATAAGAAAGAAGTAGAGATGTTTATTTCTGCTGATGATGATGTAATAAACTTACAATTAAAGATAGACTACATAGAACAACTACTCATTTTTCTTGATAGTATATTACGTCAATTAAGTAATCGCAATTATCAAATCAAGAATGCTATTGATTGGGAGAAATTTAAAGCTGGTATGTAATGTTGAGACCTCCTTTTTTATTATTGAAAAATCATTTTCTATCAGAAAATCTATGCAAGCAATTCATAGATTTTTTTAATGATAATCCCCAGTACCATTTTTCAGGTCAATCAGGAGATGGTGTATACCCAGAAAGTTTACAAGATACTGAGATTTCATTGAGGTTTACATATGCTGATAAGTTTTCTTGTGTTCAAAAATTAATTCCATACATCAATGATATAACCGAAAGGTATAAAAATATTCATCCACACTTAAATGATCTTGCACCTTGGAAAGTGTTTGATTATTTTCAATTACAAAAGTATGAACCAGGAGAGTTTTATAATGGAGTTCATTGTGAACATGGTCCTTCTGCTATTGATCAATCAGATAGAGTCATAGCATGGATGGTATATTTAAATGATGTTTATGATGGTGGTGGTACACATTTTCCTCAGTATGAATACACTACTGAAGCAAGGCAAGGAACAATTGCTTTATGGCCAGCAGGTTGGACACATATGCATAATGGTGTGGTAAGTCATACTGAATCAAAATATATCTTAACGGGATGGTATAACTATGAAGTACGGTGATCCTTATAGAGAAGTAGAATTCTCACCTCAATCATTAGATATTGTTAGGATGGCAATATCTACTACAGATTTAAAATGGAATGAAGGTGAGTTACAAGAATCTAATAATCCAAGTAGAAAATCTAAAGTAGCATGGATTAAAAATATAGAATTAAATTCTATGCTATTGAGAATGGCACAGATAATGAATGTTGCTGCAGGATGGAGACTTAATGTAACAGGTGTTGAGCCAGTACAATTTGGAGTATATACAACAGATCAATATTATGACTGGCATGTAGACCAGCATGGTGGACAGAATTCAGGTGCAGTTAGAAAGATTAGTATGTCTCTTCTTTTAAATGATGACTACTCAGGAGGCGAGTTGGATTTGGAGATATATAAACCAGGGACAGATCCTAGGTATAAAACTTTTAAACCTAAAAAGGGATCTGCTTTATTTTTTCAGGGTGACCAATGGCATAGAGTCCGTCCCGTCACTCATGGATTAAGAAAATCTATTGTAGCATGGTTTTATGGATCTCCTTATACGTAAGAAGAATGAAGTCTACTTAAAAGTTGACGCAGAACCTCATATTAATATGGAACTATCAGAGTTCTTTACTTTTGAAGTTGAATCTGCAAAATACATGCAGAGACAAAACAGATATAAAGGATGGGATGGAAAGGTTAGATTATTCTCACCTGCTACTGGGGAAATTTATTGCGGTTTAATAGATTATCTAACTGACTGGGCAAAGGACCGAGGGTATCAGTATTCGTGTTTGGAATCTGAATACTTTGGACATCCAAAGGAGGTGAATCCTTTAATAACTCCTGAGTCTGTAGTTGGATTTGTAAAAGCACTGGCTCTTCCTGTGAAGGTTCGGGACTACCAATACCGAGCAATATACGAGTGCCTACGATACAACAGACGACTCCTATTGTCCCCAACTGCAAGCGGGAAATCCTTGATGATCTATTCATTGGTTCGTTTTCATGTAAATGTTAAAAGGAATGTCCTTATTATAGTACCAACTACGTCACTTGTCGAGCAGATGTATAAGGACTTTGAAGAATATGGTTGGATGGCATCCAAACACTGCCACAAAATATATGCGGGGGAAGACAAATATACGGAACATGACGTGGTAATTTCCACTTGGCAATCTATCTACAAGGAACCTCGTAAGTGGTTTACAAGGTTCGACGTAGTGATCGGTGATGAGGCTCACCTTTTCAAAGCCAAATCTCTGACTAGGATAATGTCTAAGTTGCATGGATGTAAGTACCGATATGGTTTTACTGGTACATTAGATGGAGCAGAGTGTAATCAATTAATTCTTGAAGGTGTGTTTGGTCGTTGCTCCAAAGTTACCAAAACCCATGAACTAATGAAGAAAGGTCATGTTGCTAAACTCAAAGTAAAGATCTTATTACTTAAGCATGAAGAACAAATCTTTGAAGGATATCAAGATGAAATGACCTATCTTTGTGAGCATGAACCTAGGAATAAATTCATTTGTAAACTAACAAATGCTCTTAAAGGTAACACCTTAGTACTCTTTAACTATGTAGAGAAGCATGGGATGCCTTTATATGAACTGCTAAATAATAATATAGATCGACCTGTTCATTTTGTATATGGAGGAGTGGACGTTGAAGATCGAGAACACATTAGAACATTAGTAGAAAATGAAAACGATTCAATTATTGTTGCCAGTTATGGCACTTTCAGTACTGGCATCAACATTAAGCGGTTGCACAACCTCGTCTTCGCCAGTCCCTCCAAGTCTAGAGTCCGAAACCTCCAGTCAATTGGAAGGGTACTTCGGAAATCTACAGAAAAAGTAGAAGCAACTCTATATGATATTGCTGATGATATCTCTACTAATAAAGGTAATAACTATACGTTAAACCATTTAGTAGAGAGACTTAAGATTTATAATGAAGAAGAATTTAATTATGAAATCATAGATGTTAAAATCAAAAATGATTAATTACGCAAAACACGAAGAAGAATTTTACGGGGTTTTTAAACTCCTTAGCGGTGAGGAAATCCTTGGTAAAGCAGTGCTGACTAAAGAAGAAGGGACTGATGAGAGTTTAATTTTTATTCAAGACCCAGTTGCTTGTCAAGTTATCAATAAAGAAATTGATGGTGATAAAATGGCACGAGGTATAGGGTTTGCTCCTTGGCAACAAATGTCTGATGAGGAATTTTTTATTATACGTGAGAAAGATGTCGTAACTATTGCTACGATGAAGAAAGAAATTGTTATGATGTACGAGGCATATATTCTTGGCGAGGAAGGAAATGAAGAAAGAAAAAAACGTAGAAGATTAGATCTAAGTAAGCACTTAGGTTTTATAGGTAAAATTGATAACGCTAGAGACTTATTTGAAAAGATCTATAAACAAGATACTAGTAACCCATGAACCCTTGCAGTGTTATCCTAATGCCGATTGACAAGTTTGTCAAGCCCTGATATAATAAGTTCAATAGGAAACACCACATGAAGAAGGTTAAACAGAAGAAACAGCATTATGTAGATAACAAACAATTCCTTGAGGCTATTATAAAGTACAAGGAAGAAGTTGATCTTGCTGAGAAGAATGGTGATCCAAAACCTCGTGTTAACAATTATATCGGTGGATGTTTTTTAAAGATTGCAACACACTTATCGTATAGACCGAACTTCATCAACTACATGTATAAGGATGATATGGTCTGTGATGGTATAGAGAATTGCATACAGTACATAGATAATTTTGATCCTGCTAAGAGTAGAAATCCATTTGCATATTTTACACAGATAGTTTACTATGCATTCCTAAGACGTATTGCTAAAGAGAAAAGGCAGATGGATATTAAAGATAAGATTTTAGAGAAGTCTGGATATGAACATGTATTCTCAGGTGATGGTGAATCAGCAGCTGATTATGCTCAGATTAAGAATCGTGTTGAAATGAACACCAAAAGATGATTGATTTATATGAAGACAATGTACACTATAATCCATTAGTGTATAAAGCGAAGCATTTCAATCCTAGTTGGAACATGGATGGTAAAGGATATAACTTTACCGATTGCCCTTCTGATGTACAGAGTATAATACATTCTATTAATTTCTTAGGAGAAGATCTTGTAGGTGCAGAGGTTGGTGTATGTAAAGGTCATAGTTTTATGACACTACTTCATAATTGTCCAAACATTAAAACTCTATATGGTGTAGATCATTATCAACCATATGCAGATTACTTTAATGATGTGTATGATGAGTCACGTCCTGCTTATACTATAGATGAAAAGCAGGCTACTTATAATAAGGTTGTTTGTTATAATTTTATAAAGTTCTCAGGCATGGAAGAGAAGGTAAAATTTTATGAGATGGAAAGTGATCTTGCTGCAGCAAAAATAGAAGATGGATCTTTAGATTTTATATTTGTAGATGCTTATCTAACATATGAACAAACTAAAAAAGATCTTGATGTTTGGTATCCTAAAGTAAGAGATGGTGGTATATTTGCTGGACATGATTACAGATGTAATGTAGTTGAGCAAGCAGTAGATTCTTTTAGAAAGAAAAATAATATTACTAATAAGATGAGTGTATTTGATGAAACTTTTATTTGGTACAAATGAAGATACTATTAATTACAGATCAACACTTTGGTGTTAGGAATGACAATCAACATTTTATAGAACACTATAAAAAATTCTATAGTGAGATTGTCATACCATTTATTAAAGCATCTGGTATTACAGAGATAATTAATTTAGGAGACACGTTTGATAAACGTCGTTCTATTAATTTTAAATCTCTTGATGATGCAAGAGAAATGTGGTTTGATCCTATTAGTGAATTGGGTTGTAAGATGACCATGTTAATTGGTAATCATGACATCTATTATAAAAATACTTTAAAGATCAATGCTCCAGCAGAACTTTTGGGAGGTTACGACAACTTCAATATCATTGAAGAACCTACTACCCGTAATTTTGGTGGTACTGACATTTTACTTCTTCCTTGGATATGTGATGAAAACCATGCAAGAACCTTCCGATGCATCTCAGAAAGTTCTGCTCCTGTCTGTATGGGCCATCTTGAGCTTAACGGCTTTGAGGCTCATCCTGGTCATGTGATGAATAGTGGTATGGAGTCTTCTCCATTTGATAAATTTAAGAAAGTATTCTCAGGACACTATCATATAAAATCAAATGTAGAAAACGTTTACTACCTCGGTAACCCTTATCAATTGTATTGGAATGACTACGCACAAAAAAGAGGATTCCATGTCTTTGATACAGAAACTCTTAAGACTACTTTTTACAGAAATCCCTTTGACACTTTTCATAAGTTGTATTATAATAATGGAGTTGTACTACCGAGTGAAAAAGAAATCAAAGGAACCTTCGTCAAACTCATCGTAGAAGACAAAGGTGACTATAGTAAATTTGATTATGCTGTCAAACAACTTCAAGATATGAATCTTGCTGACTTAAAGATCATTGAAGATCTTAGTGTTGATCTAGAGAATGGTAATTCAGTTGTAGAAACCGAAGATACCATGACACTTTTAGATAACTACATAGATGAAATAGATCTAAAAGTCAGTAAGAATAATGTCAAAGGTGTTTTAAGATCTTTATACCAAGAAGCTCTCGAACTCTAATGTTCATTTTAACAACAAGTCCTACAGGTGGAGTCTACGCTGTCCAAGCAGTACCAGAAGAAGGTGAATCTGGTAAGAAGATGAAGACTGTACACGTATTTGAACAACGAGATGATGCTTTTCGCTATAGAGAATGGCTCACAGCAACTGATTATAAAGATCAGTTAGATATAATGGAAGTTGATACTAATATTATTGCATTGAATTGTGATAAGTATGGGTATCACTATACTATTGTCGGTCCTAATGAACTTGTTATTCCTCCTGAATAATACATGATTACATTTGAAAGTATGCGGTGGAAGAATTTTCTTTCTACTGGTGATCAATGGACAGAGATGGATCTGTCTTCTACAATGTCTACGCTGATCGTTGGACCTAATGGTGCAGGGAAATCTACTATGTTAGATGCCCTGTGCTTTGGTTTGTTTAATAAACCTTTTAGAAAAATTAATAGAGGACAACTTGTTAATAGTGTTAATGAAAAAGGACTTAAAGTCGAAGTCTGTTTTACTATAGGAAAGGATGATTATCGTGTATTCAGAGGAGCAAAACCAAATGTCTTTGAGGTTTACAAGAACAATAAGATGGTTGATCAAGATGCTGCAGCGAGAGATACTCAAAAATATCTCGAACAAACAGTTCTCAAACTCAACTACAAGAGTTTCACACAGGTCGTCATCCTTGGTTCATCCACTTTTGTCCCCTTCATGCAACTCTCCGCAAGTCACAGGAGAGAAGTTATTGAAGATCTACTTGACATCAACATCTTCTCGAACATGAATTCGCTCCTCAAGGATCGTATTCGTAACGCAATAAATCAAGATAAAGATTGTCAACACCTTTTAAGGATGGCAGAAGAAAGATTAAATTCTCAAATAAAATTAATTGATTCTTTACAGAAAGTTAATAATACTAGACAACAAGAAAAGAAAGATAAGTGTGTAAAAAATAATGATAAGATTGCTGAGTATGAAAAAGAAAAGAATGAGAAAGAGGAATACGTAAAGGAATTAGAATTAGAAGTCTTTGATACAAAACCTTATCATGATATGTTGGCAGATCTTAGACAGAAAAAATCCGATGTCAATTCTGATTTAAAAGCAGTCACTAAGGAGTTAAAGTTTTTTAAAGAACATGATGATTGTCCTACCTGCCATCAACATATAGATCCAAGACTCAAATCAGCAAAAGTAGATCTCTTAACTCAAACAGGTCAAGAGTTGTCAAAGGCTATGTCAATGCATAAAGACCAACTAGAGGAATCTATTGCTGTTATCGAAAAGATGGATGAGAGATCTCTAGAACTTAGAGAAGCACATAGTGATCTTAATATGATTGAGAAAGATATTATTAGATTGCAACGTGCTAATCTTGAGATACAAAAAGAATTAACAGATCTTCAAAGCACTCCTAATTTAGATTCAGAAAAAGAAACATTAACTGAATTAGAAAATGCATATGATACAACAAAAATAAATTGTGCAGGTGTGAGTAAACAACTTGATGAGTATCAAGTTATAGGAACTTTACTGAAAGATTCTGGTATCAAACGTCAGATAATTAAAAAATATGTTCCTGTATTTAATACACTCATCAATAAGTATCTTCATAATATGGATACGTTCTTCAACTTTACTCTTGATGAGGAATTTAATGAAGTAATTAAAAGTAGATTTAGAGATGAGTTTACCTATGCTTCTTTCTCTGAAGGTGAGAAACAAAAGATTGATTTAGCACTTCTGTTTACATGGAGAGAAGTTGCACGTATGAAGAATAGTGTTTCTACTAATTTACTTATCCTTGATGAGGTATTTGATTCATCCCTTGATGCTTCTGCCACTACTGAACTTCTTTCCATCCTACGTGGTCTTGGAAATACAACAAACCTATTTGTCATTTCTCATAAAGGTGATATACTAGCAGATAAGTTCTTTAGAACTTTAAGGTTTGATAAGGTTAATGATTTTTCTAAAATGAGTGATGATTCATGAGTAAGATTGACACACAAGGTATGAGTGGTGAGGTAACCAAGGGTTGTGAGGATAATGTATATCCTCATGATGAAGATGGTAATCCCATCTACCCAAAGGCAAAGTTTAAATCACTACCATTATTAGAACCCAAACTAAGACAAGAGTTAAAAGATTTAATCAATGAAGTCCTTGATGAAAGGGAATATGAAAAGAAACTTAATGGTCCTTATGATATGCCTGAATACTCTTATCGTTTAGATGAGTTACAAGAATGAATTATAAAGAATCAGGAGTTGATATAGAAGCAGGTAATGCTTTTGTAGAAAGACTAATGAATAAGGCACCTGCTATAGGTGGTTTTGGTGGAATGTTTAGAGTTCCTTCTGGATATGAGAAACCTGTATTAGTTTCTGGTACTGATGGTGTAGGAACTAAAATTAATATGGCAGAAATTTCTAGAAACTATACTACTATTGGTATAGATCTAGTTGCTATGTGTGTTAATGATGTAATCTGTTGTGGTGCCAAACCATTATACTTTCTAGATTATATTTCAACCAAGAAGTTAGAT
>Ga0163179_10000968_pt1 | contig 20590 bp, 30 predicted proteins | sample AtlANTMetagenome_FD_109643 | JGI IMG/M metagenome (GOLD analysis project Ga0163179, IMG submission 109643) | Marine eukaryotic phytoplankton communities from the Atlantic Ocean - Atlantic ANT 2 Metagenome | ecosystem: Environmental > Aquatic > Marine > Oceanic | place: North Atlantic Ocean... | reverse complement strand
TTTTGTATTAAGTAGCTAAATTTATTTACAATCCTAGTTTTAAAGTCGTCTATTAAAGGGTTGCCTGTGTTCTCGATTATTAACTTCTCGACTTCGCCCTCTAACATTTTATACATAACTTCATAATTTAACTTACTAATAGCATCAGGGTTCATATTAGTATTTGGAGTTATGTTAGTATTAGCCGATTGCTCGGCTAATACTTTACTGATGTTCATTGGAACATTAGGCATTATTATCTCCTAATGCCTTGTACTCATTATATTCAATCTCACTAGTAAACTGATTGAATAAGTCAGTATGTTTGATTTTGAAATTAGCAGTATCGAACTTTTTTCTTTTTCGATTTATTCGCTGAATTCCAAATATGTTATCTTGCTTATCTTTAGCAAAAATAACATTTACCTTTTTACTTTCGAATAGATTAACAACACTTTGTTTCATAGTGTCCACTTCTTTAGATAATCTATTCTGCTTTAGTTTAAGGTTTGCATAAGCAACAACAAGTTTCTCCTCGTCTTGCTTTAGTCTTACCTTTTTCGCTGTACTCATAGTTATATCCTTTTGTTATTGTTTAACTATTCTTTTGTCTTATCAAATCCCATATTAATCTCAATTAATATTTTTAACTTAGTGTTCATTTTGGGTCTGTCCATTTTGGGTTTTCCACAGAACTTTTTAAGTACGTTTCCAGAACCCCCTGTGAACCTGTTGCCCTGAAGCCACAACTGTTGTGTATAAGACACACGACACCGAGCCGTCGCCAACGAGCGACGGCAACGGCAAATGTATTACCAACTACAAGTATATATTGGAGTTTGTTTATTTTTGATTTGTACCTTGCACCAATCAATGAACTCTTTATCGTAGGATTTGTAGTCTTTCACGGATTCTTCTTGGAATTGTTGACCCCAAAAAAATCCATCAGAACAAAAATTATCCCGATAGTCGTTTTTGTAAGTCTCTTCCAAATCCTTAACGACCTCTTCGGTAATATAAACTTCATCACCACTATTGAAACCGAGATGACCCAATCCACTAGACATAATTTCCATTGGGTTTTCAGCTTTCCTCAAACCCTCTGCGTCCCTCTTATCTCTTCTTTCTTGTTCAGCTTGGTTCTGCTCTCGCCATTTACGAGCGAAAAATGTTTGCAGTCTTGCGTGTTTTCTCCAAACGAAAAGACCTTTTTTTTCTTCTTTATCATCATCATAATACTTCTCCCAATCTATCTTTCTATTACGAAGATGAGCGTATTGATCTAGTCCCATAGTTCTCCTTTGTTATCTTTCCTTTGTCTTATCATATCCCACAATAAAGTCAAATAAAAAATTCTCTTACAGAACTTGTTGTGTCCAGAAGCTCAGGTGCCACCTGTGTACTTTAGAATAGTTCTAAACTGGTTGTAAAACAAACGACACGACACGGCATTACATTGGAAGCCCGTGCTGCAGGATCCACCAGCATCCTAAGATGATTACCAGCAGGCCTCCCGAAAACGACGGAGCGAGGAAGAGCACGATGGCAATGAACATGATTAACGTCATGCAGCCTTCTTACCAACCTGAATGGTGACACCCTGCTTCCGCCAGGGTTCGGCCAGCAGCTTGAGCTCAAGCTTCAGTGTAGTTAATTGTTCCTTCGTAATGTTGTCGACGGTCACCGGGATCTTTGCTTTTTTAATTTTTTTACTTTTGTACATAGTTTACCTTTCTGTTTACGGGGGCACCGGACCGCTAGGTCCAGGGCCTGAACCGCTGATGTGTTATATAAGACCAGATGGGAGCTTGTCAAGAAGAAAGTTCAGGAACTTTTTCACCAGAAGCTCCTGAAGGGGACCAAACTTGGAGCTGCAGGTGCCTAGTTGTAGTTCTAAAACGACAAACGGCAACTAACTCTTGTGCGAGAACGAGCTTCACCCTTCAGGGCTCCAGACCCAGATTCAGGAGGGAGCTGCAGGATGCTAGTTGTAGTTCTTGTCCGAGAAACGAGGTTTATGAAAACGACAAACGAGCTTCGGTCAGGTGACCCGTGCCAGATCCAGCTCTGTCACGCCTCCTGTGCCATTCTTTACGTTGTCCGAGAAACGAGATTCTTTAACGAGGGAACGAGAACGAGAGCTACGCTGCCGGGCCAGCTCCCTGATGGCATCCTGGAAGGATGGCCAGTGCACGGGGGCCGAGAACGAGAAACGAGGTTTCAGTTTGCGAGGATCTGTAAAGGCGGACACCGGTCTGTATAGTTCTATAGACCTCTGCAAGAGGGTCTCATTGCAGATGATAACTACACCACCAAAACTAATATGTTTATTTATCCAACTTATTTGCCACTTAGATAGCTTAGGATACTTGACCTTATCTGATTTAAGTTCCATCCAAAAACCATTACCATTTATGCAACCATTTAAGTCAGGGATTCCGTTAATTGTGTTAGATTCTATGCGTGTAAAATGAATTTGTTGACAGTTCTTTTGAATCAATCTTGATAGCTTTGACTCTCGTTTTTTTGTAGCCATAAAGAAGTCAGTTTTTGATTTTTTCTTTGCTTAAAATACAGCCTAATGGAAATATGTTTGTGTCACTAAAGACTGCTTCTTTCTCGTCAAAAGTAGCAAATGAAGTCAAGGTCTTCTTCTTTTTGTCAATCTTATAAATATATCCTTGTGAGATCATTGTGCAACATTCCAACTTATCCATCTCTTCTTCGTTTTTGTGCCCAGCATCACCAGTAATATCAATCCACCTAATTTTATAAAAATAATACTTCTTCTTACCTACAACGGCATTTTTGAATTTACTTTTTTTTCGTCGTTTTGACATTTACTTCTCCAACCATTGTTTTCATGTCAGGATTATGAACCTCGTTAAATATAGTTATAAATGAAGACCAATTATAACTTTTCAGATAGTTCTTTTGTCTCTGGCTTAACTTCGATCGTTTTGGCATTGAATCCATCGATCTTGTTTGAAAGCTCTTTGAGTTTCTTTTCAAGCTCTGCACGTGACATACCCTCCAATCCTGATACTTTTACTTCTTTCTTATCAATATATAAACCAGCTAATTGTCCTGATCTATACTCTGCATTCACAGCTGCTGAATATTGTTTATTTTCTGCTGCTGAATCTGCAAATCTTTCGAGTCGTCTGTATCTACGAATTTTATTTCTCTCGTACTTTGAGGATGCCTCTTCTAACTTTTTATCTAAATACTTACATATGTGTGGATTAAGTTTACGATTAGTTAATCTACTAGCAATAACTGAATAATCATTATCGTTCTTGCACTCATACTTTGCTCGTCTTAAAGCTTCTGATTTTGTAATCTCACCCCAACTACCAACTAAGATTTCAACAAACATTTTTTGTTTTATTGTAAGATCCTTGTCAGTTCGGAGTTCTTTCTTTTTTAATCCTGGCATTAATTATCTTTCTTGTTTTTGAGCATTCTTTCACCCTTTTTAAGATAGGTATTGCCTAATAAATTAATTCTCTTTCTATATTTTCTTACGTTTCTTGCACCTAGTTGCAAACCAACCTGGAGTTTTCTAGGTAAGTCTTTAACAGGCCCACCTTTAATAGATAAAGCTTTTTGAATAATATCAGCTTTAGCACCTTTAATATCTAATTTTTTTAATCCCTTAAGATAATTATCTTTAGTTACTGATTTGGCTGGAGTTTTGCTATATAACTTATTAATACGTTTCATAGCATCACTTTTAAGGCCTTTATAAAGATCTGACTTCATAAAAGATTTAACTGCTCTGCCACCAATACCTTTAATTAAACCACCTGCTAAATATTTTCCTGATTTCATAATTTTTATTATATAGATTTATACAACTAATTAAAACCTGACCCTATTCAAAATATTGCCCTTCCGTAAGACCATGTGGTGGGTCTAGGGACACCAGAGGGACACCTTCAGACCCACCTTAAATTGACCTATAAACATTGATACATAACAATAATAGTAAATAGACCCATGAGACCCACCTGTTTAGCTGCCTTACATCAATGTGTTAATGACCCTGAGATATCTATATAATAGATTTTACTTCCTAAAATTGTGTGGTATAAATACAACATAACTAAGATCCTAGTTTCCCCTAGGGTTTTTCTTTTACGTAAAAAGTTATCTTTTAGTTATACCTTTCTACCCCCTGTTCGGTAGCCTGAACAGGGGGTTTTTTCTTCCGGTGGCCGGTATTCTGTGATATAAGATACCTATGGGCAAACCCACAGAAACACTCCCTCGAAGTTTTTCACGGATAGCCATTAAATCAAGGAGACCACCATGAACCAAATCGATTATTTTAATTTAGGAACATTAGTAATTATAGTTCTACTACTTCTACTTCACTTGTCATAAACTTCCATCTACCGTTCTCTTGTTTTACCCATTTATGTTCTCGGTAAAACTCGACCCATTGTTTATGTAGTTTTACTTTTTCCCCGTATGTTATTTTTTCTTTCACTTTCTCTTTCATCTCCTATTATAACATATGCACTTTTTACAAATGCTCTAGAAGTAAGCAAAGTGGATTAAGGCAAAAAATTAGTATTATAGCAGTAAGTAAAAAAAAATTAAAAAAAAGCTTTTTCGGTTTTTACGGTTATCTTCAAGTAGGCTCTTCGCCACCGCAAATATAACCAATTACCTGTTTACCTTTGTATTCATGATAGAAATGATTAGAGAACAATTTACGTTGTTTACGCTCATAAATTTTAACGTTCTGATGAAACCAACCACTACACTCTGTATTAATTTCAAATGTATCCATTTTAATTTCACCAAAAGAAGTTAAATACAGTAATGTTATAATGATAGGCTTCATTTACCAATACCTGTAACAACTCTTACAATTGAAGTAATAGGATTAAATTTTACCTTACCATTAGAGCTACATCCCACAAGCACCACAAAAACCACAAATAAGCACAAGATCCTCATTTGAAGTCCAATTTCTTTTTAATCATATCTATCCTTTTCTTAACAGATCTTCTTTCTTCTTTAGAATCAGCAGCTCTGTAATTAGCATACTCATTTTTATATTCAATCCAATAAGTTTGTACTTCTGTAAATACAATAATCTTTTCTTTTAAACATGCCTTATATCGATTGTGTACCATATCAGGCTCTAGGCCAGCATAATAGCAAATATCCTCAAAATCTTTACCTCTACGTAAAAACCATTCATGTGCATCTTTCTTGTAATAAGCTTCATTTTTACCACCTAAGGTATATAAACAATCTTCAAAAGCTTGTATAATTATGGCCTGATAAAGTCTTTGTCCCTGGACTTTAGGCTGTCTTACAAATTCAGCAGCTATGTTAGTGCCCATGACTTTTAATAAGTATGGAGAGCATGTCATAATAGAATAACCTCAAGTGTGAAGAATTAGTTTTATTCTGGTATTCCTCATGTAGATCACACATAAGTTCAGTCTTAGCCATACCGTCCATCTTTTTTACAGATTTAAGGTCAATAATTGGAAGATCATCGGAAAACATTTGCATAGCCACCAGCTTTGATAAGACATGGATGTGGAAGCTGGCGACTAAGCATTTTTAACTAGGGACAAACCACGATTCTTTGCAATTCGTTTACGTCCTTTTCTCCAGTTGTTCTCAACTTTATCTAGAAAGCCAAGGTTGCCATTCCCCATACCATAATCATTTCCACAGTATAATTGGAACATAACAGAGGTGATACTATCGTAAGTTCTCTTGTCGGGGCTAATAATAACTAGCTTATCAAGAGTTTCATCAAGTATCGAATCCAATGGTTTCTTTACCGCTGCCATAAACAATCTCCTATTTAATTAATAAAAAATTGCGTCCGTTATTCTGTGATAATAAGAAGATTTGAAACCCCTTCTTTTCATAAGGTTGAGGAATACCCTATAAGCATTATAGACTTATAGGGTTAAGTTCAAGTATTATTTTTTTGCTTTTGTTAGCGATTTGCCTTCAGCAAGCAGTTTAGCTTTGAAAGATTCAGGTGTTACACCATTCTTTTTAGCTAGTTTTTTTGCCTCGGAATCAACCAATTTGGCAATCATAGCGCCAGGGCCTCTGAATCCTGATTTACCCATGGCTTTTACAATTGCGTATGTATCTACATCAATTGCTACTGATTTCCATTTATTGATATCCATGCTTTATACTCCTTTTTATTTTTACACTTTGTTTTATACATTCGTTCTACCTCACACATCAGTCCTTCTGACATCGCTCTTGCATTACCAGATCTGCTTATTTTTCTGTTAATAGCTGCAATACGTTTATCTTGCCAAGATTTATGCGAATATGGCATATAATAATAAACCGAATATAATTAATATAATTTTTGGACTAATTAAAAGCAAAGCAGTTAATAAAGTCCTTGTTATTAAAGGTCCCATTATGCGTTCTCCATAAATTCAAGGTTTCTTCGTTCTACCTCAATCTTAACAAGTTCATTTGCAACAAACTCATTGATTGGATAGGTCGGTGAACCAAGTATATCAAGTTGACATGCAGTAATTTTTTTCACTGCATCATCAAAATGTAAAGTTCCTTTTTCTACTGGATTGCCACCTGCGTCTAGAGTTACCATATCTTGTAAGATATTATCTACTTTTGATGCAAACTCTCTCCACTCTGTACAATTTGATTTAAGTATTGTGTTTTTGCTCATTGTTTTACCCCTCTGTTTTCTGCTCTATCTAAAGTCTGTTGAATAAAATCCATAATTTTATGAAAATCTATAGCAGCTTTATGATGTTCCCTATACTGATTTGCGTCAACTTTTTCGCCATCAACATAAAAAACAATTTTACCATCTTCTTTTAGCTCAACAAGGATAGCCTTTGTCTGAGCTTCTATCTCGTGCACCATGTCGCTGGTATCACTGACTAACGTTGGTTTGTAGTTCATGTTATACTCCTTTTAGTTATAAGTTTACTTAACAATTCTTTATAAAAAAAGCAAGAATTAAATGGGATACAAATGAAATTTTTTATGTCGATAGCAGTATGTTCTTTTTTAGATCTAACGTGTATGCCTATGGTTCAATATCCTAATCCTTACAATTCGTGGAATGATTGTATGCAAGCAGCTTATAAAGAATCTATGATTATTATGAATGAGTTAAATCAAGATATGGTAGAATCAAATCGTTTAGCTACTAAATTTACTTGCGTTCAAGCTCATGGTGCCTAGGGGTTGTCAACACCACTAAATATGGTATATAGTGTCTTATGAAGCACTATTTTGTTCAGATACGATACAATGGTAAGTATTATAATGGGACAGTAAGTGCGGAAACCGACGGCGAAGCTTTAAAACTTGCTGAGAAAAAAATGAAAGCCGGGGAGCTTCAATGTCACGATGAAGACTTCTACAATAAATCTAGAATCTTCATCTCATATGAGGAGATAAAAAATGGCACTGCAGGAATTGATATCAAAAAAACTTCAATTGGAGTCCAAGTGGGCGACACAGGCGTTATCTCAAAAGAGAGTAACACCTGATATGAAATGGATGGATATCGAAATTAAAAGTCTGAAAACAAGAATCAATGCACAAAGCGTAGTTGATGCTTCAGAAGGACTTTTTGACATTAATAAGTAAATAGCTATAGTACATCTTGAATTATGTCACTTAAGCACGCACTCCTTGACGCTCTAGATAAAAAATATGACGCTGAAATAGCAGCAGCAGATGCTACGATAAAAATATATTTAGAAAATTCAGTCGGTATCGGTGAACATCCACAACACGTCACTGAGATAGATAAATTAATTGGTAAGATCTGTCACAATAAAGAAAAGAAAGAAGAGTTAAAAAATTTTGCAGACGATTCCTGATACAATAACAGCCATTCAAAAATTTTTCAGAAAACAATTAGACAAATACTATTCAATAATAGAGCATTGGTCATCAAAACTTAATTCATGGTCTTGGCAAAAACGTTGGAGTAACCGTAAAGACGGTACAGGTTATTCAGATTAAACCATCAGTTCTTAATTCGTCCGGTGGCCGTTGTGGACTACACATAGGGCAGTCAACTCGTACCATATTACTTTCACTTCGATCTTTATAAACGTATATTATTCTTTTATCATTACATCTCATGCACGAAGTTTTTCTATCTTCTATTGGTACATATGGTGTAACTTCTGTTTCACCCTTCTTCATCTTTTCTATTTGGTCATAGAAAGCTGCAGCATCCTTATCACTCATTATCATGTGTTTCTCCCCAACTTAAACCTTTTGCAACATCAACTTTAAATGGTACTCTTAAATCTTCTATTGAGTTTTCCATCTCTTTTTTTATTTTAATTATATCATCATCATTATAAATACTAAAACATAATTCATCATGTATCTGTAACATAGGAGTAAACCCAGCGTTGTAACAATCAATCATAGCTTGTTTAGCCTGGTCCGCTGCAGATCCTTGTATCAATCTATTCAAAGCTTTATAAGTAAATGCACGTCTAATATTATTTCCATAGTTAGCCTTAGCTTCATTGTAGTTCATGGCTTGGTTCATACCAAAAGTCATAGGTTCCCATTTATCAAATCTACATTTTCTACCTTTAATTGTTCGTATAAAACCAAACTTACTAGCAGATTGTGTAACAGCTTCAGCTAATTTTTTTACGAAAGGCACTCTGCTGTTGTATTGATTTAAAAGTATCTCAGCTTTGTCCTTAGAAATACCTAATTCTTTAGAGAGTTTATTTTTACCCATTCCATAGAACAAACCTAAATTAATCGTCTTTGCTTGTGTTCTAGATATCTGTGCCATGTCAGCTACAATTTGATGAAAGTCAGCTGACTCATCTTGATAGGCTTGTATAAATTCTTCAGATCCATCTAAATTTTGTCCGATGGCCGATGAATAGTGTGCTACTAATCTTGGTTCTTGTTGAGAGTAATCAAATGAACCCCACTGTTTACCTTCTTCAGGTAAAAACAAAGAACGAATCTTGTCACCAAATTCTTTATTACGTGCTGGTATTTGTTTAAGTTAGGATTAGCATAAGATAATCTACCTGAAACCGTTCCTCCTTGATCAGATCTTAATTGATTAATCTCTGCATGTATTCTACCTTTATGAACGTATCTTTGTATTGAATCTATAAACGTTGAATGAAATTTATTTATTTCTCTAGCTTCTTTCACTAATTTTGCTACGGGATGCTCACAGTTTGCTAACCAATTTGTTGTAAATGATGGCTCATCAGATTTTGGCGTACGAGGATAATCAACACCTATACGATCAAATACTTTAGCCACACTTCTAGCTGCCCAAATATCTACACTCAAAGTTGTTTCTTTTTTTATTTTAGATAACAACATTGATTCTTTACGTTTAAATTCTTTTTTAAGTAAATGTGCTTTGTCTTCATTAACCCTAATACCTGTAGCTCTCATCTTATGTAAGATGGGTAATAATTGCATTTCCATTTCCCAAACATCATTAAGAGATTGTTTTTGTATTTCTGCTTTAAATCTCTGCCATAATTTTAAAGTTAAACCAGCATCTTGTTCTGCATAAAAACCTACATAGCCTGCAGGCATTTTCCACAAATCTGCTTTTGCATCGATACCCCACTCTTTTGCCTTTTCATTTAAGAAGGTTTCATTTTTTATTTCACCTAAATAATCTTTAGCACAAGCATTAAGTGAGAAACTCCATCTGTTTTCATCAATCAAGGCTGCTGCTATCATTGTATCTACTATAGGGCCATTGACCTCGAAGTTATTGAATCTCAACCAACCTAAATCGTATGCAGCATTATGAAATATTTTTGTGCTTGGTTGTTTTAATAAATCTTGCATCCAGGCAACTGTAATATCTAAATCCATATTACCACCAGCATCGTGTGCGATTGGAAAATAATATTGTTTACCAAGTGCAGCTACAGCAAAACCTACGATATGTCCTTTGCCATAAGCCCAACCTGCACCAAACTTCTTAAGATCTGGATCTTTTGTTTCTAAGTCAATAGCTATTTCATCAGCAGCTCTTAGGTCAGGATATTCTGAAGGGCAGACCCAATCAGAATCATTATAAATAAAATTTAATTGATGACTCATAGTTTTTCCTTATCCCAAGCGTATAATAATAAAAAAATACAGAAAAAAATAATTAATACAAATGAAATAGATAGCAATATCATTTCTTTTTTCTATGTCTTCCCATATACCATTGGCTTGGCTCATAATTCCAACGTTTACCATGGTGGCCACGAATGTCCGCATACCACATTCTTAATCTAACTATTAGTCTTTTGAACATCATATTTTGTAAAATTTATTGTTGAGTCTTCTGCTTCATGTTTCGGTAAATTACGATTAACAAAAATGTAATCAATGTACAAACATCTAACATTAAATAATGATTGTGCAATATCAAAAGGATAAAAGCCTATCGATTTCAAATTACCTAGTAAATTATACATACTTGGTGAACCAATGTTGTATTGAAAAACAGGCACCTCAATCTGTAACCATTTGGCATTCATGATAGTCATCATTCCACCTTTAATTACTTCTACCTCTGCACCCTGCACATCTATTTTTACTAAATCAAACTTTTCATCTTGCACAGTAGAGTCTAATAATTGTGTTTTCACAGTAGTTTTTTCAAAAGGCACATTGGATTTCTCTTTATAAAAACCATTACCAGTTTGTTGAAAAGGGTCTTTACAAACATAAAAGTCTTTTTCTGTTACCTCATCACTTAAATAAACATTGTGAACTTTTCCTAAACTTCTTAATCTTTCGTTATGTAATTTGTTTGGTTCTATTAATGTAAACTTCGCATCAGGATTAAAACTTTGCACATGACTTGACCAATCTCCAGCAGCAGCTCCTATGTCTAATACATTTTCAAATTTAATTCCGAAACGTTCCTTTGCACGTTCGTAAAACATTGCGTCAATCTTTGCCATAATCTCTTTCTATAATCATATCAATACAATGCTTAGCTTTTAACAAATCTTTTTTTCCGCCTTTTAATTTGTGTCTTGTAATATATTTTATTGCCTCTCCCTCGGGCCAGGGTAAATTATTCTTTATTGAGTATTGTGCCGGCTGAATGGCAAAAGATTGGTAGTGTGAACCGCCTTCTTGTTTTTTAAATACCGACATAATTACTTTTATACAATTTATAATATTTACTCAACGGAAAATTATACTTATGGAAAGTTCCTAACAAATGTAAAGTGTTAATTGCCCTAGTTACACCTGTATACCAAACTCTTAATTCTTGTATTTTATCTAGTAATGATTTTCTATCAAAATGTGATGGGAAATTACATTTAGAGGATAATATTACGTTATCTGCCTCCCCTCCTTTTACTTGATGGATAGTGTCTATTAAAATTGGTGCTCTTTCATCTAAATTAACCTCTGATTCGATTAATCTCATAAAGTATCTTTTTTCTGAATCTTTGAACTTTCTTTTGAATGCGTCTTGCCAATCACTTTTTGGTTCAACCATACCACCACGTAAGTGTAACTCATCGTAATTAAAAAGCTGATTCGGGTGAGCAAAGCTCCACTTCTTGCTGTCCGCTGACCGGTAGCCATGATCTATGTTTAAAAGATAATTATACATAATGCAGGCATCTTCTCTAGTAATTGCACCACCGTTACAAATCTTTCCCCAATCTTGTATGGCCTTCCACTGATTCATGTCATAAGATTTGTTCCCTTTCATATCTTGAAAGTATAACCCCATACCTTTAGCTTCATCTTGTAATTCTCTTTTTACATCGTTAATTCTACCAAGTATCATCCAACTACCATTATTTTTAAAAGGTACTTTACGCAAAGAACTCCATCTATATATCTCTCCATCTTTGTCATTAGATTCAAATTCTTTTTTTACTCTATGACCCTCCATTCCATTTAATAAACACTTTGCAAAAAAATGAACTTTTTTATTTAATCTTCTAGATTTATTTAAAATTTTAGATTTACCAGGGAATGTTTGGAAGTATGATACATCAGCTCCATTCCATTCATAAATTGCTTGATCATCATCACCTGCAAGGTAAACTTTATCTGCATTCAAAGCTAACTTTACAACCATGTCCCACTGCAGAGGAGTAAGATCCTGAGCTTCATCTACCATCAATACTTTAAAATTTATAGCTAAGCCAGATGTAATAAACTTTTGGACCATGTCAGTAAAATCTAAACGATCATTTTTAAATTGACCTGGCTCTATCTCAAATGTTTTATATCTTTCGTAGTTATGTATGATGGATTTAAATTGTTGTAATCTAACTTTCTTTCTAGGTTCTTTTTTATACAAAGAAATAGGATCTATCTTCATATTTCTTGCCTTATCATAAATTTGTAATGACCAGTTGTTATAAACATTTTGATCATCCCAGTTAGGTTTATAGTTTATTTTTATGGTCCCGTATTCTGTATGGAACTGCAGCATATCAACTCTTGGATCTAATACAGGAATCTCTGAAAACTGTTGTCTTGCTAAGCTATGAAGTGTTCTGAAGTATTTAAAATCATCCTCATCATAACCTTTAAATTCTTTTCGTACTCTATCCAAACATTCTTGCACAGCTTTATTAGTAAATGAGATATAACAAATCTCATCGGGTAAGATCCCTCTTCTTAAAAACCTTTTAGCTCTTTGTAACAACCTATGAGTTTTTCCGGTGCCCGGTGGCCCAAAAAACTTAATTGTCTTCCCATGGAGTTTTCTTTTTATTAAATTTGACATTTTTGTTTTTATGCTCTGTTTGTTTTGGTAACGTTGAGAACCAGTGCCTCGTGTTGTTACCCTGGAATTTTTTACTTTGGCCACAATCGTTTTCCTTCAAATACATAGTACAATCTTTTTCAGACCAATTATAGCCTTGTTTTTTCATAAACTGCCTAAACGTATCTAATTTAAATCTCATCTCCGAATCATCATGCCAAATGTTTTCATGATCTATTTGATCAAATTCATCTGCCACATTTGTATCCTCTAAAAATTTTACCATTCTAATATTAAATATTTCTTCTCGCTCATCTTCACGATTCACATCCTCCATATCTTTTTTATTAGTTACTAAATCTTCTAACCAATCTCTGTATGGATCAGGATCTCTTTTACTTGGTTTTAGAGGTCTCCAAATAATATCATGTGCTAATAACTTCTCACCCAATAGCATCTGTTGGTATAATTGTTTTGTTTCTAATCTAACCATTTTACCTTGTATAGGTAGCAGCCAATAAGGATCGGGGTAAGTATTTACTTTAATTAATTTACCAACTTCGGGCATAGCTTCATTTATACCGATCCCAAATCTTCTTTTTGCACATTGCCTAGACCCATTACAAAAAGATCTAGCTATAGATGTACCACATTTGTAACTGTAATCATGTTTACCAACTTGCTCCATAACTTTGTTTAATTCTTTTGGGTTAAGAGGAGGCACACATATCTTTTTGTTAAGATCTCTTATCATTTCTTCATAATAATCTTTGTCAGAGTTAATTTTTTTAGCCATGATTCCGACATTAAACATAGCATCATTACGACCTTCACCTTCTTGTACTTGGTTCCTTACAAACTTATTTACACAATTTGGCCATTCTTTATTCTCATTGTCATTTGATGTTTTGAGATCATAGAAATGTTCTTTGGTAATAACAAATTTCTTTGCGTAATCTAAATATTCAATAAATTTTAAACTATTGCCTTCGTCATCCATAGCACAACGTGTAGGAAATTTTGCATTTTGGTACGGTAAATTTACAAATTGTCCTAATTGTTTTTTCTCCCAATCAGGATCTGACAAATCTACTCTGTCTTGAGCTGGAAAGATATCAGTAGTTTTATCATTAACACCAAGATCTGATGCAATCATAATTAACTTCTTTCTCATGTCTTTGGCTGGAACTTTATGTGATAAATGTAATATTAAATGTAATCCGTTTGATTTTGATCTGTAGGGTATGAAAGGATATTTTCTCTCTCTAATTAATTTTATAAATTGTTTGTGATTTATATTATATCTGTCGACATCAATGACTCCCCAACTGCAAGTGCTATCATCACGAATAGGCACGATGCCGGTATAACTTTTACCTTCAAGATGGTTTAACCAATCTTTGTCAGTGATGGCAAATTTTTCTGTCCAATGTCTATATTCTTCTTTACCCCTTGAGTTTTTTTGACCCAAAGGTTTAGACTTGCCAAAATAACTTTCAGTTCCCTGGAACAGCTTTTTAAACTGTTCCAAGGTTTCTATAAACTCCATGTTTAGAATGGTGTTTTAGCTTCTGTTTCTTCTTGACCGTGTTTAACTTTGACAGTGCCACCCATGACAGATTGTCTAAATTTAGCTGCTCTTTCAACTAAAGTTTGACTCTCACATGTGCCTTCTGAAGTTATTTCCCAGCCATACCATGAACCCAAGTTATTTTTCTCAAGAACAGTTTTTAATCTGTATAGTTGAGTGAATGGTGCAGGTCTAAAAAAACCTTTCCCATCTTTTTTGGGTATCTGCATTAAATTCATCATTGAATTCCATTTCTTAGATTTTTTTCTTTGAGTGGATTTCATAGTGATTAACGCTTCTGATGCCATTGCTTCTTCGCATATGACAACATAATGAGATGCAGTTTCTTCTATGTAATGACCATTTTGTAAACGATCTTTGCCATCATCTCCTCTTGTTGTTTTACTCATGATATCGCTATCAGCTGCGTAAACATTTCTTGGTGCAGTACTGCCTTCTTGGCCTCTGTCTGCCCATTCAATGTACTCAAACTTATAGAATGCAGGTATTACTGAAATACCTTTTACGCCATCATACAATTTATCTGTTACTGTATTGATGATCATTCCTGGTCTTGCTGCTGCCATAAACTTTGGATCACCTTGTGTTACTTGTGGTGAAAGTTGTGACAATATTTTTAGGAACGGTAATTGTAGACTTTTACTATCAATGTTATCGAAACCTTGATCTGCAAATTTTTCAATGTCCACTGTTGCCAAAGCTGTGTTCGGTTTTACCGTTATTTTGCTCTTTACTGACATGTTACTCCTTCGTTGTTAGTTTTGCTTTATTTGCGATATAGACACCAAATAAATCAAACGGGAGTTCCTTACCTTTTTCAACTTGTTCTCTTACAAAAGCCTTTAATGTCATAGGTTCAACTTTTTCTTTTTTAACGTATCTGAATTTATTCTCTTCACATACAGAAATAAGTTTAGCTACAAGATTGTCCTGACCTTTATTAAAAGATGCTGTGACTTGATTTTTAATTAAATCCTCAAATCCACCATCCCTTAACCAAGAGAAAGCTTCTTGAGTTCTAGACTCGGGTATTCTAGCAGCATAAAAAGGTTTTACTTCGACCTTGCTACCATCTGATAAAACAAGTGCATTAACTCCTGCTTCCTGCATTAGTTCCGGCACTTTTCTCTCAACATAGTCTCTAAGTCTTTTTTTCTTTTTAGCTAACTGCTCTTCGTCCAGTTCAATTTGAGTTTCTAACTTTTTCATTTCATTACAAGCATCAGTAATAGATTTTACAGACGATTGCTGAACTTCTAAATTAGAAAATTTTTCGATATCCATATCTTAGTCAGACAATACTTTTTATTATTGAAAAGGCAAGTATAAAATTATATAAGATATCAGATGTGGACATACCCTTATAAAACAAAACCCTATGAGCATCAGAGGGAGGCCTTAAGACTATCTGCGAATCATATGAATTATGCCTATTTTATGGAAATGGGTACTGGTAAAACAAAAACTACAATTGATAATATTGGATATCTAAACCTAAGAAAACAATTAAAAGCTGCATTAATTATTGCGCCTAAATCTGTATATTCTGTTTGGAAAAAGGAATTAAACGTACATCTACCTAATATGATTAAATATTCTTGTCATTTATGGAAACAAACTACAAAAAAAGAATTAAAACTATTTGATAAATTTGATGGTTTAAAATTTTTTATGATTAATGTTGAGGCTTTATCAACTAAAAACGGATTGAAAGCATGTGAAGAATTTTTAAGAACTCACCCTAATAACATTACAGTAATTGATGAATCGACAACAATAAAAAACCCAAAAGCAAAACGAACAAAGAACATTTTACGATTAAGATACCTAGCGAAAGTACGCCGTATATTAACAGGATCGCCAGTAACAAAATCTCCATTAGATCTTTATACACAATGTGCCTTCCTTGATCCACGATTATTAGGTTATAAAAGCTATTATGCTTTTCGTAATAGATTTTGTATATTTGATGAGGTTTATGTAGCTCAGGGTGAAACAATAAATGTTCCAGTGGGTTATCAACATCTCGCAGAGCTAGAACAAAAACTAAAGGATTTTTCTTTCAGAGTAACGAAAGACGAGTGTTTAGATATACCTGATAAAATATATCAGATTAGATACGTTAAACTTGAAGGTGAACAAAAACGTGCTTATGAAAGTCTTAAGATAAGAGCAATGGCTTTGTTAGATGAAGGTACAATCTCAGTACATAACAAATTAACAGAATTATTAAGGCTTCATCAATTAGCAAATGGTCATTGTAAGGATGATTCGGGTGGTATGTTGCAATTTGAAAACCCCAAATTAAAAGCTATGCTAGAAATTTTAGAGGAAACAGATAAAAAAGTTATTATTTGGGCTACTTACATACATAATATTAATGAGATAAATAAAGCACTTTCAGAAAAGTATGGCAGTGATGCTGTCGTATCTATGTATGGTGCAACCTCGGTAGAAGATAGAAACTTAGCTGTAGAAAGATTTCAAAACGATCCAAAGTGTAGGTTTTTCGTAGCTAATCCAGTAACAGGTGGTTATGGACTTACATTAACGGCAGCCAAGTATGTCATATACTACTCCAACAATTACAATCTAGAAGTTAGAAGACAGTCAGAAGATAGAGCACACAGAATTGGTCAAACCAAGAATGTTGTGTATGTTGATATAATGGCAGAAAATACTATTGATGATAAAATCGTGGTAGCTTTAAAAAATAAAATTGAACTGTCAGCAAAGACTTTGGGAGACAATCCACAAAAATGGTTGATTTAACCTTTTTTATTAATTTTATTAAATTGTTCTAATCTATGCAAGAATTTATCTGCATATTCACTCAATACAGGCTCTGAGAGCTTGAATTCCTGATATTGTAGTCCTCGGGTCGCAATAGAGATTACCCCCTGCTCTACGGGTCCGTAATGCGTTCTATGGGCTAAATAATAGGCACCTAACTGATGTTTATAGTCATCTACCCACTCTTCTAGTTTTGGCCTATTTGCTTGTTTAAAATCAACAATAGTTGGTTTGTCTTCTACTACTGCAACTAAGTCAGTAGTACCTGCGTATTCCTTGTTATATGCTAATGATACTTCATTACCCCATACCTCATTTATCTTTAAATTCTCTTTGATAATTTCTGCCATCTTTCTAGGTAATTGACCAAAATCTGTGGCGTTAAAATATTTCTCATTGTTATAATAAAACTCTAAAACCTTGTGCATTTCTGTGCCAACACTAGAGGCATTTTTCATGATTCGATCAGCTTCTTCGTTTCCTACTCTTCTTCTCCAATCATCTAAGCCTTTACTATTTTTAGTTGCGCTTAAAATTGTTGTAACGCTTGGGACAGGTGCCTCGTCTACAAGATATTTTCTACCTGTTTCTGATTGAAATCTATTATGTTTTTTATATAGGTATTTTTTATTGATTTTGACCACTCTACTAAGTAGCCAATAAATTCACTAATGTCAAAATAATTGCACCCATACCAGCAACCAATGCGAAAAAAAACCAATTTACTTTTTGTCTAATATCATCAAGACCTTTATGCATATGATCTTGTTGTTTTTTAAGACCAGAAATATGACCATACAAAGCGATGATATGTTCGCCTGTAGTCTTTGGTTGTTTACCGTTAGCCACGTTCTCTCCTTTGTGCTATTGCAGCTGAGGTTGTGTCAAAAGGAAATAGTGTTTGTATTTGTTGTGCTGTTTGTTGACCGGTGACCGGTGTCTGTGGTGCTTGATTTACAGGTTGTAATTCAAGATCACCTGTAACAGCTTGTCTGTCTGCATCTTCATCTCTTGCAACTTCATCTACTAATGTTGCCTCTTCATTTTGCACAGTGCCTCTTATCACTGATGCCATTTCGTTATCAAGATCTACGTTACCTGAAGTGTTTGTAAATTGTTGTACAAACATAGACTCAACAGTTTCTTTTGGTAGAGTTTTATCATCGTATCTAGGTTGTGGAACACTATAATCTAAACTTAATAATCTATTTGTAATATCTTCTTGATTAATATCATCTGCATCAACCGTTGGAATATCTTTATCTTCTTCATTTAAATAATTAAGTAGTCTAGCAAAAGCTTCACGTTTTTGTGTAAGACCTAGTCTTGTTAACGCTTTAGTGCCTACATTTATATCTCTACCTGTAAAGTAATCTCTTCCAGGGAATAAAGCTCTAGGTGTACCTCTTCCTAATTTACCACCTCTTAATAATTTAATTTGTTCTTCAGGTAATAAAGCATCATTCATATATCTTAGAGCGACAGGATCAGAAAGAATTTGACCTGCTCTTCTCGCTAACAAAATTAAAACAGCTGGTGCTAAGGGATTAGCCATAAAAGATCCACCCATAACTAAACCACCTATAATACCTCTACCACCTGATAGAGTTAATCTTCTTTGTAAGAATGTAGAAGTGTCTGATAAAGGAACATCAGAAATTGCTTTCATGTAATTAGTAAATCCAAAAAATTCATTGGCTCCATCTTTACCCAACATTTGAGTCATTTTAGATCTACCTAATTCTTCTGTAGCTTCACCAATACCAAGTTTATTTAAAAATTTATTAATATTAAATTGAGCAAAATCATTAGGACTAAATCTAATATCTTTTACATCATAGATACCATTATTTTTCATAACTTTAGAAATAGAAAAATCACCAAGATCTTCTCTTCCTTGTCTTGTAAGTATCTCCATAGAGTCTTGCATGTATTGACCAGGTAACATTTCATCAGCTACGTTTTTAAAAATAGATTGTGCTTGTGGTGCTGTAGCAGAGTCGAATGAGTCTAAGAAAGTATTAAACAAGTATCTTGCTTTTGCAGCTTTCAATAGTGCTTTACCACCCTCTGTGGCTTTAATACCAAGTTCAGCAGATCCCTCCGCACCTACTAATTTAGAAAATTGTTCTAAAGCTTTTGGTGAGTTACTTTGAAATACATCTCTCTCTAATGTTTCAAATAGTTGATCTCTAAACACAGCTTCTTTTCCATAGAATCCTTGTAAAGATTGAGATGTAAATGCAGATCTGTCAAACTTTTTAATTATTTGTGGAACTTTTGCTCTTTGATAAAAACCTAAGATAGATGAATATGTTTTATTAGCATCTAATAATTTGTCTCTTAATTTCTCTGCACCTTGTATTGATTTATTTATATATTGTTCAGCTAAGTCATTACCGCTTTGTTTAGCAATTGTGTCATAAGTTGCCTTTATACCTTCATCTCCTAACAAAGCAGCTTTATTAATATTAGAACCAAAAGCAGCAAAGTCATTCTCTAATGCTTCTCTCATCACAAACATTTCTCTTTTCAATGTTTGATAGCCTGTACCTTCAATTGCTCTGTTTAACATTGTCATAACACCTTTGTATTGTTTTGGTGATATTGCATTGTCTCCTATAGCTACCATAGCTTTCATAAATGTATTTATAGGGTCTGATCCTTGTGTTAAAATTTTATCAATATCTTTTATAGGAATATCTCCAGCTAGTTCATCGTATCGTGCAAAGCCAGGATACTCGTTTCTAAATCTTTCTAAAAATTCTCTTGCAGCAGCTTGTGATTTTTTTAAATTTATTATTGATGGATTGCCCACTGCATCTGATAATGCATCGAAAGCTCCATATTTGGATGCAATCAAATCTACATTGTCTTGAAATACTTTATTTACTTGTTTGTATACTGAAGATGACAACACACTTGTTTTCATTAAAGGTGCATAAGTTGTTACATCATTTAAGAATACTTTACCTGCTGCTTGTTCAGCTCCTTGTAATGCATCACGACCAATTGCAGAAACAAATGGAAATACACCAACTGTTTTAAAATATGTTTTACCAATATTACCCAAAGGTCCTACATCTTGTTTCATTGCTGATAATAAAGGTACAGGTAAGCCTTTATCTCTTGCAAACTGTGCTAATTCTTTTTGTTCTTTTCCAACTGTACCAAATAGTTTTCTACCAAGTTTACCAAGTGGGCCAAATATGAAAGGAGTTAAAGCTGCAGCTCCTGCATTCCAATACAGTGCATTCTTCATGGCTACACCAGCATTTGTTAGAGTATTTCTATCAACTTCTCCTGGGGGGATTTCTGATAAATCATCTCCTAATGCAGATGCTATTTGTGTGCCTGCTGTTTCGTTTAATAAATCGTAAGTTACAGCACCAGCTCCTGCTCCTGCAGTTCCACCTAATACAGAATAAACTTCTGCTTTACCCAATGGACTTTGTAAAACTTTACCTGGAACATCA
>Ga0163179_10000966_pt1 | contig 20601 bp, 7 predicted proteins | sample AtlANTMetagenome_FD_109643 | JGI IMG/M metagenome (GOLD analysis project Ga0163179, IMG submission 109643) | Marine eukaryotic phytoplankton communities from the Atlantic Ocean - Atlantic ANT 2 Metagenome | ecosystem: Environmental > Aquatic > Marine > Oceanic | place: North Atlantic Ocean... | reverse complement strand
ATGATTGATGATAGTGATGATATCGTGTCGTTAAATGGTGATCAAAGACGAACCACTAACTTGGCAATAAAAAGAGTTATTGGGACATACGAAGATTTTGTATTAACGGCACTTTCATTACAGAACAACTCAACTGTTTTTATTGATAAAACACAGAAAGAAAGAAAAGACCTTTTGGCTCAGTTTATGGGTATGGGGGTGTTTGATAGATTATACACACGGGCTAACGAAGATATGTCCGAGGTTTCAGCAGTATTAAGAAATTTTAATAAGACAGATTATGATGTTGAGTTATCAGATATTAAAAAGGAAGATAGACAATATAAGGAAGTTCAAAAGGATTTAAGAAGCCAAAAGAAAAGTCTTACCGACAGAAAAAAAGAATTAAATTCACAAGTAATACAACTCACAAAGAAATTAAAACCTGTTGATGAATCGATTACCAATATAGAGAAATTAAATTCCACAAAAGAAGAATTAGTTGAAGGTTTAAATTCGATAGATATAAGATTGGGTGGAGTAAACACTACTAAACAAGATAACAAGTTAAAGATAGATGAATTTAGTGGTAAAATCGAAGAGTATTCCAATTCTAATGTTAATAAATTTTATCTTGAATTAACCGATTTAAAAGATAACAAGAAAGAAATAAAAGTAGACATCGATAAGTTAAAAATAGAAGTACAACATAAACTTGATAAAATAGAAAAACTTGGTAATTTAGAATGGGATGATGATTGCGATTATTGTATGAGTAATCCATTTACATTAGATGCTATTGAGACAAAGGAAAAACTTAACGAAGATAAAGTTTTGGCAAGAGAATCACTTGGTAAGTTGGACAATATCGATGGAAGAATATCAGAATTAAATCACTTCTATGATGATAAAATAGATTACGACAGATGTTTAGATGCCCTTAAAGGTGTTGAGATACAACAGAATCAATTGGAATCAGAAGAAGTACTTTTGAAAGAAAAGAAGAAAACTGTTCTACTACAAGTCAATCAAAATGAAGAGAGAATACAGAAGTATCACGAAAGTAAAAATGATATAGAATATAATCAAAAGGTTGAATCTGAAATAGAAGAAATAAAAAATACAATTGATGATTTGGAATATCAAATAGAAACAATTGATGGTAAGATACAGACCATACATGCTGAAATTCAAGTTAATAAAACCAAAAAACAAACCATAATGGACACCATGAAAGAGGTTGGTGATTTAGAAACTAAGTATGATGCTTATAAGTACTATATGGATGCTATCAAACGAGATGGTATACCATATGAACTTATCGAAAAGGCGTTACCAACAATAGAAGGTGAGGTTAATGATATACTTTCTCAAATGGTTGATTTTGGTATTGTGTTGGAAATGGATGGTAAGAATATCAATACCTATTTAGCATACGATGACGATAATGTATGGCCATTAGAATTATCAAGTGGTATGGAACGATTTATATCAAGTCTTGCAATGAGAGTTGGTTTAATAAATGTTTGTAATCTACCAAGACCTAATTTCTTAGCCATTGATGAAGGATTTGGAAATATGGATTCGGATAACCTTAATTCTGTATATATGTTATTCCAATACTTGAAATCACAATTTCAATTTTGTTTTATCGTTTCCCACATAGAATCTATGAGAGATACGGTCGATTCCCTATTAGAAATTAAAAAGGAAAAGAATTTTAGTCAAATTTATTTTGATTAGTTCTAAGTAAATTCTTAGGTTTAATCTCCTTACTCTGTTTCAATTCCATAATAAATCTGTTCACAATAGCACTCATAGGTGTTCTTTGATCCCGTGAATGTTTCTTAAACCACAAATATAAATCCCTATCTACCGTAAAGGATACTTTTTCTTTTTTCATACCGAACTCCTCTATATAATATACCGACAATAAGTATCCATTATTTAAAAATAAAATATTTATTACCAACATAACGGAGACTCGTTTGGCAGTTCTGAGAAGGTATAATCAATATCAAGGATTAAAAGAATTAGATGTATTAATTGAAGATGATGCCCCTGTATCAATTTACTTCAACATAGCAGAAGTACCAGAGGTAATAACTCAAGGTAGAAGTTCATTTTTAATCGGTGGTTCGAATTTATTAACATCCAATGTAGAAGTAAAGTTAGAAATTACTAACGATGACTCAGGTGCTGTAATATACAGTGAACCGGTTCAGGGATATTTAGAAGGTAGTTCTCGTAGGATATCAATTGAAGTTTATGATGATAATACACTATTTGGTGATTGTACTTTAACAGTTGTAGGTGAATTAAATCCTGAAACTTTTACTGATACTATTCCTAACGAATTCGTTGATACTTACAATGTAAGATATACAAGAAAAATTTATATTAATGGTGCAGGTGTAAATACTCAACCAATATTATTCTATAAACAACCAAATGTTCATGTTAGTGAATTAATTGTACCATATATTACCACGACTATACCTACTGCTTCAATAGAACAAAAAACAGGTCAGGTTAGTGGTGAACCGTTACCTGGTACAGAAGGAACGACAACTAACACTACAATCCAAAAACCAAATAGTATTTTCAAGAAAAAGAAAAGAAGTTTCTTTGCTAAAGTTTTTGGTGGTGGTTCTAAAAATGCATTTTTTGGTAGGAGTGGAAGAACAGTAAAAAGATCATCACCTGAACCAGATGAATTTACAATTACGGCAACTGATACCACATTTGATATTAGAGTTGTAGGTGGAACACTTGAAGTTCAAAATCCGGAAGTTGATAGTAGTTTTACTCTTGAATCTTATCATGAAGTACCAACTACATATAAAAGTGAAATAGTAAAGATAAATAATTCCACTACAATTGTACCAGAAAAACCATTTACAATTACCGACACAAGATTTGATGAGGATAGTGATGAAAGATCAGTAATTGCTCCACTTAAAACTACGAGTTATACTGCATCATTCGAATCTGCACCAACACAATCTATTTCAACCGTAAATTTTAGGTCATTTGCAGATTTAAGAATTTCAAAATTAAGAACATTTAGTGGTGATATTCACAGAGTAAAAGTTTACGCTCGAAATAAAGATGCATATGGTGATTTCGAAATGGTTGCAGACCAACAAGTAGAATCACCTGAATTGTTATTTAATAGATTTAGTATAGATGGTAATCAAAGAGTAGGATATTTTTTAAATCAAAGTGTAATAAATGATAATTGGCAATCAAGTTCTAATGCTACAATAACACATGATAGTGAATTAATATTAGATGCTGCCAAAATAAGCGGTTCATATTCTGAATATGGACAAACAGCATACTTTCAATCTTCAAATTCTGCACCTATTAATTTTAGAAAAGATGTAGTGTATGAATTATCAGCAAGAATTGTATCAAGAACGGGTATAAAAAAAGATATTGATAGTAATAGTAGTAATTCTGCCAAAATGGCATTTTTTATATCTGGTTCAGCTTTTGATATCAATCATAACTTAGGTGCGTCATTAGGTTTCCAATTAACAGCCGGAGCCACATCTGAACCGGGTTTCCTAAATTCTAATTCTGGTGAGGAATATGAAACATACGATATCGTTGAAGAGACTTTTACGCCAATTAGAGCAGGTAATGGTGTGGTTCAGTTTGGTGTGTTTAGTGGAGAATGGTATATATCAGATGTAAGTATTAAACCAGCTACAGATACTGGTTTTAGTCCTGATTTTATTCAAGTAATATCTCCTATTCCATCTTTTACACAAGAAAGACCCGATGAATATGAGTTTGTTACGGAATTTTTAGATGTTAATAATAATACCTCACAAACAATGGGTTTTGTTTCTGCTTCTACATTTGTAGGTGGTAATTCATATATAGCAGGAACAGATAATGTACTGAGTGGTTCGTTGTTTGTAGGAAATGCAACTGGTAGTGGTATTGAGTTGGCAGGTGTGAGTTCAGGATTTATTCGTAGTGTAGGATATCGTGGATTTGAAAGTGCATCGGGTGGAACTGCCGCTGGTGGATTTATGATGTATAGTGGTTCTGTTTTGGATCATATTACTAATGAATATAGTGGTGGTGGAGTTGGTTTAGAATTAGTTGCAAATACAGAGAGTTTTTTTAGATTTAGTACAAATCCACAGATATTAGATATAAGAACAGATAAGTTTTTTATCGGTAGAGAATCCTCACAATTTATGAGTGGTAGTGATTCTAATATAGAAATTAGTTCATCATTATTTCATTTAGATCCTAAAAACAATTCGCTTGTTATAGGAGCTGCCGCAACAATTAATTCATCGTTAAGTGTTAATCAATTATTTGCACCGGCCGGAACAAATGCACAAACGGCAAAGGCAGCAATAACTGCAGAAGGTTTTGCAAGATTTGTATCTGCGTCAATTGGTTCATTCAAGGTAAACAATAATGCTTTATTTGCAGGAAGTCCAGGTAATCCTGATTTTTTCATAAGTGGTTCTGCGACTGGTAATGAATATTTTATTTCATCTTCTAATTTTAATGTAAAGGCAAGTGGTGATGTAACTGCATCAGGTTTAGCATTAACCGGTGGAAATGTCGGTGGATTAAATGTTTCAGAGGGAACAGTTTCTGTTGGTGAAATATTAAAATTAAAGGATACTGGTGATATAACTGGTTCTGCAGTTTTACTTGGTGATAAATCAATAAGTCAGTATTTACAATATAAAAATAATCAATTAGTAGTTAGGGGTGATGTTACGGTTGATTCAATCAGAACACCTGCAACAATAGCAGGTGCACCATCTACCGTATTAAATGCGTCATCTTCTATAACCTCACAAGGTTTTGCAAGATTTGTTTCGGCATCAATTGGTGGATTTGGTGTATCAACTAATCAAATATCATCTACTAACGGTAGTTTAATACTCAAATCAAATGGTCAAATATCAGCATCGGCTGTTAGTATGTCTGGGGCCATAAATGCTTCATCAGGTAAGATAGCAGGTTGGACTATAATTGGAAATCTATTATCAGGTTCTAATGCAACATTAGACGCTGGTGGTGCGGCTTTATATAAATCTGATCAAGGTCCCGATTCAGATAGTTCTGCTGGATACGACCAATTGAGAGATGAATATTATATAGATTTTACACCTGAGGATCAAGGTAATACAACAAATTTTTATGTTAAGTTTGGACCCAATTTTAGTATAGATAGTACGGGAACATTATTTGCAAGTGGGGCAAAATTTGAAGGTACGATATCTGCAAGTAAAGGTATCATAGGTGGTTTTACAACTGATAATAATGCAATGCACAGTGACACAATTTTTATAAGTGGTAGTCCATTGCAAGGTGGAATCGATGACCCCCGTTATATGTTTATCAGTACTTCTAACTTTAATGTTAAAGAGAACGGAGATCTAACAGGTTCAAGGGTATTAATAGAAGGTGGAACTATAGCTAGTGATGTACAAATTTTGGGGACTATAGCCGCCAATAGTATAAGAACTCCTGCAACTATAGCAGGTTCTACTTCTACCGTACTTAACGCATCTTCATCTATTACGGCACAAGGTTTTGCTAGATTTGTATCTGCATCAATAGGTGGATTTCATGTAAGTGATTCTCAAATCAATGATACGAGTAACAATCTCGTAATGAAATCAAGTGGTCAAATCACAGGTTCCCAAGTATTATTTGATGGTGGTACAATAGGTGGGTTTACGATTGACGCTGATGAAATTAAGAGTGGAACAAATATTGGTTTAAATTCAGCAACAAAAGCTATTACAATAAACAATACTACATTCGGAAATCAAGGAATACAATTAGAATACAATAGTGGAACACCGAGATTCTATGTGGGTGACGGTACTAATGAATTTTTAAAATTTGATGGTTCAAGTATTGATATAAGAACTAAGAAGGCTTTTATAAGTGGTTCTCAAATCACATTAAAATCACCTGATTTCTTTCTCGGTGATACAAACAACTTCATAAGTGGTAGTGGTGGTCAGTTAGCGATACAAGCTTTAGGTACAACCACGATTAGTGGAAGTGCGGTAAACATACAAACCCCCAAATTTTTTATGGGTGGAAGTTCTCAGTTCATTAGTGGTAGTAATGGTAATATAGAGATTAGTTCGAGTAAGTTTCACTTGGATAGTGGTGGTAATGTTACAATGGCAGGAGCCGTTACTGCAACAACAGGTACAATTGGTGGATTTACCATAGGAACTGATTTAACCTCAACTGCAGGTACATTAATACTAAAAGGTTCAAGTGGTCAGATTACTGGTTCTGATGTATTATTTAATGGTGGAAAAGTAGGTGGTTGGACAATAGGTGCAACAACATTGACTGGTGGAGTGGTAACATTAAACTCTGCTGGTTCTATTGAAGTTGGTGGATTAGGTGATGCCACAACAACTGCCACGACCAATAGTGGATTCTTTGCGGACTCAAGTGGAAATGTACTGATAAAAGGTAATGTTAGTGGTAATGATTATTTAAAAATTTCTGCCGGTGGTGGAATTGATATAAAATCACAAACCTTTGATTTAGCAACTTCCACAATGATATTGGATAGTGGTACAAATAGTGGTACAGTTTTATTAGGTAATTCTGCAGCATCGATTTCACACGGAAATACAGGTATTTATTTGGATGGTACTGGTAAGTTCAGTTTTGTAGAAGATTCTCAAAACTTCATCAAGGGTGGTAATAGTAATTTTGAAATTGCATCTGAAAACTTTTCACTATCGGGTTCAACCACATTAGCTATAGACACTTCTAAAATAAGACTTGGAACAAATGCAACTTCCACTCTATCACACGGCTCGACTGGTATTTATTTTGATAACACTGGTAAGTTTAGTTTCGTAGAAGATAGTTCAAACTTCATCAAAGGTGGTAATAGTAATTTTGAAATACAAGCAGAAAACTTTCATTTATTAACCTCTACTTTAAGGGTTTCATCATCTGCAGGTGGAAGTATTGCACTTGGTACTACACCACCAAGTAATTTAAGTTCCAATGGAATATTTTTAAGTGGTAGTGGACATTTTAATCTACAAGAAGATTCTAACAATTATGTAAGGTTGGATTCAAGTGGATTACAGTTAAAGGCAAATGATGGATTTCAATTATCATCAACCGATGGTAATAAGGATTTACTACTAACCACTACAAAATTTTTATTAGACAACTCGGTAGTAGCAGCAGTTAATGTTGATAAGACAACTGGTACTGGTGTGTATATGGATAATACAGGTAATTTCCGAGTAGGTAGTGGTACGGAGTATTTGAGATTCGATACCTCTAATGGATTAGATATAGCAACCGATACCATCAATATCGATACCTCAACTCTTGATATCAACACCTCTAATGGTGGTACGATTTCACTTGGAACTGGTACACCATCATTAAGTGCTGCTGGAATATTTTTAACTGGTAGTGGTGAGTTTAATCTACAAGTAGACTCAAATAACTTTTTAAGACAGAGTGGTGGTACTTTTACAATCAAATCAAGTACATTTTCACTAACGGGTACAAATTTGGAGTTATCCAATAATAAATTTAATATGGGTACTCTTTCAAGTGCCACCGATACAGCAGATTCCTCGACTGGATTTCATGTTGATTCAAGTGGCAATGTACTGATAAAACAAGGTGGGGCTAACGCTGAATATTTAAAATTTGCTGGTGGTGGTCTTGATATTAAAGCAGGTACTTTTGATTTAGCCACTTCCACAATGATATTAGATAGTGGAACAAATAGTGGAAAGATAGCACTTGGTTCTACACCACCCACTGCTTACAATAGTGGTAATGGTTTTTATGTTGATGGAACTGGAAAGTTACTTGTTGGTAGTGGTAGTGGAAAAAGAATTCAGTTTGATGGAAGTGATTTTACAGTTCAAGTTGGTAATTTAGAATTAGATGCAACAGATTTAGAAATATCATCTACGAATAAATATTTTAAACTTGGACACGATGCTGGTAATGGTAGAGTGGAAATGTACGGTGGTTCAACATCAACTATTATGTTGGGAAGAGGTTCATCGGCACTTACAATGTCTGCCGATGGTTCTGATACATTCTTACAAATGGGTAGTAAAACCGGTTTTAATCAAACAACCACACAAGGGATGATTCTTGGTTTAGATGGTGGAGTTCCTCGTTTTGATATGACGAGTGGTTCACTCAATAATAACTATTTTAGATTTGATGGAAGTGGGAATGGCGGATTGGATATTAAAACCACTAATTTTGTATTAGACACCACATATTTAGATATCAACTCTTCAACTAAGAGAATAGAGGTTTCTGATGGAAGTAATACACGAGTAAGAATAGGTGAGGTAGATTCAACTGCTGCAGATAAGTTTGGATTGGTGATATTTGACGGAACGGGTACTGCTTATTCTGATGAAATAGTTCATTTTAGTGAGGCAAGAAATCAGATAGCAAGTTGGTCATTGAGTCCAACACAAATCACAAGTAATAATTTAGTCATAGATTCATCAGGAACTCTACAAACCTCAGATTTTGCAAGTGGAGTAAAGGGTTGGAGAATAACATCTGCCAATAATGGTGAAGCAGAATTTGAGAAGGTCACAATTCGTGGTACTTTATCCACAACCGTGTTTGAGAAGGAAAGTGTAAATGCAGTTGGTGGTCAGTTATATGTAGCAAATTCTACAATCATAACGAGTTCTGCACAAATATCAGCAACAGAAAAAACAATGAGTGTTGCAAATGTAAGTGGATTTACAAGTGGAGAGATATTATCTGCAAAAAAAGTAACTGATACTGGATTTCAAACTGAATATTTCTATGTAAATAGTGCATCAAGAAACACACCGTCAAGTGATAAGGATTTAAGTGGTAGAATTTATGTAACTCGTGGATATGGAAGTGGAATAAGTGGAGAAAGTGGTTCACTTGGAGACATACCATCAAGTGCAACAACCTATGAAAATGGACAAGTAATAGTTTCAACTGGTAAGGTCGGTACAGGATACATTAGATTAAATGCAAATCCAAACGATACCACCACACCTTATATGGATATTGTTGAAAGAACTGGTAGTGGAATATATGATATTTCATTGAAGGCAAGACTCGGTGATTTAAGTGGATTGAGTAGTGGATTACTATATGGTAATTCTGATCCAGGTTTTGGATTATTTACAGAGAATGTTTTCCTACAAGGAGCAATAACTGCTCAAACAGGTTCAATAACTGGTATACTTCATGTCAGAACTGATGTAAATAATCAAATTAAAATTGGTACGAATGTACAATCTACTAATGATGGTATCTATGTAAACAATAACAATTATTGGTATACCGATGGGGCCTTCAAAGTAGGTGGTGGTACTTATGGAATCACAAATGATTCAAGTGGAAACATAGGGATTACTGCAAATGACTTTTCATTGACTGCAGGTACAACTTTAATACTGAATAGTTCCACTCCTAAATTAGTCATGGGAGCAAACGCATCGTCTATTACTGCAACTTCTAATGAAGGTGTTTACATTGATGGTAGTGGTAATTTTCGAGTTGGTGAGGATTCTGTAAGTGGTGATAATTTTATCCACTTCAATGCAACTGGTAATTCACTAACGATGAAATCCACGAATTTTAATTTAGCATCAACAAATCTTTTAGTTAGTACATCAAGTATGTATCTCGGTACTATTACATCGGCAGCAGATTCAAGTGGAGCTGGATTTTACGCAGACAATAGTGGTAATTTTAGGGTATATGGTGACGCGGATAATTTTATAAGTGTCGGTGGTGGAAATATGACTTTGAAATCGGAAGCCTTTGATTTACAAAGTACAAACCTTCTAATAGATACCTCACAAATATATCTCGGAACTATAACTTCCAATTCTGATTCAAGTGGTGCTGGATTTTTTGCAGATAATAGTGGTAATGTAAGAATATTTGCAGATAGTGATAACTTCTTAACATTTGGTTCTTCCACATTAGATATCAAAACACAAAAGGCACACATTAGTGGAAGTCAGGTATTATTAAAAACACCAAACTTTTACTTGGGTGATAACGATGTATTCGTAAGTGGTAGTGGTGGAAAGATAGCTATAGGAGCATCTAATTTCTCCGTTGATAAGGACGGAAACCTTACCGTGGGTAACACAGATAACGAACACATAGCAATAGACAATGGTTCGGATTTACTATTCAAAAATGGTGGTACAACAATGGCCGAGTTGGACGGAACGACTTGGACATTAGGTGGAGCAACAGGTACAACAACAAACGCATTAAGAATCTCAACGGCAGGTATCGGTATTTATGATAGTGCTACCAACTACGCTTCAATGAGTGGAGATGGATTAGAGGTTTATCAAAGTGGTGTAAGTGTAGCAAGTTTTGGTTCAACAGCACGGATAGGTCAGAGTGGAGCAGAAAGTGTAACAGTTGGTAGTGACGCAATTGTATTGGATGGTTCAGACGGAACAGCAAGAGTACAGATAACAAGTGATCCAAAAGTCATCATTGGTAAGGCAGATGATAATAGAATTGAAATAACGGATTCCGCATTTAGTCTATACGAAGGTACAGCAGAAAAGATTTCCATTGGTTCAAGTGCGGTACAAGTAAAGTACGACGCTAGTAATTACTCACAAATGACCTCAACGAACTTTGAGGTTTATCAAGGTGGTCAAAAATCAGCATCATTCGGAACATCAACCACAATAGGACCTACGGCTGGTAAACACACACTAATCGATTCAAGTGGTGTTCAACTAAAAGTTGGTTCAACTGTATATGGTAAATTTGCCGAAACAGTTACGGTAGGACCTACAAGTGCAATTTATAGTGAAATATCAGCTGGTTCGTTTGCAATAAAAGATAGTTCAAGAACATACCTTTCTGCATCAGCACAAGGATTGTTCACATCAGGTTCCATACACGCCAACAAAGGTGTGATTGGTGGATTCGCAATTGATGGAACAAGGTTAAAACAAGGTAGTTCATTTTACTTGGATGGTGATCCAAGTGGTGATTATTTTATTTACTCATCTAAATTCAATGTAACACCAAGTGGTGAGGTATCTGCATCATCTATACACATTAGTGGTAGTGATGTAACACTTGCAAGTGATAAGGTTGTAATTAAATCTGCAGGTAATTTTGAGTTAAATACACTTGGAAATGCTGATTCGAGTAATAAAGGATTTATTCAGTTAGGTGGAGCAACCTTGACTAATAATACCAAAGGTGTCTTTATGGATGAGGATGGTAATGTGGCCATCAAAGACGGAGAAGGTGGTGAGATTAAGGTAACATCGCCGATATCGATAAAATCAAAAAATATTGATATTGTAACAGATAAGTTTAAACTGGTTAGTTCAGTATCAGTCCCATCAATGTCTTTGGGACCTACACCACCCACTGCATACAATAGTGGAAATGGATTTTTTGTAGATGGTAGTGGGAAATTTTTAGTTGGAAGTGGAAGTGGAGATAGAATACAATTCGATGGAAGTAATTTTGTAGTAGAGGCTGGAAACTTCTCATTGGATTCAAGTGGTAATGTAACTGCAAACGGAACAACACACCAATTCGGTGGTACAATAACAGCAAATGTAATAAATGCTACTGGTTCAGGTGTAATTGGTGGATTTACATTATCCTCAGATGAAATCAGACATAGTGGAAATGCACTTAGATTAAAATCAAGTGGACAAATAACTGGTTCAAATGTATTATTTAGTGGTGGTAAAGTCGGTGGTTGGACTCTTAGTGGTACAACAATAGCAAATGGTACTGATATTATATTGGATTCCTCTAATAAAAGAATTTCAATCAACAACGCAACATTTGGTAATGATGGTTTACAGATGGAACACACAACTGGTGGTGCTAAGTTTTATGTTGGTGATGGTGCCAATAAACATATAAAATTTGATGGAACTGATGTAGATATTAAGAGTGATTCATTTATATTAGAGGCAGGTAATCTTGATATTGATTCATCTACGGAACAAATAAGATTAGGTTCGGCAACAACATTTGGTAGTGGAACTGGTATTCTTATGGGTAAGGATGGAAGTGATTACGAGTTTTATGTTGGTAATGGAACACAAAAGATACATTGGGATGGTAGTAATTTAAATATAGCTGGTAATATTACCTTAACAAATTCAAGTGAGTTTGTTCAGTCAAGTGATACTGGTTCGATGTTAGCAGATGCAACATCAAGTTTAGTTGAAGCATCCGAGACCGGTTCAATGTTAGACCCATTTACTCAAAATTCTGCAACAGGTAGTTTAGTAAATCCAACGACATTCACACCAACGACAGCAGCAGGTACATCTGATGGGTTACATTTAGGTAGTGATAAAATGGGATTTGTATCAAGTGGAACTTACAAAACCTATATGGACAACAGCGGTAACTTCTATCTTGGTGGTACAAGTGGAGCCTTGACTTGGACAAATAATACCGATACATTAAATATAACTGGTAACATCACAATATCAAATCCAAACGCACAACCATTTACTAATAATGCGTCTACTGCTTCAATGTTAGCAGATGCAACAGCAAGTTTAGTCGAAACATCAGACACGGGTTCAATGTTAGATCCATTTACTCAAAATTCTGCAACAGGTAGTTTAGAAAATTTATCTTCACAAAACAATCCAACAAATTACGCGTTTGGTGGTGACGGATTCGACCTCACTACAAATACCGCAGCGTCCGGATTGAATTTAACTTCAGCATTTATGGGATATCACGATGGAAGTGGATTCAAAACCTACTTGGATTCAAGTGGTAACTTTTATCTCGGTGGAAATAGTACTGGAGCATTTATGTGGAATAACTCTACTGGTGTTCTCGGTGTAAGTGGTAGTGGTGTTGTATTGGAAACTCCTCAGTTTTTCTTAGGTAAAATAGGAAGTCAATTTATAAGTGGTAGTGGTGGTGCTATAGAAATAAGTTCAAGTAAATTCCATTTAAAATCTGATGGTGATATAATAGTCAGGAAAGTAAGTGCCGATGATGGTACTATTGGTGGGTTTACGATTGATGAAGATGAAATAAAGGCTACAAATTTTTCTTTAAAAACAGAAACAGTAGGCGGTTCAAGAATAAAATTAGGAAGTGTAGCATCCGTCACCGATACTAATAGAACAACAATAGGTACATTTTTAAGTTCAAGTGGAGAATTTTTATTAAAATCTGGTAATACAGCAGGTGCAAATTTTATACAAGGAGCAGGAAACAATTTAGTAATAAGTTCTTCTAATTTATCGGTAGCGGCTGATGGTAATGTAACCATGGCTGGTAATATAACTGCCACGGGTGGTTCGATAGCAGATTATGAGATACAATCAGGAGAATTACTAAACTCACAAGCTACGGAAGGATATCCTATTGCGGCACAAACAACCGTAACGAGTATGTCCTTTCAAAGTGGTACTGCCGCATCAATGCTATTATCATTAAAGCAAAGTACAAGACAAGGTTATGTTGATGCAGCAGACACTCTACATCAAAATACATTTTACAAGATACAAAATTCTGGAAAGGCCTTTAAAACCGAATGGGTACAACAACCCCAGTCCGATGCAACTGAGTTTGTTAGAAGTCAAATTGAGCTTGGAGCAGACATTAAAGGTGGAGCATCAAGTGGTGTATCACAAGATTGGACTTATCAAAATGCGTTCGATGATGGTTTACATGAAAGAATTGAGATATCAGCGTTATCGGGAAGTCTTGATTACGGTGGTGGCGGTGCTCGAGGAGCAAAGCTTGTATACGCCACAGGTAGTAATTACACGACACGAGTACAGATAGGTCAATTTACGGATCCATATTTATCAAGCAACACACGAGGTATTAGTTTAGAAAGAGCATCGGTTTTACAATTAACCACATTAGATACAGATTTTGAAGAGAGTTTAACTGATGGACTAGCAGGTAGATTGAGGGTGGTGTTGAATGGTATAGGTTCTGCTCACGGAAAAACTGTAGCAGCAAGTTTTATAAATCATTCTCTTGGATTTTCTCCAACACCGAATTCAGTCACTAATAATCAGCATGTCGGTGGTTACTTTAGTGCAAGAAGTGCTGCCAATGAAGCTGCTATTGCAATTATGGCAGGTGGTGATGGTGGTGGTGCTGGTTACGAATATTCTTTTTGGGGTTTTGAAGGACAACTTTATAATGAGGATGATATTAAAACAGATGCAGATATTATTGTTGGTGGTACTGTTGATGGTAGAGATTTACAGACCGATGGGACTAAACTCGATGGTATAGAAGCAAGTGCAGATGTAACTGATGCAACAAATGTAGCAGCAGCTGGAGCATTGATGGATAGTGAGTTATCAGATATAACCGCAGTTAAGGGTATAAATCAAGACTTAACCACAACATCAGCAGTCTCATTCGCAACAGTCAATACTGGACAAGGTGCAAATGAACTTTATGATATGGATCAAAATGTTAAGACAACATCTTCACCAACATTTAATGATGTAACAGTTTCAGATGAATTGAAGGTTAATGATTATGCTAGAATAGATGCTCTTAGGGTTGGAACAACAAACACCGATCCTGGTGATGGTAATCTTTATGTAGAGAATGATTTAACCGTGGCTGGTAAAATATTTCAAGGAACATCGGATACAGTTTACTTCGAAGCCCAATGTACGGGTGGTACTTCAGTAGCTAATGCTACATACACTAAAGTTGAATATAACAGTGAAGCTGTTGATTTGGGTGGTGATTACAGCACCACTTATGATAGGTTTACTGCACCAGTTAATGGAGTTTACTTTTTCAGAGCTCAATTTCTTTGGAGTAACGCTAGTAATTGGGATAGTGGTGATAATCCCATAATTGGTTTTTCAGTAAATGATGTGGATGCTTCTGATGGTCGTTTTATGATTAGAACAGGAAATTTTACAGAATATTTTAGTATGCAAACTACGGCAATAATTAAATTAGACGCTAGTGATACAGTTCATGTTGATGCATACCAAAATACAGGTACAACTTTATATATTTACGATGGTGGTGGAGAAGGATCATACAATCAATTTATGGGTACGCTGATTCACGCATTAACATAAAATTTAAAAACAATAGGAGTAAAAATGTCAACATTTAATTACAATAGTGGAAGTTTTAGTGGAAGTTTAGATGAAACTGATATAAAACTTTGGCTCAATGAATTTCCAGAACATGATAATATGTCTGGTTTTATTGAAAATATAATTCTCAATAAAAATAATCAACTTTTCAAGAGAATGCAATCCGAGTGGGTCCCTAAATTAATAAATGATTCTAATATTTCTGCAATATCTGCCAGTAGAGATGATTTTATAAATCAAGTAACCACACATTCTACTTATAAAACAGCTTATGAAAAACAAGTATCGGGTTCTTTGTAACGGAGTTTGAATGAGTTATGATGTATATTACGCCACAGGCGGTGGTTCGATGGTTTATGGTGGTAGTGATGTTTGGGTTAATAATTGGTTAAAAGAGGTAGCACCTCACTTAGACCATCCAAGTAAACTACTCATACATAGGCGGAGACCTGAAAACATAAAGGTAAAGTATGATTCACCAATACCAATAGTTTGGCAAGGTTACAATCCTCGTGAATTTGAAGAAACATTAAGTGGAGCAAGAAAGATTCACATACTACACGGATATTACAGACCACATAGTTTACTGATGCAAAACAAGGACAAGATAGAATCCATTTGTATTCATGTATCGTTGGAGTTATCCTTAACTGCTGGTGTTGTATTGGGTGTTCCTAAATTACTACACTACACTGCAGAACCCAAGTGGGAGAGTCAAGTTGCTAGTTGGGCAAAGAAAAGAATTTGGATTGGTATAAATCCCACACCACTTCATGATAAGTTCGATATGATAGACATTCCTAATTACTATGAATTCACACAGAATAATAAAACTTCTATGAATAATCGTGTTGGATACGCAGCCAGAATGGAGACGAGAAAATCACCACATTTATTAGATGGGGTGGATAGTATAGCATTCACCGATGTAAACGATTGGAACAAATGGAAAAAGGATGCCGGATATCTTATGAATCACACTAAACTATTTCAATTCAACCATAAAAACCTACATAGATTTTTCAACAGAGAGGATTGGGGTATATCACATTCATGTCATCTACACGAACCCTTTGGGTATTCAATATTTCAAGCATTGGATTATGGTAAATTACCTATATTACAAAAGGATTGGTGTAAGGGATACAATTACCCATTTAGGGCATTTGATAAGAAGGAGTTTGATATTCAGATAGGTAATATATCGGAATTAAGTGAAGATGAACGCAACGCGTATTTGAATGGATTGAGGGATTTTTGTCGTAAGTACGATAATAAACAACAATGGGTGGAGAAATATTTAGAAATCTATAACGATTGATATTTATATTATAGGACGCACGCGTATTAAAAATAGTCGTTTTTTTTGGTTGTGTTTTTTTTTATTTTTTTAGGAGAGATTAATTGCCATCACAAGGAGATAACTTATCATTAGCAAAACTCGGTAGGGCAACTGCCGTTGGTAATTCTGATTATACCTCACAAACAAGTCTGAATAGTGCTGGTAGAGATAGTGGAACTGGTGAAACTAAACTTAGTGAGTTTTATATTAGTGCAGTTGATAATTCTGTAACGGGTAATACCTATGTGGATGAACAGACAAACGAAATTTATACCTTGACTTTTGCGAGTGCAGGTGGAAAGTTTGCAAGTCGTATAGGAGCTAGACACCAAAACTTTACTTGGACAACGAGTAATAGTGATTTATTTGCGATTCAGTCTAATCAAGATGTAAGTGCACAATACAATGGTGGTGCAATAGCAGACGCAAATTCATTTGTATCAAAATCATTTGAGGCTAACCTTGTTGATAATCACGATTTTTCAACTTGGACGGATAGTACAACACCTGGATCGTGGGCAGTATCATCAGGCAATGTCGAAAGAGTTACAACCACATCAGAACCCGGTGGAACAGTACCTACTGCATCAAGTGATTTCAATTTAAAATTTAGAAGTAATGGTGCAGAAATAACACAGAATTTAACTGTGAAGGGAAATTCTACATACGAGCTTGTTGCTATTGGATATAGTTCAGATACTACTGTAAGTAATATTTTTGTAACCATGAGTATACAAGGTGGTCACACAACTGCTGGTGCATATGATTGGGCTGGTGGTATTCTTGGTGATAATAATCAATGGAGTAAGTTTAGACACGACTTCCACACTAGCGGTTCTGATAGTAGTAATAGAACATTACAAATTAGATTAAAGGCACCAGATGGACTTAGTACTTCCCCTTACATTGGACTTGTTTATTTAAGAAGATGGGAAGGTGCAAACTTTACAGATACAGATGTGACCATATCTGGTAAATATCACGACGCGGAACAGAGTGATGGATTCAATGACCAAGCAACTCGATACAATACCGCAATTCAAAAAACTGTTGAAATACAAGACACATATGGTGGATTGAGTATAGCATGTTTTACCACAGACACTTTAATTCGTATGGCAGATGGAAGTGAAAAGGCAATTGAGGATGTAAGTGTTGGTGAAGAAGTGATGAGCGTAAAAATACCCAATTTACCTGACGAAGATTTAGGATATAATGTTTGGAAAACTTGGGAATCAACAGATGATATGAGTAATTTAGAAGTCACAGGTGCCACTATTGAAAATATGTTTTTTGATTATAAAGAAGGATATTACAATATAAATAATCAATTGTTAAAAGTAACTGATGAACATCCAATATGGGCATACAGAAATGGTAAATGGACTTGGTGTACGGCCAAAGAATTATTGGTTGGTGATGAAGTATTAAATTACAAAGGTGAGAACATAAAAGTAGATTCTATATCCTTTATTGGTGGTGAGGTTGAGGTTGTAAACATAGATGTAGAACCGTTGGATGTTTATTTTGCTGGAGGAGTATTAGTGCATAATAAAGGAACGGATTCGGATCCTGGTTAATATATATTATTAGAGAATAATAGGTTTTAGATGTCAATTTTAAATCGTGGTTGGATACACGACTCAATAACAAGAAATCAAGATAGTGGTTCAGTATCGTATCGTTGGACACATGGTGCAAACGATGATTATTTGGGTGCTGGTATCTTTTATTATTCAATTCCATATTTTTTAAAATCAAGGGTTAATGTTTGTCTCGGTAGTGGTGGTGGATATGTTCCGAGATTGATGGTTGATTGTGTATATGAATTAAACGAAACCAAAATGTATGGTGAGGGAAACTACGGAGAAGTATATGTGGTTGATGCAACTAATAGTGTAAATGGTGAGGTTGATTGGTCAGATAGTGATAGTTTTTTACGAGAAAAGTTTAATCCAAAATTTTTAAACACCACAACAGAAGATGCATTCTATAACTTTTTTGTTAAACGAGATATCAAAATAGATTACTTACATATAGATGCCGACCACACATATGAGGGAGTCAAAAAAGACTTTGAATTATACTCAACAATAATGAATGAAAATGGAATAATTAGTATACACGATACCGATAGAAGATATTGGGATTCATTTGAAACATACGATGGTGAACCACACGATACTTGTTACGGGCCTTCTGATTTTATCAAGGAACTGCCAATGGACTGGCAAACATTCGATTTATTTGATTATAAGGATAAGTCTCCAAAATTAAGTTCAACTGGTTTGACAATAGTGAGAAGAGTTATATGACATCTGGTGTAAGTTCGTTAGAAAAATTTAAAGAAGTCGGTGAAAAACTTAATCAAGTGGGTAAAGGTTTTTGTTTGGCAAAATGGAATCAAGTTAGCATTCTTTTACAAACAGGCCAGACCCACAGTTGCCACCACCCGTCTCCACATTACATTCCCTTAGAAGAAATAGAGAAAAATCCGTCCGCACTACATAATACTCGTTTTAAAAAACTTCAAAGAAAAACTATGTTGAAAGGTGGTAGACCAAAGGAGTGTGATTATTGTTGGAATGTAGAGGATTCGAATCAAGATTCATTTAGTGATAGGTTTCTCAAAAGTGGTGAGGGTTGGGCATGGCCACAATATGATACTATTAGGAAAATGAAAGGTAACGAAGATATATTTCCTAAGTATGTAGAGATTTCGTTTAGTAATCAATGTAACATGGCATGTGCTTATTGTGATGTTAAGAGTTCCTCTCGTTGGCAATCTGAAATACTTAGTCAAGGACATTATCCCACGAGTGGAATGTACAACAATACAGAATGGATGGAACGATTACCTATTTCATATACAAAACCAAATCCTTATGTAGATGCATTTTGGAGATGGTGGCCTGATTTATTTCCAAATCTACACACATTCAGAATCACGGGTGGAGAACCATTATTACAAAAGGATACATTCAAAGTGTTGGATTATATAATTGAAAATCCAAAGGTAAATCCTCAAATAGAATTGGGAATCAATTCGAATTTATCTGTACCAAATGAATTATGGGATGAATTTGTAGACAAGGTTAAATATATTACCGATAATCAATTAGTTTCAAATTTTATTTTATTCACAAGTATTGAGGCTAGTGGTAAACGGGCAGAATATATACGAGATGGTTTAGATATTGATTTATTATGGGAAAGAGTAAATAAATTTTTGACTAAATGTGAAAAACCTGCAATAACAATAATGTCAACATTTAATGCACTTAGTGTATCTTCGTATGAGTCACTAATTGAGAAAGTTTATGAAACTAAGAGAATGTATATGACTAATAATAGGTATCGTGATTATTCAATGATACTCGATACTTCGTATTTAAGACACCCTAATTTTCTTGATTTTAGAATTCTTACAGATGACTTTTATGAAAAAATTATTAGCTTGGAACAGAAAATGGTATCTCTTGGGATGCAAAAGTATAAACACGAAGATGGATATGATGAGGTTGGCTGGTTTGATTTTGAACACGAAAAGGTAAGAAGAATGGGAGATATGAGATACACCGAAGATGAGTGGTTAAACACACAGAGAAAAGATTTTGTGTTGTTTATAGACGAATATGATAAGAGAAGAAAAAAAGATTTCTTAAAAACTTTTCCTGAATATAAAGACTTTTACAATTTATGTAAATCATTATGAGTATAAATTTAGTTACTGTTTGTGGTCACAACACCACAATGTTAAAACATATGTTAAATCATTACAAAGATATTATTGATGATATTTTTGTGGTGGTATATTTATCTTCGGACAAAGATAAAGTTTTATCAGAAGTCAAAGAAATCACTCGTGATTTAAATATTGATATTCATAAAAAAACAGTTGAAGAACCATTTAATTGGGAAAGAGTTACACAGTTATACAATCAGACAAAGTTATTGAGACCTCATGAGTGGTGGATAGTATCTGATGATGATGAATTTCATGTGTATCCAAAACCAATAAATAAACTCATAGAGGATTGTGAGGAGAATGGTTATAAATTTATTACAGGAGCATTTTTAGATAGAATTGGAGAGGATGGTAGATTCCCTCAAATCCATGATGAT
>Ga0163179_10000963_pt1 | contig 20622 bp, 15 predicted proteins | sample AtlANTMetagenome_FD_109643 | JGI IMG/M metagenome (GOLD analysis project Ga0163179, IMG submission 109643) | Marine eukaryotic phytoplankton communities from the Atlantic Ocean - Atlantic ANT 2 Metagenome | ecosystem: Environmental > Aquatic > Marine > Oceanic | place: North Atlantic Ocean... | reverse complement strand
TGAGGGTCCAAATGAGATGGCATTAATGGTTGACCGTGATAGGGCTAGTTCGATTGGCATTACCCCGGAAGCAGTAGCGGGGGTTGTAAGCAGTGCTTTGCGAGGGCGTTCGCTAGCAGATTTCAGTGGTAATGGTCGCCAAATACCAGTTCGTATGCGGTTCAGTGAGGAGGATAGGGCGGAACTGGATGATATTAATAACTATCGGGTCAGGAGTGATGATGGTCGTTATTCTTCGATTGGCGCTCTCACAAAGCCGGCAATGCTAAATAGTGAAACGCACATACAACGATCTGATAAAAAAATCAGTTACTACATTAGTATGAAACTCGAGTCTGGTGAGGAGAGCGCAGCTCGAAGGGCGATTTATGAGGCGCAAAAGAATATTGATTTACCGGAGGGAGTCTCTTTTAGCGAAATGAAGGTTACATTTGATGATGATGAAATTTCGACTAGCTTGATTGCGATGGGCCTTTCAATAATTTTTATATACATGCTAATTGCGTTTTTGTTTGAAAGCGTTCTGATGCCTCTTTCCATCATACTTACAATCCCCTTAGCAGCAATAGGGTCGATTTGGTTGCATTTCGCAACGGGAACCGGGATTGATGATATGGGTATTGTTGGTGGTATCCTTTTGATGGGGATAGTGGTTAATAATGGTATTGTATTGGTTGATTATGCTAACCGACTTCGGGCAGGAGGAATGGAAAGAAATGAGGCCCTGCTACTTGCTGCCCGTCACCGGTTTCGGCCTATTGTTATGACGGCTTGCACTACTGTTTTTGGAATGATCCCGCTGACATTCGCTTCCGCCGAAGCAATGGGGCGAAGCTTTGAAAGTTTTGGATTTATGTTTATTGGAGGGATGACTACTGCGACATTTTTCACTCTTCTAGCCGTTCCTGTGTTTTATGCCTTGATAGATGATGCTCAGAAAGCGATGCAAAACATTCTTGCCACTGTTTTAGATCGCTCCTCAAAAACAATTGTGGTCAAGTGACTTTTTGCGTTTAGCCTCCTTTGATGGAATCCCAAGACCTTGCTACAAGTATAACCCGATTATCCCTTAATCGCCGGGTTAGCATGTTTGTCTTGTTCCTAACTATTTTGGCCGTTGGCCTTATTGCTGTTTCTCGCCTTAAACTTGAGCTTTTCCCAAAGGGATTCGAGGTCAATTCTCTTTCTATTCGAGTCCCTTGGAATTCTGCAGTTCCTCAGGAGGCCATGGAGAAAATTGCCATCCCACTAGTGGAAGAACTAAGCACGGTAAGAGGCATTGATTCTATGACCACATCATGTTCTTCAAGTTCAGTAAGAGCTAGCCTCGATTTTAAGCAGGGGATTGACATGGATGTGGCTTATCGGGAGGTGCGTGATCGCCTCGAGCGGGCTAAACTACGATTTCCAGACGATGTAGAATTTTCCTATATATATAAAATGGATATGTCTGGTTTTCCTGTAGTAATGCTTGGAGTGGCTCATACACTTCCCCCTGAAGTTGATGTGTATGATTTTATGAACAAGAAAATCATCACGCCTTTATCCCGAATCGATGGTGTCGCCAATGTTGATACTAAGGGGTTGGAAGAGAAGGAAATAATTATCGAAGTAGATAAAGACCGTTCAGAGGCGTATGGTCTAGATATCTACAAATTGTCCCGACAGTTGCAGGGGGATAATTTTAATCTTGCTAGTGGAAACGTGCAGGATGGGGATAAAAAATATTTGCTTAAATCCAATAGCACTTATCAAAACATTGATCAGTTGAGGAATATGCCTGTAAGCACTAATATTATTTTAAGTGATATAGCTATTTTAAAATATGAACCTGAAGAACGTCGCCATATCACTCGTGTGAATGGGAAGCCAGCGATGGCCGTTACAATTACAAAGGAAAGCTCTGCTAATACTGTAGCCGTATGCAATCAAGTTGAGGCTATGATTGAGCAATGGAAGTCAGATCCGGAGCTGGAGAATTTTGAGCTTCGTATTTTTATGAACCAAGGAGGTATCGTAATGACGCAGCTCAATACTCTTTATACAACAGGAAGGATTGGTGCTTTTTTGGCTGCTTTGGTTCTTTATATGTTTCTCAGGCGTTTTCGTATTACACTAATAATTACATTAGCTATTCCGCTATGTTTGTTTATTGCCCTTTCGGCAATGTATTTTAGTGGTGAATCACTAAATTTACTTACCATTCTAGGTCTTGTGATTTGTGTGGGATTGTTAGTTGATAATTCAGTAGTAGTAGCAGAAAATATTCAGCGGCATTATCAAAGTGGTATGACCAAGCATGATGCTTGCATCAAGGGAGTGCAGGAGATTGGTTTAGCTATTATAACTGCTACCTTCACTACCCTAATAGTTTTTCTTCCGGCATTATTAGTTGAAGGTGAAATGCGATTTTTTTTGATAAGACTTGCCGTTCCTATTGTTGCGGCATTGCTCTCTTCACTAGCTATTGCATTAGTATTTGTTCCATTATGTGTATACCTCACGCTTGGTCGAAATCCGTTAGGTCGTTTCCATTGGTTAGGTGGTGCAGTTGAGGGATTTCGCGACTGGCTTGGCCGGATGTATAATATCACATTTGATCGTTTCAACGCTTGGTATAATAGAGCTCTACGGTTCTATCTTAAACGTCGTATCGACTTGGCATTTATCTTTCTTGTTTTGTTCAGTGCTACCTATTTCCATACTTTTAAAGAAGTGGGTTTTTCTTTTGATGAAAAACGTGAAATGAGCCAATTCAATATCTCTTTCAATTTTCCAAGCCAATTCAATTTCGATCAGCGTACTGATTACTTTAAAAAAGTTGAGAAGATTTTGGATGCTCGAAAAGATGAGTTTGATCTCGAAGGCTATCTAGTTAGGTACGCAACTTGGTATGGTTCGTTAGAAGGTTGGTTTAAGCAAGATAGGCTTAATGATATGACTCCTCGAGAAGTTTCTGAGAGAATATTTAAACTGTTACCGGAGGTTCCTGGCTTGAAAATTAGTTATGAGCGAATGGGTGATAATGAAGAAAAACAGGATAGGGAAGAACGTTATTCTGTAAGACTTGTTGGGAGTGACCCTATTAAACTTGATGAAGTAATTGAATCCTTAAAGCCATTGTTCGCGAGTCTGCCAGGGGTTTTGGCACTGCAGGAAAGGCAAGATGATGATCCTAATGAAATGGCATTGATCGTCGACCGTGATCGAGCAAGTTCTATCGGAGTCAATCCAACTACACTTGCTGGTTTGGTTGGAAACGCATTACGTGGCAGTAGTCTGCCTCGTTTCCAAAGTGAAGGAAGGCAAATCCCGGTTCGTGTGAGATTTAGTGAAGAAGATCGCGCAGAGTTAGCCGATTTGAACAACTTCCTTGTGCCTGCTGAGGATGGGAGGTTTAGTTCAGTTGGATCTCTTACTCGTCCTTCTATGCTAAGCAGTCCGCGTTATATTAGAAGAACTAACAAATCTGTCAGTCATACCTTAACAATGGAATTAGAGGCAGGGCGTGAGGAGGAAGCTAAAAAGGCTATAGATGCCGCCAAATTAAATATCGATCTTCCTGAGGGTATTTCATTTAGTGAACTTCGCAGGCGTTATGGCGCAGAGGATTTTGTTGCAGCAGGCTTGGCTCTTGCTTTGTCAGTGGTCTTTATTTACATGCTAATGGCATTTCTTTTTGAAAGTGTTATGATGCCGCTATCGATTGTTTTCACTATACCTTTAGGTGCAATTGGCTCGATTTGGATACATTATCTAACAGGAGTAAAGATGGATATGCTTGGAATTGTTGGGGGGATGCTCCTTGTCGGAGTGGTAGTTAATAATGGTATCGTTTTAATCGATTATGCTAACCGACTTAGGCGTACTGGCAATGACCGAACGACTGCCCTTTTAAAGGCTGCGAAGCATCGGTTTAGGCCTATTGCTATTACGGCATTAACTACTATTTTTGGGATGGTGCCAATGGTTCTCTCTGAAGGAGGCGATATGGGGATGAGCTATCGTAGTTTTGGCTTAACTTTAATAGGAGGCATGACATCAGCCTCCCTCTTTACTTTACTCGTCGTACCTGTTTTTTATACAATTTTTGATGATGCTCAGGAGTTAATTAACTCAACTTTTTCCGGAGTGTTTTCTAGATGGGGAAAATTTAATTTCAACAATTAATTTAATGAACTTCACGTGGCTAAGTTGTTTCATATTGACTAACAAAGGTCGAATTCGCCATAAATCTCATTCCAGTAAAGCGTGTTCGTCTATTCGGTTAGAACGCCGCCCTCTCAAGGCGGAAAGACGAATTCGATTCTCGTACACGCTGCCAATTTGAACTCTATGATGACCCCTTTTCAAATTATTTTTACTCCAACAGCAGCAGCAGAATTAGGCACTTTGCCTAAGGACTTACAGCTTGAAATTCTAGGTGACTTTCGAGGTTTGCCTCAAGATATTCGGAGCGATGAAATGGATAAGTTCGGACGTCTAAATCGTGATGGTCATCATATGTTCCGATTTAGGCTTGGCAATTATCGGGTTTATTTCGAACGTCATGAACTAGGGGTTCTAATCCACAGAATACTTCATTCGAAAAAACAACTACGTGATTTTCTGTACCGAAATAAGTTGTCAAGTAGCGAGGATAGAGCGTTAGAAGAAAATCCAGAATTTTGGAAATTGATTGAAAAAGCTAAATCTTCAGCTTGCTAAATCTCTTACTGTAAATCTTCCCCGAGTTCGACATTCCAATAAGCGAGATCTAGAAAATGCCGCCAACTCTCATGGTATTGCATACTGAATCTTACCTGCATGAATGGATGCCAGTGAGGTTTTTTTGGTTGTCGAATTAGATTCATTCCGGCTTGTGCTGGGGTCTTATTAGATTTCTTGGAGTTGCAAGGAATGCAAGAGCATACGATATTTTCCCAAGATGTTGGTCCGTTGTGTTGGCGTGGAATCACGTGGTCGAGATTTAAATCCCGGCAATCGAATTTTTCACCACAATATTGGCAAGTATTTTTGTCGCGCTGAAAAATGTTATGCCGTGTGAATTTAACTTCTTTTTTAGGCATACGATCATAGACCATTAGAAGAACAACTCTTGGAAGTCTAAGTTTAATGCTAACACCATTGATGCAATCGAGTTCAGGTTCTCTTTCGGAGAAATCGGCCCACTCATTGAAGTTGAAGGTGTTAAAATTGCCTTCTTCACTGTGAACGACTTGTGCGTTCCCTTCGAACAACATAGATAGTGCTCGGCGTGTAGAGCAGATATTTACTGCCTGCCAAAGCTTATTTAAAACTAATACTGGTTGTTCGAGTACCATTCTCAGTTTGGAACTACATCAAACTAGCACGGTAGTTTTGGTAGTGTCAAATTGAGCTGGGATTTAGTTTAGATAATCGCGTGGATCTGCAACATGCCCGGCAAGTGCGCTGGCCGCGACAGTGGCCGGGCTGGCCAGATAAACTTCACTTTCCTTGCTGCCCATACGTCCGGGAAAATTTCGGTTTGTTGCGCTAATACACTTCATGCCACCTTCGTTCATGCGGCCAAAGGTGTCTACGGGGCCTCCAAGGCATGCTGAGCACCCAGCATTTTCAGTCATTCTTACTCCTGCATCGGCGAGAATATTCCAAACTGATTTTCCATCCCATTCAGTGGCCTGTAAGTCATTAACTATTTCTGGTGTGGCAGGGACGCCAAATGTGTCTATGCGCACCTCTTGTCCTTGGACAATTTCAGCAAAGGCAAGGAAGTCACTTGTTTTACCTCCTGTACAAGATCCTATGTAGGCCCGGTCCAGCTTCATATCGGTCATTTCACGGGCGAGTTTCCGATTACCTGGATCTGGATGACATGCGACGGTAGGTTCAAGTTGATTTAGGTCAACCGTTGAATCATATATGAATGATTCCTCTTTATCTCTTTCTACAGGTTCATATTCGCTTTTAGTGCCGTTAAGTTTGATGCGTTCGTCGACTAAAGATTTAGTCTTATCATCAAACTCAAAAATACCATTTTTCCCGCCTGCTTCAATGGCCATGTTGGCTACAGTCATCCTGTCATCCATTGAGAGATCAAATGCTCCTGGTCCATCAAATTGCATTGCGCGGTAGGTTGCACCATCAAAGCCAATTTCGCCTATCACATGAAGGATAATATCCTTAGCCATCACACCGGGCTGCAATTTTCCTTCAAGTCGAAAGTGCATTGTTTCAGGGACTTTGATTAGTAGTTTGCCGGTGCCCATTACAAAACCTGCATCCGTGTTTCCTATTCCTGTAGCAAATTGGTTGAATGCTCCCGCCATGCAAGTATGAGAGTCTGTTCCGAATAATATTTCTCCAGGCCTCAGATGTCCCTTTTGCGGCAGTGCCGCGTGGCAGACACCTGCATAGCGTGATCCATATTGGCGCTTGAGTAAGCCTTGTGTTGGATCGAACTGCCAATTGCCATCTTCATCATCAATTACATCATAGAAATAAGGAAGCCCTTGTTCTTTAGAAAATTCACGGAGAATATCTACATTTCGGTTTGATAATGAGTCGGATGTGAAAATGTAATGGTCAGGGATAATCACAATCTTCTTTTTATCCCAAACTTTAGCATCCTTACCAAATTCACGCTTAAAAACCCCGATCGTTCCAGGCCCGCAAACGTCGTGAGTCATTAATGTGTCTACTTTTACCCAGACGTTCTCTCCAGCAGTTAAATTACTTTTGCCCGATGCTCGGGCCATTATCTTTTCAGTCAGCGTCATTGCAGCTGGAACAATGTATCGGCGAGAAGACTGTCGCGCAATCGTGTTTTAACCTAATCAGTCAATCATTTATTCAAGTGTGGCAACCAGCAACAACATCTTTACTATGGAGTTTTGGAGTGAATGGCTCTAGTGGCATTGCCCTTTTATGGTTGAGATGCTGTCGGCATACAGCAAAAAATTCTAGTTTGTTTTGAGCTCGTCGAATTCCATGGAGAAATTGGCCATCTGCATCTACCCCTAATCCAAAATAGTTCATATACTTTTTCATTTTTTGAACATGACTAAGCTCATTATAGTTATCTGGTGCAGTTGTTTCAAAGAGCTCTTCAACATATTTGAGTACTTCATGACCGCTAGGAAAAGTTAGTGATTCCCTGCTGAGATGCTGTCTGATTTGGTTGAACATCCATGGATTACGAATAATGCCACGTCCTATCATTAAGCCGTGTGTGTTTGTCTCCTTTAGAACAGACTCTGCTTTTGTGGCGGAGTATATATTGCCATTAGCTAAGACAGGGCAATTAACTTCTTCACTAGCGCGTTTAATAAAATCATAATGTACTGGGCTCCGGTACATTTCCTTTACAGTTCTACCGTGAACGGTGAGTAGATCGAGATTATGTTTAGCGAATATAGGTATCAGCTTGTCAAATGTACTAGGGCTATCGAAGCCGATTCTAGTTTTTACAGTGAACTTTGTTTCAATGGATTCTCGAAGGGCCCCAAGAATTTTGTCAACCCGCTCCGTGTCACGAAGGAGCCCTCCTCCAGCACACTTTTTATAAACGACGGGTGCCGGGCATCCTAGGTTGAGGTCGACTGCAGCAATTGGAAAATGCTTTAATTCACGGGCAGTTCGAATCAGATCTGGAATGCTGTTGCCGATCATTTGTGCTACCACAGGTTGTCCTGTAGGATTTTCAGTAATAGATTTAAGAATTGGTTTCTCAAGCCTAGAACCGGCGCGAACACGAAAGTATTCTGTAAAATAGACATCTGCACCGCCACGTTTATTGATCACTTTCCAAAAAGGGAGGTCCGTAACATCCTGCATTGGGGCAAGCGCCAGCATAGGGCCGGAACTCTGAAGCAGTTCATCAAATACTTTGACTTCTTTAGATAGCGACATCCGAACGCGATTTCTCCCTTTTTTAATGCCTTTGGCAATATCAAAACATCTTTGATTTGGATAACTGCTAATTGAATTATTTTAGAAAATGCCAATGTATTGGCTATTAAGCTTTGGCAATGTAGGTTCGCTTTCTGATGAGAGCTTCAGAGAAAATTTTGCTGTTTAAAAAATTACCTGAATGGAGAGAAAAGCTCCGCGCAGCTAATCAGCGATTAGTGGTAACCAATGGCTGTTTCGACCTTCTACATGCAGGGCATGTTACTTATTTGGAACAGTCTGCGATGCAGGGTGATGTGCTGCTTGTAGGATGTAATGGAGATGATTCTGTTCGACAGTTAAAAGGTTCAGGGAGGCCTGTAAATGAGGAAAAAGATCGTGCTTTAGTTTTGGCAGCATTGGAATCTGTTGGAGCAGTGGTAGTATTTCATGAGAAAAAGGCCGTAAATTTTTTACGTTTGGCCAAACCAGATGTTTACGTGAAAGGTGGGGATTATACTTTGGAAACAATGGTGTCTGATGAGCGTCAGGTGATTGAGGAATCAGGGGGAGAGATTGTTTTTATTCCATTTGTTTCAGGTAAGTCTACAACATCAATAATTAATCGAATGAATAATTAACTGCGCGATGAAGCCTTTAAAGGTTTATTTATTTATAAGTTTCGCTTTCCTTCTATTAGGTCAAATATTGGTTTATTCCGCACCCTTTAGTAAGGCTCCAGGCTGGGCTCGAGAGGCAATCTGGTATCAGGTTTTTGTTGAACGATTCCGGAATGGGGATTTGTCTAACGATCCTAGTCCTAAGTATATGCAGGGAGCTTATCCTGGTTATGTTCCATCTAACTGGAAGATAACCCCATGGCAGCATGATTGGTACGAACAAGAGAGTTGGGCTAAGGCCGATGGAGATGCTTTTCACAAATTGGTAGCTGCCCGGCGTTTCGGAGGCGATCTGCAAGGGGTATTGGATAAACTAGATTATATTCAGGACCTTGGAATTACTGCTATTTATTTCAATCCACTTAATGACTCGCCGTCTCTTCATAAGTATGATGTTCGTCATTATCGCCATATTGATCGTAATTTTGGACCTGATCCGGAAGGAGACGCTAAAATTATCGATGACGAAAACCCCATAGATTCTTCTACATGGGAATGGACAGCAGCCGACCGATTGTTTCTAAAGCTTATTGATGAAGTGCATAAACGAGGCATGCGATTAATTGTTGATTATTCTTGGAATCATACGGGAATAAAATTTTGGGCTTGGGAGGACCTAAAAAAAAATCAGTCCAAAAGCAGGTACAAAGATTGGTATGAAATAATTTCGTTTGATAACCCAAAGACTCCCGATAATGAATTTCGATATGAGGGATGGCTTGGTGTTAAGACATTGCCGGAACTCAAAAAAGTTAATGTTTTGAAAAAACAAAAAGGGGGTGTTTTTGAGGGTGATCTGCATCCCGAGGTTAAGGCGCATATATTCAGTGTTACAAAGCGTTGGCTAGACCCAAATGGCGACGGTGATTCAAGTGATGGGGTAGATGGTTTTCGGCTCGATGTTGCATCGCATGTTCCGCTTGGTTTCTGGCGGGATTATAGGAAGTTCGTCCGTGGAATTAATCCGGAAGCTTTACTGCTTGGGGAGGCTTGGTGGACCAATTGGCCAGATGAGTTGATGAATCCGAGGCCGTTCTTAAAGGGAGATATTTTTGATTCAGTTATGCATTATCAATGGTACAAGCCAGCTCGAAGGTTATTTGCTAAAGCCAATGGCGGATTAAAACCAACCAGTTTTGTTGCTGAGATGGCTCGAGTCTATGAAGGTTACAGTAAATCACTTTCTCAGAGTTTAATGAATCTTGTGGCTAGCCACGATAGTCCTAGGTTTGGAACCTCGTTTCAAAATAAGCAAAAGTACAAGTATCGTATGGGTGCAAATGGAAACTTAGCCCTTCATCTCGGGCCGCCCGATTTCAAGGTTACTAATGAGATGCGAATGATGTTGTTACATCAGTTCACCTTCACAAGTGCTCCACACATTTGGAATGGTGACGAGTTGGGTATGTGGGGTGCTGACGATCCAGATTGCCGTAAGCCAATGATTTGGGATGATATTGTTCATCGATCACAGTTGTTTAATGCTGTGGGGGAGGAAAGTAAGCCCATTCCAGTGAAGCCTGATTTGCAGCTGAAATCTTACTACAAGAAACTTATTTCACTTCGGAAAAACCGATCTGACTTGAAATTTGGTACTATAGAATACGTGGTTGCTGACGATAAGGAAATGACCCTGGCTTATTGTAGGGAAGATAAAAAAAATCGGTCTGTTATTGTTTTTAATTTTGGAAAGAGGTCAAGAATTCTTCGATTTAAAAAAGAGTCTATAAAAAACGTAGTCTTACTTGAAGAGACTCGCCCAGGTGCATTGATTTCAACTGGTTTGGAAAGTGGTTTTTTGAAAATCAAATTGTCTTCAGCCTCTGGGGCTGCACTGTCAATTCACTGAAAAGGTTGTTATTTGTTTTTCTTTTCGAAAACAAATAATTGATTTGGTTCTCCGACAATATAAAGAGTTCCTCGTTTATCGAGTGAGACGCCTTCTGCTTTAATTACTGTTTGCTTTAGTCCAGCTTGTCCACCTATTAAAGATAATCGGCTTTTTTCTATGCCGTACTTGTCCGCCTCGACTACGCAAGCAGACTCGTGGCTTAAAATTAGCAGTCTTTCTTTTTTCGAATTATAATGAAGTCCAGATATATCTTTAAGACCTCTTCCGGCAACAGTCATTAGAATGGAGATGGGGTTTTCTTTGCTGCCTACGGGAGGAATGAGAACCTTGAATAAAGCCGCCGAACCTTTTTCTCTAGCCACGAAGAATGACTTTTTTATTGGATCATATGCTAGTCCTTCGATTCCATTAAGAGGGTTTACCTTGATTCCTAAAGTTAGTTTTTTAGATTTTTTCCAACTAACTCCGCCATCACCTGGCTCAAGCTCTGTTAATACAATGTTACACTTGCCTTCTTCTGCAATTGCGAAAATGTCTTCCGTAACCCAGGCAATGCCTTCAGTATCTTGAAATTTATTTAGATCAATTTTTCTTTTTAGTGATCCATCAAAAGTAATCTCAACAACCCGTTGAGGTTGGTCAAGTACTACAAATAGACTGTCGCGTTTAGCGCTGTATGTCAGGCCAGAGGCATTTGCTTTTACTCCCTCAATGACGATAGGCCCCTTAACTAATGTGTATTGGTTTAGATTGAGTTGTTTATCTCCCTTTGTTAGCTCTTGATTAAGAAAAAGAGATATAATTATTAAGAAAAACTTCATCCTGAAAACGTTCCCAATATAGCCCTTAAAATACTTGCTGTCACTCATAGCGTTAAGCATTTTATCAGGAGATTTGCTGTTATAATTTTTTATAACTTCTTAGTCACTGGACTTTGTTCAATGTTCAAGGCATTTTTTCGATGTGAGTGATGATAAGCTTAATCAGCTCAGAGAAATCTTGCGCAGTTACGGCTCATGCTTAGTTGCGTATTCTGGTGGAGTAGATTCTGTGTTGCTAGCCTATATTGCTTATCAGGTTTTGGGGGATCGTGCGCTTGCCGTTATAGCCGATTCACCAAGCTTGCCGAGGCGTGAATTAGTCGAGGCGGAGGACATTTCAAAAAAATATGGTTTCCCATTAAGGGTTGTGAAAACAAACGAGTTTGGTAGCAGTGATTATACTGAGAATCCAGTGAATCGTTGTTATTTCTGTAAACACGAATTGTTTGTCCATTTGGAGTCAGTTGCAGCTAATGAAGGGTTTGATGTTCTTGTTTATGGTGAAAACTCAAGTGATATTGGCGATCATCGACCAGGAGCAGATGCAGCTAAAAAATTCAAGGTTCGCGCTCCTTTAAAAGATGCTGGAATGACAAAGAATGATATTCGAGCCTGTTCAAAAGCGCTGAACTTGCCTACGGCGGATAAGCCTCAAATGCCATGCTTGAGTTCCCGTATCCCATATGGACAGAAGGTCACACTAGAGAAACTTGCTATGATCGAAAAAGCTGAAGGGATTTTGCGTGATGCTGGATTTCGCGAGGTGCGGGTCAGGCATTATGAAGAGCCTGATGGCCCGATAGCAAGACTTGAGCTTGGGCCAGAAGAGATGGATCGTTTTTTGTCTGAAGACTGGCAGTCTGCTATGACGGAAAGATTAAAAGGTTTTGGTTTTGTTAAAGTAGACCTTGATACCCGTGGATATCGGAGAGGTAGTCTCAATGAGGGGATTAAGGAAAAGAAACTAGCCAAGAGTTGATGCGGAAAAAGATCGCTAAGCTCTTGGATTTGCCGGAAGGGACGACCAAGCGATTTTCTTTTAACCGTAATGGTGTGAGGGTCGATGCTTTTGTGGCGAATTTTAAGGGAGACATTGTTGCCTATGAGAATTTATGCCGACATTTACCCATAACACTTGATTACGGTGATGGTGAATTCTTCAGTAAAAATAACAATTTTTTTGTTTGTCAGACCCATGGTGCTTTTTATGAGCCAAAGACTGGCCTATGTGTTTCTGGCCCATGTGTTGGGGCCAGTCTTATCCAACTCAGTACTGAGTTGAATGATGGTGAGGTGTTCCTAGTCGGGTAGCTCAGGCATATTTGCTACAGAGCCTTAGCCGCGATATCTTTACGGATGAAAGCTCCGTCGAAATTAATCATAGCGGCTGCCTCATACGCTAGGTTGCGAGCCAATAATAAGTTATCTCCAAGTGCTGTTACGCCTAGTACTCGCCCACCTGCAGTAAGAAATTCTCCATTTACCATTTTTGTGCCGGCGTGGAATACCTTAACGCCGGGTATGGCATCTGCATCTTCCAGCCCACTAATAACCTTTCCTTTTTCATAGTTGCTAGGATAGCCGCCAGATGCAATCACAACACAAACAGCTGACTGTTCTGTCCACTGTAATTCGTGTTCGTCAAGTGTGCCGTTAATACTTGCTTCGAATAAATCGACTAGATCGTTTTGAAGGCGAGTAAGATATATTTGTGTCTCTGGATCGCCGAATCTAGCATTGAATTCAAGAACCTTTGGGCCTTCATCAGTAAGCATGATTCCAGGATAAATCATACCCCGAAAATCAATGCCTTCGCGGGCGCAGCCTGAGAGCCATGGCTCGATAACAGCGCTAGCAATTTCGGAAAGTTTATCTTCCTTTAGGAACGGTACGGGTGAGTATGTTCCCATGCCGCCTGTATTAAGGCCGAGATCATTTTCAAGCGCACGTTTATGATCTTGAGAGCTAGGAAATAATTTAGCTGTTTTTCCATCGCATAGTGCATGAAGCGAAATTTCCATTCCTGTAATCAATTCCTGAATTAAAACACTGGTTCCAGCATCACCAAATGTTCGGTCGGTCATGATTTGTTCGATTGCACGGTTTGCTTCGTCATTGCTATTGCAAATGAGCACACCTTTGCCGAGGGCTAATCCATCTGCTTTAACCGCACATTTTCCGCCAAGCTGAGAGGCGAAAGTCTTAGCTTTTTCTGAATCTTTAAATGATGCAGACTTCATTGTCGGCACGCCGTTTCGATCCATGAATTCCTGGGCGAAAATTTTTGATGATTCGAACTGAGCAGCTTGCTGTGTTGGTCCCCAGACTTGTAGTCCAATATTTTGAAATTTGTCGACGATCCCCATAGCCAAAGGATTGTCGGGACCAACAACGGTAAGATCGACTTTGTTGTTTCGAGCAAATTCTAAAAGTGAATTTATGTCTTCAGCACCTATTTCCACGCACTCTACTGTAGAGTTGTTTGATTTGAGTGTTTCTTTAGCAATCCCGGGATTGCCTGGAGCACACCATATTTTTGTAGGGCGGAGAGATTGTGCCAGTTTCCAAACTAAGGTGTGTTCTCGGCCGCCTCCGCCGATTACTAAAATTTTCATTTATATCAGGACTGAGCATCGTAAATCAGTGATCGCTTTGGGAAAGCATTTTCCATGTTTTCAATCTCGTAAAAGCGAAACGTGTAAAAATAATTTGAGCCAAGCGATCTTTCCCGGCACTCTTCTCCTGCCTGAAATGCGTAAAGTAAATATAGGATTGGTAGGATGCGGAACCGTCGGGAGTGGCGTTGTTCAGGCCTTATCCCGTAACGGGGCGTTGATGGGATCACGACTAGGAGTGAAACTTTCACTGGCCAAGGTAGCTGTGCGAAACCCACGGAAGGCGCGTGCAGCTAGGTTGGCTAAGCGGATGGTTACTAATGATTGGGAATCTGTAGTTCGAGACCCGAAGATTGATGTGGTTGTTGAGTTGATGGGAGGAACCACAACAGCCCGCAAAGTTGTTAATGAGGCATTGAAGCTTGGCAAACCTGTAGTGACTGCTAATAAAGCGCTTATTTCTGCACATGGAGAATCAATTTTCAAATTAGTTGAGAAAAACGGTGGTAATTTATATTATGAAGCAGCTGTTGCTGGCGGTATTCCTATCATAAAGTCTCTTAGGGAAGGTTTGAGTGGTAATCGTATTCAGAGGCTATACGGAATACTCAATGGAACTTGCAATTTCATACTGACCCAAATGGAGTTAGAAGGCAGGTCTTTTGAGGAAATTCTTCTTGATGCTCAAAGATTGGGTTATGCGGAGGCTGAGCCATCATTAGATGTTGATGGTTTTGATGCTCAGCACAAAGCGGGAATTCTAGCTTCTTTGGCACACGGTTTTTGGATCAAGCCTAATCAGATATTTGTTGAGGGTATTAGGCATATTACAACTCTCGACATACAGTTTGCTAGGCATTTGGGTTACTGTATAAAACTTTTAGGAATTGTTAAAAAAATTGGTGACAAAGTGCAAATTGTTGTTCACCCCACACTTGTGCCAGAGAAACACGTGCTTGCGAATGTAAGCGGTGTATACAATGCGATACTTGTCCGTGGAGATATTGTCGGAGACACCCTCCACTATGGGCAGGGAGCTGGGGCAGATGCTACTGCAAGTGCGGTTTTGAGTGATTTGGCGGATGCTTCGCTGGACTTAAAAAATGTCAGTATGGGAAGAGTTCCTCCATTTGTCCCTCATGATCAAAAGGGAAGTGTTTTACCTATTGAGGAGTCTGTTAATCCTTTTTATTTGCGATTAAGTGTGGTTGACAAACCCGGTACATTGGCGCGGATTGCAGCTATTCTTGGTGAATCGAAAATTGGAATTTGCACAGTGTTTCAGCCAGAGGGGCATGTTGGCGAAAGTGTCCCTTTAATAATGATGTTACATGATGCTACTGACGCCGCGATGCAAAAGGCTTTGAAACGAATTGGTCGACTTTCGGCAGTGAAGGCAAAGCCAACTATGATTCGTATTGAAAATTTTAATTAGTCCTAACTTACATTGAGTAACAAAATAAATCAGCAATCCACAGCCTGGCCCGGCCTCATCCGTCGCTATGCTGATCATTTGCCAGTTAATGAAGCTACCCCAATAGTGACTTTGTTAGAGGGGAATACTCCTCTAATAAAAGCAGATCGACTTGCCCGTGAAATGGGGAGGGATATAGAATTATATCTCAAATACGAAGGGCTTAATCCAACAGCTTCATTTAAAGATCGTGGTATGACTATGGCTGTTTCCAAAGCGAAGGAGAGAGGCGCGGAAGTTGTAGTTTGTGCTAGTACTGGTAATACATCAGCTTCTGCAGCAGCATATGCAGCACGTGCTGGCTTAAAGTGTATTGTGCTATTACCAAATGGAAAAATAGCCTTAGGCAAATTGGCTCAGGCGCTAATGTATGGAGCGACTACGATTTCGATTGAAGGTAATTTTGATGATGCGCTGCGTATTGTTAGAGAGTTAGGCGAGACGGGGCAAGTGGAGGTTGTTAATAGTGTTAATCCGGTGCGGATTGAAGGACAAAAGACTGCTTCATTTGAGATTGTAGATCAACTTGGTCAAGCTCCTGATTTCCATTTTTTACCAGTTGGAAATGCGGGCAATATAACCGCATATTGGAAAGGGTATAAGGAATATCATGATATGGGACTTTCATCTTCGAAGCCAAGAATGTTTGGTTTTCAAGCAGCAAATTCAGCTCCAATAGTTGATGGATCACCCATTGAGAACCCTCAAACTGTAGCTACGGCCATAAGGATAGGGAATCCTGCGAGTTGGGTTGGTGCTACCAGCGCTGTAAAAGAATCCAATGGTCATATTGGTAAAGTAACAGATGATGAAATACTTATTGCATACAAGCAGTTAGCCAAAACAGAAGGAATATTTGCTGAGCCTGCTTGTGCCGCCCCACTAGCTGGATTGAAGCATTGCATGCTTAATGAAAAAATTCCTGAGGGTAGTAAAATCGTTGTAACCTTAACTGGCCACGGATTAAAGGATCCTGATACAGCAATTAGTGAAGCTGGTTTTACTCCAACAATAGTTGCTCCAGAATTAGGTGCTGTTAAGCAGATTATAGGGCTATAAGTTTTACTTGGGGCCAGCTTGACTTGCCATTCTACTGCGGGGCTTTTACGGTCACTCCGCTTTATGGAAAAAGTGGTAATTATAGGATCTGGTTGTGCAGGGTTGACTTCCGCAATTTACACCGCTCGAGCAAATCTTGAGCCATTAGTTCTCACAGGAGCGATGCCTGGCGGATTGCTTACTACCACAAGTATTGTTGAGAATTTCCCTGGGTTTTCAAATGGCATCGATGGCACTAATCTGATGATCGAGATGCAACAGCAAGCGGAGCGTTTTGGGGCCAAAATTCAATTTGGGAGCACCGTTGAATCTGTTGATTTTAGTGGCCAGTCTTTAAAACTAACGGTTGATGGTAAAGAGGTTGAAACACAGACAGTAATAATTGCTAGTGGAGCCGGTCACCGACATTTAGGCTTATCTAGTGAAGCTAAGCTTGAGCGAAAGGGGGTTACATATTGTGCGACTTGTGATGGGGCACTTCCGGCTTTCCGTGATCAGCCGCTTGTTGTTGTAGGTGGGGGTGATTCGGCTTGTGAAGAAGCGACTTATCTAACGCGATTTGCTTCTAAAGTTTATCTTGTGCATCGTCGCGATGAATTGCGTGCTTCTAAAATTATGTCTGAAAGGACATTAAACCACGAAAAAATCGAGCCGGTTTGGGACTCAGAAGTTATCGAGGTAATGGATGTTGAACAGGACAAAGTGACCGGCGTAAAGATTCTTAACAACAAGACGAATAGTGAGAAAACAATCGATTGTGCGGGGCTATTTATTGCGATTGGTCACGTGCCTAATACACAGCTCTTTAAGGGGGTTATTAATATGGATGATGATGGCTATATTTTGCCTAAGCAGGGTCAGGAAACTAATGTGACCGGGGTATATGTTGCTGGTGATTGTTCTGATCGGGTTTACAGGCAAGCTATTACAGCCGCTGGGCAGGGTTGTGCTGCTGCGATTGATGCTGAACGCTACCTCGCATCACTTGCTCAATAAGGGAGCGCTTGGCCAATAGTCCCATTTAGCGCACACTCTTTTAGTGATGCAGTCACGCAAAGCAAATATTAAACGCGAGACAGGCGAGACGAAGATTCGGCTTAGCCTTAATATTGATGGTAAGGGCAAGTCTAAGATATCCACTGGCATACCGTTTTTTGATCATATGCTTACACTTTTTGCTAAGCATTCGACAATTGATTTAAATCTTAGATGTGATGGGGACATTGAAGTGGATAATCATCACACGGTAGAGGATTGCGGGATAGCCCTAGGACAAGCATTTGAAGAGGCCTTAGGAGACAAGAAAGGTGTCAAGCGTTATGGAACTGGTTTTGATCCTTGTAATCCGTTCACCGGTGAAGCATATGTTCCGATGGATGAATGCTTAACTCGTTGTGTGATTGATTTTAGTAATCGGCCACATCTCGTTTGGCGTGGGCTTTCTAAATTCAATCAGAGAGCTATTAGTGATATGGACAAATCTCAGGATATGTCTTCCATGTTCCGCTTTGGTTTGGCCAAGGAATTCTTTCAGGCGTTTACGAATGATTCTCGATGTAACCTACACTTGGAATTGCTTTATGGAGAAGAGCCTCATCATATTGTTGAGGGTTTGTTTAAAGCTTTTGCCAGAGCAACTGATTTTGCTTGTCAGCATGATCCTCGTATCCTTGGTCAAATCCCAAGCACTAAAGGAAAACTCTAAATTGTCTTTAATTTAGTTATAAGGATTTTTGTGTTTATTGGTTTAAACTTTGTTTCATTGTTTCTTAGATAGCTTTTTAGGGTTTTTAGGTCAGTTGATGATGGTCTGTAAAAGGCTTTTTTTGGTGTTATTTCACAAATTTTCAAATGTTCAGATTAATCTTGCTGATTAGTATTGTCTTAGCTTTGATCCAAATGAGGCAAAAAGCGCTATATATTGTGGTTTAGGTCAATTAAATATCACACTATATTGGATCAGAATTGTTTTTGAATATAAGATTTAGTAGTTGTGATAATAGTGTGTTTTTTGTTATAAATATGGGGCTGCGGAAAGATTCTAGTTTGAATTTTTTTCAGCCGGTTTGTTCCCCTATTTTTAATCCCGATAGATAAATTAAAGTGCCTAAAGAAACAGCTAGTACCGACCGGTACGATGCAACCAAAATTGATAAGTTAGAAGGCTTGGAGGCCGTTAGAAAGCGTCCAGGAATGTACATTGGTGATCCTGATGAAAATGGTCTTCATCACTGTGTGTATGAGGTTCTGGATAACTCTATTGACGAGCATCTTGCAGGTTACTGTAACAAGATTAAGGTTGCGATTCACGCAGATGGTTCAGTGTCAGTCGAGGATGATGGCCGAGGGATCCCTGTGGATACCCACAAAAAATTTAATATGCCGGCGGTCGAGTTGGTGTTAACCAATCTTCATGCCGGGGGTAAGTTTGGCCAGGGGGCTTATAAGTATTCCGGTGGGCTGCATGGTGTGGGGGCTAAATGTGTAAATGCGCTTTCGATTTGGTTTAAAGCCGAAATCTATCGGGATGGGAATGTTAATTATATAGAATTCGAACAAGGTAAGACCACTAAGAAATTAGAAGTAATTGGAAAGACCAAAAAGACAGGAACCAAGATTACTTTTTTGCCTGATCCGGAAATCTTTACTGTCACGACTGAATATAAGTTTGAGATACTGCATCATCGGCTTCGTGAATTAGCGTTCTTAAATCCTGGGATTACTATTTTACTCACTGATGAGAGGGAAGATGGTAAAAGTGAAACATTCTTTTATAAAGACGGCATAGTTCAATTCGTCAAACAAATTGGCGAAAACAAACAAGTCATTCATCCCAAGCCGATTGCATTTCATTCAACCAAGGAAGAAATTATTGTTGATTGTGTGATGCAGTATAATTCGAGTTATAATGATCAGATTCTTTGTTTTGCGAATTCAATACCTAACTCAGACGGAGGAACACATTTAACCGGGTTTCGTACAGCATTAACTCGGGCAGTTAATCAATATGCCAAAGCTAATAAGCTTTTGAAGGACAAAGATCCGAGCTTTTCAGGAGACGATGTTCGTGAGGGTTTAATTTGTATTCTTAGCGTTAAGTTGCCTAATCCAAGGTTTGAGTCACAGACCAAAGTGAAGCTCGTTAACGGTGAAGTTGAGGGAGTAGTTTCGTCGATTGTTTATGAAGGGTTGATGGCTTATTTTGATGGGACTCCGTCTCTGGGTAAAAAGATAGTTGATAAATGTCTTACCGCAGCTCGTGCGCGTGAGGCTGCCCGCAAAGCACGAGATACCGTAAGAAAGACGGCAATGACCGGAGGGGGCCTTCCCGGCAAGTTGGCAGACTGTTCTGATCGTGATCCGGTGAATACAGAGCTCTATATAGTTGAGGGTGACTCTGCAGGTGGATCAGCAAAGCAAGGGCGAGATCGTAAATTTCAGGCTATTTTGCCGATTCGAGGTAAACTTATTAACGTTGAAAAAGCCCGTCTCGATAAGGTTCTTGAGAACCGTGAAATCCGCACGATGATAACCGCTATTGGAACAGGTATTGGCTCTGGTAATAGTAAAGATGATGATGAGAGCAGCAGTAAGGATGACGGAGCATTTAACATCGAGAAGCTGCGTTATCATAAGATCATCATTATGACAGATGCCGACGTTGACGGTTCGCACATTCGAACATTGTTGCTAACGTTTATATACCGGCAGATGCCAGAGTTGCTTAAGCAAGGCTATGTATATATCGCTCAGCCGCCTTTATATAAAGTAACTCGTAAAAAAAGAGTTGAGTATATAGATGATGATCCGCAATTGGTTAAGATGCTGCTAGATCTGGGATCAGAAGATGTCCGCTTGCGTAGTCTTGAGAACGATAAGGAAGTTGCGAAAAAGCAATTGGCTGAAATCTTAGAGTTGTTGCAATCTCTTGATAAGTTTGCAGGAGCCATACGGAGGCATGGTGGTAATTTTACGGAATATTTAGAGCAGCGAGACTCTAAGAAAAAAACATTGCCTAGTCACATGGTAAGAGTCTGGGAAGGAAACGATGAGTTGGTGCATTATTTTCAAACCGAGAAGGCATTGGCTAATTTCGGTAAGGATAATCCGGATCTTGGCTTGTTCGGAGAAGATGAAGAAGAAGTTGAGGGTAATGAGACTGCTGCAGAGGATGAATCCCCAGTTAAGAGCGGTCGCAATTCTAAGAAAAAGGAAGGGCCCCGGCGTCGTGCTCTTCATGTTGAGTTGC
>Ga0163179_10000962_pt1 | contig 20626 bp, 21 predicted proteins | sample AtlANTMetagenome_FD_109643 | JGI IMG/M metagenome (GOLD analysis project Ga0163179, IMG submission 109643) | Marine eukaryotic phytoplankton communities from the Atlantic Ocean - Atlantic ANT 2 Metagenome | ecosystem: Environmental > Aquatic > Marine > Oceanic | place: North Atlantic Ocean... | reverse complement strand
TTATGTGCACTATTTGACTTCTCAGGGTCAAGATCATAGGTTCTAACTTTATAAAAACTCCTAAGACCCTCTCTTATAGCAGATCCAACAAACCCCTGCCCAACTATCCCTATTTCCACTTGTAACTTATTTTTGGTCATATACAAAAACTCCTTCGCTTAGGTCTTTTTCATGACTAACTAGTTTTTTAAGATAGCTGCCGTACTCTGTGCTATAAAGACTTTCGGCTATCTTTGATACATCTTTAAGACTAATATAGCCCATATAGTATGCTATTTCTTCTATACATGCTATTTTTAAACCCTGCCTATTTTCTACCATTCTAACAAATGAAGCTGCAGAAAACAGATCTTCAGGATTGCCTGTATCAAACCAGGTATACCCTCTTCCCATTGTTGTCATTTCAAGGCTGCCTCTTTTTATATACTCCTGATTAACTGCTGTTATTTCAAGCTCACCCCTGTTAGAAGGCTTTATGTTTTTTGATATTTCAACAACACTGTTATCGTACATATAAAGACCTACAACAGCCCAATTTGATTTTGGATTTTTGGGCTTTTCTATAATGCTTGTTACTTTTCCACATTCTATCTCAGCAACTCCATAGTTTTCAGGATTTGAAACATTATATCCAAAAATAACAGATCCTGATCCTTTTTTTATTTTCTCTCTTGCATCAAGAAGTATATCAGGCAGCCTATGACCATAAAATAGATTATCTCCTAAAACCAGGCAGACAGAATCATCGCCTATAAAATCCTCACCAATATGAAAAGCCTGCGCAATCCCTTCCGGCTTTTTCTGAATTTTATATGTTATTGAAATGCCCAGCTCTGATCCATCTCCCAGCAGAGATCTAAATGGAGTAATAAACTCTTCACAAGTTATTATCATTATCTCCTTTATTTTTGCCAGCATTAAGACTGACAAAGGATAATAAATCATCGGCTTGTTGTACACTGGCAAAAGAGTCTTGCCAATTCCCTGGGTTATCGGGTATAGCCTTGATCCTGTGCCGGCCGCCAAGATTATCCCTTTCATTATTTCTCTCTTAAACTATTAACTGTCTGCTTTAGCGCTTTGTCAAAATTAGTAGGCTGAGAGACACCTAGCTTCTTTATTTTACTATTTGAAATAGAATATCTAAAATCGTGACCCAGGCGATCATCAACAAACGTTATTGCAACTGAAGGATCAACTCCCATAATATTGCATATTTTTGTGATCACATCCAGGTTTTCCATTTCATTGCAGTGTGTTAAATTATAAACGTTGTTATCTAATCCGTTAACAAGAATATTATAAACCATTCTTGCGCAATCTTTAACATAAAACCAATCTCTAATATTTTTTCCATTTCCGTATACTGGAACCCCTCGAGAGTTTTCTATGCATCTTACAACAGTGGGAATTAGCTTTTCTGAATGTTGCCTTGGGCCAAAGTTATTGCTCATCCTTACCATCTTGTATGTTGTCCCATAGGTGTTATGATAAGAGGTCACAAAATGCTCTGCTGCTGCCTTGCTAGAAGAGTACGGATTCTTGGGATCAAGTATATCACTCTCTTTAAAAGATCCACTCGCTTTCGAGCCATATACTTCATCAGTTGAAATATGCAATAGCTTTGCAGGTGTACTTTTACATACATCTAGCAAAGAGACTACTCCGAGAATGTTTGAATCTATAAACGGCTTGGCATTTACAATAGAGTTATCAACATGTGACTCTGCGGCGAAGTTGACAATCCAGTCTATGTTTTTTGAAATAACAATATCTTTAATCTCGCTGGTATTGCAAATGTCTGTTTTGTAGAAGTCTATCTTTGAGTCAAATGTTCTCATATTTTTAGGATTGCCTGCATAAGTCATACTATCAACACCTGAAACTGTATCTCCACGGTCAAGACACTCTTCTACAAAATGACTTCCAATAAAACCTGCACAACCTGTTACCATGAGATTCATTTAAAAATTACTTCCTGCTTTTAATATGGCAATTCTTCAGTACATGATTCTTTATATTTTCCATCATAGTCTCATCAGTCCCATCTTGGCATGAAAGCTGGCATGTTTTCATGCCAGGTAATCCGCTTACTGCATGACCCACCTGATGAACCTCTCCTGGCCATCCTTTGCACCTGTTCTCAAGACTCGGTAGTTTTTCAATAAAAACCTGGGACGAGTATGCGTGAATGGATGCTTTCTCAGCGGCGGCTGGAAAGCCGACACATCCGAACAGACCTTCGTACTCTTTTTCAACCCACGGCCTATTCACCTCATCTATCATATTTTTTACAACAGAGATGAAAGAATTATCTCTATTTTCACTTCCATATTTATTATTCGGGTGATATGAGGTTATTAAATCCTCTACGAGATAAACTCCGCCAGGCTTTACGTACGGCCAGATCTTAATGAATGAATTTATCTGCTGCTCCATGGAGTGACCACCATCATCGCAAACCATGTCAAGCTCTCCAATTTTTGACATTACACTGTCTAAAAACTTCACATCTTGTTGATCACCTAGAAAACAAGTTATCTGGCTCTCTTCGAACATACAAGAAGGTCTTATGTCTATCCCGTAGATTCGCGATTTATCACCAAGGTAGTTTTTCCACATTTGCAGTCCGCCGCCGTTTGCAATTCCTATCTCTAAAATTGAAACATCTTTTCCTCTAAACCTTGAAAAGTGTCTATCATATGGCCCAAAATAGCTTGTAATCCTATTTGTTCTCCTGTGATGACCTGTGAAATAAAATTTTTCAAGATCATTTTCAAACTCATTATTCACTATATGAATCTTTGCCTTGTCAATATTTTTTGTTGATTTTGAATCGCAGGCAGGTCTAGGGCACTGGGACATTGCTGGAGTTTCTATAAAGTTGATAGCGCTATCAGGCTTTCCAAAATCTAAGTCCCCGGTTCTTGGATTTCTTCTTCCTACGTCTGCAGCTCTAGGTACCTGTAAAACAGTTTCATTTACAAGACCTCTAAGCATATTTTCATCAACCCATCTATTTACTACATCAGGGTGAAAACTAGATGCAATTATAACCTCAATCCCTTTATCATTCAGGTCTTCTAGCTTTTCAATAACACCTGACAGGGGACTCATTTCAGATTTATCTTTTGCATTAAAATCAAAAGAAATATATTCATCTAGATCAGCAAATGTGTGGTTGTCTTTTATTTTTTGAGATTCAAAAGCGATCTGAACGTTTGAAAATACAAATGGGTTTTCGATACTTTTCATTTTTCCTATAGCGATTTAAAATCTGTCCCTATTGTTTGATTAACTGTTTCCAGTAACAAATTAGAATCAACCATCTTATTTTGCCAAGTATTCTCCCTTGTTACTCGTAAAGAATTATCGCCAAAATCTCTCTGATCGTGTGTAAATGCTCCGCCGTTAAGGACACCTGTCTTTAATGGCATACCGTTGTGTTCTAAATTATGATAGTTATACATCATTGTTTTTTCAACTCCTGACATTGCAAGACAGTCTTTTTTCGGAACAATCATGTCAAAAACATCAGCTCTGCAAACATTTGAAAACTCTGACCAGTGATAGTTGTTCTTGAAGAAAGTGTATGATCTGTCAGGATAGTCTGCATACTCCCATTCTAGCTGCTTACCGTTGACATAGTTGAACTGTCTTTGACAGTTTGGTACATCTCTATCAGTGTGACTCAGTATTTTATCATACAGATGTATATTTTCAAGTTCAAACTTTAGCATTCTAACATAGCCGCAATCTTTGTTTTGATCAAGGAAATTTACACAATGATGAATAGCTTCTGGTCTAAAGACCAGATAGTCATCTGCAATTATTGAAACATACTCTGCTTGAAGCTGTCGTGCTTTAAGGTTTATAGCAGCTATTAAACCGTTAGTGTATAGATTATTTTGAGAAAAATATACATCATCAAAAGTGCCGCAATTTAAAAGAAAGTCTTTTACATCGTCAGAAGATCCATTATCCCATACAAAAATATAGTTATCATCTCTTTTAATTTCTGATAGCTTGGCAAATGTATTTTTTAATATATCAAATCTTTCTGGATTTTTTGAAGAATCACAGTAAGAAATAGCTCCGATGCAATGCTTTACTTTTCTCATATTATACTCCTTTTAAAACCCCTTACAGACATCAATTATATTGTCAACATCTTCATCAGTTAAACTTTCATGATATGGGATACTTACTGTCATCTCTCCTGCCCTATTAGAATTTGGAAGAATATAAAAATCTTCCTCTGCTCTTGAAAGATAGACTTGATTTTGGTGACAAGGTGAATAATGAATTCCACACACTATATCTTTTTCCCTCATATATCGAACAAAGTCATCCCTGTTTTCGATCGATAATCTGTATAGATGATTGCTTGTATTTGAATAGTCTAGCGAGTCATTATAAAAACTTCTTATCTCAGTGAGTCTTTTTTGCTTCTTCTCTAGGGCATCCAAGTTCTTATTTGCCACATATGCCTGGATAGTACTTAAGTACATTTTCCAACCAGGGAACTCTATCTTTCTTTCCCAGTTGTTAACACTATAGGACATACCATTCATAACTGCTTTTTTAAACCAGTCAACCTTATCTTTATCGTCTGATACAATTATTCCTCCGTCCAGGCTTCCTACAGGCTTTGTAGGATAAAAGCTAAATATCATCAAATCTTCAGGATTAGCTTCTTTCTGAAACTGATCTTTTTCTACTTTTTGTGCAGAATCAATTATTTTGTAATCTTCAAATCTATGAAAAACATATGAATCTCCCACCCACTCAACATTATCTGAGAAGGTGAATCTATTTCCGCTATTTATTATTGAATTTAGCACTACAGGAGGTATTACGCTTGGTATTGTGACACATGAATCTTTTTCCAGCATGGATAGAAATATTGCACTAGTCGCACTATTAACACCACATGCATACTTTGCACCAACAAACTCTGCAAATCTTTCTTCAAACTTTGAAACAATCTTATCATTGATCTTGTTTGAAAACATGGAAGTGTCTATTACATAGTCAGGTATATTAAAAAGTCTAATCATCCTAGTAGAACCTTTTTTAGCTTTGTAGATACAAGCTCAATATCTTGTGTTTCGAGAAGGGCTGAGCCCGGTAGATTGATTCCGCGTGATGAAATGTCATAGCTAGTCGGATTCAAATCTCTATTTTCAGAAATATTATAAGCAGGAAGCATTGAAAGAGGATAGAAGAAAGGTCGAATTGTAATTCCCTCTTTTTGCATTTCAGATATAATGTATTCCTTCGTCTTGTTGTGAGATTTTCCAATTACTGCTGTTGTTATCCATGCCCCGTTGTAAACAATGTCATCATCCTGGTTAAAAGATATATCTGGTACGTCACTTAAGAACTCACTGTATAGCTTTAGGTGACTTCTTTTTTTCGAAACTAGCTCTTCGACTCTTTCAAACTGAGCATATCCCAGGGCTGCAAGAAGATTGCAAGGCATGTACTTATAGGTCACGAGCTTGTTGAAATACATTTTTTGAGTCTTGTCTCTCATCTCCTCTGGAAGTGCACCATCTCTTCCGTGATCTCTCCATATCATGCATTTTTTATAGAGCTCTTCATCATCTAGCAGTATCATTCCTCCCTCACCTGTGGTGAGTGTCTTTGTTCTGTGAAAGCTAAAGACTGATCCTACGCCAAACTTTCCAGCTCTTTTGCCTCTGTATTTTGAACCTAGCGCCTCTGCTGCATCTTCAACTAAGTGTATATTGTTTCTCTCTGATATCTCTCTTAACCTATCCATGTTTGGCATATTTCCAAATACGTCGACTGCAATTATCGCTTTCGTTCTGCTGGTTATATTTTTCTCAACAGACTCGGGGTCTAGGCACCAAGATGTTTTCTCAATATCGCAGAAAACAGGTTTTGCGCCAAGGTATGTTATTGGTGCCGCTGAAGCTATCCACGTGCATTCAGGAACTATTACCTCGTCGCCTTCTCCAACTCCTAGACATGTCAAAAGCAAGTGGATTGCAGTTGTGCAACTTGGTGTCATGATTCCGAATTTTCTACCATGGTATTTTGCAAATTCATTTTGAAATTTTTCAACATAATAATAAGGATTATCATGCCATCCATTTTTCATTGCATCTAAAACTGTGTCAATTTCATGCTGTGTTATATCTGGCCCTGCCATATCAATCTTTTTCATTTATAAACCTCCTTGCCGGCACACCGACGACAGTACTGTTATCAGGAATATTATCTATCACAACTGATCCTGCGCCAATTATACAGTTTTTTCCGATATTGATATTCTGAATAACAGTTGCTCCGGCCCCTATCCATGTATTTTCCCCAACTGTGACGTTTCCGCAAAGAGTAGATCCCGGACCTAACTCTACTCCATCTAAAAGTATATCATCGTGCTCTACAACTGATCCTGTATTCAAAATACAATAATTCCCAATTATCGCACTTGGATTTACTATTGCGCCTGCATGTATCTGACATGCATCTCCTATTGTAGATTTTTTATCTATAATTGACTTTTTATGAATCAATCTTGAAGATTTTAAACCGAGCGATTCAAGATTTTTTGAAATAGCAATTCTTGAAGAGGCATGGGGATTTCCTATTGTAACAGAATAAAAAATATTTTCTATATTTTCTCTGCCCTGGCTATCCAAAAATCTTTTTAAACATTCATCTCCATGAAAGAAATCTATATCTGAAAATGGCGAGTCAATACTTGCAGTATCATCTAAAACTGCTATTAAATTATAGCCCATGCTTTCTGCTACTGATCTCATAACTTTACACTGGCCTGTACCTCCATAGAGGATGATATTTTTCATTTTAATAATTCTTTATTAAATCTAGCCTTTGTTGCAGACTTTGCTTCATCCTCTCCCATTGTTGACCAGTACATCACACCCAGAGTCTTTCTATCCAGCCCGTTTGAAATTTCAGGCAAACCGTGCCAGGAGTCACCTGAACATTTAAAAACATTTAAACTATTAAACTTGTAGGGAATAGTAGTGTGTTTATCTTCTCCGTTATGAATCACAAGGTCAAAAGAAGAGTCATAAACCTCTGAGATACATAAGATTGCACTATATTCTCTCTTCCAATTTTGATGTATTCCATGGGTGGAAGCATCAACGTGCATTTCCAGATAGCCTCCCTCACCATTAGAGTTGGGAGTTATCATCATTCCTCCACCATAGTGAGACATGTCTGGAAATGCATCGGATGTGATTCCGTTAAAAACTTTATTTGGATCAAAGTTTATTGCGATATAATCTAAAACAGCTAGAGCTGCTGGCGGAACATTTTCTCTTCCTAGCCTTGAACAATACTGAACCTGATTATCTTTATGTCCGTACTTTACCCAATTTTCAACATGCTCAAAACTAGCTGCTGCAGCTTTTACAAGTGACTCAGACGGTATGAAATCCTCTATGGAGACTGCTGGAAACGGTGAGTCTATTCTTACAATTTTCAATTTTCGACCTACTTTTCAATTTAAATTATACTATAGCAAAGAGTACTTTATATCTTTAAAATTTTCAAAATTTTCTATGTAATCTTCTCTGTTATATTTTGTATCTGACATTACCAATAAGACTGTGTTTTCTTCACAGTAATCAACAGAGTCCCAAATCATCTCTGGTATGAAGAGGCCTTTCGAAGGGGTGTCTAGAGTAAAAGACTTTGACAAATCTCCGTCGCTGCACGTCACAACTACCTTTCCGCTCACACAAATTAAAACCTGCCTTGTCTCTTTGTGTGCATGATTGCCCCTATTTTTACCATCTGAGTCATACACATAAAATATTCTCCTTATCTCTATGGGAATATCTCTCATTGACTCAACAGCGACAAGGCTACCGTCTTGACTCTTATTTAGATTAAAGTCTATTAATCTTAGGTCAGCTACAGTTGTATTCATTTATTTTCCGTCTCCCAGGATTCACCAAACCACCCAGGAGGAGCTCTTCTTTCATCCTCTGGATCATATTTCTCAGTAAGGTAATACACCATAACTGACTCAGGCTGGAGAGCTTTGTATCCGTGATATGTTCCCGGCGGTATTTTTAATGCTCTCGGTTTTTTGTCCGAGAGATATTCCCATCTTACTACGTACGTTCCGTCTTCTTGAGGTTCTGAGAGACCCACTTTAAAAGACCCCTTTGCACAGAACCAGTAATCAGTCTGAACTTCATGAACATGCCACGCTACAACATGTGAAGTAGAGTTAACATAAGAGATATTTATCTGACCGTGATCTAGGTTAAATAAATCTAGAATTCTTTGTGCTCTATCGTCTTCATGAAAATGAACATTAATACTTTTAGACTTTTCAATCTTTGATGAATCTGACATACGGGACATGTGTGATGAACCTCCTGTTTTCTAGAAAGTCTTTCTCTTTTTCAGATATTTCCTTTCTATAGTTCCACGCGCCAAGAAAGGCATAATCAACTGACTCATCAAAACCTAATTCTGGGGATAGAACGGGTATGTGGACCCCGGGAGAAAATTTTCCCTGCTTGTCAGGTGTCGTATCAATAATATAGTCAATCAAACTTGAATCTATTTGACAGTAATTGAAAACTGTTGTCGATTTTGAAGTTGCACCATAGCTTACTATTTTATAATTTTTTCTTTTTAGCTCTAGTAAAAGATTAACAAGTTGATCCTTTGAACGCTTCACTTTTTCAGAAAATCTAAAGTATGCGCTTGTTCTATCTAGCTCTGCAGTATACTCAAGATTAAGATTTTGATACACGCTATCCTCTACTTTTCTAGTTCCAGTGGGACATGCGAATATTCTATTTGAACCTCCGTGCACGTTTAAATTTTCAACTCTAAAAATTTCCAAACCGGCATTATTTAAAACATTTCTCAAAGATATGATAGAAAATATATGAGCGTGCTCATCGTATATTTGATCATAAGAACCCCTCTCCATCATCTTTAAAAGAGATGGATCTTCGAAAACAAATACTCCTTTTGAAGAAAGAGTCTTCGATATTGATAAAAATGCTGATTCAATGTCCTGTATGTGACACATACAATTTGCAGAAAATATTAGATCTTGCTTTCCGTGATTTTTAACAATTTCACTAGCGAGGCTTTCAGACCAGAATTTAGGATAAGTAGAGTATCCCATCTCACTTGTTATTTTTGCAAAATTTCCACAAGGCTCTACTGCTATGGCCCTATCTGTAGAAAAATTTCTTAAAAACGGGCCGTCATTGCTCCCTATTTCCAAGACAGATTCGGGGCTAAATGTACTATCTAGGGCTGTAGCAACCTCTTTAAAGTGATTTCTCATTGTCTTCGAAAGAGACGAATAATAGACATAAGAGTCGTTAAACATCATTTCAGGTGGAACAAAATCAGAAAGAGACACAAGCTTTGTCTTCTTGTCAAATAAAACCCTAAGGTGAAACTTATATTCACTTTCTACATCTTCTAGAGAGGAAAGAAAGTTATTTGCAATTGGTTGCATTCCCAAATCTAAAAATTCTACTTTTGACATTATTACCCTACCACTCCGCTAATGATATCTAAATATTTTAAAATACAATGTTCCCAGGCTTGTGGGCTGTATTCGTTTTTATTATACTTTTTACTTAATAAGATACCGACAAGATCTTCAAATGTTTCATACGTGTGAGACTCTCCTGCAAACTCTACAGCACCTCCACCTTTTGATATGACGTATGTAGGTATTTTGCATGCCAGGCTTTCGAGTATGTGATTGGGCCCGGGATCAAACAGTGATGCACTCACATACACATCATACTTTGAAAGCTCTTCTCCCAGATCTTTTCCGTGGATTGGATCGATTAAGTTCGTGTTTTTAAAAGTGTTGTTATGCCTTCCAATATACGTGAATGTAAAATCACTATTTTCTCCGACAAATTTATCAATTTTTTCATATACATCAAAACCTTTTAATCTGTTATTTGACCAGTGGTGTGCGACTATGTTGACCTTGCCATTCTTAATCTTATCTCTCTCAGAAAAGTGATTAGTATCTACCCCGTTATGAACAACATGGACATTATTGCAGTTCCATCCTCTTGACATGTGGTATTGTTTCATCCACTCAGACACAAAAACTGTCGCGTCTGTATGTTTGCTCGACTCTGACAAAAGATTATCTACACCTTCTGTAGATTTTCTAGCATCGCACTCATTAACCCTGTGAATTACTTTTACTCCTGGATTAAAATTCCTGTATGCCGCAATCTCATTTATTGATATCCTTAAATCATTGTATCTCGGGTCATGCATAAATATTGCGTCTAGGTTTTCAGATAAGCTATGTGTTACATCATAGCCTTTATCGGATAGCATATCACAAAGAGCGATGACAAATAAATTGCCACCGCCCCATGATCTATTTCTTAAAGGTTCTCTATTTATTAGAATTTTCACAAACTAATCACCTTTTTCGATTCTATAGCTATCAGAATCAAAGTGCTGAGTTGAAAATTCAAATAATTCCGAATCTTCCAGTGCGATCATTCTGTGTCGAAGGCCTCTGTAGACATGAAAATTATCACCTGGGTTTAGTATTAACTCTTTAGCCTCGGTGATATCATCGTCATCTGAATATTTTACCAGCATCTTTCCAGACTGCAAATAGAATACTTCATCTTTTAATCTATGGACATGCCATGAACACTTCTTCCCTTTTTCAAAAAATAAAAGCTTTCCGCAATATTCTGGTCCATTGCATATCCATCGCTCCCAGCCCCAACCCTTATCAACATGGGTCATAGGTAACTCAACGGTTCTTGGTAGAAATCTTTCGCTGTTTAAATCTTTAAAAAATGATTTATCAGATACGGCTTTGTCATCGACCCACAGATCATAATGAGGCTTGCCTAAAGATAGAGTGTGGTATTTTACTCCCCACTCTTTCATCTGTGACTCTGTTACTGATCTCCAGTCTATTCCTGTTTGACTTCCCCTTGCAGTATAGAGATGTATTGTGTCTCCATTCTCATACAATCTGTTTACTTCTTCGATTCTATCGCGAAGGGGTGTTGACTTTGAATAATCTCCATCAGTTAGTGAACAAATTGTTCCATCAATGTCAAAATAATAGATCAATCTTCATCCCAGGAAAAGTCTTCTCTAGAGAAATATCTTAGCTTTTGTGCACACTCTTCTTCCTCAGGAAGCATGTATTTTAGACCTGCTCCAAGAATATCTGAAACCCTTTTAGAATCTCTTATTAATAAGCTTAAGCCCTTTTCTTCAAGAGACGCAGACTGATCGGATCCGTACATGGTTCTATCTAGTGTTATGTGTCTTTCAATTGCAACAGCCCCTAAAGCAGTTGCCAGGATTGATGGTAAGACACCTTTTTCATGACCGCTGTATCCAACATGACAATTATACTTTCTCTTTAGTGTATGAATCATTCCTACATTGCAATCAAAATCATCTGCAGGGTATTTAGAAACACAGTGCAGGAGAGTAAACGGGCAACTATGCTTTTCAAATATTGCAACTGCTCTGTCAATATCCTCATATGTACTCATACCAGTTGAAATGAATGTATGTTTACCTTCTGTGGCGATAAGTGTAAGAAGGTCTTTGTGAGTTAGCATCGGAGAGGCTACTTTGTTAAAGAGAACATTGAATTCCTGAAGAAATAATTGGCTCTTTGTATCCCAAGAAGATGCTGTCCATAAAATTCCTGCTTCTTTGCAGTATCTATCTATCTCAACAAAATCACTCTTAGAAAACTCTAGGCCTTCTTTTTGATCTCTTTGGGTTGTGCCCCAAGGGCTTTCTCTAGGGCCGTCTAGATACTCTTTTGTGTATACTTCATCTACTGTTCTTTTTTGAAACTTTACAGCATCACAGCCAGTTCTCTTCGCAACATCTATTAGCTTTTTTGCAGTATTAATATCACCATTGTGATTTATTCCAATTTCTGCTATAATAAATGGGGCAACTCTACTCTTGTCATATGGGTTAAATTGTGTCATGTTTTTTTCCTTTTTACATTTCTAATATTTTTTCAACTTCATCAGAATCGATGAAATTTCTAGCTTCTATAAACTCACTATCAGACATCTCGCTATAGTTTAAAAAATCTCCTTTTGAGTTTTTTAGAACCTTTGTTGCATCATCTAATTCTAACACATACTGATGAAAGTTTTCATCACAAATTGGTGATCCGAACTTATTAAATGATATTTTAAAATTTTCACGGAGCCGGCTTTTTACATTTTCATCTTTAAACATTGCAGTTCCCGGGTATGCTGTAGCAGTAAACATATTTCTATTGATTGCGACCTTTGGGTCGCTATACCCGTTGTTGTTTTCAATTAGACTTGTTCCAATTATGTCTTGCTGCCAGGCTATGAATGCGACACTAGTCTGCAAGTCACTCAGAGACTCTCCCGGGTATCCCATTATCCAAGTACAATTGGCATGGATACCGGCTTCGTGACAATTTATAATTGCATCTGCCATTGTCTTTGGAAACTTGTATTTTCTTCCCCTTACAGTAACATCATCCAGACCGTTTCTTAAAATAAATCCACCCTTATTCATTTTTTCAAGTGTTTTTTCATGGGCTGACTCTGCTCCAAACCCAATATAGACACATCCAGACTCTGACATTTTGAAAACTCTAGCGTCTGCTTCATCCATTCTTGTATGTGTCCCCCATCTCACATGATCTAGCCCATAGTCTTTAAAAACTGGGACCATTCTTTCAATTCTTTTTTTCTGGACGGCAAAGTTATCATCTGGAAATCCTATAAAGTCAAGGTCGTAATTGTCAACATATCCTCTTACCTGCTTGGCAATGTGCTCAGCAGACCGCATGCCATAATTTCTCTCTCCCTGGGCTCCGCGGTAGCAAAAAGCACAAGCATACGGGCATCCTCGGCTGCTGACTGTAGTAAGACTTCTTTTCATTGAAAAAGGAGCTGCGGAGCTATTATTTGCCGCAAGACCCCATACATCATTGTTTATATAGAACTCAAGAAGATTTTCATTATAGGCATCTGATTCGAGCATGTCAAGAGCAGCATACGGTATTGCATCTAAGTTTTTAGGTCTTCCGCCCTCATATACAAATCTATGCTTTTCTTTAATTTCGCCTCGGTAGTGTTTTGATATTTTTTGTGATTTAACAAGTTTTTGAATTCCCATTTCCTTTATTAGAAGTGCATCAGAAACAATTTCACAAATAATATCATCGCCTTCGGATCTCGCAACAGCATCTAGCTCGGGAATCCAGTTAAATAGGCCTGAACTTATTTCAGTTGCTAGCCCGCCGCCCGTTACAAGAAAACAGTCCGGTAGTTGATCTCTAACTATTTTTGAAAACTCTTCCTGCCACCTTAAAGTTGTAATCATCCCAGAGAGAGCGACAACATCGGGAGTTCCATTTTTTTTAATGTGTGATAAAAAGTATTCTTTTGACTCCCGGTAAGACATGTGTCTACCTCGTGGTAGATTTTTTCTGTCAGCCTCAGCGTCGACGATTCTCTTTCCGTTTAAATCAATAATTGATACATGCACCCCTTTTTCTCTTAGTATTGCCGCAAGTATTCCAGGACCTTCAGGGGGAGTATTGGGAACAGCAGACTCTCTCAGCGGCATATTTACAAAAAGTACATTCATATTTTTAATATTTGTCATGATGGTTTCTTTTCTATTCTTGAAAGATAGTTTTTAAAATCAGATACATTGTCAACATCTACTGGATCGCTTATATTAAGATAAACAGTGTCACTATTGAAAAGTTGAGAATTTAAATTTACAATATGCCCTGCTTTTAGAATGACTATAAAGTGACTATACTGAAAACACTTTGGAAGATCTTGCCACCTATAGAGATCTGTCTCGATAAAAGGCTTTCCCTTATTTTCCCCAACGTCTTCCAGACAAAGAAAAGGATGTGTTGAAATATCTTTTTTACATAGCATTGAGTCTGATTTTGAATCGTTAAAAAATTCAATTCCTGACTCTACAGCCGCTGGTGTTCTTTCAGGGTATGTTGGATATAGACAAACAACTGTATCTTCATCTTCTATATGCATATCCAGAATCACCTCCTGCAAAGTCTCCTTCATTGACGCACTATCAGAAGAATTTTTCTTGCTTCTATTGTGCACCTCTATTCCGGCGGATAATGCTAGGTTTTTTATATGATCATCGTCTGTAGAGATAATTGTTTTTTTCAACCATGATTCTTTGAGATTTGATATGCATATTGGAACCAAGTTTCTATTTTTAAATGGAAACCTCTTGGATCCCATCCTTGCAGGAATAATAAACCAAACTTTACTCACTTTATAATCACCCAGTAATAAATTCTAATAAAATTATAACACTAGTAGCAGCTTTGTTTTACTGTTTGTTTTCTACAACTTCTCTAAAAAACTGTCTTAAGTAAACACGAGATAATGTTTTAGAAAGACCTGCGAGATCACTTCCAAATAGATTTGAATAGCTTTTTATCATTGATTTTTGGGTGTCACTAAATTTAAACTTTAGTACCCTTGGTGAGTCATACATGACTTTCTTATGATTGAAATCACTATCTACACTCTCAGAAAGCTTAAGGAGATCACTTCCAACGTTATACTTAAATTCAAACTCATACTCTTTAAAAGACATATCAAATATATGAGAAACTTTAAGCCTCTTGAATTTTATTATTTCAGAAGTTAGATCTAATATTTCTCTATCTTGGTAATTGTGATCATCAATTATATCTTTAATAGCTATTGTAGCTATTTCACACACTGAGTCGAAATACTCAGTCAGAGAGAGTGCCTTGTATTTTGCTAGCAGGTTATTTCCATACTCACCTGAAATATATTTTTTGATATTTTCAACGTTATTTGCAAATACTGCTAAGTCACTTTTTGATTTCCATAGCTCATTTGTTGACTCATCTACATACTGAGATACTAGACTATTAAATTTATCTACATCTGTATTGTCATAAATCTTCTCTAGCCATGAAAACGGGGATATCCCAATATTCTCAAGAACTTTAACTATCTCTTCAAAGATTCCTTCATTGTAAAAGATGTTGATTATAAGACTCATCTTTCTACAATCAAGATAGTCTTGAAATGATAGAGTATTATTTTCTATTGCTATCTCTTCTATTTCTGCAGCAACTATCGTATTTCCGAATATGTCAAAATATCCGAAACATCGAGGCAAAACCCTGAACCTTGTATTAAATCCAAACTTTTCCCTAGAAGAAGCTACATTCATCTCAGTACCCGGGAGCATCATTAGCTGATACATTATTATTGTATTAAAGCTGCTATCAACTAGGCTTTTCAGAGTATGGAAGTGCTTTTTCTTTGAATCAGTTGGTAAGCCTAATATTACCTCGGAAACTACATTTGACTTTACACCTTGTGCCTGCTTTGCAACTTCAAGAAGTTTGTCAGCAGAGATATTCTTTCTCTTTACGCTTTCTAAAACCTCTTCGTCAAGGCTTTGAACTGAGCCGGAAAGCTTAATTGCTCCATTTACAAGCTTTGCTGCCTCAAGAACTCTTTCCTTCTTATTTTTACCTGTTGTGACACTAATATATTTGGGATAACTATACTCTTCTTGCATGCCGGCTATAAACTTACACGTCTCAATATCTTCCTTAAACATTCCAAAATTAGAGTCTGATATATAGAGCTCGTATCTCTTTTTATCATCCGGGAATTCACTTATTTTTTTTGAAATGTATTCTATCTCTGCATTGATGACATCCTGAGACTTCTTTCTGACCCTGCTCCAATAAGACTGACCTTCAGTGCAGAAAGTGCATGTAAAGGGACAACCTCTGTTTGTTTGAATTATTGGCAATAACCTTCCGCCAAAGAACTTGTCAAGTGTTCCATTTACGTATGGAGATGTCATTTCCTTAAGATTTGACATTCTAGTATCTGTTTTTGATATAAAAAGAGACCCAGAAGAATCAATAAAAGCAGTATTTACTAGGTCGTCTTTTCTTTCTTTGATCTTTGGCACTCTATCATTGCTCAGATTTTTAGATAATATATCTAGAATTTTTACCCATCCTTCTTCTCCCTCTTTATAGATATAAAAATCTATTTGCTGATTCTTTTCAAGAAAAGATTTTTGACCATTTGAATCAACTGGAAAGTTTGGGCCTCCCATAACTATCAGTATTTCTGGGTGATTCTCTCTAATTGCCTTTGCAAAAGATAGTCCAAGATTGCAATTCCATATGTAGTTTGAAAAACCTATAACATCGGGTTTTTCAGATTCAAATGCTTTTGAAAGATTTTCTGGAAATTTAAAAATCTTGTGATCAATTTCAAAATCCAGCGTGTTTTTTGCGTACTCTATCATTCCAGCTATAGCTGCTGGAAAAATATCAGAAGATAGTGTTTGTTGAGTATATGTTAGATCTGCCATCCATACTTTCATAATTTTTTCCTATAAAAACCAGCCAAATTTTAAAAGACCTCTTTTTACGTTGTTTTCTTTTAAAAATATTCCCATGTTATCAATAATCGATATTCTCTTGTATAATAAATCTTTTAAGTCTTTATTTATGCCATCTAGAATCTGATAATTTTGAGGATTCAGGCTTTGAACTATTTTTGAACTTATTTCTCCGGATCGAGAACCATAGCAGTAAAGGTGCTGGTAGTATGACATTGGCAATACAATTATGCTGCTTCTTTTCGATGAGACACATCTATTGTAGCTCTCAAGTGCAGATATTTCATTGTAATCTTTTGAAAAATTATAGTACATTTTTTGCTTTGTCCAGGACGTTATTTTTGGATTTAGCCTGAAGGTTGCGGTTTCTGGAAATACATCGCTTCCATAGAAACCATTAATGATACAATAATCATCAAACCTATGGATCGCTTCAAACCCCATGAGTATCGAATTTTTAAGATATTCATAAAGAACTTTTTCATTGTCCTTTATTTTGAACCAGTCACTTCTCAAAGTGTGAAAATCAGCTACAAAAGATTCAAAAGAATCAAATTTAAAACCAAACGAATCTCTTAGCCTTTCTATAACGTATATGAAGGAGTTTACAAGACACAGTGTTGCCCTTGTTGGAATTTCATTTCTGGAAACTAGCTCTACCATTCTCATTGTTCTTTCTGGTAGCCAGTCCATAACTCTTGCAATTTCAACAAAGTGAGATTCTTTTTCACTAGGCTGATTCTTTTTTATATCTTTGCCAAAAAGATTAACCAGATTCATGTCATCCCAGATGGGAATGTTTTTAAAACCTTCCTCATTTACAACCATTAGCGTGTTGTCCATCATTAAGTACCTTGCAAGGTTACTGACAGAATCTCTTGCTAAAAACTTATGCACTCCCGGGCTAGGCTTATCCTTAAGAACTATCATTAGATCTATATCAGATATTGAGGGTGCATTGACTGTTCCGAATTCATAAAGAGATAAAATATCTTTTGACTTTGAAAAGTAGTCAACCATATACTTTCTAACTTCCCGATATGATGCCCTATTTACCTGTTGGTCTGGTGGGTTTGTAAAGTTTATATCCGCAACATCGGGAAAAAATTCACCTTTCTGATTCATCGTATTATTCCTAAGCAAATTTTCTCTATTTCTTCAAGCATCTTGTTTCCTATCGAAAAATAATTATTTCCTAGCTCTTCGATAAGCCATCCCGGAATTTCATTTCCCATATACGGATGAGACTCTTTCTCACACCACATTTGTCTTATTTTTGAAACCTTTTCGACAACTTCCCATGCTCTTTCAGAAAATAAAGGTCTAGCAATTGAAAAAGAATCTCCCTTATAGCAAGGCTCGCCAAGTGCAGATAATAAAAGAGCTGGGAGTATTGAAAATGTCCCTAAGAAATATTTCATTTGATACATTCCGTTTTGATAATTTTTATAATTTTCAAATAAATACTCGCCATTGTAGGCATGATGTCTAAATACACCCGTCTCTATGGATGTTCTAATCAAGTTGACCCTTGATAGTATCCCTCTTGCACATTCCTGTTTTGAATCTCTAATGTTAAGAGATATTGTGCTACTGTTGTCCATCATTGATATTGATTTTTTAAGAACTTCAGCAGGTAAATAGTGGGATGGGTATGCAAGCAAGTCACATTCAGATGCATATATTAAACCGTGATGTTGCAACGGATCAACTCTGTATAAAAACTTGTGAGCTTCATATGATAGTCTTCTTAACTCAAGTAACTTTTTAGTATCTTCAAGAGTTGATGCAGGGACAACTACAAATGTGTCCACATCGCTCCAGCCTTTTGAATAGTCTAAAGTTGCCATGCTTCCATGAAGTATAAAATGAGAAACAAGATGTGACATATTTTCATTCACAAATCTATGCATATCTTGTATATGGGAAAGATATCCTGGGTCGTTGTCATAGTTACGCTTATCAAAACTTTTTAGAAAGATTGTTCTTTTTTCTGTTTCAAAAAAAGAACAGTCAAAAAGACTAGATGATAAAGACAAATGATTGCCTATAAGTGAAACATTATGGTACCCATTTTCTGATAGGTTTTTTGATTCTGGTCTTAGAAACCAGTTTAGAGTTGATCTTATTGACCCTTGAAGTCTTAAATTTTTATCATGTGATTTTTTGTCTGCGCTCATCTCAAATTCCTTATGTGAGATATGGACCCATTGGAAATTAATTCCTGTATATGTGCCCACTCGAGTGACCAATTATGACCCGGGCCCGGATAGTTGGGATCAACTCTATCTATTATAGTCGGGTCGTAGTAGTGGTTCTTATCAAGATTTCCATCGAATCCGCATATATAGACATTGCTATTAGAGAAAATCTCTCTTGCCATCTCCAGCGCAATAATACCTGCACTAGGTACTTGTCTCCAGTAACCGGAATAACATTTTTTAACTATTCTATTATAGAGATCACTTGATGGACTTGGCACATTAGCATGACCTAGCACCTGCATACATGTGTTTTTTCTAAAAGTTTCAAGCAAGGCGACGCACCAAAAGTTGACATTTTTAATATCTATTTCCGAGTATTGTATGGCATTTACTACCTTGTCAGTACTTCTCATCTTGGATGCAAAAATTGTTGTCTTTGATCCTACATGACTTTCAAATCCTGTAGTTTTAAACCTTTGTATTCTAATAACCTCATCGCATTTATCGATATTCTTTCCAAGATCTTCATTAAGAATATCTCCAGAGTTTCCAACTACACAGATATTTTTCATACTTTCCCTTGAGCGGTTTGCCTAGATAGTGTTTGAACCATACTCTTAAACTTATCCAAACCCCCGTTAGAAATAAAATAGTCTCTCACACTCTCCAGAGCGTGTTTCTGATCTGGTGTAGCTGATACTGATTCTCCTGGTTTAAAAATCGAAGATTTAGACAGAAAACGATCGGAGAACCCTACGTCAGTAGAGATTATAGGTGTGCTGTTAGTGGCGCATTCAACTATTGACTGGGGACCTCCCTCATGACGAGATGAAACTATATAGAGATCTAGACAATTGTAAAGATCGTTGACTGTCTCTATTTTAGGCAATTCAAAATAATAATAGGGTATTTTAATCTTTTTAAGCTCTCTCATCACATACTGTCTACGCCAGCCTGCTAGCAAAACATGCACATTGTTTTTCAATTGAGAATAATTTAAAACTGCTTGACAAAATAGATCAGGACCTTTTTCTAATTTTGGAGATACAAGATCACTTCCCTCTGTGTCTCTTTGAAAACTACCTATCAGAAACGCATCCAGGGGTATATTAAACTTTTCTCTCAGAAGATTTTTTTGATGTCTTTTATTTTTCCATATTTCTTCATTTACCCAGAAAGGTATGACACAAATCGGTTTTGATGTCAAATTTTTAATTTGCTCTCTTGTTCTGGCACAAGGTACATGATAAATGTCAACAAACTTATCCCTAAAGTTAAATTCATTTAATTTTTGATCATTAAATTTTTCGGGAACTATGTGATGAATTGTTAGAATGACTTTTTTTGATGCCAGGATATTTTGCGGAATCTGATTCCAGCACCATCCCGCTAGCAACCAGACTGTGTCAGCTTCAAGTAAATTTCTAGTAGAAATATCACTCATGTTCTGATACCATTCAGAGACAAACCTGTCACAGACCCAATTCTCTCTTGGCGCCAAAACAAAAACTTTACCCATGATACTCTCCGGTTAAATACTATTAGAATGGTATACTATATTTTTAAAATGTTCTAATTCAAAATAGCTGTTTTTTAAAAATACTTACCGGGAATAGATTCTAATACTGTTCCTAGACGCCCCTAGACCTTCTGTGTGTGACTTCGGGCTGTATCATATTAATCAACCCATTGTGATAACCCGTAATCAACCTACATATCTTTCTGATTAACTGGCAGCAATCTATCCGTCTAGCCATTCATTAATATGATCTGGCACCTCTTGATCCTTCACGATGTCGTGCTTATTTGGATCAAGATAAACCCAGTCGGAAGAAACTGCTAGCTCTGGCCTTATCGGGTTTTTAAGCCAGTTTCCATCTTCATCTTTTGGAACATCCCAGCCTACACCGAGAGCGATGTCTTCTATTGGAACGGGTGGTGACTTGTTTTCT
>Ga0163179_10000961_pt1 | contig 20644 bp, 21 predicted proteins | sample AtlANTMetagenome_FD_109643 | JGI IMG/M metagenome (GOLD analysis project Ga0163179, IMG submission 109643) | Marine eukaryotic phytoplankton communities from the Atlantic Ocean - Atlantic ANT 2 Metagenome | ecosystem: Environmental > Aquatic > Marine > Oceanic | place: North Atlantic Ocean... | reverse complement strand
TCCATCTCGTATTCTGGGCGCCGGATAGTGCCTCGGCTGTCCGCTTGCCAGAACACGGGCCCTTCCAGCAAAGTGCCAGTCTTTCTCTTCCTGAGCGTACCGACGGCGGCGAGACTGGATCCCGGCGGTAGCTTGGGGAGGCCGTTTTTGTCATCCAAGGACAAGCGAAGCGTACTCTCACCCACACTGATGGCCGCCTCCTCAAATCGAGCGCCCTTAGGCGTTAAGCGCGACCACTGGGCCAGTGGCTTTCCTCGGACGGCGATTGTTGTTCCTGACTTCGTTTTAGAGAAATCTTCAACGCACTTGAGATTTTCATGCCGCGCTGGCTGAAGCAAAAGCAAATCCTTGACCGTGGTTACGCCTGCCGCTTGTAAGGCGGGCAAGAGGTCTGCATTATGTCCCTCCACGTCGGCGAGTTGCGTCCCCGTGCGGCCGTCTTCTCCAAAATGGTGCGGCTCAATTCTTGGTGGGCGTGGAGCAGTAACCGTCTCCTCTTGGGTGCCTCTGCCTCGTCGTCGTCGCCGACCGCGACGGCCACCCCGTTCATCTCGCTCGGCCTTTTTATTCGGGCCTGCAGACTGCTCGGTCAGAACCACCTCAGCCTGCGCGGTGAGTTCAACATCCGTCGTCGCCGATTTGGCGGCAACTGCACTGAATTCCTTGTGGGCAGCCTGAAGAGGTTCGATGCGATCAAACCAAGCGAGGCTTGCCGAGTCCTGCACCTTTTGAAGTACTCCGGAGATTGCCGTGCGGACTGTAGGATCAACGTCTGACTGCAGCAGCTTTTCAAGTGGCCGGGCAACACTGCTGTCGAAGTACTTCATTTCCCAGAGATGCAGGCCTTCTTCTCGAAGCGCATATGAGAACACGCGCTCTGCTTGATCGATCAGGTCTGCGCATTCGGCCTCGGAAATCGGGCTGAGCACTACGACTGTCCCCTCGCTTTCGTCCGGCGACACATCGGCTTCGTTTTTTTCTGTTTTCTCTGTCACGTAAATCGACCCTTAGGTGTACCGTACCTCCAGGATTTCCAGTTTACGTGTCCCTCTTGGTGCTTTGACCTTGACTTCCTCGCCTTCGCGCTTTCCGAGGATTGCGCGACCGATTGGTGAGTCGAAGGAGATGTCGCCATTTTTGACGTCAGCCTCTTCCTTCCCTACAAGTCGATAGGTTAATTCTTCGTCGGTCTCGCCATCGAGCAGTTCCACTGTCGAGCCAAATACGACCAAATCGGATTCATCAAGAGTCGCCACATCGATAACCTCAGCTGTTGCTAGCTGAGTTTCGACGTGGCGGAGGCGGGCCTCGGTCATGCCCTGGCGGTCTTTCGCCGCATCGTATTCCGCGTTTTCGGAAAGATCTCCGTGAGCGCGGGCCTCTTCTATTTGCCGCACGACTTCCGGCCTAATCACCTCTTTAAGGTGTTTAAGTTCCGCCTCTAGCGTGGCGTATCCGGCGGGTGTCATTGGACAACGTTGCATACTGGTTACCTGAAAAAGTTGCAGACTCAGGACTTCTAACCGATTTTGGCAGGAAGCAAATCAGGCTTTATTGCGAAGTTCTATGCCCTTGCGAAACACCGCCGTTGTTCGCCCCTTGAAGGTTTGGCCAAAAAACGGTGTATTCCTGCACTTCGACTGCAAAGTGTTCTCATCCACAGCCCACTCTGTGCTGGGATCCCATAGTAAAAAGTCCGCCGACACGCCCGTCGCTACACGACGATCAATGCCGAGCAGACGACCGGGCCGCACAGCGAGTGCGTCGACAGCTAAGACGAAGTCCCCTTTCAGGGCTTTTAGGCTGACATTGAGGCTTGTCTCCAAGCCCACGGCGCCAGGCACGGCCAATTCAAACTCGAGTTCTTTGTCCGCGCGAGTGAGTGGCTGGTGGTCTGAGGTCACCGCATCAATCACCCCTGTGCGGATTCCCTCAACGAGCGAAAGCCTGTCTTCCTCAGATCGGAGCGGCGGCATGAGCCGGCAATTCGGGTCGTAGACCGACTCCTGCACCGCTTCGTCTGAGAGCAACAGGTTGTGCGCTGGCGTGGACGCAGTGAGCCCAAGCCCGTCATTCTTCGCCGATCGAATCAATTCCACTGACCTATGGGAGGTAACGCCAGTAATGTGCAGCTTTGTCGCTGGGGTCTGTCGGAGCAAAGCGATGTAACGAGCGGTGCCGATCTCTTCAGCCGCAGCTGGCAGCCCGCGTAAGCCGATTGCGATACTCACGTCGCCTTCGTGCATCGCGCCATGGCTCTCCAGCCAAAAGTCCCCGGTCCTAAGGAGCACGGGCACCCCATGGGGTGCGGCATACAGCAGGGCGAAACGCAATGCCGATGTGTCCTTGAATTGTGCCCCGGCATTGGAAAGTGCTGCCGCTCCCGCCTGACGGAGCAAGCCGACCTCCGCCAACTCTTTGCCATGCAGGCCCTTGGTGATCGCTCCGGCTACGAGTATCTCGACCTCAGTAGCGTCCGGAGCGCGGTCCAGAATATCTCGAACCAATGCGGGATCGTCAGCGACGGGGCGCGTGTCCGGGCTGACCAAGACAGTGCCATAACCACCAGCAATCGCGGCGCGGCCACCGGAGGCGAGATCTTCTCGTTCGGGGTAGCCTGGGTCGCAAAGATTCGCATTCAGATCAACCAGGCTCGGCGCCAATATTAGACCATCACAAGCGACGCGCTCGGCGTTCTTTGCCGCCGGGTCATCGATGTCTGCAAAGCGACCATCCTTAACAAAGACATCCTTGACCTTGTTGGTGCCGGTACCGGGACAGACCACGGTTGCGCCAGTAAAAACCTTATGCATCTTGGCCTCCCTCTCCCCCGAGCAGCAAGAACAGTAGCGCCATACGCACCGCGAGCCCATTGGTGACCTGCTCTAAAATGACGCTTTGAGCGTGGTCGGCTACGTCCGGTGACATCTCAACACCGCGGTTAATGGGCCCAGGGTGCATCACCAGGGTTTTTTCACCCGCTCGGGCCAAGCGCTGCAAATCCAAGCCATAGAATTCTGAATATTCCCGTGAACTGGCGAGCATCCCGGGAGCAAGCCGCTCTCGTTGAATCCGTAGCATCATTAGTACATCGGACTCTTCTAAAACTTCATCGATTGAATGGCGGACTTCTACCCCAAGCCGGTCCATTTCCGGGCGGCACATGGTCCCGGGGCCGGCCACTAAGACGCGAGCACCCATGGTGGTCAATCCGTAGATATTCGAGCGAGCCACCCGTGAATGGTAGACGTCGCCGACGATTGCCACGGTTTTGCCTTCAAGATCACCAATATTCTGACGCATAGTCAGCATGTCCAGCAGGCCCTGCGATGGATGCTCATTAATGCCATCACCCGCATTGATGACGCTAAACGGAAACGCTCGCGCGAGCATATGTGGAGCGCCCGCGCAGGAATGCCGCATGATTACAGCGTCTGGCTGCATCGCGTTGATATTCCGCGCAGTATCCATCAACGTCTCGCCTTTCTTTGCGGAAGATGTTGAAGCGGAAATGCCTACCCCGTCGGCGGACAAGCGCTTCGCTGCGAGGTCGAAGCTTACTTTTGTCCGTGTGGAGTTTTCGAAGAAAAGAGAGACTACAGTTCGCCCACGGAGGGTCGGCACCTTTTTAATCCGCCGTTCACCAACGGCCCTAAACCTGTCCGCTGTATCGAGAATCTCGGTAATCTCTTCCCGGCTCACACCGCGAAGCCCGAGCATGTCCTTACGGTTCATTGTGGCCCCTCCTCTGCTTTGTCGATGCTTACATTGTCAGAGGCAGCAGGGGAACTCGCTGCGTTCACCAAGACCTTATCGCCCATCTCCGTGTCGAGTCTCCGTCCTACGAAATTTGCGGCAATAGGCAGTTCGCGATGCCCTCGATCAATCAGCACTGCGAGCTGAATCCGGGCTGGTCGACCGTAGTCCATCACCTCGTCAAGGGCCGCACGAACAGTCCGGCCCGTAAACAGCACGTCATCGACTAAGACAAGATGCACTCCCCGCAGTTGCGTAGGCAGCTTTGTCTCCCCGAGCACGGGCTTTTCAAGGCCCGTATAGAGGTCATCTCGATAGAGCGTAATGTCCATTTCCCCAACCGCAGGCATCTCCCCTTCGGCTTGCCCAATCAGTTTGGCGAGTCGCTGCGCAATCGGCACCCCACCGGAATGGATACCCACGAGCAAAAGGCGTTCAGCGCCATCATTTGACTCCAAGATCTCCTGCGCAATGCGAGACAAGCTACGCTGAATGTCTTTTGAGTCCATCACGAAGCCCATTATGACCCTCCCTGGGTGATTGAGTCGTCGTCTCCAATAACGAAATGCGCGTCGAACAAGAAGTCCTTTTTCTTGCCAATAAGCGGGTAGGAAAGAACCTCGTACCACTCACATTTCACATGCCGCTGTCGTCCATAGGCGTAAAAGTCGCAGACGCTATCTGGATCATCAAAGCCAAGGCCCGACATCTCCGATTTGAATTCTAAGAGGGCCTCGGTCCTCCCTGCGTCACGCCACCGGAATGCGCTTTCCTCGATGGCGTTCCGGACATTTCGTTCAGCCAGAATCAGCGAAAAATAACGAAAACCCAGTACCGACACATAGAGGCCGACCAGAAGGAAGACGAATGTCCCGATTTTGATTTTTCCGTGCCGTTTCATCGCTGTAGCAGGTATCTGATTTCCGCCCGTAGGGCGAAGAGGCTTTTGAAGAAAGCGCCCTTCTTACTCGCCCACCTTCAGCACAGAGAGGAACGCCTCTTGCGGTATCTCCACGGAGCCGACCGCCTTCATCCGTTTTTTACCCTTCTTCTGCTTCTCAAGGAGTTTGCGTTTCCGACTAATGTCACCGCCGTAGCATTTCGCGGTCACATCCTTACGAAGTGCCTTCACCGTCGCTCGAGCAATGATCTTGGACCCAATGGCAGCCTGAATCGCTACTTCATACATTTGTCGTGGAATGAATTCTTTGAGCTTCTTCGCGAGCCCTTGACCTTGGTAGTATGAATTCGACCGGTGACAGATGGTCGACAACGCGTCGACTTTGTCGCCATTCAGCAAGATATCCAGCTTCACTAAATCGCCAGCCTCCCAACGCTCTACCTCGTAGTCCATCGACGCGTAGCCTCTCGAGCAGCTTTTTAGCTTGTCGAAAAAGTCGAAGACCACTTCCGCATAGGGAATCTCATAGGTAATGACTGCCCTTCCTGGCGTGGGGACCTGGAAATCAACCTGACTGCCGCGACGGTCCTGGCATAGCTTCATCACTGCGCCGACGTAGGTGTCGGGGGTATGAATCACTACTTTGGAAATAGGTTCTCTGATTTCGGCCACTTCACCGACTTCAGGCAATTGGGAGGGCGAATGGATCTCAATATCCTCACCGCTTTTTGTGCTCACTTCATACACAACCGATGGCGCCGTAGTGATGAGGTCGAGGTTGTACTCTCGCTCTAAACGCTCTTGGATAATCTCCATATGAAGGAGGCCGAGAAAGCCACACCGAAATCCGAACCCGAGGGCGTCAGATGTTTCCGGCTCATAATCTAAGGAGGCATCGTTTAGGGTGAGTTTCGCAAGGGCGTCCCGGAGGTTTTCGTAATCAGCCGATTCCACAGGGTAAATACCGGAGAACACCATGGGCTTGATTTCTTGAAAACCGTCAAGCGGCTCCGTGGCCTGGCGTTTTTCATGCGTGATGGTGTCGCCGACCTTGGCATCCGACAAGGCCTTAATGCTGGCCATAATGAACCCCACCTCGCCAGCGGCTAACTCTTCGCGCTGTATCGCCTCAGGGGCAAAGATGCCCAGGCCGGTCACATCGTATGTTGCCCCTGATGCCATCATTCGAATCTTATCGCCCTTCTTGAGGCGGCCGGCTTTGACCCGAACAAGTACGATTACCCCAACATACGGATCAAACCAGGAGTCGACGATTAGGGCCTGCAGAGGGGCTGCCCTGTCTTCTTTGGGCGGCGGTATATGCGCGATCACCGCAGCAAGAACCTCATCTATCCCAATCCCTGTTTTGGCGGAACAGAGGACAGCGTTATCGATATCGACCCCAATCCCATCTTCCAATTGTTGCAGCACGTCCATCGGTTCGGCACCGGGAAGATCGATCTTGTTCACGACCGGGATGATTTCAAGGTCATTTTCAAGCGCCAGATAGACGTTGGCCAGGGTCTGGGCCTCCACGCCTTGTGCGGCATCCACCACAAGTAGTACGCCCTCACATGCTGCGAGTGACCTGCTGACTTCATAGGTGAAGTCCACATGCCCCGGGGTGTCGATCAGGTGGAGGTCGTACTCGTGCCCATCCGGCCCTTTCCAGCACATGACACAAGTCTGGGCCTTGATGGTGATTCCTCGTTCCCGCTCAAGGTCCATCTTGTCGAGGTATTGATCCTTCATTTCGCGCTGTGACAACGCACCCGTCCGCTCGATGAGGCGATCCGCCAAAGTCGATTTGCCGTGGTCGATATGGGCGATAATCGCGAAGTTGCGAATCCTGTCGATTGGTGCAGCCATCTGTCGCTCCTAGCTCCGGCCAACGCCAAAGTATTCGAAGCCGCTCTGTCGTACACGATCTGGCTCGAAAATGTTTCGACCATCCAAAACGATGCGTTGGCGCATTAGCGTCCCGATTTCGGCCCAATCTGGATTTCTAAATTCTCGCCATTCGGTCACAAGAATCAAAGCATCTGCGCCGGTTACGGCATCCAACCGACTCGTTGCAAATCGGGCCTTGTCACCCACCATGTGCTTGGCCTCCTCCATTGCCTCAGGGTCATAGGCGGAGATTGTGGCTCCACGCGCTGTCAACCCGTCGATCAGAACGATCGATGGAGCTTCCCGCATATCATCGGTTTGCGGCTTAAACGACAGGCCCCAAAGCCCAATGTGCACTCCCGTGAGGTCCTCACCAAAGCGCTCCACAACTCGCTCTACAAACAGTTGTTTTTGTAGGCTATTGACGTGCTCGACAGCGTCCATAATTTGCAGATGCACCCCTGCGTCTTTCGCTGTTTCCACCAAGGCTTTGACATCTTTTGGGAAGCAGGAACCGCCGTAACCGATTCCAGGAAAGAAAAATCGCAGCCCGATTCTCGAATCCGAACCAGCCCCCTTTCTGACCTGCTCTACATCCGCCCCAACCGCTTCGCAGAGCCGTGCGATTTCATTGATAAAGGATATCCGTGTCGCAAGAAACGCATTTGCTGCGTATTTTGTGAGCTCTGCCGAACGATTGTCCATGAATAAAATCGGATTCGATGTTCGCATGAGTGGCTTGTAAAGCTGGTTCATCACATCCTTTGTTTCCGGGTTCGCACATCCCACAACAATGCGGTCCGGCTTCATAAAATCATCAATCGCCGCGCCTTCTTTGAGGAACTCGGGGTTGGATACCACATCGAATTGAACCGACGTTCTTGCTGCAATCGCGGACCGCACCGCGTCGGCTGTACCTACAGGTACGGTCGACTTGATCACCACCGTACTGTTCCGAACCAAGGCGTCGCCAATCATATTGGCAACGGACATGACGCCAGAGAGGTCAGCGGATCCATCTGCCCCTGACGGAGTACCTACGGCGATGTAGACCACCTCGGCGGCTTGGACGGCCTCAGCACCTTTCGTGGTGAAGCTCAAGCGCTCCTCACGCACATTGCGATGAAGAATGTGATCGAGTCCTGGCTCGTAGATTGGGATTTCCCCCCGTCGCAGGCCCGTTATTTTGTCGACGTCGTTGTCGACGCACGTGACGATATGGCCCAAATCTGCCAAGCAGGTACCCGCCACAAGGCCAACATAGCCAGTCCCAACAACACAAATGCGCATCCTTACTCCATCGACTCGAATCGCTCTCTAAATATGCACACTACATAAAAGGGGCAAGAAAGCTTGACGCTGGCCTGTCAATCGACTAAAAACCGCGACCTAAGAAACCAAAGACTTTCGGAGTCGACGTGGCTAATCATAAAAGCGCAATCAAGCGAATCAAACAAAACGCTACGCGTCGTGCCCATCACAGGCACTATCGCTCAGCAATGCGGACCCAGCTTAAGAGTCTTCATGCAGCGATCGCCGATGGCGACAGTGCAAAGGCACAGGATGAGTTGAAGAAGACGACATCTGTCGTTCAACGGCTTGCCAGCAAAGGCATTATCCATCGGAGCCAAGCTGCACGTCGCATCTCGCGCCTCAGCAAAGCTGTAAACGCTATTTAGCGCTGGCTCGTCAACTTTAGGACGAGCCCTTCCAACACGCGACGGTCGCCTGCACGAGAGGAATTCATTTTCTCGTTGGCGGCCGCAAGTGTTTCTAAGACATACGTGGTCCTCAAGGGGCTTCTGCGCAGAGCTGTTTCGGCAGCGCGAAGCTTCCATTCCTTGATTCCCAGATTCGCATCTTTCGGGTTTTCGTTCCGTCGCAAGACCGACTGGAGCGCGAGCAGATTACGCAGTTGATTTGCAATGCTCACCGATAGCACATGTGGAGGAACCCCACCTTCCAGCAGACGATGCGTGGATGCGAGCGCCTTATCGGTGTTCTTCTCGACAATGGCATCTGTGAGATTCCAGATGGCTTCTTCGGAAAGGAGGCTGCACGCTTCGGCAAAAACCTGCTGTGTTAGGCGGCCCGGCTCGCCGAGCCAGTCAATGGCTTTCCGGAGCTCCAATTGGAGCAGCCCAAGATCCTTCCCAACCCGTGAAACCAAATATTTTGCATCCCTCGGCCCGACGGTGCAGCCATGGGTCTGGGCCTCTTGCACAACAAAATCAACCGGATTGGATGTCTTACCCCCAAACCGGAAAACGCCGCCCTGTTTCTTCGACAGCGCTTCAATCCGTCGGCCAAAGTCTTTGCCCCCTGAGGCCCGTGGCCACTGCCGTCCTCGCAGAATCATCACACACGTGTCGACAGGCTTTTCTGCGTAGGCAAATAGCTTCTCGAGGAAAGCAGGCTTGAGTTCCTCGACGCGCCGAATCACAACGATGCGGGTGCGACTCATCATGGGCATGGTCCGAGCGACACCCAGACTCTCATCCACTCGCTCATCGTCACCACGAAACACAGCGAGATTAAACACCTCCGTTCCAGGCGTCAAAAGCGATGAACGCAGCGTCTCTTCGGCACGGTCTGCGAGCAGCTCTTCCGCCCCCAAAAGGCAAAATACACGGATTTCGGTATTGCTGGCAGCGGACTTAATGGCGGCGAGATTCATGTGGATTCTTCGCCTTTTAGGGTGAGGCGCACCACGGCTTCTTCAATCAACTCGTGGGCAAGCGCATACATGACTTCAATCTGCCTCAAGCGGTTGGCCTCTGGATCCGAGCCGCCCGTGTATTGCCGGGCCCCCTGCACGGTAACCTGAGCATCGTCATCGGTTCTTGCGACGAGGGTTATCGACAAACGGAAATATTTGCCATTTGGCGCGATTACCCCGTCAGCGAAATCTACCACATTGAAGTGAATGTTCTCCGCCTCCCCCTGTGGAGTATGCCGCAAAGACACTGCCGACATCGCTGCACGGTAGACGGCCCTTTCGAGCTCAGGATTCGCGGAGCGAACATCAATCTGCCCCACTGTGAAATGCTTCTCCGACGATGAAAACGGACCGAGGTGATACGAGCACGCTTGCAGGAAGACGAGAACTGCCAAAAAAATTCGTTTCACGTACCCAAAGACCTCTATACTTCTGGTTCTCTAACGCGAGGCACCATGTACGCATCTTTGCTTTTACTTCAGTCCACAGCTTTCGCCTCAGGCACGGCCTTGGACATCCCTATTCCTTCACAAATCGAGCCGGCACGCGCTGGCGACACCGGAGTCCAAACTCGACCCTTTACCCAAGAGGTCAACCTGCGCGGCGGCTGGGCAAACGTTCCTGCGTCTCTCTTGGACATCTGGTACTTCGATGCCGAAGATAACAATGGGACCCATATGGAGCGGCCACGAGCACACGCGTACGCAATCGGACTCGAATACGTGATTCGCAATGAGCAAGCGAATGGGATTTTCTATTTCGAGTACATGCCCGCTTTAATGAAGGATGGCTATTGGGACGATCGAGAGGATCCACCGGACTACCAAGATGGGGATTATGTCGCGCCTGACCATCTTGCGTTGTTCAACATCGGTGCGAATTACGCCTTCGAGATCAAGATTCAGCCGTGGGTGTCACTGCTTTTTGGTGGGGGCCTAGGGCTCGCAGTTCGTACCGGACAGATCAGCAAATGGGATTCGAAGATCGTGACGGATGAAAACGGCGATCAGTACAAACTTCTTCCCTGGGATAATTTCGCTCAAAATCCCGACAGCCCGGATGACGTATACGATATTCCTAAGGTTCTACCTATGGTCGACATCCAAGCGGCCATTCGGTTCGTCATCTCGGACCAAGCCAATATTCGTATTTACGGCGGCTTACACGACCTGATTTTTGTCGGCGCGAGCGCCGGAGTTGTGTTTTGAGCCTTGCGTTCAACCGCCTGACCGGCTAAACGCCAGCGTCAAACGCATTCACTGAGGGTACGACCTTGATTCTTGTCACCGTACGCGACAACGAGCCTTTCGAAAAAGCCTTGCGCCGCTTCCGCCGTAAAGTGGAACGCGAAGGTATTCGCAAAGATATTAAGAAAAACAGCTTCTATCTCAAACCGGGAGAGAAGCGTAGACTCAAGCAGCGCCTCGCAGAGAAGCGTCGCCGCAAGGCCGCTCGTCGCGCAGTTCGCCGCAAGCGCAACTAGCGCCCCGCTTTAGTCCTCGGGCAGTTCGCCGCGCAATCCGCCTAAAAGGTCGATTGCGCGTTTTAGCGACGCCCTGTTTTCTAGGGACCATTGTGCCCCGTCATGAACCTGGAATGGCTTTTCACTCCAGGCGGCCAACTCTGTGGCGACCTTGTTCGGCGCGTGATTGTGGCGAATCAGAAGGGCCATGTGGTCAATCGTGGGAATCGACAGGCCCTCCGCAAGGGTTTGTGCTTTCCCAAAATGGAGCGTCATTTTAGACATGGTCTCAGCATCTTGCCGGGAAAGCCCCGCAATCATGCCGAGCGCCCAGTGCTCGACCCATGTCTCGTCGCCTTGGCTCAGCTCGAACACCCTATCGGTGAGCGATTCAATCACTCTCAGGTCCACCAAACCTGCCGGGCCTTGCTCTACGACCCAGCAAAGCCAATGAAACAGGAGTTGTCGAACACAAGGCAAGTCCACAACCTCAAGCCGGCGTAGTGCGGGAATCGTGATTCGGCCTCCGTCAAGACGTTCCATCACCTCCCATGCGCCATTCAACCTAAGACAGGCGCGGGCCGTTTCTTTTCCCCGCGCAAAGGTGTCCACAGGTGAGCTGTCTATGCGGGCATAGCCGGCCGTAGCGAGGTGGCGAAGCAAGAAGACAAAAACCTCTCTCTCGAGGGGAAAGCTCTCTAAAAGCGCCTCTCCTTCCTCGACGAGCCATCGGGCCGCTTCCGTGGAATTTTCCTGACGCAAACTCTGCTGCTCGACATTTACAATTGCGTTTTGGGCGGGGGTCAATATGCTCCGAGACCCAAAACAGGCCAGGAAAACAAAAGCCAACCCTACATACCTTCGCCTCACGCTACGCCCTGGTCAAGAGAATCAGCTACTGATCCAGCGCAGGCCCTTCCGGGCCTTTTTCGGTGCCTTCGCCCGGCGGTGGCACTGCCTTCTCTTGGGCCGCTTTTTCTGCAGCCTCCGGAAAGTTGAAGACAATGTCCTTCACCACGGCAAACTCCTCACCCTCCGTCTTCTCAATGACGATCGGATTGTTCGGGTACACCACATGAAAGTCGCCCGCGCTCGGGTCCTGGCCAGCAATCACCCACCCTTCCAGGCTGACTTCTTTCACGTCGGCCTGCACGATCACACGAAAATCACCATCTCCATCGACAGGTTCGGTCGTCAAGACTTCCTCCCCCTCGATGGTCATCTTGATGTCCAGTTGGACTCGCCCCTGAGCCCCTTCGGGCAAGATGACTTTGCCGTAGAGTTCAGCGGTTTTTCTACCCTGATTTGGTGGGCGTTCGCTATTGGCCTGACTTCTATCGAAATCGCCTTGCTGTGCGCCATCGGCGCCCGAACTGCCCCCGTTAGAGCCACAACCACAACACAACAACGCGACCACTACAAAACTACGCATCTGGCGCCTCCACGGCGAGACTTTAACGCTCTTTGTACCAAGCTTCCAAGAAGTGGTTAGTCTAAGTGCCCGCCCGGGTGGTGGAATGGTAGACACTGGGGACTTAAAATCCCTTGCTCGTTCAGGGCGTGCGGGTTCGATTCCCGCCCCGGGCACCCCCTCCAACGTTGACACGAGACCCCGTTTGGCGCTAATTTTGGGCTCGGAAGCTTGTAGTCGCCACTGCTGAAACGGACATCGAATGGGCAAGGTCATCGGGATCGATCTGGGAACCACTAACTCTGTGGTTTCTTTTATGGATCGACAAGATCCAACGGTTGTCGTCAATGAAGAGGGTTCACGGGTCACACCATCCGTAGTATCCCTCACCAACCCCGAAGAGCGCTTAGTTGGCGAGCCAGCGAAGCGGCAACTCGTCCTCCATGCTGAGACGACTGTCCATTCCGTGAAACGGTTCATGGGCAAATCCTTTGCGGACGCACAGGAAGACATGGCCCTCGTAAATTACACCGTTCGCGAATCACCCAATGGTGATTGTGGAATCGTGGTTGGTGACCGGGAATACTCACCCCAAGAAATCTCGGCGATGATTCTACAGAAACTGCGCAGGTCTGCTGAAGAGTTTATCGGGGAGGAAGTGACGGACGCAGTAATTACGGTTCCCGCCTATTTTACCGACCGTCAGCGCCAGGCCACACGCGATGCAGGGCTTATTGCTGGGCTCAACGTGCTCCGGATTATCAACGAGCCAACCGCTGCAGCATTGGCCTACCTTAAGAGCCGACGCGAAACATGCACCGTGGCGGTGTACGACTTCGGTGGTGGTACCTTTGATATCTCCGTTCTAGATGTCGAAGAGGATATTGCTCATGTCCGTGCAACCCGAGGCAATACAGCCCTGGGCGGTGCTGACATCGACTGGCGCTTAGTCGAGTGGCTCCTCGAGCAGTTCCACCAAGAGCACGGACTCGATGTGTCTGACGACAAAGTCGTGCTCCAGCGGCTCCGCGACGCGGCCGAGCGCGCCAAAATCGAACTGTCCTGGGCAAAAGAAACTGAGATCAATTTGCCCTTTTTGGTGTCGGACACAACAGGACCTAAACATCTGCAGTTGTCCGTCACGCGAACGACCTTCGAAGAACTCATCGCGCCCCTCTTAGAGGAAACCATCGAGGAATGTCGCGCTGCACTAGGCGAGGCAGGAATGCAGCCCTCCGATGTGCATGAGATTATTTTAGTGGGCGGATCCTCACGGATTCCACTCGCTCAACAGTTGGTGCAGGACCTCTTTGGAAAAGGGCTGAACAAAACCTTCAATCCGGATGAAGTGGTCGCGGTCGGCGCGTCGATCCAGTCTGGAATTCTTGAAGGCGAAATCAAGTCCATCACCCTACTGGATGTGACGAACTTCTCGCTCGGTATTGAAACGGAAGGCCGTCGCTTTTCTAAGCTGATTCCCAAAGGCACACATATACCGACGCAGCGAACACAGCTTGTCTCTACAGTCATCGACAACCAAACAACCGTCCGAATTCATGTGCTTCAGGGCGAGAAAGACTTGGCGAAGGAAAATGTTTCTCTGGGCGATTTTGAACTCCAAGGCATTACTCCGGGGCCTCGCGGTGCCGCCAAGGTTCAGGTCAAATTCGCCATCGATTCGAATGGCATCGTCAATGTAAGCGCCAAAGACACATCCACTGGCGCTGAAAAAGAGATCACGATCAAGGCGCCCACGAGTCTCAGCGCGGAAGACATCGCTAATCTTCAGCAGGAGACGAATCGCTTCGCGAAGAAGTCGAGCGAGAAAGAAGCGGTTGCCGAAGCGGTTTCAGAGTTGGAAGACATACTCGAAAAAACCTTTCAGAGGGCCATCCAAAACGGTGAGCGACTTGGGGCGGCAGTCCTTGGTGACATCGAGGGTACAGTCAATCATTTCAGGCAGAATGTCCGCGCGTTGACGGACCTTTCTCAAGCCGAGTCACTCCGCGCGACCATTGAAGACTGGTCCGCTCAACTCAGTGTGGAGTTTGACCAATAAAAAAGCCGGCATGTTCTGCCGACTTTTTGCAAGATGGTGGAGCTGAGGGGATTCGAACCCCTGACCCCTAGAATGCCATTCTAGTGCTCTCCCAACTGAGCTACAGCCCCATAAAGCCACCGGGGTATATCGAGGAGTAGAGTCTTCAGCAAGCCCTCAATCCAGAAAGCAGGGCTGGGCGTGGATGAGGTGCTCCTTAGACCATTTTAAGGGGCCCATCGGGAAGCTCCTCCACACCGATTTCCCCTGGCTCATACACTGTTGCTTGGAATTGCCGATGCACCACTCGGCTATCCCGTGCCTGAGGATCCTCGGATGGATGCTCTTCGCTCGCAACAGCTTGAACAGCCTCCTGCCGCGTTTGCAAGGGGATCCCGATTGCCGCAATCCAATCGGATGTGTCAAAACAGATTTCGCCATCCAGCAGTGCTCTCTGTTCGGCAATCCGATTGTCCCAGCGTCGACCGAGCGCGAGACTCTTTAGTCTTCGTGACAGCCACCCTCCACGACGCTCCACATCCTTGGCCTCCCCGTCAATCTGCGCCGCTATCTCATCAATGAGTTCATTGGGCGTCGCCTCATAGGACCCGGTCAGCGGGACGGTCTGATTCTGAGCCTGCGGATGATCTAAGCAGGCAATTGCCACAATCGCGGCATCCCGGGTAGTGACCGGTCGAATCGCACTGTCTCCCCTCGCCCACATCACCCCACCTCGTCCGCCAGTATGTCCCCGGACCATTGTCGCCAACTCATCCAGGTAGGGCCCTGGTCGTAGGATTGTATAGGCCAAGCCGGACGCTTCGAGTTCTTCCTCAGCCTTTCGCAGGCAATCGAAGGCAGCAACTGGCGCATCGGTTCCCGCACCAAGGCAACTCACCATGACCAAGCGCTCCACCCCTTCCGCGCGTGCCATCTCAATGAGGTTTTTCGTCCCTTGAAGCGTTGTGGATTCGTGATGATTGTCAGTCCCTTCGAGACCGACACCAGCGACATGCACCACATACTGGCAGCCCATCACCGCACGCCGTAGACTCATTGGATCGCGCAAATCACCGAAGAAATACTGCGCTCCGGTATCGTTCAGCCAGTAATATTCGGAGCCCATTCGCACCAAACAACGTACTTCCGCACCCGCTTGGCGCAGCATCCGTACGACATTACCGCCAACTTTCGCGGTTCCACCTGTCACTAAAATCATGAAGACATCCTACCTGGCGGGAGCATGTACGTCTAACCTGCAGGCTTGCGCTTACCTTGTCTTCTCGGCTAAAACTCGGACATGGATAATCGTGACTCACCACCCGACAGCCCCAAGGCCGCAATCGGCGGCTTCGTGGAGCGCCTGAGAACGCGGACGGAAAGCACAGTCATGGAGACCGCGAAAGCTTCGCGACGCAAGATCGACCAGCACCAGGCGCAAAAAGATCTCGACCGGCTCTACTGGAAACTCGGCAAGGAAATCGTGGAATTGGTTCGCGCGGGAGAAATCAATCACCCGGGCGCCCGGCATCGTGTCGAGCGAATTGACGCCCAACTCGAACGCGTAGCAAGTGTGCGAGATCGAGTGAAGCCCGATTAGTTCTTCGCTGCCCCCGCACTCCAGAAGCGGAGCGATAACAGCACGCCTATTGTCGCAAAAGGAATCAGAACCAGCGGCCAAAACAGCCAGGCCTTTGCAGTGAGCCCGGCCAACACCGCCGACTGGAGAGCACTTCCTGCGTAGGCCGCACCGTCGGCTAATGCGACGGCGATAACCAGCCCTGATGTGCCGGCGTAGTCGAGCGTGGCTGTCCCGGTCAACACACTGTGGGTACCAATGAGCGCAAAACCCAAGAGAAACACAACGATGCCCAGGGTTACCGGGCTGGTTGTGGAGGGCCCGGCCTGAAGGGTTCGCACCTCACCCGCGCGCTGCGTTGTGGCGGGGTCTTTGAGGATCAGGCTCCTTGTGACGCCGTCCCGTTCCAATGTTGCAGGAATCCCGTGGGTGCGTGTCGTTCGCTCAATCTCAAAGTAGAGCTTCTCGCTCTCCGAACGCTCGAGGCCCTCCATGCGCTCCCTGAGGCCAAGGCTTGCCTGCCCGTCAGCAGTCAGGCGGTCGATGTCTCTCCCGTACCCCTGTTGAACAAGCCCAAGCAAGGCCGTCTTCGCGTCGATTGTCTTGGAGCACTCACACGCACCGGCGTCCCAAAATGACGGGTCGCATTCACCGGGTTCAGCGCATTTTGCTGGCCAACAATTCACCGCACTCCGCACATCCTCCCAAGATTCAATGTCTTCATTTCCCGCAATTGCAGTAATTTTGTCTCCATTCTGCAGCCCGGAACTTGAACTACTCCACCCCACTGTATTGGACGTGCCTTGCTGAATCAGCAGCAGCAACCCAAACAGCCCGAGCAGAAGTAGAAAATAGAAGCTCACCACTGCCGGACCTCGGTGGCCGTTGTTTTTATGGTCCGCCAGCCAGCCCCCAAAATGCCCACCAAGCACACCCGCCAAGAGCAGCACTCCGCCCCAACCGCCTTGAAGGAAGGGTGCTGCAGCAGCAATCAAGCACAACCCGGTCAACACCGTTTTTCGGCGCCCCTCGGTCTCTTTGGAGAGCAACCGAAACACCACGGACACCACAAGCCCCATGGCCACCCAGGCAAGACTTCGCCACTCTCCCCCGACCAGTGCATGATCTGGTGTAAGCCCCCATACTTCCGTTGAATAGATTGGAAACCATTCGAGCAGGCCGCCCCGGATTACCCCGGTGCAGAATTCGAGGGCAGCAATCGTCAGGATCATGGGGCTCGAAATCACTCGCTTTGCATCTACCCACAGCCCACGGTGCTCAATCATGGTTTGAGCTGCGCCAGTGTCGAATTCGTCGAAACCTGCTTCCGCCGGTGTTTCCTTCACCGCGAAGAAGACCCAACTCAGCACCGCTCCGAGACCTAGGCCGGGAGCAAAAAACACGACCCAATACGATGAAAGACCACCAAAGGTCTCAGCAGCCGCACCCAGCAGCCAGGCATTAATGGAAAACGCTAGAAAGAAGCCGAGCCCTAAACAAAGACCAAAGATGGCTCCAAACTGCCCACGTTCTCGTACGTGAAACCAAGGGGCGGCAAGCTTGACGATGGAAATTACCGCGAAACTCTGAAAATACATGTTTGCACAGTAAAGACCAGCAAAGGCTGAGAGTTGGCCGCTGCAGCCTGTTGGGCTTCCGTCCGCTTGGATCAACTGCCCTGCGATAGCGAGATTACAGAGACTCGCTCCACCAATTCCGATGAGCAGCGCCCGGCGTCCTCCAATCTTGCGCACAACGAAGCTGTTGACGGCCAACGAAAGCACGTAAACAAGCACACCCCAACCGAAAAGCGAACCGGCCGCACCTCGGGTCAGCCCCGAGTCCCCACCCGCATTCGCGGCCATCAGGTTGTAGCGACCCATGTAGAGCAAGCCAAACGCAACGACAATGGGAAACCAGGTCAAGCGCCGCTTTCGCAGAAACCTATCACTGTGTTGTGGAACAGCCTCGCCCAATTCGCCCCCGGTCGATGCCCGGAATCTTAGCACGAGGCGTACATTTACAGCGCTACTCTACTTTTTGAAACGGCTCCGAGCTATCCAGCTGGACTCGCCCACTTTCCATCGCCAACAGCGCCAATTCATAGACGGTCATCCCTTGAGGTGTCGGATTCTTTGGCACCGCTCCCCCAAGGTACTTTTCGGCCTGCTCAACGACATAACTATTGGTCGCCACCGTATAGGTTTGTTCGGGAGAAAAAGCCTTGCCGTTCACGATGAAGCTCACGACCTCAGGTGAGCCGAGGCGCTCCTGCCAAGTCAGTCGAATGCCGGATGTCTGCATGACGCCATGCTTACCGTCTTTGTTGTTGTTTAGATTATCCAGGACAATCCCTAAAAGCTCGCTTCCTGTGACCTCGAACTGAACCACGGCGTTCGAAAACGGAAAGACCTGAAACACATCCCCACGTGTGATTGGGCCCTTCGAGAAATCCGCTCGAATTCCACCGGCGTTGTATAGACCCACATCGGATTTTGTAGCGTGCCGCAATTGGCTCGTAATCCAATTGCCGAGGGTGCTGGCGCCCGCGCTCGACCGCTCCATCGGATAATCGAGTTTCGCAATTTCAGTACCAAATTCGGCTTCGATCATCTGCTCATACTTTCCGACCAGGGCCGTAACGTCCGCCGACGCAGGTGGGCGCTCGTCGTCCGCAACGAGGTCTTTTCTGCGCCACTCGAATGCCGCTATTGCATCGTCCTTCACTTGAAGCCTCGCCTCTCCTATCGAGCGCCCATAGGAGCCAGCCTGTAGGATGTAGACATCGTTCACAATTTCAAATTGCTCAAGACGGGTATGCGAGTGGCCACCCACGATGACATCAAGCCCAACCACCCCCTGAGCTAAGGCCCTGTCTGCAGGCAGGCCGATATGCGAGACGACAACAAGGAGATCCGTCAACGGGTCGAGCCGGTCAATTTCAGCCTGAACCGTTTCGATAGGGTCCTTGACCACGATCCGAGCCATTGTGGCTGGTGAGGCCAAGTGGTCGAGACCGGTAGTTGTGGCACCGATAAGCCCAACCGTTACGCCTCCAGCCTTCACAATGGTGCTGCTGAGTTGACCCTTCAGGGCGAGACCACCATCGGGGGAGTGCAAGTTGGAGGAAATCACGGGCACCTGGGACGCTTGCACCATCGCTTCAATGTTCTCGAAGCCCTTGTCGAATTCGTGGTTACCCAAAACCCAGGCGTCATAGCCAATCGCCTCCAAAAATTCCAACATCGCCCCGCCCTGGGAACCGCGGACGTGTAGGTCGCTAAGTGGTGTACCTGTAGACAAGTCACCCCCGTCTACGAGGAGGACACGATCGCGCCCCCAAACCTGCTCCGCTTGATTCACGACCTCATCGATGGCCGCAAAGCCGCCGATCTCGGGCTCGCCGTCCAACCACTTGGCTTCTTCCGGCAAAAAATGTCCATGAATGTCGTTGGTGTGCAACAGCAGTATCTCACCAGCCGCCGGCCCAGACGTTTCCGGGTTAGGCGGGGCAACAGTGTGAACCGCGCATCCTTGTGTGGCCAGAAAGAGAAGCAGCATGTGACCCTACTTTTTCTTGGAAGTACTTTTTTTCTTGGTTCGCTTCTTTTTCTCAGGGACGTCTGCGGGCGGGCTCGGTAGCGGCGCCTGATGAGCGCGCTCCCCTGCCTTCTCGAAGAGGTTGTTCCGCGCCACGACGATCGAGACTAGTCCTGTCACTGCTCTGAAGATTGTCTTCACAGGGCCCATTAGTTGTCTCCCGTTTTCGGCTTATCGGATTTTTGGTCCGCTGGCTTATTTTTCGGCATGACAGCCTCCCCCCATACCACCCAGCCTTTCGCTGTGTGCCGAAATATCTTCGGAGTAACAGGGAATTCAGAACCCTCATAAATACGCCGTACGCCTACCGCCAAAATCTTATCGTTATCCGTATCTCCCGCGTTCCAACTCAGCACCACCCCTCTTGCTGGCGCCGCAACCACTGCGTTGTCTCCGACAATGCCCAGCCACTCCGGATGCAGAAACAAAAGAGACTCTTCACCATCGATTGCTTCGACTTGCCACCACTCGATCCCCTCCACGGTATGTGACTTCCGCAGTGGGTTGCTCCATATTCGGGCTTGTATTTGCGCCTTCAACGCAGCAGTGCTTTGCTCACGACGGGACAGGTCTCCTTGAGAGAGCCATCGCCGTTTCCCCTCTTTCTGCTCACGAAAACAAAGCGGTATATCCTCAGCGAGTGTTTCACAAGCCGGCATTGCAGCCAGTAAGCCTACACCTTTGCCTATCTGCGCTTCCTGAAATTGCTGAGGAAAGTCCGGGTGAGCAATCGTTGGAACGATTTTTCCCAAGACCTGTCCGGTTTCAGCAATAAGTATTAGGCTTAGTAAAGAGGTCAGCATGGGATTCCGAAGCAAAATTCGCGATAAAATAAAGAAAGCGGTCGGCAGCTTCTCCGGAGAATACTCCGCCGTCGCGCCCGAGGAAATCAAACCCTATGAGCGCCCAGGTGTTCCTGCCGAAGACGCAGCGATTCCCAAGGCCCGCCTAAAACGACCTAAGAAGAGCGACGCACCGAATACGTCCGACGACTAAGTGGTCTGGATGCACAGGTTTTGGATGCGCATCGCGGCTTTTTTCCTCGCACTGTTTTTTCGCCTCTTGGCACTGACTTGGCGCGTGGAGCGCCATGGACCCGCCGGCGCAGAGATCCGAACGAAAGAAGGCCCAGCGGTTTTAGCAGTGCTGCATGGCCACCAACTTCCGCTGCTTCTCTCACATCGTAATCGACCCATCGACTTAATGATTTCGCGTTCGAGAGATGGCGGCTGGTTGAGCGGCACGGTGAATCACTGGGGCTACGGGACGATTCGAGGGGGAAGTTCTT
>Ga0163179_10000960_pt1 | contig 20650 bp, 12 predicted proteins | sample AtlANTMetagenome_FD_109643 | JGI IMG/M metagenome (GOLD analysis project Ga0163179, IMG submission 109643) | Marine eukaryotic phytoplankton communities from the Atlantic Ocean - Atlantic ANT 2 Metagenome | ecosystem: Environmental > Aquatic > Marine > Oceanic | place: North Atlantic Ocean... | reverse complement strand
GAGTTCGATCTTCCGGATCTTGAGGCCTCTGCGTTTCGCCGCAACGTGCTCGTGAGGGGTGCGCCTCTTCCCGAGTTGATAGGGAAGACTTTTTCCCTGGGAGGACTGGAGTTTGAGGGAGTGGAGGAAGCTGCTCCCTGTTACTGGATGAACGAGGCGGCCGCTGATGGAGTACACGATTTCCTGAAGGGCAAGGGGGGCTTGAGGGTACGGGTCCTGGTGGGAGGGGAGCTGCGCAAGGGCTCCGGGATGCTCTCCCTTATGCCATGAGACTCCTGCAGATGGAGCCGGTCTAGCTGTTGCAGGCCCGCGAACCGACCGTTCGGCCGGTATCGTGGCAAACGAACGGAGATGCTATTTCGCTTTCGGTCTCCAGATAGTTGAAGGTCAGTTCCTCTCCTTCCGCGATACTATCGAGGGCATACATGCGGCGCCCTTCAAGGCGGAGATTGGGAGCAAAGGAGTGATTGAGATAGAGGGCATAGGCATCTTCCACATGTTGACCCTTACCCACTTCGATACTCTCACGTGTCCGGGTCGTGGAAGCTTCGCCCTGGACGGTGTAAACAAGTTCTCCCGGGCCAAAGGCGAAGCGGGCATAGGTCGCACGCTCGCCATGTTCATTTTCACTTACCCGGAAGCAGTCGCTGCGATCGCTCATGAAGGAAGAGGCAACCACCGGAGGTTGCCGATGGCGAGGGTAATGCTCAGAGCGGATATGCCAGCCCCTGCGGGGGCCCTGAAAGGCCGGAATGCCTCAGTTTACCTTGAGGAAGCTCTCGCTCAGGAGGACCTCGCGGATGAGGGACCTGAGCCTGTAGTTCTCGGCGGCGGTTTTTTCGACGATGGCCTCGGCAGCGAGGAAGTCTGCCGGGCTAAGTTCCCTGGAGGTGGCATACCGGAGGAGGTGGGCAGTGAAGGCCCGGGCAAAGCGGCGATCTTCCTTCACCAGCGATTCCTTGAAACGGACCGCTCCGTCAAACGGGTATTTCTTCATCAACGTTCCACTGGCATCAACGTTGCGCCCATTCGGGTATTTATCCCGCCACCGACCAATGATGTCGTAGTTCTCAAGGGCAAAACCGAGCGGATCGAGGCGGGAGTGGCAACCGGCGCAGTCCGGGTTTTCCCGGTGCTTGGCAAACTTCTCCCGGATAGTCAGGTTCTTGTCCGCGGCGTCCTCGTTGAGAGGAGGGACGTTGTTGGGAGGCGGAGGAGGCGGGTCGTTAAAGATCACCTCAATAACCCAGGCCCCCCGGGCGATGGGATGAGTGCGCCCGGGACCGGAGGTCATGCTCAGCATGGCGGCATTGGTGATTACCCCTCCGTAACGTGGGTCGGCAGCTTCCTGACGGGTAAAGGTTCTGGAGCGAAGCTTGTTGCGGATATCGTCCTCAAAGATCTTCCGGGCGTCCTGCCGGGCCCGACCGGGGTCGGTGTTGGCAGGAACGTTTTCGTGAGAGGTCCGGGCCTGCTCGATTGTCCGGGTAAGGGCGATTCGCTTTTCTCGTTGCACGGGAGTAAGAGCCCTGGCCAGCTCTTCTTCGGAAATATAGAGGCCACCGGCAGATCCGGCGACCTCTTCTGCGCTTAGAGCGCGATTGTAAAAGTGGGCCCGTGCGAGGCTGACATGGAGATGCTTGTTTCCTCCAGCCGGCAGGTGGCGGAGACCGAAGATGATGGAACTCCTGCCCTTGGGAAAAGTGGCTACGCTCGTGCGGAACGGTTTTCCATGGGGCTTGCCATTACGGTAGAGGGTTATCGAGCCATCGTTGCCGTAGACCATGGCCAGGTGCAGTTTCTGGTTGGGCTTGGTCTCGGGAGTGGAACCTGGAAAGTCCTTGGTGCGGGCAAAGCGGTTGCTTCCGGAAATCCAATGGCGAGGTTGCCGTTCCCCGAGGACGATGGTGTCAAAGAAGTCGCCGGGTCCCTGGACGCCCATCAGTCCGCCACCGCGCTGGTCGATGTTATGGACCAGGCACCAGACCTCGAGGGTCCTTTCCCGGAGGTCAAAGGGGAGAGGGCTGCTCTGCAGGTGGGAATTGTTCAGGACCACCATTCCATCCTTGTGCTGAATCTTTCCGTGGCTTTTGAGATGGAGCGATCCCACCGAGTCCCGCAGGTCATTGTTGAATTCCCACGCAGCGAAGGGATTAAGGTCAACCGGCTTCTTGCCTCCTTTATGGCGAGCCTGCAGCAATCGGGTTCTTACTGGCTTCAGTAGTGCATCAAGTTCATTCTGGCTGGCCTTGATGGTAGACTGCAGGTTGCTGCGCTTCTGATCATTGGCCTTGTTGCGGGCCACGATGGCGCTGGCATCAAACCTGGGAGGTTTGAGATCGGAGGTATACCACGTGTGCAGGAATTCGCTCTGGTAAGCGAAGGCAGGGGCGATGAGCTCAATCACGGGGCGGTTTTCCAGGAACATGGCATCGAAGAGGAGCAGAGGCTCCAGGATCATCTGGACGCTGGCCGGGCTGTTCTTATCGACATTGAAAAGCTGTGCCAGCTTGGGGTCCGGAGTAGCGCCAAGGAGGTTTTCCAGTTGCATCCACTGGGAGGGAAAGGTGTCGAGGAAGCGTTCAATTTTCTGGTCTTCCATCATACGGTCGCAGGTCTGCTGGAAGGCCCCAAGGGCAGCCAGTTCCCCGCTTTCAGCCAGTTTCAGGAGTTCAAGATCCGGTCCACTGTTCCAGAGAAAGAAGGAAAGGTTGCTGGCGACCACAAAGAGATCCTTCCCGCCGACGGTGGAGCCGTAGCGGAGGAGGAACCGGGGAGACGAAAGGACCGCCGAGGCGGCCTTTTTCATGGCATCGGTAAAGGGGAGCCCTTGCTGGATCTTGGAGAATGCATAGTCCGTATAGCGATCGAGGGTCTCTGCATCGATGGAACTTCGAAAGGCAAGGAGGAGGAAATTTTCCAGTCGTTTCCGGATTTCAGTCCGGGGGTCTCCATTTGCCGGGGTGCGGAAGAACTCGTTCCAGATCCCCACCGTGTTTTCATTGAAGTCAGGGCTCTCGATGATGGAGACGCTGAGCCGCAGGAAGGAATCCAGGAGGAGGGGAGAGAGGGAGAGCTGATTGGCCTGGTTGTCATACCCGTGGGCGGCCCTGAGGTCTTTTGGAAAGGCCCTCACCCCGCGGAGCCCCGGATCCGGTGACAGGGAGTGACAGGCAACCTCTACCTTTTCCGGCATCTGTTCCACCCCGGGTTTGAGGTAGTCACTGTGCCGGGTCATGAGCTTCTCCGGAAGTGCGAACACATCGCGGTTCAAACGGAAAAGGTCTCTTACCGTATTGTTATACTGGAAGCGATTGAGGCGTCGCATGCGGACCTGATCTTGCCCAGCCCCTCCCGCGGTGGCTTTCCGGAGCATGCCTCTCAAGGTGCTTACCAGCTGTTTCCGTCTGGTCTCCGGGATTTCTGGTTCGTCCTCCGGAGGCATGTCGTAGGCATCGACAGCCTCGAGCATTTCCTTGAGGAGCTTTGGCTTGGCGAGGAGGTGACGGGCGGTGGAGATCTCCTTCAGGTTCACCTTTCCCTTCGTCTTTTCTCCGCCGTGGCACTTGACGCAGTGCTCGGCGAGAAGAGGTTTGAGAAAGGATTCAAAGGCCCGGTCGTCTTCAGGCCCCCCGGCGGCACGGGAAGTGGCGGAGGCAAGCAGGATCGTGGCCAGCGTAGCTGCGATGAGGCAGGGGTAGATCCTGCCGGGAAGAGGCACCTGTCTCACGCTTCGTGATCGGGAAGTAGTCATGCCCGGTGTTCTCCTACGTCCACAGGTCGGAGATCACGCCGGTGCTGTCGGAAAAGGAATTCAAATCCGCTCCCATCAGCTTGGCCATGGTGAGCCACATGTTGGAGTTGAGCGTGCCACTCTTGCACTTGAGGAAACGGCCCTGCTTGATCTGGCCCTGGGCCTTGCCAGCGAGAATGAAGGGCAGGTCATAGAACTGGTGGGTGGCTCCGTCACCGAGGGCAGCCCCGTAGGCCACTAGCGAGTTGTCCAGCATGGTGGTGCCGTCCGCTTCCCTGATCTCCTTCATGCGCTTCAGCATGTAGGCGTATTGCTGGAGGTGGAAGATATCGATCTTCTGAACGCCTTTCCATCCTTCGCCCTTCTGGTTGTGGGTCATGTTGTGGTGCTGGACCGGTTTGTCAAAGACCCCCTCATACATCAGGGTGGCGTCCCAGCGCTCAGGTCCGATCATGAAAGTGCAGATGTTGGTCATGCCCATCTGGAAGGCGAGGAGCATGAGGTCGGTCTGCAGTCGGATGTATTCCCCGCGGGGCAGGATCTCATCCTTGGGGATGCGGATATCCGCCTTGGCGAGACGGTCCTTCTGTTTCGCGATACGTACTTCCACGTTGCGGATCATCTCCATGAATTCGCCCAGGGTTTCCCGGTCATCGCTTCCCAGTTTCCTTGAGAGGGTCTTCGCATCGGCGAGCATGAGGGAGGAGACATCATCCAGGTGGGACTGGAAGTTATCGGCCTTGAAGAGCCGTTCATAAAGTTTCTGAGGATCCTTGATCGAAGGAGCGATCTTGTCCGGACCATACCAGGAGATATTGTCGAAATAGATTGGTTCCTTGGGAGCACGGAAGCCATTGCAGCTGATTTCCAGCGTCTTGAAGACGGTAGAGTTGCCAACCTGGTCCCCGATCACCTGGTCCAGGCTGCGGCCGTTGGGATAGCGCCAGCCTTTTTCGGCAGCCTGTTCAGGTGAAACGCTGGTCAGGTAACAGGAGGCGCCCTGAGCATGGACGTCCTGTCCGTTCTTGAAGGTTCGCTCCATTCCCGTGACGAGGGTGAGGTCCCCGGCATGCTCCTTCAGTGGTTGCATGGTGGAGCTGAATTCCAACGGATGGATTCCGGGCTCGTTCTCGACCCGTTTCTGGGTCTTGGTCTTGTCGGCGTTGAACCCACCGACGAACCCGGGAAGCTGTGCTTCCTCTTCCCCGGGAAAAAAGCCGCGGCGGTTGATGCCATTGGGGACGTAGAACATCACCATTTTCTTATCCGGCTTCTTCCGTTCCTTGAGGGACTTGGCCGAGGCCAGTGAGGGCATGAATGGGAGGGTCAGGAGAGCCCCTTGGCTTCGTAGAAACTTCCTTCTCGAGATGCTCATCGTTGATATGGTTCCATACCATTTTCTTTGGAAAAGCCTTATTGTTCACGTTTTCGCGTTACTTTTGGCAGGTTCCGCTAAAACTAAGGAAACTGAACCACTCTTCCCATCCATGAAGGCCCTGATTTACATCCTGGCAGCGTGTGTCGCACCTGTCGTCCTTGGTGCTGAACCGCCCCGACCGAACATCGTCATTATCTTCACCGATGACCAGGGTTACGCAGATCTGGCGTGTTACGGGAACAAGAAGAACAGGACCCCGCGGTTGGATCAACTGGCCAGGGAGGGCACCCGCTTCACCTCTTTCTACTCCCAGACCGTTTGTGGTCCGTCCCGGTCAGCTCTTCTCACCGGACGGCAGCCCATTCGGAGTGGAGGCTGGGGGATGCCAGCCTCTGAGATCACCTGGGCCGAACTCGTTCGCAAGGTTGGTTACCAGACCGCCTGCGTTGGCAAGTGGGATGTTTCAAACCGGAAGGCTGTCATCCCGCGCATGCCGAATGCGCAGGGATTTGATTATTACTTTGGCGCCCTGGGTGCCAACGATAACGGAGTGGTGAAATTCCACGAAAACAATGAGGATGCCGGTAGCACCAGGGACATGGGCGGTCTCACCCGGCTTTACACGGATAAGTCGATCGATTTCCTGAAGAATAAACGCGATCCGGAAAAACCATTCATCCTCTACCTGGCCCATACCATGATGCACACCATCATCGATGCCTCTCCACGGTTTCGAGGAAAGTCCAAGGGTGGTCTCTACGGTGATGTGGTGGAGGAGTTCGATCATGAAACAGGCCGCCTGCTCGATACCCTGGATGAATTGGGGTTGTCCCGGGATACGCTGGTGATCTACACGAGCGACAATGGACCGTGGAACCAGGACAAGTACACCAAGCGCAAGCGGGGTCATCCAGAGGGTGCCATCTTCTGGGGCGAAGCCGGTCCGTTGCGCAATGGCAAGGGTTCACCGTATGAGGCTGGTTACCGGTTGCCCTGTATTGTTCGCTGGCCGGGCAAGGTGCCGGCAGACCGTGTGAATGATGCCATCTTTGCGACGATTGATTTCATGCCCACCTTTGCGAAGTTGTGCGGATTTGAAGTGCCGGGGGACCGGAGGATCGATGGAATTGACCAGACGGACCTGCTGCTTGGGAAACGTGAAGCAGGTCGTGGGTATTTCTATTTTAACCGGGCCGGGATTCGTAAAGGCAAGTGGAAGTACTTGAAGCCGGACGCGCATTTTCACGGTTACGCGGTTGAAGATGGCCGAAAGAAGGTGGACGAGCTTTACGACTTGGAAACTGATATCGGAGAACGAACCAACGTTGCTGAGAAGCATCCGGAGGTGGTTGCCAGCTTAAAGGAACTGATGTTGAAGGTTGAGTCGAAGAAAGTGGCCAGATCTTTCCGTCCGAGATTTCAACTGGATTATGAGAAGGAGGGCGTTGGAGGCGGATCGAGGAGAATCGAGGCATCCCCGGGTGGGGGCCCGGTTGTTTTTGATGTGACCGACCAGACAGGCATTGGCGGGGCATCGATTCGTCTTCTTGAGGGGCAATGGCCGGAAAAAATTCTGCTCCGCATGCACCTCTCCGGGTTGGAGGGGTTTGAGGTCGTCACCGGCGGAAGGACGCTGTCGGGTGCATACCATGGGCAGAGGTCCTCTCCGCTGGAGGGTCATCTTCAGGTTCGGATGCTCGATGAGGAAGGCAATCCGCTCAAGGGGCGCTATCTGGTCAAGTCCACGAAGTCTGGGGCTTCGGAGCGTCTTGCGGGTTACTACGAGGTCGAGGTGCCGCACTCGGTGCTGCAAATGGGAACCGGGAGGATTGATCTGAGCTGGGTCGATTTTTATCGGCGCTAGCGGAAGGGGGCCAGAGAGAGGGGGTCATCTGACTTCGGTTTCTCAGGAAACGTGGGCCTGACTAATCAGAATCGGAAATTGCAGGATTGTCCCTGTTAAACGAGAATGACCCTCCGCAAGTCGGTCGATTTCGATGCGTTACGCGATCTTCTCAGATATTTACGGTAACCGCCAGGCGTGGGAGGCCCTTTCATCGGATCTCGATCGTCAGGGGGTTGATATGCCGATCTGTCTGGGCGACGTCGGGGGCTACGGACCCGGGACGCCCGAGATCCTGCAGGGACTTCGGGCGCGAACCGGGAATATCGTTCTGGGGTTTTTCGATGCGGCAGTTGCGGGGATCATGGACTCTTCCGGATTTGATGAGGCTGCGCGCCAGGCCATCGAATGGACCCGGTCCCAGCTCGACCGGGAGGCTCTGGCTTACCTGGCCGGGCGTCCCCTCGCTCTCGAGACCGGAGGGGTCCTGTTTGTTCATAGTGAATGCGTGCAACCGGGCCTGTTTCGTGGAGTAGCAGATCAGGAAGCGGCGCGGGCGAACTTCTCAGCAACCGGGCATCGGATCACGTTCCTGGGGCATGCGAGCGATCCTGGCATGTTCCGCCTCCGGCCGGATGGCAGGATAGAGGATGCGCCAGCGGAGGATGGAAAGCTCGCCGGGGATTGCCGGTTCCTTATCAAGGTGGGCTCGGCAGGCGAGCCTTCCGGGGTGGACGCTGTATCAGCGTCGTATGTCATTTATGACAATGAGACCGAGGAAGTTTTTTTTCGGCGTGTTCCTTTCAATGCTCAAGCCTGCCGGTCCGACCTGCTGGGGGCAGGCCTGCCCCTTCGCCCATGGTGCATGGAGCCGACTGACCTCGCCCAGGCCGGGACTCTTCCTCCTGCGGCGGTTCCCCCGGCCGCTCCTGCGGATGAGATGATTGTTTCCCTTGCCTCGGTTGCGTCCCCCGTTCTGCCCGTTGCCCTCGCTCCCCCGCCCGAGCCCGTCCGGCGGAACCGGGGGGTTTTGGCCTGGCTGGCCCTGGCCGCAGTCATCTTGATGGTTGCCGCGATCGGAGTCGTTGTAGCTCGCAAGGTTCAGGAGGGCCGTAAAGCGCTGGTATCCAACGAGAATAAGGGGCCGGAGCGCGAGCTTGGACCGGTGAAACCTCCTCCCTCGCTCCCTGTGCCCGCGCCTGTTCCTGCTCCCGTCGAGGAGCTCCCTGTTCCCGCTCCTGAACTAGCTGGCGATTCTTTGGAAACGAAAGAGCCCGTAGAGCCGTCGCTCGAACCCGGAACAGATCAGGTGGATGACGCCATTGTGGTTAATGAACCTCCCACGCCACCGCAGGAACCCGAACCGGTCCCTGAGCCTGAACCAGTGGAGCCGGAGCCGGTTTCCAAGATTGCCATTCCGGAGGGCAGGGCCCCCATACCCCCGGAACCTGCTGATGTGGCCTCGCTCACGCCTCCTACTCGTGGACTCATCTTTTATGCTCCGTTTGACGAGGAGTCCACGGAGTTCCGGGTGCGTGATCTCTCGGGGAGTGAAAGAGATCTTGATGCAACCAGCGGGAGTCCCGGGATGGTGGGTCGGATAGGTCTGGCGTGCCGGCTCGTGAAGGAGAATGGCAGTGAGGCAATGCTTTCGCCTGTGAAGCCTCTTCCTGAAATCAAGGACATCACCATGGCGTTCTGGCTCCGTCGTCCTGCTGATGCCCTGGAGGCTCCGGTGGAGCCTGGAGGCTCAGCGGCAATCAGGGAGTTCCCAGACGCGACCCTGCTGAGCATCGATGGTTTCTGTGAAGTGGGGATTTCCGGGGATCAGGTCGTGGCTGACCTCGGAGATACGAATGCGATCCTGGAGTTGCCGAAGGACCTTTTGTGGCACCACATTCTTGTCGAGCATGTTGAGGGGAAGACTTCGATCTGGCTCGACCACCGGGTCCAGTCAGAGGTTGTGTCCGGCCAGCTGGGGGCCGTCCCGGCAGGAGGGGCGGCGGTGAAAGTCGGCAGTAAGGATGCTGATTTCTGCATTGATGAGGCGGCGATCTGGTCCCGCAGGTTTACCGCCGATGAACGCTGCGTCCTTTACCGACTTGGACGATTTGATACCGCTATCATGACCCCCCCGAGGACGATCGCCTACTGGGGATTTGATAACCCGAAGCTGGGAACAAGGGCTTTCAGCGATCGAGTTGGCTCGCATCCCATCGGGGCCTTTACCCGCTGGAAGCCAGTCAAAGCCATTGCCCCTAACCCAATTCCCCTGGTTATGAAACGCAATGCGGTGGCGGCCCAGGTTTCGCATGTCGCCGAGAACAAGGACGAGGGAGGTACCTTTGAAATGAAGATTGATACCCCTTTCACCTATGAAGGATGGTTCAAGCCGGGCAGGCTGACAGCGGGGACCCTGGGAGGCACGGTCTCTGCAACGAATGAGGGAAAAGTCGCGGGTTGGAGGCTTGCTCTCAGGCCTGGCAAGAGCGGAAAGGGCCTTCTGGCCTTCATCTACGACACCGGGTCCGAGAAAATGCAGGCTGTTGCAGATAATGCCCCACTCTATGACGGGCTGCCTCATCATATCGCGGCGGTGTGGAACCCCCGCTTTTCCGAGACCCACGGGAGCATGACGGTCTTCCTCGATAACAAGATGCTTGCCACGGCTCAGATTCCTCTCAGCAGTCTCGGCGAGCCCAGCGGTCAGCATTTCCGTATCGCGGTGGGTGGATCTCCCGTGGTTGTTGATGACTTGCGTTTTTCCACGGGTTCCCTCCGTCCCAGTGAGTTCCTGACCAAGGGGCAGGAATGGTCTCCAGCGGAAACTCCCCGGGTGGTCAGTAACGACGATGGCCGACGGGTCGCTCCTGCCAGGCCCGGGGAATCGCCTTTCCAGCGGGCAGCCCGGGAACTACAGGAACGCAAGGCAGTCGAGAAGGCTGAGAGGGAGCGGAAGCGTGCCGAAGAGGCCCAGAAACGCAGGGGCTTTGGACTGGACAACTGATCAAGGTCAAAAGCGGTATCCTTTTGCCTGCTCGTAGGCCCGCAGTTTCTCGATTTCCCGGGTGGCCCTGGCCGTGTAGCTACGCATGAAATCCTCCAGAGCTTCGGGGTCCCGGCGCTCGTCGAAGGCCGGGAGGGCGGGGTCCTCCACCTGCAGCATGAATTCCCGGAGCCGGGATCGAAACCGATTTAGCGAGGCCGGAAGGTCCGGGGAGGAAGCCTTTGCCTCCAGCAGACTGGAGAGACAATACGGGTCCTCACGCAGATTGTAGAACTCTTCCACCCTCCGGTGGAGAAGGTGATCCACGCGGCGCTTCATGGCGGGATCTGATTCGGCCAGCTTCCGGAATGCTCCGAATCCATTCCATTGCCGGGGAAAGCTGCGTTTCCCGTCAGACCAGGGGTTGAACAGGTAGGCCCAGTCGCGGGACAGGACTCCCCGCATGGGATAGGCGTCTTTTCCGTGAATGTGGAAAAACTGGGTGAAGACGTAGTCCCGGTTTGTCTGCTGTTCTCCGTGGAGAAGGGGCAGGAAGGAACGTCCGTCGGTTTGTTCGAGCGGGGGCAGCCCCACGGCCTCAAGGAAGGTAGGTTGCAGGTCGACACAGGACAGCATGTGGTGTTTGTCATCACTTCCCCTGGAAACTTTTCCGGGCCAGCGAATGATCCAGGGTGAGCGGGTGCTGTCCGGGTAGCAGTTTCCCTTCACCCCGGGGAAGGCCATTCCGTGATCGGAGAGAAAGAGCACGATGGTATTGTCCTTGAACCCGGCGCGATCCAGTTCCTGGAGGACCGCTCCCACCATGTCATCGGTACGTCGGACGGAGCTCGCATAGGCCGCGAGGTGCCTGCGAATTTCCGGAAGATTGGGCAGACCTGCGCTGAGGCGGACATCTTCCGGGGTGTAAGTCCGGGAGGACTCTGCTCGCTCGTAGTGAGGGTTGTCCGGATGCCGGCCCCGGGGTCCTGGAGTGGCGAAGGGATCATGAGGGTCGTGGGTGCTTGCCATCAGGAAAAAGGGCTGTTTGGAGGACTTGGCGGTGGCGAAGAAGTCCCGGGAAAAGCGGCGATATACTTCCGGGTCCCGGCCCCAGAGGTTCTCGTCACCCTTGCCCTGCCAGGTGTAGGTCGATGACCAGCGGAAGAGTTCCTGCTGATTGAGGGGCTTTCCGATCGTGCCACAGAAGAACCCGGCGGCGTTCAGGAGGGAAGGAAGATTCGGAGTGCCCGGGCGGATGCGCTGGAATCCCTCCGCACCGTTTTTCTGTGGGTAAAGACCGGTCAACATCACGCTGCGGGATGGGGTGCAGATGGCGATGTTGACGTAGGCCTGCCAGAACTGCAGGCCTTCCTCCGCCAGGCGGTCAATATTGGGGGTGACTCCTTCCGCCACTCCGCCGAAGCAGCCCGGGGAATCCCAGTTCATATCGTCCGCCACGAGCCAGAGGATGTTGGGGCGGGTCGGCGGATGCCTGAGTTGCTGGGCACTGAGAGGCCCCGCAAGGAAGATGCAGACGGCTATGAAGAGAGAGCGAGAGGGCATGACATTCTGGATTCCTCGTTGAGGTTTCGATTTTCTACTCTGGAACCTGGATTCCCGGATTTGAATTCGAAATGCATGGTGAGTCGAAAAGTTGCAGAAGAATGGAGCTTCCCGCGGGAGAGGGGTCCTCCAGCTGGAAAAGGGTAGCTCAAGCGAAATACGGTTGTGAGGTTTTTGATATTGCGGATTCCTTTGCATGGAACCATCACAACTCCATGAGCGTGCCGCACTGGCTTGAAAAGAAGCGCCCGGGGCGGCGAGTCGAGGGACTGGCAGCCTGCCTGCTTCCATTTGAAGCGGACGGGAAAATGGCCGAGACCGCTTTCAGGGAAGCTGTTCAGCGGACGGGTGAAGCTGGTCTCGGATGCGCAGTCAACATGGATACGGGCTACGCCAACTACATTGAGGCTCACGAAAGGACGGAGGTTCTGCGATGGACCACTGAGACACTTGGAAGCGGGAAAGGGTTTGCGGCAGGAGCCTTTGTGGAGGGAAGAGAGGGAGAACTGCAGGATCTTTACCGGAGGGAAATGGATGAAATCGCTTCGTTCGGGGGAACGCCGGTGATTTTTCAGACCACTCGTTTCCATGACTGGGAAACACAGAGGCTCGTGGACCTCTATGCTTCGATCTGCGAGCCCTATCCGGCCGTGATTGGCTTTGAGCTTGGCCGGGTGTTTGCTCCGTTCGGGATGATTTATGAGGAGGAGGTCGTCCGTGGTCTCATGGGCATTCCCAGTCTCATCGGCATCAAGCACAGTTCCCTGAGTCGGGACGAGGAATTAAAACGCCTGTCGCTGCGGGATGAGTTGCGGCCGGACTTCCGGATCTACACCGGGAATGATCTGGGTATCGACATGATCGAATACGGCTCAGATTACCTGCTTGGACTGGCGGCGTTCTGTCCCGAGAAGTTTGCGGAGCGCGATCGTTTCTGGGAAGAGGAGGATGAGCGTTACTATGAGCTGGCGGATGCGCTGCAGTATCTCGGCAATGTCGGATTCAGAACTCCGGTTCCGGCCTACAAGCACAGCTGTGCGGTTTTCCAGCACCTTCTGGAACGGATCCCGAGCAGTGATCCTCATCCCAGTTGTCCACGTCGCCCCGATTGGGAGGAGGAGATCATGCGGGATTGTGCCCTGCGCCTGGGCTACAAATTGTAAAGACCCGTGGCATCGCCCGGAGGTTTGTAACAAGCAATCGCACCAACCCTTACCATGTCCTATCCCGAATTGGCCGTTCACACCTTTACCACGCGTGCGTGGTCCATGTCGGAGTGTATCGAGGGCTATGCCCGCCGGGGAATCGGGGGAATTTCCGTGTGGCGGGAGACGTTGGAAGGAGAGGATCTCTGTTCAGTCCGGAAGCACATGGCGGATGCCGGCCTGGAAGGGATGGCCCTGGTAAGGGGGGGGTTTTTTACCGGGGCCTCAGCGGGAGAGAGAGTGGCTGCGATTGAGAAGAACCGCGAGTGTCTCCTGGAGGCCGAGGCCCTCGGGTTGCCCCTGGTGGTGCTTGTCTGTGGGGCTACCCCGGGGCAGACCGCGAGGGAAAACTATGAGCAGATCCGTGATGGGATCGGGGTGATTGCGGAGGAGGCAGCCCGGATGGGAATCCGGCTCTCCATAGAGCCGCTTCATCCGGTCTATGCGGGTGACCGTTCGGGTATCTGTTCCCTGAGGGATGCCAATAACCTGGCCGGGGAACTGTCTCTGCCGAATGTGGGAGTGGCGGTGGATGTCTACCATGTATTCTGGGAAGTCGACCTGCAGGACCAGTTGCAGCGCTGCGCTGACCATGGCTGGCTGGATGCCTATCACATCTGTGATTTCAAGCCCGACCAGGAGGACATCCTGCTGGACCGCGGAATCATGGGCGAGGGATCCATTGCGCTGGGTGAGATCGACAAATGGGTCCATGAGGCTGGTTTTGAGGGCCGGAGGGAAGTGGAAATCTTTTCCCGGAAGTGGTGGAATCGTGACCAGGACGAATTCCTGGATCGCATTCTCGAGGCCTACGACAACCTTTACCGTTCAGGATAAAATCCAGCCTGGTCACTTTCATCTTCACCCCGGCAGGTGAGACCGGGCATTCTCTCCACGTGATCCAACAGAGACCATGAGCGAACACCGTATCGGCATCATCATGAACGGCGTCACCGGGCGCATGGGAACCAATCAGCACCTGGTGCGGTCGATCCTGGCCATCCGTGAACAGGGAGGGGTGCAGTGCGGGGAGCGGAGAATCATCCCGGAACCGATCCTGACTGGGCGCAACGAGGAAAAACTGCGCGCCCTGGCAAAAAGCCACGGTGTGGAACACTATACCACGGACCTGGACTCGGTTCTGGCAGATGATTCCTGCCCGGTCTTCTTCGATGCTTCCGGGACTCCCTACCGGATTGGTTTCCTGGAGCGGGCGATTGCGGCGGGCAAGAATATCTACTGTGAGAAGCCTACGGCTACTTCCTACGATGCAGCCCTCGCTATTGCAGAAAAGGCGGAGGCGGCCGGAGTGAAGAACGGAACGGTGCAGGACAAGCTCTGGCTTCCCGGGATCCAGAAATTCCGTGCCCTCTGTGAAAAGGGATTCTTCGGAAAGATTCTCTCGGTGAGGGGAGAGTTTGGTTACTGGGTCTACCCAGGGCATGATCTGGACCGTCCTGCCCAGCGACCGAGCTGGAATTATCGCAGGGAGGACGGAGGAGGCATCATCATCGACATGCATTGTCACTGGCGTTACGTGATCGACAATCTGTTTGGGAGAGTGGCCCGTGTTTTCAGTCACGCATCCACCCATATTCCGGAGCGCATTGATGAAGCGGGGGCTCCCTACCCGTGTACTGCTGACGATGCAGCCTATGCCATCTTTGAGACGGAGACAGGGGTAGTATGTCAGTTCAATTCCTCCTGGTGCGTGCGGGTGCGACGGGATGAACTCTTTACCATGCAGGTGGACGGAACGGAGGGGAGTGCCACGGTGGGACTGCGAAAGTGTATTGTGCAATCACGCGCGGATACGCCAACCCCGGTATGGAATCCGGACGTTGAAAGCCCCATTGATTTTTTCGAGGATTGGAAGGAAGAGCAACCGGGTGAGGAGTTTGACAATGCCTTCAAGAGCCAGTGGGAGATCTTTCTCAGGCACGTGGTGGCGGATGAGCCTTTCCCCTGGACCCTGCGTGAAGGAGCAAAAGGAGTGCAGTTGGCCGAGTTGAGCTTGCAGTCCGCCGAGCGGGGTTGCTGGATGGAGGTCCCGGAGTAGAGTCACAGGCTGGGTCCTCCGAATTCCCGGAGCCGGCAATGAGCGCAGGTCATCTGTTTTCTTCAGGAGCATCGAGGGCACAGCGGAATCCCAGGTGGCAGGTGGTGGAATCAGGAGTGACCTTGGTACGGGCTGAGTTGCGGTAACGGTTGCAGTAGGATTCATGGCAGAGGAAGGATCCTCCGCGAATGACCTTTTCATTTCCACTCTCAGGTCCGGTGGGATTGATGTTCGGGGCATGGTGGGGGTAGCGCGAATCGAACCAGTCCGAGACCCAGTCCCACGTGTTTCCCATCATGTTGTAGAGGCCGAATTGATTGGCGGGATACGAGCGGGCCGGGGCGGTTCCGGCATGGCCGTCCGCTGCGGTGTCCTCCTCCGGAAAGCGCCCCTGCCAGATGTTGCATCGGTGCTTCCCTCCCGGGGTGAGCTCGTTACCCCATGGGTAGATACAGGCTTCCTCACCGCCACGGGCGGCCCGCTCCCACTCGGCCTCAGTGGGCAGGCGTTTACCTGTCCACTGGCAGAAGGCCCGGGCATCGTGCCAGGAGACATGAACGACTGGATGATCCATGAGCTTGCGGATGTTGGTTCCGGGACCGCCCGGTTTTTTCCAGCAGGCGCCTTCTACCCTGGCCCACCATTCGATGCCAAAGGCGCGATCGAAGCGGATACGCTTGAGATGGGCCTTGGGAACCTGATTGTGGAAGACGAAGGACCACCCGAAACGCTCGGCCTCGGTCCGGTAGCCGGTCGATTCCACAAAGTCCGCGAAGGCTTGATTGGTAACCGTAGTGCGATCCAGAAAGTATGGGTTGAGGGATATTTCCCGGACCGGCCCCTCTCCATCGGCGGCCCAGCATTCCGACCCCTCCGCACCCATCTGGAATGTTCCGCCCTTGATGTGAACCATGCCCTCGGTCGAGCCAGCATCCGGCGACAAGGGAAGAGTGGCATCATCCTCAGCGGAAATGCTGTTGCCCTCCCGGGAGGGGGTGCAGCAGGGCTTTCCGTCGGCCATGTCCACTGGTAGCTCCGGAGGGAGGGGGAGACAAGAGTTCGTCGTTCGAGTGGCAGCTCTTTCAGGGAAGATCACGATTTCATTGTGTCGATCCGGGAGGCAGAACAGACTGCATCATGCGATACGCCTGCCTCTTTATCGCCTGCCAGACAGGACTTTCCTTTGCGGCCCCTGAAATCACAGTGATCGACCTGGCCACGGACAGCGAGCGGATTACCCTGGTTGATCGTGAGAAAGGACAATATCTTGGGCACGTCTCGACCTGCCTGCTCGATGACGGCAAGACCATCCTGGCGGTATATCCCAAGGGGCATGGGCGGGGGGCAATTGTTTACAAGCGCAGCGTTAATGGTGGTAACAGCTGGGGAGGACGTCTGCCGACCCCGGCTTCCTGGGAAACTTCAAGAGAAGTCCCTACCCTGCACCGGATGACGGGTTCGGATGGGAAGAAACGGATCATTCTTTGGTCGGGGCTTTATCCGGCACGCAATGCGATCAGTGAGGACGAGGGGAGAACCTGGAGCGAACTGAAAAAGGCAGGGGACTGGGGAGGGATCGTTGTGATGGGGAGCCACATGGAGTTGAAGACGGGGAAGGGGCATTACATGTGTGTCTTCCATGACGATGGGCGCTTTTTCAAGGAGGCAGGCAAGCTGGGAAGACCAGTGGTATTCAGCCTCTACCAGACGGTGACTCGGGATGGTGGGCTGACCTGGTCTTATCCCGAGGCCTTGCAGAGTGACAGCGGGGTCCACCTTTGTGAACCCGGTCTGGTGCGGTCACCAGATGGCAGACAGATCGCCATGTTGCTGCGGGAAAATTCCCGGCGAAGGAACTCTCACATCATGTTCTCCAACGACGAAGGGAAGACCTGGAGTAAACCACGCGAGCTGCCGGTGACCCTGACTGGTGACCGACATACCTGTCGCTATGCCCCGGATGGCAGGCTTGTGATAGTTTTCCGAGGCCGGTATGCCAGAGGGAATGCCATACCCCCTGTTGACGGGGATTGCACCGCCTGGGTCGGGCGTTATGAAGATCTCGTGGAGGGCAGGCCGGGACAATATGTTCTCCGCCTCCTGGATAACAAGAAGGGGCACGACACTACCTACCCGGGAGTGGAGGTTCTGCCAGATGAAATAGGCTCCTTTATCGTGACAACCTACGGGCACTGGACCGAGGGGGAGTCTCCTTATATCGTGAACACCCGTTTCTTTGTAGAGGAACTGGATAGCCTTGCAGAACAGGGCACCAGGATCAGGCTGAGTGAAGACTTCATGAAGGTTGAGAAGTAGGATTCTTTCCGGATTCACCGTATCCGCTTTGCGTTCTGCGCCCTGAGGGTAATCTCTGTCCCGTGGAGGGACTCCCACAGATCCTGGTTGCGGTCATCCCGATCTATATTCTCATGGTGGTGGGAGGGGGGCTGCGGCGTGTCCGGGTGCTCGGGCCCGAGATGGATGACGGGCTCACCAAGCTGGTCATTCATGTGCTTTACCCGGCCCTGATCCTCGACAAGGTCCTGCGAGCGGAGTTGTTGCGTGATCCCCTGGTAGTGGTTTGGGCCATCGGGGTGGGATTCACCATCATCGTGATTGGCCTGCTGGTGGCGCTTGTGATTGGCCGGCTGATCGGCCTGCGGAAGGGAACAGGTTGGCGAAGCTTCACCCTGACTGCAGGTGTTCAGAATTATGGGTATGTGGCCATTCCCTTGCTCATGGTATTCTTCCCAGAGAATGAGACCGCGGTTCTGGGTCTCCTCTTTACCCATAGTCTCGGGGTCGAACTCGGAGTCTGGACGCTGGGGATGTTCATCCTGCGTGGAAAACCCTTCAAGTCGCCGCGTGAGTTTGTTTCCGGACCGATGGTGGCGGTGGTCGTTGGTCTTCTGCTTGTCTTTGCCCGGATTGACATCCTGGTGGAACATTCCAAGGCGGCAGCCTTTTTGTTCGGGACCTTCCTGAACCTCCTTCACTGGCTGGGGTTGGCAGCCTTTCCGGTGGGTCTTCTTCTCATAGGGACTGTTATTTCCGACCTTCTGGGGAAGGAGCGTTACTCGCCGCGCATCGGACTGGGAAGCATCATGGTCCGCATGGTTCTCATGCCAGCGGTGATTCTGGCTCTCGCAAAATTCCTTCCACTGGTGACTGAGTTCAAGCAGGTTCTGCTAGTACAGGCTGCGATGCCCAGTGCGGTGACGCCCGTTGTTTATGCCCGGCATTACGGGGCCGATCCGGCTGCGGCGGTGCATGTTGTTGTGACGACCTCTCTGGCTGCGATCATTACAATTCCTATCATCATTTCACTGGGTCGCATGTGGCTGGGCTTGTAGGGAGATGATCTAGGGCCTTAGAATCCGGCGTGGGGGTAAATTTCCCGTTTGGGATTGGTAAGCAGGGAGTTATGAAGAGATTTTCTCCCGCTCTTCCCTTAATTTCAGGATGATAGCCGTTCGCGGGCCCTGTTTCTTCTCCGCGTTCGCAGAAGAATTGCTGGAAACCGGGTCATTTGGTCACCCTCATGTGGCACTTTTTTTCTGTATGGGGGTGCTAAATTTTGGCCTAATTTCGCTAGTGTGTTTCAGATAGTGAACGAGACTACAGCCTAAAGGCCGCTTGTTCGCCCCTTGGACGCACTGAAGAAAAATCAACCTTGCCCGGTTGGCATCTTTTAAACACTGCATGAAGAACGCTCTGCTCATCTTTTCGTTCGTGGCCCTTTCTGCGACTTTCCTGTCTGCGGAGGGGGAAATTACCAAGGTCAATGCCACGACCAAGGCCTTCTGGTCCTACAAGCCGCTTCGCCGACCAGCTGTGCCAAAGGTCGATAATTCCATCTGGGGCGCAAATCCGATCGACGCCTTTATCTACCAGCGTCTTCAGACCAATGGCTTGAAGCCCAATAATCAAGCTTCGCGCCGGGAACTGATTCGTCGGGCAAGCTTTGATATTACGGGGCTTCCACCGACCTTGGAAGAAGTCGAGGCCTTTGAGAAGGACAAGTCCCCCGGTGCATGGGAAAAGGTTATCGATCGTCTGCTGGCCTCTCCTCATTATGGAGAGAAATGGGCACGACACTGGCTCGATATCGTTCGCTACGCTGAGTCCAATGGATTTGAGCGTGACTCCGATAAGCCGCACATCTGGCGTTATCGTGATTACGTCATTGAGGCCATGAACATGGATCTTCCCTACGACCAGTTCCTTCTGCAGCAGCTGGCCGGGGATGAGATCGAGAAACCGACGTCCCAATCAATGATTGCGACGGGCTACCACCGTCTCATGCAGTGGGATGACGAGCCTGCGGATCGTCTTCTGCATCTCTTTGATAACCTCGATGATGACCTGCGCATTACCACGGAAGGAATGCTGGGAATGACGGTCGGATGCGCGCGTTGTCATGACCACAAGGGCGATCCTATTTCGCAGGAAGACTACTATAGCATGATGGCGTTCTTCCGCGGTATGAAGCAGCCGGGCAAGGGTGGGGCCAATATCGAAAAAGTAGGCGGCGGTGAAGGAGATGCAGGCTATCAGGCCGCTTTGCGGAAACATGATCAGGATGGAGAGAGATTCAAGGTCGAGCTCAAGGGCGCCGAGACGGAGATTGGCCAGCAACTGGTCAAGGCTTTCCCGAGCCTCAAGGGGAGGCTCAGCAGCTCCAATGGTGAGTTCCTTGTGCTCCTCGGGGATGGTCGGGAGTCCAGCCCCTCTCAGTGGTTCTACACCACCAGCAAGCCGGGAGATAACTGGTCGGCGGTGAATTTCCGAGCTGAGAACGAGAAGTGGAAAAAGGGGTCTGCAGGCTTCGGAAAATCAGGCACACCGGGAATCAAGGTCAACACGCAGTGGGCAACCAAGGAACTCTGGGCCCAGGGAACGTTCCTGCTCGAGAGTATTCCCAAGAAGCTCCGGCTGTCCCTGATCCATGACGAGGACGTCGACCTCTATCTCAATGGCCAACTCGTCCTGAAGCGAACCGGGGTCCTGTCAGCCTACCGGGATTTTGATGCGGACAAGAAATTCCTCTCCGCCCTGCAGACCGGGCGGAACGTAGTGACTGTCCATGTGCGACAGACCAATGGGGGGCAGTCCTTTGATTTCGGGATCAAGGCGCATCAGGGAGACAAGTTCACCATGGATGTGGCCCTGGCGATGTCGAAGGCCAAGGGAGTGGACAAGGCCCTTCTCGACAGACGCAAGAAGCTCAAGGAGCAGATTGCCCGGCACGCGCAGCAGCGTCCCAAGCCGACCAGCGTGGATGCCCAGGTCGTTCAGGAGCACAGCAAGACCCCTCCTGCGCTTCACGTGCACCAGCGGGGTAATCCTCACGTCAAGGGAGACAAGGCAATGATCACCCGGATTCCTTCCATCTTCGGAGGACAGGAACTGCAGGGCACTCCCCCGGCACATGGGCGCAACACGAGCGGTCGCCGGCTTGCCCTGGCCCAGTGGATGATCAAGCCGGACAATCCGAGGACTTCCCGGGTGATCATGAATCGTTTGTGGCAGCATCACTTTGGTCGCGGGATCTGCGCCACCCCCAACGACTTCGGTTATCTCGGCGAGCGGCCCTCTCATCCGGTGCTTCTGGACTGGCTGGCAACTGAGCTGGTGACCAGAAAGTGGAGCCTGAAGGAAATGCACAAGGTGATCATGCTTTCGCAAGCCTACCAGATGTCCTCGCGGGGACAGACGGCAGGACTGGCCAAGGACCCCGACAACAAATGGTTCTGGCGCTTCAACATGCGTCGTCTGACGGCTGAGGAACTTCGTGATTCCGTGCTGGTGACAACCGGGAGGCTCAATCGCAAGATGGGTGGGCCCAGTGTCTACATCAAG
>Ga0163179_10000959_pt1 | contig 20653 bp, 15 predicted proteins | sample AtlANTMetagenome_FD_109643 | JGI IMG/M metagenome (GOLD analysis project Ga0163179, IMG submission 109643) | Marine eukaryotic phytoplankton communities from the Atlantic Ocean - Atlantic ANT 2 Metagenome | ecosystem: Environmental > Aquatic > Marine > Oceanic | place: North Atlantic Ocean... | reverse complement strand
TGGGTCGTGGGGGTGCGTCGGTGCGAAGTGAAAACCATAGGAAAGCGACCAGTCCCCAAGCGAGTAAAAAGCACACTTGCTCTGATTGGGATCGGGTGTTCACGGTTGAAAGCAGTTCGGGTCCGAGCCAGAAAAAGGCCACTGCGGCGAAGAGGGCACCGAGAAAGGCGGTTTTTTTTCGCCAGTTGCCCCAAAAAATGGGTCTGCGCGCCTCGGAGAGTCCGAAGCCGAGGAACAAGCCGGACCATGCAGGCAAGAGTGCTTTCGGGCTCGCACCGCCGGGGTCGATCAGCCAGCCACAACTGGCGCCAAACAGCGCTCCAGTGGCCAACCAGTAGGGATCGGGGATCCATTTTTTATAGGAGTAGTTCACCCCGTAAGCATATCGCCTCTTCGGCATCTGCTCGATGTCTCTGTTGAATGGTGCATTGACCGGGTCTATCCGAACCTGCTAAAAACTAGCAGTGGAACCTCCCGTTAAACGCGGGTGGTGTGTAGCTGTGTCCGTAGGTGCTGTATTGAGCTGTTGTAGACTTCCAAAGGCCACGAATCGACAAAGCATTCAGCTTTGCGCGGAGAGATCCGTTTGGCCCGTAAACTGGAGCCAATAAGCAATGGGTCTTTTTTCCAAGAACAGTCACACATTCGGCCTGGACATCGGGTCGAGCTCCGTCAAGCTTGCAGAGCTTGAAATGGACAAGAAGGATGGCATCTGGCGTCTCAAGAACTTTGGGATGGTTGGTTTGCCACCGGAGGCGATTGTCGACGGCGCGGTGATGAACACCATGGTGATTGTGGATGCGATCCGTGAGTTGGTGGCCCGACACAAGATTAAGACCAAGGACGTTGCCGCATCGGTTGCAGGCCATTCAGTGATCATCAAGCGTATCAACTTGCCGCTGATGACTCCTGAGGAGCTGGATGAATCCATCCAGTGGGAGGCGGAGCAGTACATTCCTTTCGATATCAATGATGTGAACATCGATGTTCAGATATTGGATCAGCAGGGGGATGAGGCCGGTCAGATGGAGGTTCTTCTTGTCGCGGCGAGAAAGGACCTCGTCAATGAATACATGTCGATCATTCAGGAAGCAGGGCTGAAGCCTGCTGTGATTGATGTCGATGCATTCGCGGTCGAGAATATGTTTGAACTGAACTACGACGTTCCGCAAGAGGCTGTAGCCCTCGTGGATATTGGTTCTTCGAATGTGAACCTCAATGTCTTGGAAAATGGCGTGACTGCCTTTACGCGAGACGTTGGGATCGGCGGTCGTCAGTTCACAGAAGAGATCCAGCGCGCCCTCAACATCTCGTATGAAGAGGCTGAAGCAATGAAGGTCGGCGGCTCGGAGGCAGATGCAACGGCTGTGGTTCCAGAGGAAATTGAAGCTGTTCTTGCGTCCACCGCGGACAACTTGGCGACAGAAATCCATCGCTCCTTAGACTTTCATCTTTCCGCATCGCATACCCGGCTGGCTCGTATCTATCTTTCAGGTGGAGCGGCCCGTACCCCCGGGTTGGTTTCTGCGATTCGCGATCGGACCGGTACCGAAATCGAGGTTGTGGACGCCTTTCGTCGCGTTGAAATCGATGAGCGTGAATTCAACCCGAACTTTTTGCGCGATGTATCGGCGCAAGCGGGTGTGGCTGTGGGCTTGGCGCTTCGCAGGGCGGGTGATCGATGATTCGCATCAATTTACGCCCGGTTCGGATCTCCAAGAGGCAGGAGGCGGTTCAGCGAGAGCTAGTCGTGTCTGCGCTCGGGCTTGGAACGATGCTTCTGGTGTTGATCTTTTTCTACATTCAGAAAGGCGGTGAGATCGAAGACATCGCTGATTTGAACTATCAGATGCAGCAAGAGGTCAACAAAAGCCAACCTGAGATCAAGCAGGTTGATGAGATCAACAAAATGAAGGCGGAGTTGGTTGAGAAGTTGACCCTGATCAATCAGTTGGAAATGCGCAAGACTGGACCTGTCCGGTTGATGGACGAGATTTCAACAGCGACTCCGGAAAAGTTGACGCTCACCTCTTTGGCTGAGCAAAAGAAGATGGGAAGCAAGCGGGATAACAAAGAAGAGTCGCAAGTCCGCGATATTCTTCTTGAAGGTTATGCGCTGGACCATGGGATTATTTCGCAATTCCACGCCAATCTGAAGAACTCCAACTGGTTTGATGAGGTGTATCTCTTGGAGATCGAAGAGGAAGAGATGGATGGCTTCCGCCTTCATGCGTTCTCGATGTCGACCCAGTTGAAGGTGCCGCTCGAGAACGACGATCCCAAGTGGTGTGGAGATGGCGACGATAACGATGGCGATGGCTATTTCGATTGTGAGGACAGCGATTGTGTCGACGACCCCGCTTGCGGTGGTGGAAAGAAGAAGAAAAAGAAAAAAGGAGGCGGGTGATCAATGGCTTTAGATCTTGACCATACCCAGCTTCTGGACAAGATGGCGCAACTCCCGCGCTCTCGTAGAATCTTGGTGATCGCCTTTTCGTATGTGCTGATCTTAGGGTTCTTTTACTTCTTCTTCTATTCGGAACGTACGACTGAGCTTATTGATGAGCAGGATCGGCATGTTCTGTTACAAGGCCAGATTAAAAAAGCCGCTGAGAATCGGAAGCTCAAGAAGGAATCGGAGAGTGAAGTTGAGCGCTTGGAAGTCAAGCTTGTCGACGCGCTACTGAGTCTGCCGGAGGGTCGAGAAATCGATGAGTTGCTCCGGAAAATCTCCTTACATGCCAAACAGTCGAATTTGGAGATGCGTCAGTTCAAGCCTTTGACTGAGAAAACGGAGAAGTTCTATGCGGAGATTCCTTTCGCCATGGAGCTCTTAGGTACCTATCACCAAGTGGCTAATTTCTTTGATCGTCTCTCACAGATGGATCGAATCGTCTCCGTGAATAATCTGCAGATTTCAGAGCCAGATAACCGTGGTGGGCAGGTCTACCTGACCATCAACGCCGAGGCTGCTACCTATCGCTTTCTATCAGATGACGAGCGGAAGAAGAACAAGGGCCAGAACAAAAAGGGCAAGCGGGGTGGACGCCGATGAAGCGCTTCCCGCAAATCATGGTTGTTCTCTCAGCTTTGCTGCTGGTGCCCGGGTGTATGCTCTTTGGGGATGACGACGGTGGAGTCGCGGTTGCGCCTACTCCGAACCCGAATGTTGCGAAGAACAAAAAGAAGAAAAAGAAGTCGGCACTGTCGTCGATAACGAACGAAACCAAGTGGCGGTACAACAAGACAGGCAAGCGTGACCCGTTCATGAGCTTTGTCCAGACCGCTGAGGTGAGCGATATTCAGTCACCCACACCGCTTCAGAAATACGATATCGGAAAAATGGTGCTGGTGGGGACGACCTTGGATTCCGAGGGTGTGGTCAGCACCGCCATTGTGGTCGACCCGGACAACAACCCGCACATTGTGAAGATGGGTACCTACATCGGCAAGAACTGGGGGAAGGTGACGGATATCACCGCGCGGTCGATTGTAATTACCGAAGAATACAAGACAATTGATGGTGATCTTATGGCTGAGCAAAAAGTCATGAGCTTGCCTGTTGATCCGAATGAAATGTACGAAATTTGGGAATGAGGTCAAGCTCTGCTTGGCTGGGACAAGGAAAAACCGGATGGAACTCAGAAATACAGTGAAGCGAGCAACGATGGCCCTGGTAGGTTGGGCGGCGATTGGAACTTCTGCGTTCGCTGCGGACGAGGCCACCATTACGGATATCGAGGTGGAGTCCGGCGAAGTACGACTCATCTTTGAGGGTTCCGCAGCGAGTGCATCGATCAGTGCTTTTGCCGAAGTCGACCCGGATCGGGCGCTTGTAGATATGTTGGGCGTGTCCTTAGGTGAGTTCGCTGATACGCGTTTTGAAGCCGAAGAACCCGGCCTTGTTCAAGCCGCTGCATTGTCTCTTTTTACGGACGACTCGGGAGACATCACCCGCCTGACTGTTTTCCTCAGCGAGGCAGCAACGCCCACTGTGGATGTAATCGGGAACAAGATTATTCTTACGGCCGAGCCGGCATCTAAGAAATCTGGAAACGCAGGCCTGTTGGAAGCTCTCGAAGAGCAACCGGCTGTTACCGGCGATGACAGTTTGCGCACCATCGATAGCAGTCGAGGTGTGTCGGAGGGCCCTGGCACTCCGTCGGGACCTCAAACGGTGGATGGGGTGTCGCTGACATCGATCGACTATGTGGACGAAGAAAGCGTTGCTAGGGTCGTTATTGGGAGTTCGGCAGGTATTGATTTTGTTTCAAGCCAGCCAAATCCCAAGATGGTGGTCGTTGATTTTCCAGGCGCGGCGATACCACGCTCGCTGAGACGTCCGCTGGATGCCAGTCGCTTTATTTCGCCGGTGCGCGTGGTTCGTGCTGTGAAAACAAGTAGCGGCGCTCGAGTGGCGATTAGTCTGCGCGAGGGAACGCCGTGGGCGATCCATACCAAGGAAGACGGACTGGTCTATGTGGACTTCACGCTCTCGGAGGAGCTTCGTGAAGCCCGACGTCTGGCGGCTCAAAGCTTCTCGGAAGTGGCTCCATCGGGTCCGAAAGAACAGGGCCAGGAAGGTTTGAAAGGCGCTTATACCGAGGAAAAACTGATTGGTGAGACCGGCAAAGCCATGAATCCCCAGGCAGTATTTGGTGATGGAAAAGGTGCTAGAAACCCAGCTTCTCTGATTGGAGGAATGGGCGGCTTTACCTTGCAATCCGATACAGCTTCTTCATCCCAATGGGTGGGTAAGAATATCGTATTGAATCTGGAAGAAGCACCGATTCACACTGTGTTTCGAATGATTTCCTATGTGTCCGGACTCAACATTGTGTCTGGAGATGACGTGAAGGGTACGGTGACGGTGAGTCTGAAAGACGTGCCGTGGGACCATGCGTTCAGTGCGATTCTGAAATCCAAAGGTTTGGCTGCCCAGCAGTTTGGGACGATTGTGCGGGTAGCGCCAATCGAGACCATCAAGGCGGAGCAGCAAGCCATGGCAGAGGCCCAGGTGGCCAAAGAGAAGCTAACGCCGCTTCAGATTCTAGTGCTTCCATTGAACTACGCGAAGGCCACCGAGGTGGCTACTCAGATCTCGGCGCAGCAATCCGAGCGAGGCAGTGTAGAGGTGGATAGCCGCTCCAATCAAGTCATTATTCACGATACGGAAGCCAATCTTGCACAGTTGCGCGAGTTGGTAAAAACGCTTGATCAAGAGACCCCGCAGGTGATGATTGAGGCGCGTGTCGTGGAGGCAAGCTCACGCTACACCCGCTCGCTGGGCATCCAGTGGGGTGGTCAACTCGACTCCTCGGCGCGTACCGGCTACAGCACCGGTTTGCTCTTCCCCAACTCTATCGGCGTCGCTGGCGGAACCTCGGGGGCAGCAGGCGGAGGCGGAGGATCTCAGGCCCAGTTCTTTAGTCCTGGTTCGGAGAACTTGGCTGTGGATCTTGGCGCTACAAGTAGCTTTGGTTCATTGGCATTCAACCTTGGGTCTGTGTCGAGCTTGGTGGATATTGACGCGCGTCTGAGCGCAATGGAGTCGGATGGTTGGGGAGAGATTGTGTCCTCCCCTCGCATTACCACCTTGGACAACACGACCGCCCAAATCCGCCAGGGTGCTCGGATTCCATATCTGTCGACTTCCTCGGGTGGTACACAGGTCGAGTTCATTGTGGCTGCACTGACCTTAGAGGTCACTCCGCACATCACTTCGGATGGCAAGATTTTCATGAAAATGAACATTGAGAACAACCGTCCAGATTTCTCCCAAGCCGTTCAAGGACAGCCAGCGATTCAGATTAAGGAAGCCTCCACAGAGCTGCTCGTGGCCGATGGCGACACGACTGTGATTGGTGGCGTGTTCTCGACGGAAGAAGCCGAGAACGTCAACCGTGTTCCACTGTTTGGCAAGATTCCGCTCTTGGGATGGATGTTTAGAAGCAAGGACCGTACGGTTGCTCGCAACGAAATGCTTGTGTTTGTGACCCCACGAATCGTTACCAATACGATCGACGAGTAGGTCGCCTTTGCTTGGCGGTGTAGCCCTTGTGGGCTTCATGGGTGTTGGGAAAACCACTGTGGGTCAGGCCCTCGGGCAGGCCCTCAAGCTTCCCTTTTTGGATTTGGATCAGGTTGTGGTTGAGCAAGAATCTTGCAGTATCGAGACGCTGTTTTCCGAGCGCGGAGAGCGGGCTTTTCGAGATGCGGAAAAGAACGCCCTGAATCGAGTATTGTCGGGAGCGCCTTGTGTTCTGTCATGTGGCGGTGGAACCCCGTGCCAACCTGGTCTGATGCAGCAGCTCAATGATTGGGGTCATACGATCTTCCTGAATGCGCCCTTTGCTGTGATCGCGGAGCGTGCAGTGGACGGCGGACGGCCGCTTTGGCGAAATCGCTCGGAGGCACTGGCGCTATATGAGAAACGCTTACCTGTGTATAAAAAGGCGCACATTCACTTGGATGCTTCGCAACCAGTGTCGGTCATTGTAGATGCTGCTGTCCGTTGCTTGGAGTTGCGGCAATGAGCCGAGGTCAACAGTGGGTAGAACTGGGGGATAGGCGCTATCCCATTGTCTTTGACCGGCTTGAGCAGTTGGGCACGACGATGGCGCAATATCGTGCTCCTGGGCCCTGTATAGTGGTGAGCAACCCCGTTGTTGGAGAGTTGTATGCGGATGCCTGCCTACAAGCGCTCGCGCAGGCCGGATGGGAACCACAGCTCTTGTTCGTGCCGGACGGGGAACAGGCCAAGACGATCGAGCATTGGTCGGATTTGGTGTCTGCAATGATTGGGCAGAGCGTAGACCGGAAGACGCCGATCTTTGCACTTGGAGGTGGAGTGACCGGTGATTTGGTGGGCTTTGCTGCTGCTGTGACCTTGCGGGGCTTGCCGCTTGTGCAGGTCCCCACCACACTGCTTTCGATGGTGGACTCTTCGGTGGGCGGGAAGACAGCTGTAAACACCCCTGCCGGCAAGAACCTTGTGGGGGCCTTTTACCAGCCGGAGCTTGTGTTCGTCGACGTGGAAGTGCTCGATACACTGTCCGATGACGAAATGCGCTGCGGTTTTGGTGAAGTCATCAAGCATGCCGTCATTGCGGGAGACCCGTTCTTCTCTCGTCTCGAACGCCTTGTGTCAGAACTTCTACGTAGAGAACGCGCTGCATTGGAAGAGGTAGTTCGTGCCTGTTGCGCCATCAAGGCGGACATTGTCAGTCAAGACGAAAGAGAGTCCGGGCGCCGCGCGGTACTGAATTTGGGCCATAGTATTGGGCATGCCATTGAGCAGACGCTTGGCTACGGAAAAATTCGTCATGGTGAGGCGGTTGCGATGGGGGTGTGGGCCGAGGCCAAGTGGGCGCATGCTCACGGAATCTGTGACGAGTCCACGGTGTCTAGATTGGAAGATTTGATCCTCGCTTTTGGGCTTCGTCTTCGGGTGAAATGCTCAAAAAACGATTTGGTCGAGGCACTGTTTAAGGACAAGAAGATGAGTCGTGCTAAACTTTTACTGCCCGTGCCCGTTGGTATTGGTGAGATTCGTCTGGATCTCATTGACCCATCGGAGTTGCGGCTCGCCGCTGAGTTCGTCTCTGGGGAGATCTGAGAATGCTTATGAAAAATGCTGTTGCTGCTTCTGCTGTTGTGTTGATGAGCGCTTGCTTGCCACCGGGTACCGGTGTGGAAGCTCCATATTCTGCTGCACTTCAACTACCCGAAGACATTACCCTCTCGTGGGACCAAGAGTACAATGAGACCGATGACGGTATCGGTGCACTGATTTTGCTCGATTTGTTGGTTTACGATTCCGACTCGGGAAGTCCGCTGGACAATATTCGGGTTGAGGTCATGTCTCTATGGGGTGGCATTTACCTGATTCCGAAAACCGCCGTGAAAACCGTGCCTGGACCTGAACAACCAGACCCGGCCGAGTGCGATGCGGACAATAACGGTGAGATCGATGTCGATGCACCGGATTCGTGTTCTTGGTTCTGGGATACATCTGGCGATCAATACATCCAACTGTCCAGCGAATACGCGGGCGGTCGAGCACCGAATCTGATGTACGGCGCTACGGATGAGCATGGTCTCCTGCGTGTGCATGCATATGTGGACTCGATGCCGGCAAGTGCGGACAGTGAGTCAGGTGTGTTGAGCTTCGATCAAACAGGTGTTTGGGCATCGATTGGACATCAGAGCGGCAAGGTTCTGATTCTGACCGAAGGCGATTAGTTTCGGTCTGAATGATGGGCGTGCTTGAAGCGAGGGCGTGACTGGTGAAGATTCTCGTCCTCAATGGACCCAATCTCAATCTGCTCGGTATCCGCGAGCCTGATGTGTATGGGACGGCCACGCTAGATGGCATTCAGACAGAGTTGTCTCAACTTGCCTCGGAGCTAGGGGTGGAGTTGGAGTTCTATCAGAGCAACCACGAGGGAGAATTGGTCGATCGCGTCCAGTCCGCTGTGGGTTCTATTGATGGCATTCTTGTGAATCCTGCAGCGTATACACACAGTTCGATCGCCCTGAGAGACGCTTTTTCAGCGGTTGGAATTCCATTTGTTGAGGTACACCTCTCTAATATTCATGCTCGGGAGGAGTTTCGGAAGCACAGTCTCCTGGCAGATCTTGCAATTGGCTGTGTGGTCGGATTCGGCTCATCGAGCTACTCCCTGGGTCTGCGGGCGCTCGTGGGAACCCTTCGTTGAGCGCGACCAATGCGAAATCTGCGGTGAGCAGAAACAGGAGATGAGCATGGAGTTGAATCGCATCGAAGAATTGATCGAGCTTTTGCGGGAAAAAGAGGTCGGTGAACTGGAGTATTCCGAATGGGAAGGCGAGAAAGGCTTCAACATTCGGGTCAATCTCGGCGGCCAAGCTGTCGTTGCGCCCATGGCTGTCGCACCTGCTGCGGCTCCAGCTGCGGCAGTAGCGGCCGGAGACAGTGCCCCAGCGGCCGATGAGCATCATGTGGTGGATTCCCCAATGGTCGGTACTTTTTACCGTGCACCCTCGCCGGATGCCTCGACCTTTGTGGAGTTGGGAGACCGCGTTCAGGTGGGCCAGACCTTGTGCATTATCGAAGCCATGAAGCTCATGAACGAGATCGAATCGGATGCTGCTGGTGTGGTGGAAGCTATTCTAGTGGACAACGGTGGTCCGGTTCAGTTTGGACAGCCGCTGTTCAAGATTCGCGAGGATTAAGATCTTGTTTAAGAAGATTCTCGTCGCCAACCGCGGGGAGATTGCCCTGCGTGTGATTCGAGCTTGTAGAGAGCTCGGGATAGCAAGTGTTGCGGTGTACTCCGAGTGCGATCGCAATTCTTTGCATGTGCAATTCGCGGATGAAGCGGTGTGCATTGGGCCTTCCGAGGCCACCAAATCGTATCTCCATATTCCGAACGTATTGACCGCAGCTGATTTGACAGGCGCGGATGCGATTCACCCTGGATATGGTTTTCTCGCGGAAAACGCAGACTTTGCGCAGAAGACAGGTGCCCATGGCATCACGTTCATCGGCCCATCGCCAGAGACCCTCATCAAGTTTGGGGACAAGCTTTCTGCGAAAGCGGCAGCAAAAGCGGCAGGTTTACCCTTGGTGCCGGGCTCGGCAGGTGAGGTGAAAACAGAAGATGAAGCGGCAGAGATCGCAGCGCAAATCGGCTATCCCGTCATGTTGAAGGCTTCTGCGGGTGGTGGTGGAAAAGGGATGCGTGTTGCCCGAAATGAGGAAGAGCTTCGGCGCTCCTTCACATTGACCTCGACCGAGGCAATTGCGGCTTTTGGTAATGGATCACTGTTTTTAGAGCGCTTCTTGGAGCGTCCCCGCCATATCGAAATTCAAGTTGCCGGCGATGGGAAAGGCAATGCACTGCATTTTGCAGAGCGTGATTGCTCCATTCAGCGACGCCACCAGAAGCTGGTAGAGGAAGCCCCTGCTGTGGGTCTCTCCGACGACTTGCGGGAACGAATCCGTACTGCTGCAGTCGATCTCGTTGCGGACACCAACTACTGCACCGTGGGTACCGTCGAGTTCTTGGTGGAGGGCGAAGAGTTCTTCTTCCTTGAGGTCAATCCACGCATCCAAGTAGAGCATCCTGTCACGGAAGCGGTCACAAATGTGGACCTTGTACAGCTGCAAATCGCTTTGGCTGCGGGCGAGGGTTTGCCATTTGCGCAAAGTGAGATGCATGTGGAGGGCCATGCAATCGAGTTGAGAATCAATGCGGAGCATCCTCGAACATTTATGCCTTCACCGGGCCGGATCACCGGTTTTCACCTTCCAGGCGGTCCGGGAATTCGAATTGATTCTGCGGTTCATGAACAAGCGATGGTTCAACCCTACTATGATTCTCTGGTGGCCAAGGTAATTGTCCGCGCTCAAGACAGACCTTCAGCGATTCGTCGCGCACAACGTGCTTTGGCAGAGTGTGTTGTGGAAGGGATTCATACTTGTATCCCTCTACACCGGGACCTTCTGGCATCAGATGAGTTTCGGGACCTCGCGTTTCACACGCGGTTTTTGGAGGGCTGGCTCGAGGCGCGAGATAAGGAGTCCTGACTGGAGGGAAGTTGGCAACTTTCGACCGAAATAAGAAAGAACAAGAAGCTCAAAAAGCGCTGAGCAAGAACAATTACGATAAAGCCATTGAGGCGTATGGAGCGCTTCTGCGGCATGATCCCCGCGATCGGCGTATCCGGCAGAAGCTTGCCGACCTCTATCAGCGGGTCAATCGTAAGGATGATGCTGCGAAGCATTACAAAGAGCTCGCGCGACTGTATGGGGTCGATGGAAATCATCGGGCGGCCATTGCGGTCTACAAGAAATTGGTGGCTCTACAACCCGCGGATTCCGCGTTGTTGGGTGAGTTGGCCGGATGCTATTTGCTGGCTGGATTTACCAACGATGCCATCAGTAATTACGAGCAAGCAATAAATGGCCTTGAAATGCGGGATCCAAAGCTCGCTGCCCAGTACTGTATGGAATTGCAGAAGCTGAAAACCGGTGACGTACCGCTTCAAATTCGGACCGCGGAGTTATTGGCTTCCTCGGGAAGTCAGTCGGAAGCTTTCGAAGTGTATCGGGCGATTATTGCGGATTTGAGACGACGCGGCCGCTTGGATGAAGTAGGTCGTTTGGCGAATCAGGCCCTGAAATTGAAGGATGACGCACCGGATTTGTTGCAAGATGCTGCCGAGGCTTGTCTGGCGGTTGAAGATGCCGCAGGCGCTTTGCGTCATCTGCAGGTGGCGTATCAATCGGACCCGAAGGATTCCAGGACTTTGGAGCTTCTCGCACGCGCCTTTGAGTTGGGTGAGGACAAGGCCAAAGCGCGCCCTATTTTGATTGCATTGGCTGAGGTCTTGGCGTCTAAGAAAGCCTATAGCGAGCGTGTACCCATTCTCGAGAGAGCGATTGCTGTAGGAGCGGAAGACAAAGGGCTTTCAACCCAACTCCAGAAGGCAAAAATCGAAGCGCAATTGGCGAGTTTCCGCCTGACGGACATGGATGCGGCTAAGCCAGCCGATGAAGTTCAGGTGCGCTTGTGCACCCGGATGCAAGTTTTTCAACGCTATGGCTTCGGTGAGCGCGGTCTTGATGAGCTGATGGCGATGGATGAAGGCACCAAGTCTGCTTTTCCTGTGCGCGCACAGGAGGCGGAGGTGCGGATATCCCTCGGCCAAACTGAGGAAGGCTTAGAAATCGCCCAAGGGATGCTTGTCGATGCAGGAGATGAAATCGATAAGTTAGAGCAGCGCCTTGCGGTGTTGACGGGTGCAGATTTGTCGCCTTTCTTCTCACAAATTGAGGAAGCTGAAGAACCAGAGCCGGAGGAGGAACCCATTGATATTGAGGCGATGGATGGCCTACTGGATGATGCTTTGGGTGGGGTAGAGGAAGAGCTGGTTGCCGAAGGGGACGAAGCTGCAGCCACTGAGCAGATTGCCGAAGTGGGCGAAGCAGAGGTCACTGAGCAGGTTGCTGAGGTGGAGGATGATCTCTTTGGGGATGACGATGAGGAATGGGTCGATGACGACGACGACGATGCGGCTTTTGATGCGCTGTTGAAATCTGGTGGAACCATTGCGGAAGTCGACCCTGAAGAGGTAGCGGCTGAAGCAGAAGCTGGCGCGGATCTCGAAGAGGCAGAAGGACTTATCGCAATGGGTATGCATCCACAGGCGATGGAGCTGCTCGATGGTGTGGAAGGCTTGCGTGCAGCGACCCTGCTTGCGCACTGTATGCGCGAACAAGGGGATGCCAAGAAAGCGTTCGCGCACTTGAGAGATGCGGTGGATGACGCTGACGAAAGCGACCCTGCACAGCCTGGTGCTCTCTTTGAATTGGCAGAGCTAGCAGGAAGAGCAGGCAAGCATCGCCCCGCTCTGCGATACTTAAGGGAGCTACAAGAGAGCTTTCCTGACCATCGAAGCACTGAGGTTTCGGCTCGTGTGAAAGCGCTCAAAAAGGTCCTTGCCAACTGAGCTTGCTTTCGTGCCCTATTCCGCTAAGAAAGAGCCACCCTCGCGGGTGTAGCTCAGTTGGTAGAGTCCGAGCTTCCCAAGCTCGTTGTCGCGGGTTCGAGTCCCGTCGCCCGCTCCATCTCGGAGGCGACGCGGATGCAGATGGCTCCAGTCGGGTTTTTGGTGTTCGGCTGGTAAGAATCTGGAGTAGGCATGGGTGAAATGCCCAAAAAAAAGCGAAATCTACGGCTTGTGAGGCGCTTGAAAGTCTATGGGTTCGTGACGCTTTTGGTGATGCTTTTCTTGACGATTCTCGTACGGATGCCTTTCTTTAAATATTGGCTCAAAGGATTCGTAGAGGACCAACTCGAAGCCACTTTGGGGGCACGTGTGCAGATCGAAGTACTCGATTTGACGCTACTTCCCTTAGAGCTCGAGTTGAGCGGCGTCAAAGTGTGGGGGGAGAGCGATGCGATCATAGCGATCGAGCATGTGGTTGTGGACTTTGATTGGGGCGGACTTGGGGGTATAGATACGTTGCACGTAGAGCAACCGAGTTGTGCTTTGCTTGTGGTGGATGGGGAGTTTGTTGAGCTTCCTGGATTGTCTTGGGGAGATGGTGGAGGGGGAGGAAGTCCTTGGGACAATCTCTCCATTGAGGAGGGTGACTTTCGATTTTATGCGTCGAATGGTCGGGATGAATTTCGAGTCCGAGATGTTTGGGTAGAACCTACAGGACATGCGGTTGCAGATGCCCGCATCGGACACTTGTTGTTACGCAGCGGAGAATGGCGCCAAAGCGCTGAGAATGTAAGTTTGCGTGGCCTGATTTTGACGCCCGACAGAGCAGCCGTCGAGACCTTTGTGTTGAATACTCCACTGCTTCGTGTGGAGGGTGGTGTGGAGCGTAATCGCCTCCAAAACTGGTCGGGAGACTTGGCGGTAGCGGCCACATTGGATGAACTCAATGGCTTAATTCCAGAATCAACCCAGGTGAGTGGTTTTGCTGAGGCAAAGTTGTCGGTGGGGGGGACTGGGCCTGGTGTGATGGCTACTGGGCCCATGAAAGCGAGCGTGACCTTAGAGCGCGAGGGTGTACGCCGCCGCAGTCATGCATTTCGCCAATTGGAGGGTGAGCTTTCCTTAGGAAAGGCCCAGTGGTCTGTGAACGATGCAAAGACGCCCTGGCGTGAGGGTGAACTCTCTTTGGGGGTGGATTCGGACTACGGGCTTTCCCACACGACATTGGAAGTGGCGGGGAGTGGGGTTTCTATCGAGCAGGTCTTGAAGTCGGACTTCGCATTTCGAGCTCCTTGGGTGGAGGCTACGACAGATTTTAGCGCCCGTTTGAGCGGTAGCCTTCGGCCGTATTCTTTGTCTGGAGATGCCCGCTTGCTCGCTCAAGAGTTGCGCGTGGTGCCAGGCGGTCTTCGACCGGATCAAGTTGAAACCTTTGCGTTGGAACGCACAGAGGCGAAGGGGCGCATCCACCTGGACGCTCACAGATCGTATTTTGTGGCAGACGAGTTGGTCGCTCCAGATTCGAATGGGCGGGCGGAAGTTTCACTCTCGCGAGGTGCCTTGCCGGAACTGCTTGTGGATTTGGATCTTCCCTTGTTGGATTTTTCATTGCTACAGCCATTTGGAGGTGTCGAGCTTGGGGGGCGAGGCAGTCTCACTGGAAAACTTTGGGGCCGCTTGGGGGAAGATTTGCAGGTGGATGCACTTGTAGATGTTCGACGCTTCGAAGCATTGGGGCTGGAATGGGCCGACCGCTTGAAGACTCGGATGCGAAGTCGGGATTTGAAGACGCTGAGCTTCCAACCAGTACATGCCTACAAAGGAAACAGCCTGTTGCAGGGATCACTCGAGTTGGACTTTCGCCCAAAGGAACTGGAGTTGTCAGTAGACTTGGTGCTCGAGGATACCCATATTGAGGATCTTCTCAATATCGTGGAGCCCTTGCCGGGTGTGGATGGGATCGCAGAGGGAACTGTGAGCTTGTCTGGACCACCTGAAGCTCTCAATGGTGAAGTGGATTTGGACCTTCATCTTGTGGATCTCTTTGGTGAGTCTTTTCCTGAGGGAAGTATGGATGCCCGGGTACAAGCGGGTCGTATCGTTGTAGATCCACTCTTCTTGCATCGGAATGCCAAGCGGGAGTCTGTGCGTTTTCGAGGCGCTGTGGACAGTTGGGACTGGTCACTTCTCGGGGAGATTCATGCGGATGCTCTGACGCTGGAACCGAAACGTCTGGGTTCGGTTTTGGATGGTACCTTGTATGCAGATGTTGGACTCACCGGTAGCTTGATGTCGCCGGTACCCAAAGGCCGTCTCGCGCTTCGAGACGGGCGGTTTTTGTCAGAAGATGTGGGCATCAGTGTGCTGTCGTTTGAGCGCGTCGATGATGAAATTGTGTGGGTCGGGGAGCTTTTCGAAGACACTCTTTCTGTGCGAGCTGTTCAGGAGTTGGGTGGCTTGTGGGGCTATAGTCTCGAAGGGGGTTGGCGCTCTTTCCCCGCCCATGTCGCCTATCCAGTCGCCGCAGATGGAGCGTCGATTGCCTCTCATCTGGATGGTGGTTTTGTATTTCAAGGCAATTGGCGCGAGGGGCGGGATTCTGTACATGGGCGTGCATCGGCGGAACGTTTTGTGACCCGATGGCGGGATTATGAACTGAGCAATGACCAGCCTTGGACCGTGGATGTGCTCGCTGGAAAGCTTATCGCGGATGATTTGGGGCTTCGTGGCAGCGGAATGGAGGTCAATGGAGACTTGTCTTGGGGAAAACAACACCTCAAGGGTGGGGCGACGGGCACGCTTTTATTGGAGTTGTTGCCGGCTTTGAGTCCAGGTATCGAGCAATCGCAGGGGCCAGTCGAGGTGACACTCGATGTCGACACAGCCCGGGTTTCTGGGCCCACTGCGCGACTTGAGGCCGTGACCACTGGGGCAAATCTCCGGACGGAGTGGTTTCCACATGCGATGGAGAGTTTCACCGCACGCTTGTTGGCCAGTGAGCAGGGGTACTCGGTCTCGGGTTTGTCTGGAGCCTTGGGTGGGGGGCGCTTCTCGATTGATGGGCACATCCATGCTGAAAAGTGGTGGCCGAAACGATATGACCTGCAAGGTGTTCTGACCGATGGTCGCATTCGCTATTTTTCCTTTCTCCCCGCTCTCGAGGGTGACGCGCGTTTGAGCCTCGAAGGTCCGGTCGATCAGCTTATGTTGTCGGGGGATGTGGAGTTGGATGATGTCCGGTTTTCTGACCGGATTGATTGGGAGGAATGGGTCTTGGACGTGAGAGAGTCCAAGTTGGTGGAAGAAGTGGAGACAACGGAGTCCGACCCGCTTTTTGCGTTGGATCTGCGCGTCGTTGGAAAAGGCACGGCCCGGATTCGCAATAACCTTGCGCATGGCAATGCCGATGTGGACCTTCAGGTCACCGGGGATAGCGAACGTCCTGGTGTGCTGGGCACAGTTCGCATGCTTCCAGGTGGCCGTATCTTTGTGCAAGACAGAGAGTTTGATGTGGAGCGAGCGGAGCTGCACTATGTGGACCCGTGGAGTTTTGATCCAGACCTAGACATTCTGCTCAACACGGAGGTTCGTTCTCGGGAGGAGTCCTATCGGATTGATTACCGTGTTGGAGGACCCTTCTCGGATTGGTACACGGTGGCGAATTCCGAGCCGGCTTTGTCTCAGGCAGACATTAATGGCTTGTTGTTATTTGGATTGACGCGTGAAGAGCTGGAGCGATTTGGTGGCGTCAATTCGGCCTTGTTGATGGAAGGTGCGGACTTTTTACTGCATGGGGTTGGGCTCGACAATCGGGCCTTGGATCGGTTCGGCGGCCGTAGCCTTCCCTTTGACCGCGTGGAGTTGGTCACAGGGGTTTCGGAGCGGGGAAGTCAGGTGAATTCGGAGACACGCATTTTGCTCGAAAAGCAGATAGCCGACCCGTATAATTTCGATGTGAGGCTCGAGTTCAATCCGTTTCGCAATGTAGAGAACTACTTGGAATTGGAAAAACAGGTGGGTGATTCTTTCTACATGACTCTGTACCGCTCGTCGTTGGAACAAGAGCGAGCGGTGAATCTCGGTGGTGCATACGGCCTGGATTTTAAAGTGCGATGGGAACGCGAGTGAGGGTTGTTTGGGCCATCTGTTGGTGCTTGGTCATGGGGGCGGTGGCACAGGCTACTGAATTGGCTTGGTATGTGGAGCGCCCTATCAGCCAGGTCAGTCTGGAAGCACCGGAGGGCGGGTTACCCGAGGACAACTTGGAGCCTCTTCTCAAGAGCCAGCAGGGTGAGGTCTTCTTGGCTTCCCATGTGCGAGCCGATTTGGCCACCTTGTATGGGACGGGTTTTTTTGCAGAAGTTGAGGCACACGTCAGGCCCTGGGTGGGCTTTGATGAGGAGGGAGAAGCACGCGACGAAGTGTGGTTGATTTACCGCGTCATTGCTGCCACGGTGGTCGCCGACTGGAGCTTTTCTGGGCAGGAATATTTCTCAGCGCGTGAGTTGGCTCTGGCGGCTGGAATCGCGAGGGGGGATCGCTTTCTGGTGGAGCAAGAAGGTCCTCGGGCCATCATGGCGATTGAGCGCCTGTATGCGACTTCTGGGTATCCTGCGGCGAAGGCTGTTCTCGTTTCCGAGGATGTGGGAGACGGCGAAGTAGATCTGCAGTTTAAGATTGAAGAAGGGCCACCGCGGCTTTTGGAAGAGGTCGAAATCGCCAAGAGTCCAGCGCTTGGGTCGGCACGGATGCGACGTATCGTACGACGCGCTGGTCTAAGAAAGGGGAAGCCGTTTACCGCGGAGATGTTGGAGGCGGCTCGCGTCGGTTTGGAGCAGGCCCACCGGGATGCAGGGTGGCTCGAAGCACGGATCAATGCGGTGTTGGATGCGAAAAACATCCGACAGGTGGTCTTCTTGATTGAAGCCGGTGAACGTCTGAGGTTTGTCAGTGAAATTGCAGGCATTCGAAACGATGAACTGCGGGACGCCTTGGGTATTCGTCTTGAGGATCGATTTCGTAGTTCGGATCTGGAGGATGGTCGAGAGCGTATCGAGGAGAAATTTCGGGGACAAGGTTGGGTCGATGTGGAAGTGGAGTACACGGTTGACCAAAGCGCTGGTCAGAAGCGCATTGAGGTGCGTGCGGACTTGGGGCCACGCCATGCTCTGACAGAATTGTTGTTTGAGGGCGCAAATGTCTTTTCAACCGAGTTCCTAAAAAGTGCGGCCGAGGAGGCAAGCCCAAGTGTTATCGCGCAGGAGCTGGTGGTGGAGCGGGCCGTCAATCGTGTGCGTGATGACTTGGTCGATTTGTATGAAGCCAAGGGCTACCTGGCTGTTCAGATTGAGCCGCAACTCACAGTGCTAGAGCGCAACTCGGAAGTGGTACGGCATCGCTTAGTGTTTCGCATTGACGAGGGACCGCTTGTCACACTCTCGGAGTTGGTTTTTTCGGGTGTGGCCGAAGAGTTGATGGGAGAATCGCTTGCCCTACAGACCCAATTTTCAGGTCAGGTGGTGGACCACGGCGCCTTAGAGAAGGCGGTTTCTGAGTTGGTAGAGAGTCATCGAGAGCAAGGCTATCTGGCGACAAGAGCACGCATTCGAATGACCGTAGACCCCGCTTCCCACCGGGCACGTACTAAGGTCGATTTTGAGCGTGGAGAGCAGGTTGTGCTGCGCTATGTGCTTGTGAGCGGAAATCAAAAAACGCTCCGTCATATCATTGAAGAATCGGTGCTCTTGGAGGTGGGCGACCCTGTCTCCCCATCCCTGATAGCGGAGACCCGTCGCCGATTGTATGCACTGGGTTTGTTCTCTACTGTCGAGGTGCTGCTGGATGGGGATGGGAGGCATTATCGCGACCTATTGGTTCGAGTGCGTGAGAAGCCATCATTGGCGATGGAGCTGGGCGGTGGTGTTGCGACGGATTTGGGAGTCCGTGGCTTTACTCGCGTACAGCGGCGCAACTTTTTTGGAATGGGGCACAAAGTTTCAGCGCTCGGTGAGATAGGTCTTGGGTACAAGGGTGACAGTTGGCAATTGGATGCGGCATCTCCGGAGTGGCGTGCTGCACTGCGATACGATGCGCCGCGTTTCCCGTCACCGAGTATTGCCGGTCATGTCGATCTATTGCTCAACGAGCGAGAGCAAGAACCGACCTATCGGCTGGGTAGAACGGGAGGGTTTTTTGGGGTCCAACTCGGAGGATTCGAGAGCGGTGTGCAGGTGTCGTTCGGGTACCGCTTCTTTGGGCATCGTTTGTATGACGTGGATCCTGGGGCACTTGTGCTGGGTGATCCTTGGATTGCCTTGTTGGAGGTTAGCGATCCGGAAGATGTGGCCACAGCACTTCCTGGTGGGCTGCGTTGGGAGAGCGGACCGACTTTTCTCGCACTATGGGACCGACGGAATGACCGTTTCAATCCGACACGAGGCTCTTTGCTTTCCTGGCAGTGGGAGTTGACGGATCCGGGTGTCGCGGAACAGATCACACTTCGGACAGAGGGTCAGATGCAGGCTGTGATGCCAGCTGGTCCAGTGAGCTTTCATGTGGAAATGGGCGCTGGTTTGGGGTGGACCCAGGGACGTAGTACAACGATGGCGTTGGAGAAGCGCTTCCGCATGGGGGGTGCAAACAGTCTACGCGGCTTTGCGTTGGACACAGTTGGACCAAAGAATCGTGTCGCCGTTAGTGACTTGCCATGGCCTTCCCAAATGGAACCGGTTGTCTCAGAAATTTTTCGGGACAATCCGGTGCGCTGGGTTCCAACGGGAGGAGATTCGATGCTTCGGGCGTCCTTTGAAATGTGGACCCCACTCAAGAAACTCGGAGTTCCGGCGCCGGGCACATCACTGGTGGCCTTTGTGGACGCAGGAAATGTGTTTTTCACGGATCCGACGATTCTTGCCACATCGAGTCTGGTGGATCCCGAACCTCTCTTTCGAGTGGGAACAGGCTTGGGGCTTCGTGTCAGTACGCCGGTTGGTCCTGTTCAAATCGACTGGGGCGTCAACCCAGCGTATTACACGGCGGCTTGGTCTAAAGAACGAGATGAGGAGCCTTGGAGGCTTCATCTGTCATTGGGTAGTCTTTAGGACAGGTATCCGAATCGGAGTCCGCGAACGGAGAGCAGGCAGTGCTGCTGTCCGAAGCGTTCGAGAATCCCGTCTATGACGAGGGCACCCGCCAGCAAGAACTCGGCACGTTTGGGCGAAATCGCTGCGATTGACTGACGGGATTCAGGTGTAGTGTTCCAGAATTTCTCGATGCAATTTTGAAGGGCTTGGCGAGTCATTTTTCGACCGTGGATCGGATCGGGATTCCAGACTTCCAGACCAGCATCTATGGCCCCTAAGGTTGTGGCCGTGCCGGCCATAGCGATGACGGTATCGACCCCTTGATGTAGAGGGATCTTGGTGAGGTGCTGGCGAATATGGGAACACATGGCTTGGTAGTTGTCGTGGCTTGGAGCGGTGATGAAATCTTTTCCAAGAAACTGTTCCGTGAGGCGTGCAGATCCAATTTCGAGGCTTTCCCACCAAGCGATGTTCTCTTTCTCGCCAATGACGACTTCGGTAGAGCCCCCGCCTAAATCGATGGTGGCGATCGTCGATTGACCGAGAGAGAGGCCGGATTGTGCCCCCTCAAAGCTTTTTGTCGCCTCTTCTTCTCCGTCGATAATCTGAAATTCGATGCCGGTTTGTTCGCGTACGTCCCGATAGAATGCATCCGCGTTTCGGGCTCTTCGGGAAGCCGATGTGGCAATTGCACGAATTGATGTGGGGTTGAGTTCATGCATGCGAGCGATCGTCGCGTAGTCTTTCAGTGCACCGAGCGTGGCCTGCATTCGGTCGGGAGCGAATTCTCCTCCATCACCCAAACCTTTGCCCAAGCCCACAACCCTCGCCTCGTCGTGAATCACACGGGAACCCACTGTCACGGTGAGCAAGACGGAGTTGCTGCCTAAGTCGATGACTCCGCGGCGCTTTACCATGCGGGTGGAGACCATGCCGGGTTGGTGTAGCCTCCGCGGCTATGCGTAAGCTGGATTTGATGGGTGTTGTCGGCGGTACTCATCCAAATCTGCGAGCGGCCTGTTCGCGTGGAGGAAAAGGCCAGGTAATTCCCATCCGGCGACCAAGTGGGGTCT
>Ga0163179_10000957_pt1 | contig 20657 bp, 27 predicted proteins | sample AtlANTMetagenome_FD_109643 | JGI IMG/M metagenome (GOLD analysis project Ga0163179, IMG submission 109643) | Marine eukaryotic phytoplankton communities from the Atlantic Ocean - Atlantic ANT 2 Metagenome | ecosystem: Environmental > Aquatic > Marine > Oceanic | place: North Atlantic Ocean... | reverse complement strand
CATGCGTCTGGTGGCTATCTAACAACCAGTTCTGCAAGTTCAACTTATGCTCCCCTTTCAGGTGCAAATTTCACTGGAGATATAACAACTACTGGTAAGGTACTTTTCTCTAATTTATATGCAAATAGTAGTGCATATCCAAGTGCCTCAACCTATCATGGTTGTGTAATACATGACCACAGTTTAGGAGCTTTACTTTTCAGTCATAGTAACTCTTGGATTCAGGTAGCTACAAACTCACAATTAGCAAATTCCAGCAACTGGGATTCAGCATATGGTTGGGGTAATCACGCAAGTGCTGGATATCTAACATCTCAGACATCTCACTCTGATGTCGTAGTTGATGGTGACTTTGGCTCTAATGGTATTATGACACGTACTGGAGCTGGTTCTTATGCCATGCTGACTGACAACTCCAGCAACTGGGATTCAGCATTTGGCTGGGGAAATCATGCCTCAGCTGGGTATCTAACTGGTATCACTGGTCAATCACTTTACAGCCTCTCAAATGTTTATTCATCATCTAGTCCAAGTGATGGTCAGGTCCTGACTTGGGATAATGCGAACTCATATTGGAAACCAACAACTGTTTCTGGTGGTGGTGGTGGTCTGACACAAAGTCAGGTCGAGGCTATCGCTGAGGAAAATGCAATATCAATGGCAATAGCTTTGGGGTAAAAAATAATGGCTAATACTTTTAAAAATGACGTAACTCAAAATATAGGTACATCAGGCTCGGCTCAATATACAGCTGGGGGTTCTGTAACTGCAACAATAATTGGTATGACTTGTGCCAATACAACAAACGCAGACATAAAATGCAATGTTCAGGTAACAGACAATTCAGCTGGTGTTACCAGTTATGTTGTTAAAAATGCTCCAATACCAACTGAAGGCTCACTTGTAGTAGTTGGGGGAAATCAAAAAATAGTTTTAGAGCCTAATGATTCAATCAAAGTGACATCATCTGCATCTAGCTCAATTGATCTAGTTTTGAGTGTCATGGAACAAACATAATAGAGAGGTAAATATGAGCTATATAGGTAACTCTACTCCAGCTGTTACATCACTGGGTGGAAATTTAGATGTAAATGGAAATAATATTGTCAGCTCCAGCAATGGTAATATTTCAATTGTACCTGATGGTTCAGGCACAGTTACATTAGATCAATGTGTATTTCCAACTGGTACTGGGTCCAGTGGTCAGGCTTTAATTACAGATGGCTCAGGTAACCTTTCTTTCAGCACAATATCTGCAAGTCTCTCTGGTAACCTTGCTGGTACTTTATATACAGCTGGTTCAACGATTGATATTTTTGACGCATCAGGCACAAGTCCTACAGCGAATACACTTAGATTTGGAACGCATCAAGATATGATAATGTTCCATTCGAGTGGTGATAATACGAACTATATAAAATCACAAAATTCTCGAAATTTAAAAATTATTGATACTGGTTCAACTGAGCAAATTTATTGTGAGCAAGCTGGCATGGTTCGTTTACGTCACAATGGTTCTAATGCCTTAGAGACAACCTCAGGTGGTGGTATCAAAATTGGTAATGCTTTTACCCTACCCTCTTCAGATGGCACATCTGGACAGCAACTCCAGACTAATGGCTCAGGTACTGTAACTTGGGCAACTCCCTCTGGTGGTGGGGGTGGTGGGGGTTCTTCCTATACTACTATCGTAATTGATACGAACTCTGCCAATACAGCACCTCAAACTAATTACTCAGGTTACACTGGTAATGGTACTATTATGATTGGTTCAGGTGGTCACTCTTATGGTGACTATAATGTTGGTATTGGTTTTGAGGCTGAGTGTCAGCCTTATTATGGCATTCCATCGATGGCAAAATGTGTTGCTATTGGTTACTATACACATGCTGATGCTTATCAAAGTACAGCCATTGGCAGACAAGTAACAACTTCCTATGGCTCTAATACTTGTACAGCTGTAGGAGCAAGTAATGATACCCATGCACATGGTGGATATGGTGGTGCTTTTTCAACTCCTATGGGTGCTAGTCAGTCTGGGTCCAGTGCTATTTCTATTGGTCGAGGTTCAGGAGCCTCAGCTGAATATTCAATTTGTATTGCCTCAAGTGATACAGTGACTGTTTCTCATGCGAGTGCAGTATTTATTACTACAAGAAAACAAGGTGTTTACACTGCACAAGCATCTACAGCTGACAGCCAGATAAGTATCGGTGGGAGCACACATGCTATTAGATTTTGTGAAAGCTATACCTTCCCAAGCTCGGATGGTTCATCTGGTCAACAACTACAAACCAATGGTTCAGGAACTCTATCTTGGGCATCTGCAAGTTCCGACATCAGGCTAAAGAAAAACGTATCTGATAATGATATGGGTCTAGATTTCATAAGTGAACTAGATACTAAAATATATAATTTTAAGAGTTACAAAGAGCTTGATAAAAGTGACCCTCAGATAGCTCACTACAAACCACTTGAGTATGGTGAGGATGGGCACGATGGAGCAACTGAAACTGAGGATGATATCCCTAAAAACTTAACTAACAAAAAGGGATGGCAAAGAGGTCTTATTGCTCAAGAGGTCAAAGCTACTTTGGACAAGTATGGTCATGAGAACTTTAAAGGCTGGGGTGAAGATAAGCATGGTGTTCAGGAGATTTACTTAGAGCAATTTATCGTGCCTCTGATCAAGGCAGTACAAGAACTAAATGAAGAAATCAAAACTTTGAAAGCTGAGAGGTAAAAATGGCTTTAATTAAAAAAATGGAAAAATTTGACCATGTAAATTACAGTTGTAATCCAATGGTTGAAGTAGATGGTGCTTACCATCGAATTGAGTCTCTTTGGGTACGAAGAGTAAACGAGTTTAGAACAAGACCTGATATAGACGTAACAAAAGTAAAATACACAATTGATATCCTCATGAGCTGTTATAATGGCAAGCCAGAAAATGGGCATCACCATATCGCTGAAAGACACTGGGATAACGTGCCATTAGACGATGTTGTTGCAATGGCTGGTGCTGACATTATTGCTAAATGTTATGCGTGGATAGCAACTCAGGACCATTGGAAAACTGGTACCTCGGATGAGTGAAACGAGTATTGAAACTCGTATAAATCGTCTGGAATGGTCTATGGAGCAGAACCAGTTACGTTTAAAAGAAATAGATGATACTCAGTCAAACTTAAAAAAATCTATCTACTCAATTGAACGTAGCTTGTTACAGATCAGGTATTTTATTATGGGTGGGATAAGCATCCTTTTGATTATCGAAATGGGTCTTATCAGTGTAATCACGAAACTATTTTAGATTAGGAGAACTGGGGGGATGCTTGCAGAACTTGCTGTCGCAAATTCAGCATTTAAAATAATTAAAACAGCTGTGGCAAATGGTCGTGAACTGACACAAGTTGGTAAAGCAATCTCTGACTTTACCTTCTCAAAAGATCATTTAGCCAAAACTGCTACTGCAAAGAAAAATTCTATCTGGAGCAAGTTTCTCGGTAAAGAGGCTCATGACCTAGAAGAATTTATGGCTTTAGAGGACCTAAAGCAAAAAGAAGAAGATTTAAGACAAATGATGCAAATTTATGGTCGTGGTGGTCTGTACCAAGATTATGTAAAATTTTGTGCTGAGGCACGAAAAAATCGAGAATACCAAAAAAAAGAACATGAAAAAATGGTCGAGAAAATCAAGGAATACATCCTTGCTGGACTCATCGTAGTTGTATCTCTCGGTAGCTTTTTTGGAATCGTTTATCTTCTTTACCTAAAACACAATGGAGAACTTGAATGGTAGAAAACATTGGAAACAGAATAGACTCTCTAAAGTTAATACCTCGATTCATGATGGTCGCTATCAGCTTAATGTGCTGGCAAGTGACCTCTTTCATGATCTCTCTTGAAACTCCCACAATAGAACAAACTAGTTTCTGTAGCATCATCTTTGGCTGTTTCAGTGCTTGTTTTCTAGGGTGGCTCAATAAGGAAACAAAATGAGCTGGATGGCAATGTTATTAGTTTGCTCAAACCCTTGGGCAAATAGTTGTACTGTAATGGCACAAAGCAAAGAATTACAGCCAACAAAAGAAATCTGTTTTAAGGTCTCACAAGACAAAGCAAAAGTTGCACTTTCGGACCCAAATGTTCACTGGGTTGTACCCATGTGCATAGACATAAAAACCCATGAGGAAATCTAATGTTAGATAAACTTATTGGACCAGTTTCTGGATTACTGGACAAATTTGTCGAGGACAAAGATGAGAAAAATCGTCTAGCTCATGAGATAGCAACGATGGCATCTAAGCAAAGTCATCAGGAAACAATCTCACAATTGGAGCTTGCAAAAGCTCAGGCAAGCCATGCATCCATTTTTGTAGCTGGTGCTCGACCAGCACTTTTGTGGGTCGCATGTCTCGGTCTACTAACTGAATTTTTTATCTTACCAATTGCAACTTGGGTAGCCAAAATCTGGATGCCTGAGATGGAAATGGTACAGCTCGGAACTGGAGAACTCATTGCTCTCACGACCTCGATTCTCGGCTTAGGCTCACTCAGGAGCTTTGAGAAAAGTAAAGGAATCTCCAGAGAAAATCTCAAATAATTTCACCTCTCTACTCGGAATAACTACCCCCACTGGCTTTGCTGGTGGGATTTTTTTTGCTCTACATATGGTGATGATTCAGCCTTAAAAACAAGGTATGCCAGCCAAATATTAGCGAATCCGATTTTTTTGCATAACCATAGCCTAGACTCGAAATGCCACTGTATGAGGCTTAAAATGAGACTCAGAGCATGTTTAGAATCCTTAAAAAAAGTGTAAATCAGGTGGTTTTTTCTGCCATTTTAATATTGTATTAGACAGTAACAGTTACTATATGTATAGTATACAGAAGGAAATTGTTAAGAAGGAGAAACAGAAAATGACTAAATTTAAAGTATACCAAATCCACCTTACTGAAGAAGAATACAGCCTTGTAAATGCCAAGGGTCATGGTGCTTGCAAAAAGCATATGTTCAAAATTGATATGCCAATTGCTAGAACTGATGAGAAATTACTAGCTCTTGTTTTAGGTGCTGAGTCATGTGGTTTCTATAAACTTGCATGTTCAATTGAGGCTGATGATCTTAATGGTGTTTTTAGAACTGGCAACATAGGTCCTGAAGAGGACATTAAGAGACATCCAAAAAATCCAATGAGTTCTGTTAGTGTTGGTGATGTAATTGTCGATACCAGCACTGGCAAAAGATTTGTAGTTGCACCTCAAGGTTTCAAAGAGGTGCCAGCTCTCGAAAGTAGTTTAGCAAAATTACTAGCTGACAAATATCTTGAAGGAAGAATACCAGCTCCTAGTACATACTTGGAGATTGCCTACCAAAATAATTTGGAAATGAGATAATGAAAGGAGAAATCAAATATTACGTTAAGGAGACCCTAGCTGGTCTCCTACTATTTTTTACAATTTACATAATCCTCATAATTGGATTATCATTTTAAAGAAGGAGTTAAGACTATGACTAAAGTTGTTCGAGTTTCAGATAAGAAAATGTCACTAGAAGATGTACAGAAAATGGTTGGTGGTTACATCCAAGAGGTCCATGTAAGTGGCAGTGATGACCAGCACTACGTAAATGAAGAAGGTTTACTGTATGATCTTTTACCAAATCCAGAAGGTTCTAAAATTGTAGGTCAACCAATTGTTGGTGATTTAGTAATTCTTAGTGGCATAGCGAAATTAACTTAGGAGACAGAAAATGAGTGAGTATATTGTTATAAGCAAATCAGGTCCAGATGGTAACGCAATTAACGTCATGAACAAAGCAGTTCAGGTGATGAAGGGATTGAGTTTTTCAAAAGAGACTATCAATAATAAATTAGAATCATGGCAGAACTCTACCTATGATGACATCATTGATGACATCGAAGATTTTTTAGATGGCTACATTGAATTTGTAGAATAACTAATAAAACATAATAAAAACTGAAGGGCACCTCTGGTGTCCTTTTTTTTTACAGCACCACCTGATTATTTTTTCATAGACATTTAGCAATAATTGCCAGATGCTTAGATTCTCAACAAATAGAAAGGTGTAATAATAATGGGTAATTTTAAATCAAAGTGGCTTGAGGCTTTTAGGAATACTGCGAGTATTACTAATAGTAACCCTCTTGCCTTTAATGGGCATCATATGCTGTTTAAGGTTAGACCTTATATGGGTATGAATGACGAGTGCCCAAGAGGAACCCTTGGAGAGCAACTCAGCTATTGGAACGGACAAAAGAGAGGTATAGGGCGATTACATTTTAACCTTTTTACTCGGAGATTCAAGAATCCTGACTTTCCTTGGGGAAGGTTGGTACTTAATGAATCACTCTAAAAGAATAAGACTCATTAAAACAATGAGTAAAAGACAACTAAAACTATTTTGCACATTTGCTGAAGATGGGTTTTTCGATAAAGGTAGAACATATTTAGAATGTGCCAAATGGAGAAGGTCTGAACCAAAAAGATGGGCAGTAAATGATCTTATTAGTATAGAGAAATTATTAAAAGAATTAATTTAAAATGGAGAAATATATGTGCGAAAATTTGATTCACAAAGAGTGTAGGCTCACAAAGTGGAAGTGCTATTGTGCTTTGAAATTTGCAGAAAGATGAGAGAGTAAAAATCATGAAGAAAGCGAAAATTAAAGACGAAGAGATTTTAAATAAAGTAGAAAAAATCTTTGCTACCCTGAGATTAGTCAGACCTGATATGACCCTTCAACTAGCTCAACAATTTATCCTAGTTGCGTTAAATGAAGGTACATCTTTGGGCGAGTTAGCAGATAAAAGTGGATGGGTTTTAGCCACTGCATCACGCCAACTCCTAGACCTCGGTGACCGAGACAGACATGGTCGTGAGGGATTGAAGTTAGTTAATAGTGTACGTGATAGAGATAATTTGAAAAAGAACGTATACACTTTGTCACCAAAGGGTAAACAAGTAATAAACCAATTGGTAGGTGTATTAAGTTAGCTGGTAGCTCATATGCTGGAAAGAGGCACCTTAGTGGTGCCTTTTTTTTGCCTGAACTACACCTCTTGATTTACATGGAAATAGTTGTTATCTGTATATTAAGGATTCGTTCCTTGGAAATTGATAAAGAAGGAGAAACAGACAATGTCAGTTTATTACGAAAAATCCAGAGATAAATATGTAGTTCAAGTTATTTACAAAGGCATTAGATTGCCAAAAGTTAGATTTGATTGTCAACGTGAGGCAAAGCAATCTGATAAAGATTGGAAAGCTGGTAAGAATTTATTACCAATACATGTAGATAAAATTAAAGGTAGTTTACCTGAGGCTCTCAAGCCTAAAACAAAATCTACAGTTAATACCATTGAAGATTTATTTAAAGATGCTGGTTTTATCTGGTCCGATAGAAAGGACTGCATTAACCCACCAATGATGGCTCAGTATTTTGCTAAGTTTTTAAAAGAGCAATTTAATCACACTGACCCTTGGGCAGAAATCCCACTTACACACTTTGATGATTTTACTAAAATTTCACGTAGACAAGGTATGCATCTAAAGCCTGAGCAAAGAACTAATGGCAAAGGTGTCGCTAATGCTACCATCAATCATTACATGAAAGCCTTTAGAACTGCTTGGACCTTTTTCGCAAAAAGAGGTCAGTGCAATCCTGAGCCTTGGACTGGGTACCCTACTCTTCCAGAGGTCCATGAGGTTGAAGGTAGGATGCGTTGGATGACCAAAGCTGAGGAAAAGCAGATCACTAATTTTTTTGAGGCTAGAGCAATAGATTCACCAAGTGCTGGCAGACAACTCAAAGTGTTGACAAAGATGGTCTCAGTGAGCATTAAAACTGGTCTGAGATGGGCAGAGCTACAGAACTTAGCTAAGTGGGAATTAAAAACTGAAAGAAGAGGTTCTTCTGATAAGAGTCATGAAAATCACAATGGCTCAAATCATGGTAATAGCCATTTTGCTACTTTGGTTTTAAATGACCCAAGTCTAATCAAAAACAAGCAAATGAGGTCGATACCAATTTCTGAAGAGACCTTTAATGAGTGTCATTTTATTTTAGAAAATGGTGGTCCAGTCACTAAAGATTGTAAGAGATTTTGGTGGAGAAAAATGAAAGAGCATTTGGGCATCACTGACCCTGAATTTACATGGCATGCTCTTAGACATACAAGTGCCACACGTTTAGTGTCACTCGGAAAAGACATTAGAGTAATTCAAGTTTTCATGGGTCATTCAAGAATAGAAACTACCCTAAGATACGCACATGTGAGTGCGAAAAATATATCAGCATGTGTAATGTAATGACTACTATGGGTTTATATACAGCTGGAGTCTATTACCCCCAATTTACCCCCAAAAAGCTGGGGGTGTTTCGCCCAGCCCATAATTACCCCCACTCGATTCTTCTCTACCCTTATAAAAAAGGGACAATGGTGCCTCCAGAGAGACTCGAACTCCCGACCCACTGATTACAAATCAGTTGTCACTTGGCTACCAGCACCAGTGGTCAAGTGACCTTAACAGCCTTAAATATAAGCCTTTTCTCATAATAGTTGCTAATTACTCCCAAATGCTTGGGGGTCATTTTTGAAATCAGGTGGTGTAACTGTCCTTATTTTACTAGTGGTAATGATTAGACACAGTAGTGTCCTTGAGAGTGCGACCACCTGATATGCGTACCCCCAAGTTTTCACAGATAACTTCCTGAGAAATAATGATTTTTTGCTACAACATGCCAAAAGTGTACATTTATGAACAATGTGGACATATTATTCTACAGATGGTAAGTGTTAGTTGCCCAGCACAGACTGGGGGTAAATGAAAAGACTTAGAAAGAGAGGCAGTAGCATGAATGAGATGAAGGACAACCACTTAGAACTATTCCAAACCCAATTAGACATTGAAGAGCAAATGTCAGCTCTAGGTAAGGATAAAATTTTAGGTTCTGAAGAGAGACATTTTTCCAACGAAAAAGTTATCCTAAAGACACAAGTCAAAAGATTAGCAGATGCTATTCAGAATATTCTCATAAAGGATATGACAATCGACTCTATCGATAAGGTCGAAATCGCATACGATGTTTTGAGAGCTTTAGTCACTACAGTTAGAAATGAAGAGAACGTAATGTTTGCATGCATGACAGCTGGTAGTTTCATTAAGACTAGAGCCTATGCCACAATATGTTCTAAAACATTTAACAAATCTCTGACCGATAAGCTGAGAAGAAAAGCTAATCAAGTTGGTCGTACAGAAAGAAACAGAGCTAGTGTTTTTAGAAAGCTGGTCCAGAAAGAAATCACTAAGCATGAAAAGCGAGACAATGAGTGGCAATTAGATATTGGTCGAGAATATATATTTCAGGCAATTGCTTGTCTCAAGGATATATTTTGTCTCAAGTTTTTTATGAAAAATGGCAAAAAGAATTATCAGGTTATTTACACAGAATATGCAAAAAAGCAGTTAGACATTATTAGTCTAGAAAAAGCACTGCAAAGACCTCAATATTATCCCATGCTAGTTCCACCAAGAAACTGGGAGACAGTAACTGGTGGATGCTATTTGACAAAAGCTGTTTCTAAAAATGTGAACCTTGTGACGAAAGAAACTCAAGGTCAAAGAAACTTACTGAAAAATAATCTCTTAACTGGAAAATTAAAACCATACCTAACTGGTGTCGATATTTTAGGTAAAACTCCATTAGCAATTAATTCCAGAATGATTGAGGTTATTCAGTTTGCCTATGAAAACAATCATAGTCTAAAAATTAAAAAATTTATTGTTGATGAAGAAATAGAAATTCCTGAAAAGATTAAAAATGACAGAGAGAACTTTTTTAACAGATTAAAAGCATTAGACCTAAAACATTCAATTGAAAGTCAAAGGTCACAATTTCATCAGGACATACACACAGCAAAAACATATTCAGGTAAAACATTTTATTTACCTCACAGAGCTGATTTCCGAGGTAGGGTTTATCCAATCTCCCCTTTCAGCCACCATCGTGGTGACCATATACGTTCCCTCATTTGGTCTGGTATTGGTAAGCCTCTCGGAAATCAAGGTCTTTACTGGCTAAAGTATGCAATAGCTACAGCTGGAGACTTTGACAATTGCACAAAAAAATTACCAGATGACCGAGTTAAATGGACAATGGATAATTTGGAATTTATTTTTGATTGTGCTGAATTTTGGAAAACTAAATTAGATTGGGCAAAAGCAGATAAGCCATTTACATTTCTAAATTACTGCATGGAATTAACTCTAGCTCTAATGTCAGATAATCCATTAAAGTTTCACTCAAAAGTTTTTATGTCTTTTGATGGGTCATGTTCTGGTCAGCAACATTTCTCAGCATCACTAAGGTCAGAGGAAGGTCTACTTGTTAATCTAGGTCCAGCAAATAGGATTGGTGATCTGTATAGTGCTGTCGTAGATCAATCAAATGAGTACCTAAGTCGAGCTTGGTCTCAAAAAGCACAGTTTTACCAGCAATGGGAGAGACCCATTTTAAAGCTCATAGAGGCTGGTTATCTCACTCGTAGTATAGTCAAACGAAATACCATGACTTTCGGCTACAGTAGCAAAAAATTCGGCTTTAAAGAGCAAATACTGGAAGATTTAATGAGACCTATAGAAACTCAGGTCAGAATGGGTCTAATTGAGGAAAATCCATACGCAATTGACAATGATGGTGGATTTGCAGTTGCTGGTCTAATCGCTGAACTTAATTGGAAATCAGTTAACAAAGTTGTTAAAGATACCTCAAATGCCATGCAATGGCTCACACAAGTAGCTGGAGCACTTGCTCATGAAGGTAAACCATTAATTTTTGATACACCTTTAGGCTTTCCAGTGGTCCATGCCTACTACCAATGGCAAACACATAGAGTACGAGGTATTTTTGGTGGAGCTGAGGTTCCAGTTATGAATCTGAGCACTGGTACGTACTCAAATATTACTCAATTGAGTATGCTGGCTAAACTTAGACCTACAGAAATAATTCTCAAAGACAAAGCTAAGAGTTCAGTTGCTCCAAATGTCATTCATTCTATGGATGCAACTCATTTAATTATGGTTACCAGAAAAGGTGCCAAAGCTGGTATTAGAGACCAGCTACATATTCATGACAGCTTTGGTTGTCTAATGGCAGATGCATCAAAGTTTCAGGATATAATTAGATGTAGCTTTGTAGAACTCTATGAAAAATACGATATTTACGATGCCTTGTTAGGTATCGCACAGAACCAAATAAGTTCGAGAAATAGAGACCGACTACCTACTGATATCCCAGCCAAAGGTTCGCTGGACCTCAGAGGTGTGCTGAAATCGAAATTCGCATTTAGTTAAAGGAAAAATAATGAACACGAAACCGAAATCGAAACCAATGAAAATGACATTAAATAACGTGAATGTAATTTTTAATGACCTAAGAGGTGAACAATTTAATGAATCCAGAAAAGCACTTAAATTTGCTTTACAGCCTGAAGATGCAAAGTCTGTAGATAAAATTGTAAACAAGATTAACAAAGAAGAATTTGATAATACTGGTCACAATGCTGTCTGCAAGACAATGGAAGATGGCACAGTGCTTTACAAGGCAATGACCTATGATGTCGAAAAAGTTTGCTTTGTAGATGGTTCAGCCAAACGCATTAAATCAGATATTAACTTTGGTTCTGGTGCAAACTTAAACTTAATAATCAAAATTAAATCATACGACAGTCGAGGTCAAAAGGGTATTAAAGCCTACCTCGAAGGAATCCAAATCTTATCAAGAGGTGGCAACGTAGTTTCTGAAGAAGATTTTGAAAAAGTCGAAGGAGCTTACGTTGCATCCGAAACTACACAAACAAACACTGAAACTCAGGTCGAATTTTGAGAAACGTGTTATCGATGAGCTGGATTGTGATTTCAAATATGAAGAATACAAAATTGATTTCATAGTTCCAGCTCGTCAATCTTTTTATGTTCCAGATTTGATACTGCCCAATAATGTCATAGTTGAAATTAAAGGGTTATGGACAGTTCAAGATCGTCACAAGCACTTGCTACTGCAAGAGCAATTTGAGGACCTTGATGTACATTTTTTGTTTCAAAATCAAAAGACGAAAATTCATAAGAAATCGCAGACTACTTACCAAGCCTATTGCGAAAAGCACGGATTCACTTACTCGCAAAAAGTGGTGCCGAAGGATTGGCTTGAGAAACCGAAACGACAATTACCGAACTATGTCGTTGCTCGAAATACACATGCACGAAAAGGAAGAAAATGAAAAAAGTAAATCCGAGACAGTGGCAAGCGATGCTGGCACTGAAACTGGGGATGAAGAAGGAGAAATGGGTACCAATGGACCTACTGAATAGCTTTCTTGATAAACCAGTATTTCAATCAACACTAGACACTCTTCATTTCAGCCAAGGTTTTGTTGAAAAAGTACAACGAGGAAAAGAGAGCACTGGTGCTTGGGGTCCACAAATTAGACTAATGAACCACTACCGACTGACTAAAGAAGGTGACGAATATTTAGTAGGAAAATTGAAAGGAAATGAAAATGAGTGAGAGAGAAGTAAAACAACTCCATGAAATAATAAAAAAGTCAAAATTAACTCCAAGAGCCATAAGAGTTTTAAATTATATGACAAAGTTTGGCTCAATTAGTCCATTAAAAGCACTCCATGAACTTGGAGATTTTAGGTTAAGTGCAACTATTTTTGAACTTAGACAGCACTACGAAATCGATATGAAATTGAAAAAGAGCTTTAATGGGAAAAGATATGGAGAATATACATTTAAGAGACCAGTCAAACCTACTCAGGAAAACCAGCTGTCTCTCATGCTCCAGTAGTGATGCCAGAGCAATTTATGATGACGGACATAGCTATTGTTTTAGCTGTCAAACTTATTTTCAAGATGATGAAAAGGAACTACCGACAATGACAAAAAAAGTTCCAGTGGACCTGATTAAAGATGGTCAAATAACTGCATTGAAAAATAGAAAAATCTATCAAGAAACTTGTGAGAGATACCACTATCAAACTGGCATCGATGCCCAAGGTGTTGGCTGTCACATTGCAAACTATTTTGATAAAGATGGCATTAGAGTTGCTCAAAAAATTAGATATGCTGATAAAAGATTTACGTGCCTTGGAAATGCCAAGGATATGCCTCTCTATGGGATGCATACAGTTAATAATACTAGAGATAGAATAGCCATTACAGAGGGCGAAATTGACTGCCTTTCACTTAGCCAATGTCTAGGTGGAAAACACAACGTAGTTAGCCTTCCAAATGGCATATCGAATGTCGGAAAGGTCATGAAAAATCATTATGAATTTCTTGATCAATTCGATGAGATTGTGCTCTTTTTTGACTCGGATGAGCATGGTCAATCTGCTATTGCAGACGCAGTATCGCACCTCCCATCAAACAAATTGCGTATTGCGAAACTTAGCAGAAAAGATGCCTCTGATTGTCTTACCAATGGAGACAGTCAGGAGCTGGTTGATGCTTTTTATAAAGCTAAACCATATCGACCCTCAGGGATAACAGATTTCTCAAGTTTGTTACCTAATCTTCTTGAAAAATCTCAGTCTGGAATAAAAACTCCATTCTCGACCCTCGACAAGATGATAGGTGGTTTAAGACCATCTAGTTTGACAGTCATCAGTGCTGGCTCTGGTGTTGGAAAAAGCACTTTTTGTCGAGAAATAGCCTATGACCTTGGGTTTGGGTCCAATACTAAGGTCGGCTTAATGATGTTAGAGGAATCAGTTACGACTACTGCTCGGTCTTTGATTTCAATTCATCTTGAGAAAAATGTTGTGATTAATTCAGACATCCCTGAGGACTTAATTAGACAAGCTCACACAGCTTTGGCTGGAACAAATAATTTTGTTTTATTTGATAGTTTTGGCTCAATGGAAATCAATGACCTTTTAAGTCGAATACGATTTATGGTCACTGGACTTGAATGCCAAGTTGTAGTTCTGGACCATATCACAATTGCCAGTTCTGGCATGCTGGACCGAATAGGTGATGAAAGAAAAATGATTGATGCAACTATGACCAAACTTAGGTCCATAGTTCAGGAGCTAGGCTTTCATTTAATCGTTGTAACGCATCTCAGGAGACCTCAGGGTGAAAAAGGCTATGAGGATGGACTGAGAGTGTCTTTGCAGAGTTTAAGAGGCTCACACAGCCTCGTACAGCTGGCTGACAATGTAGTTAGCTTAAACGTAGTTGGAAAAGATAAAAATTTTAGAAACTTAGAGGTCCTGAAAAACAGATGGTCAGGGATAACTGGTTTTGCTGGTTATCTAAAATACGACAAAGATTCAGGTCGATTATGGGAAACAGATGAAGAGCCAGAAGGAGAAAATGTATGGACACAAGATACCAAGGAAGAAAGTATGTCATTGACATCGAAACCAATGGACTTTTAGACACTGTTTCCAAAATTCACACAATAATTTTAAGAGAAATTGCATCAGATAGTGTTATCAGGTGCAACACAAGTATGCCTGATCAGGCTTGGACCGACATGCTCTCCATCATGTCAGAGGCTGAGGAACTGATTGGACATAACCTGATAGCTTATGACTTGCCAGTGTTGGAAAAGCTATTGGACTTTAGACCCTCGGACATTTGTACAATAACTGACACCTTACTCATGTCTAGAGTGGTCTACCCTGACATCTACAATCAGTACGATGTTAAGTCTGAGGTTATGAGACAACATCCTCGAAATTGTGGTTCTCATAGCCTCAAGGCTTGGGGTCTCAGACTTAGAGAACATAAAGGAGATTACACTGGTGGCTGGGAAGAATGGTCAGTGGAAATGGAAAAATACTGCGTTCAGGACACCAATGTAACTAAACTATTATTTTTGTCCTTAGAGCCACAGCTTAGAAAAAATGGCTGGGATTGTTACCAGATGATTAAAGAGCTGGCTCAGGTTACCTTTAAAATGGAGCAAGAAGGATATCCATTTGATGTAGATAAAGCTACAAATCTGGTTGCTGAACTTAGAGGTAAAAACACAGTTTATATTGAAAAGCTGAAAGACTGTTTTGGTACTTGGTATGAGGACAAAGGTTTATTCACTCCAAAGAGAGATAACAAACGACTAGGCTATTCTGAAGGTGCATCATTTAATAAAATTGCACTAACTGAATTTAATCCCAGCTCTAGGCATCACATTGCTAGATGTCTGAAGAATAAATATGACTGGAGACCATGTCAGTTTACTCCAAGTGGACTTGCAGAAATAAATGAAAAAATTTTAAAAAAACTAACCTACCCTGAGGCTCAAGATTTAGCTGAATGTTTCTTACTGGAGAAAAGGTTAGGTCAACTGGCTGATGGAAATAATGGCTGGTTACGAATACAGAAAAATGGAAAAATTCATGGGCACATATCATTGCACTCAACTGCAACTGGTAGGTCCAGCCATAGAAATCCAAACTTAGGTCAAGTGACTGGAGTTGGTGCTCGGTATGGCAAAGAAATGAGAGAACTATTTCACTCGAATGGGTGGACCCAAATCGGCTGTGATTTGTCAGGAATTGAATTGAGAATGCTCGGTCATTTCTTGGGAAATTACGATAATGGCGATTATGGTCGAGAGGTTGTTGAAGGTGATATTCACACTAGAACTCAGACAGCCACTGGATTACCTGATAGGGCATCAGCAAAAAGATTCACATATTGTGTTCTGTATGGTGGTGGTCCAGCCAAAATAGGTGAAATTGTAAATGGTGGTGCTAAGGAAGGAGCTAAGTTAAAAAAAAAGTTCTTTTCAGCAATTCCAGCATTTAAGAGACTAACTGATGATCTATCCAGAGTAATAAAAAAACAAGGATATATTACTGGAATTTTAGGTCATCAAATACCAATACGTTCTGAGCACTCTGGACTAAACTTTTTGCTACAAGGCAGTGCTGGAACATTATCAAACATCTGGCTCCTGAACTCATATAAAAAATTATTAGAAATGGGTTTTGAGCATGGATGGTCTAAAGATTTTGTACTGCTAATGCATGTACACGATGAAATCCAACTAGCAGTACGAGATAAAAAGAAAGCAGATCAAATAGGTCAAGTGCTGTGTGAAGTTGCACAAAATACGGGAACCCAACTGAAACTAAGAGTACCGATTAATGCCGAGTACAAACTTGGGGGAAATTGGGCTGAGTGCCATTGAAAAATAATGACGAAGAGGCTCCAGTGCCTTGCCCAACATGTAATGCAAATGGAAAAGTATATTTGCAAGTTGAGGTAGGTGATGAGCCATTAATAGCCAGTCGCTGGGTCACATGTCCAGATTGTCGAGGCTACAAGACACTAACAATCGAAGAGCTAGAGAAAGTAGAGTATTTACATTGACAGATTTTAACACTTGGCTGTCTCCAGAATGTATCTGGTTGGCAGTCTTTATCTATTTTCTAGGTGTACTTTTTGTATGGGAAATAGTTGAGGTCGAAGAGCCTGACACTGAGTGGAGAGTAGCCTTATTTTGGGGTTATTGTGCCATCATGCTGATCTATCTCCGATTGATAGGAAAACATCCACCAAAAAAATAAATAAAGGAGACCTAAATGGGTTTTGTTTTAAGTAAACGATCTCTAAGAAATTTAGAGGGAGTTCATGAAGATTTATGCAAACTAATTAAACTGAGCATAACAGATTCACCTCATGATTTCATAATTATTGAGGGTCTTAGATCGATAGAAAGACAACGTAAACTTGTAGCTGATGGTGCATCAACTACAGAACGATCTAGACACATAACTGGTCATGCAATCGACTTTGTTGCATGGGTAGATCATGATGGTAATGGCAAAAAAGAAATTAGCTGGCATTGGGCATACTATACGAAAATAGCTAACCATATGAAAGCAATTGCCGATGCTAATGAAATTGACATAGATTGTGGAGCTGACTGGAAAAAATTTCCAGATGGTCCTCACGTACAACTAACTAGATTTAAGTACCCAGCACCTGATGGGAAATAAATCTAACGCAAGTGTTGCGACTAAGATGGCTGTCGATGCAAAAATGTTAGAAAAAGACATTGTTCAGCCATCCCACTACTCTAGATACGTCATAGAGCCACTTGATTTCATAATGGAAAATCAACTGCCTTTTTGGGTTGGTAGCATTATCAAATATGCATGTCGAGCTGGTTACAAATTAAACCATGAAAATGAAAATCGGCTAGAGGCTGAGGTCAGAGATTTAGCAAAAATTATCAGGTACTGCGAGGTCAGGATGAGCTGGTTAAATCAGAGGTTAGACAGATGAATAAAGAAAATATTTTGTATCTGGTTGATGCTGATATTCCAGTATTTAAAGCCAGTGTCATTGCCCAGCAAGTCAATCCATTTACCAATGAGGTTGACGATGCAAATATAGAAATAGCCATTGATTCAATTAAGGAACAGTTAGAACCATATTTGAAACTAGGAAATGTAATTCTCTGTTTCAGCGAAGGTAAAAGTTTCAGATATAATGTGCTGGAAACATATAAGCATAATCGAAAAAATTCAGAAAAACCGATATTGCTTAGTGATGTCCGAAAATACTGCGAAGAAAATTACAAAAGTTTAAAATACGAAGGTCTGGAAGGTGACGATGTTTGTGGCATCTTTGCGACCAGTCCTAAGGTCCAGAAAGCATATGACATTACTGTAGTGTCAGATGACAAGGACCTTAAAACTGTGCCTTGTAAACTGATTAGACTGGAAAACCCAGTAGAGGAAATTACACCTCAGCAAGCACACTACAATCATATGTATCAAACCTTGGTAGGTGACCCTACAGATGGCTATGGTGGCTGTCCTCAATGGGGAGACAAGAAGGTCACAAAGTTACTAACTCAGCCTCTCCGAAAAGATGAGACACTTTGGGGTCGTGTTTGTGACACTTATTACTCAAAAGGTTTGACCAAAAAAGATGCCTTAACTCAGGCACGTTTAGCAAAAATATTAACATGGTCCTTATGGGATTCGAGCAACAAAAAACCAATAATGTGGGAGTATAATAATGATGGACACTTATCAGAACTTTATAGCAATTAGTCGATATGCAAGGTGGTTACCTAACAAGAAGAGAAGAGAAACTTGGAATGAAACTGTCGAGAGATATTTGCAAGGAGTTGTTGATAAAAGTCCATTAGCTGAAGATAATCCTAAAAATTATCAGACTATAAGAAACCAGCTAAAAGTAGCTATTGAGGAACTGGATGTTTTACCATCTATGAGAGCCTTAATGACCTCAGGTCCAGCTATGGATAGGGATAATACTTGTGCCTATAACTGTAGCTATGTAGCTGTCGATGACCCTAGAGCTTTCGATGAGGCTATGTTTATTTTGTTGTGTGGTACTGGTGTAGGATTCTCGGTAGAGAGACAGTATATTGATAAGCTCCCAAAAGTTCCTGAAAAATTAAAATTTAGCAATGATATTTTGCTTATTCAAGATAGTAAGGAAGGTTGGGCAGATGCACTTAGAACTTTATTTTCTATGGTTTTCAATTCTGGCACAATACCACAATTTGATTACAGACTTATCCGACCAGCTGGTTCTAGACTTAACATTTTTGGGGGAAGAGCATCAGGTCCTGAACCTCTCATGGATTGTATAAATTTTACTATTAAAACTATTGAAAAAGCTAAAGGTCGTAAGCTCAATTCTATAGAGTGCCATGACATTATGTGCGTTATTGGAAAATGCATAGTTTCAGGTGGAGTGAGAAGGTCAGCTATGATTTCACTAAGCAACTTTTCTGATCAACGCATGAGACATGCAAAAGATGGAGAGTTTTGGAAACATAATGACCATCGAGCACTATCAAACAATTCTGTAGCTTATACTGAGAAACCTGACAGTGTTAATTTCATGAGAGAATGGCTCTCATTAGCTGAAAGTGGAACTGGTGAAAGAGGAATTGTTAATAGAGAGGCACTAAAAAAACGTGCATCAAGAATAGGTCGAAAAGCTCATGACTTTGGTGTTAATCCTTGTGCTGAGATAGCACTCCAGAGTAAGCAATTTTGTAACTTAACTGAGGTAGTTATTAGGGCACATGATAATTTAGAAACATTAAAGTATAAGGTCCGAATAGCAACGATTTTAGGAACTGTACAAGCCACTAAAACACACTTTCCATACCTCAGGCATGAGTGGACCGAAAACACTCGTAATGAGGCTTTGTTGGGTGTCTCACTCACTGGAATTATGGATAATGAAATGATGTCAGGCATGTCTACAAAATATAACCTAAGACAAGTTCTTCAGGAGCTTAGACTTGAGGCTAGAAAAACCAATCAAGAATATGCCAAAAAGCTCGGAATAAATGTCAGTAAAGCTATTACAACTGTAAAGCCATCAGGAACTGTCAGCCAGCTGGTAGACTCAGCCTCAGGCATACATCCAAGATATGCTAGGCACTATATTCGTACTGTACGAGGTTCTAATGATGACCCAGTGACCCAGCTACTCAAAGATCAGGGTATTAAGCATGAACCTGACGCAATGGCTCCTGATAGAAATACAGTATTTAGCTTTCCTAAAAAATCTCCTGAGGATGCTACAATTACCAGAAATTTATCAGCTATTAGACATTTAGAAATTTGGAAAACTTACGCAAGATATTGGACCGAACATCAACCCAGCATTACAGTCAATGTGAGACCTGATGAATGGATAGAGGTTGGAGCTTGGGTCTATGCTAACTTTGATATGGTCTCAGGCATCAGTTTTTTGCCTCTAGAAGAGCATGTTTACCAGCAAGCACCTTATCAAGAGGTCGAGGCAATTAGCTATAATGATCTATCTAGAATAACTCCAAACAAATTAGATTGGTCCAAGTTATCTAAATATGAAACTGAGGACCAAACAGCTGGCAGTCAGACATTAGCTTGTAGTGGTGACACTTGTGAAGTGGTGGACCTGACATGATTATTACAAGAACATCTCCACTGTCAGGTAAGATAAATAAAATGGATATTGATGTCTCAGAAGATCAATTAGAAAAATGGAAATCTGGAGCATTAATCCAAATGGTAATGCCAAATCTCTCTCCAAGTGAAAGAGAGTTCATAATGACTGGGATTACCGATAATGAGTGGAAAGAACTCAACAGTAACGAAATTTGACCCATTCTAAGCCTCACTGAGTGCCCATATCGACATGCTCTAGTATGATTGTCTACAAATGGTAACTATTGTGCTCTGTGAGGCTTATTCTGGCTCTAAGGCAAAAAGGATAGAAAATGACCAAAAGTAGATTTAGCAAAAGATTAAACTGTCAAATCGGACAATATGAGAGATGGAGAGGACCTAAGGTCCAAGTCTCATTAGCTGAGTTCAAGCCTCGTAATCCAATAGTTCGAGACAAATGGTCGAGTATGTCAACTCAGCCTCATAGAAACAAAAAGAAAGACTGGAGACCTGATGGGGAAACGTAGTTCTGGATTTATTAGACGAGAACGAGACTATTATCCGACTCCGATTAAAGCTGTAGAACCATTAATCAGGCACATAGAAACATATCAGACTTATGCAGAACCAATGGCTGGCAATGGTGCACTTGTCTCAGCTCTGGACCAGCTATCAGACCT
>Ga0163179_10000956_pt1 | contig 20661 bp, 14 predicted proteins | sample AtlANTMetagenome_FD_109643 | JGI IMG/M metagenome (GOLD analysis project Ga0163179, IMG submission 109643) | Marine eukaryotic phytoplankton communities from the Atlantic Ocean - Atlantic ANT 2 Metagenome | ecosystem: Environmental > Aquatic > Marine > Oceanic | place: North Atlantic Ocean... | reverse complement strand
CAACCAGACGCCGAGCGCGTTCGCCGGGCCGCCAGAGACGGTCCAGTCGAGATCACAGCCGAGCGAGCCGTTGCTCGTGGTCGAGATCGAGGCGCCGGTGCCGCCGCCGAGGTTGTTGACCTGGGCGAGCGCGCCGCTCGCGCACTCGACGCAGCCGATCACGTTCATCGCGAAGATCGCGTAGCCCGCGTTGTTGTTCGACGCGTTCTGGAAGCTGACGGCCTGCAGGATCTTGCCCGCTTGGCCGCTCAGGTCGATCGAGCGCTCGTCGATGTTAAGCCCCGCGGCGCCAGGCGTGCGGCCGCGGTCGAAGCTGTCCGAGCCCGGGTACGGGCCGCCGAACCAGTCGCCCACGCCGACGGTGTCCACGTAGGTGCTGCCGTCGGTGAAGCTGAACTCGACGTCCAAGCTGCCGCCGCCGTCGCTGACCATGAGCAGGACCGACGCCGCCGAGCTGCCGTCCATACGGATCAGGTCCGTGAGCTGCGTGGTCTGCGGGCCGCGCTGGTCGGGGTTCGGCAGCCAGTTGGGCTGGATGCCGCGATCGTCGCCGTCAGGCGTCTGGTCGAACGGCCAGCGCTGGTCGCGGTCGCCGACGTGGACGATGTCCGGCACGAGCGCCTGCTCGACGAACAGATACTCGCCAAAAGCGCCGTTGGTGGCAGTCGGCGTGCCGCCCTGCCAGTTGAGGCCGCGGTCGCTGATCGAGCGGTAGCCGTCCGGGTTGTCCGGGTCCTCTTCTTCACCGGTGTGCACGACGCCGTTGAAGTTGTAGTTCAGGGCGATGCGGTTGGTGAACGACGGCGGGATCACCGTGGTGTACTCGAAGTTGCACCCAAAGATCGCGTAGCCGGCGCCCTGGTTGCTCGCGTTGCCGAAGATGATCTCGGTCACGGTTTCACCGGCCGAGCCGCTCAGGTCGACGGTGCCTTCGTCAATGTTGAGCCCGGCGGCGCCGGGGTTGCCGTTGTCGAAGTCGTCGGTGCCCGGGTAGGGGCCGCCGAACCAGTCGCCAGCGCTGAGCGTCGCGACGACGCTGCCGCCGCTCGCGAACTTGAACTCGACGTCGAAGGAGCCGCCGCCGTCGCTGATCATGTAGATGAACTTGGCCTGCGTGCTGGCGTCGATGGTCAGCGCGGCGCCGAGCACCGTGCTCTGGCCGTTACGCTGGTCGGGGTTCGGCAGCCAAGCCGGCTGGGTGCCGCGGTTGTCGCCGTCAGGCGTCGCGTCAAACGGCCAGCGCGCGTCACGGTCGCCGATGTGGACGCAGTCGACCACGCCGGGCTGTCCCACGAGCGCGTAGTTCGCCCACGCACCCGGGGTGCCGTTCGTCCAGTCGAGGCCACGGTCGCTGATTGAGCGGTAGCCGTTTGGGTCGTCCGGGTTGCCGTTTTCGCCGGCGTGCACGCAGCCGTTGAAGTTGTAGTTGAGCGGGACGGAGACAGTTTGGGTTTGCGCCAGCAAGGCGCCAGAGAGGCCGACGAGAGCGGCCGACGTAGCGATATATCGATTCATGGCTTGGAGGCTATTTAGCTTCGATAAAGGGAGGAAAGGGAGGCAAAGAGACAGAGGGGCCAGAGCTGCCCCAGAAGATGGGTGGACGCGACGGTCGGGAGCCACATGAGCTCGCCGGCCGCCTCGCTGTCGGGATCAGTTCCCGATCGTGATCGCCAGCGCATCGCTGACGCTAAAGAGACAAGGCGGCAAACCGATCGTGCCGTGCTGCGCCACGACCGTGAAGCCACACAGGGCCTGGTTGATCACCGCAGGGAACGCGAGCGTGAAGGTCGATTCGCCGTTCGCGTCGAGCGCGTCGTTGAACAGGAGCGGGCTATCCACAGAGAGCGTGCCAGGGCAACCGGGCGTGAGCACCGCGACCGGGATCGAGGTGATGCTAGCGCCGATCAGCCAAGCGCCAGGAGCGTTGGGAGTGCCGCCGCTGACGCGCCACTCGAGGTCGCAGCCGAGGCCGCCGCTGCCGGTCGACAAGATCGAAGCGCCGGTGCCGCCGCCGAGGTTGTTGATCTGCGCGATCGCGCCGTTGGCGCAGTCGACGCAGCCGACGACGTTCGCCGCGACGATCGCGTAGCCGGCGTTGAGGTTGCTCGCGTTGGAGAAGGTGATCGACGTCATCACGCGCCCAGCCTCAGCAGAGAGGTCGATGGTGCGCTCGGTCAAGTTCAAGGGCGCGCCAGTCAAGGCGGCGCTGTCGATGTCCGAGACGCCCGGCAGCGAGCCGCCGAACCAATCGCCACCGGAGACGGTCGCGACGACGGGCAAGCCGCTAGCGAAGCCAAACTCGACATCGAACGAGCCGCCGCCATCGCTGATCTGGAAGATCAACGACGCTGACGACCCGCCGTCCAAGCGGATCGGGTTGCCGAGCAACGTCGTCTGCGGACCGGACTGGTCGACGTTGGGCAGCCACGCCGGCTGGGTGCCGATAAAGTTAGCGTTAGCGGTTGGCTCAAACGCCCACAGGCCTCCGCTGACCGTGTTGCGGTTACCGAGGTGCACGATGTCGAGCGCTAGCGGCGCGTCGATCACGTTGTAGTCCGCGAGGATCGGGTCGTTGGGGACACCGCCGGTAAAGTTAAGGCCACGGTCGCTGATCGACCGGTAGCCGAGCGGATCGTCCGGGTTGCCGACCTCGCCGACGTGGGCGATGCCATTGAAGTTGTAGTTGAGCGGGATCTTGTTGCTGAACGACGGCGCGGTCGCGTACTCGAAGTTGCACGCCAGGATCGCGTAGCCCGCGTCCGTGTTGCTGCGGTTGGAGAACGTGATCTCCGTCGCCAACTCGCCGCTCTGTGACGACATGTCGATGCGGCCCTCGGTGATCGAGAGGTTGGCGCCGGCGAAGCCGTTGTCGACGTTCTGGGTGCCTAAGTAGGCGCCGCCGAACCAGTCACCGCCGCCCAGCTGCGCGGTGAAGGTGTTGCCGCTCGCGAACGTGAACGTCACGTCGAACGTCCCACCGCCGTTGCTGATCTGATAGAGGAACGCAACCTCAGTGGTGCCATCGATCGGCAGCGGCGTCTGCATCACCGTGGTCTGCGGGGTCGACTGATCCACGACGGGCAACCAAGCAGGCTGGGTGCCGACGTCGTCGCCGTTGGCCAAGCCCTGAAACACGAACAGGCTCTGGCTCACGGTGTCACGGTTGCCGAGGTGGACGATATCCAACGACGTGGGCGTGCCGATCAGCTGGTAACCGCTCAGCAAGCTGTCGTTAGGGATGCCGTTCGAGAAGTCGAGCGCCCGGTCGCTGATCGAGCGGAAGCCGACCGGGTCATCGGGGAGGCCAGCTTCGCCAGCGTGGACGATGCCATTGAAGTTGTAGTTCAGCGGGACCGGAATGTTCTGAGCGAACGCGGCGCCAGCAAAGCTCAGCGCTGCGAACGATGTGGCGAGGGAACGATGGTTCATGGATGTAGCGAATTGAGGGCTTATGGGAGTCGAAAGCTTACCAAGTAATTTGGAGCCGTGGAGCGATGCGTGCGGTGGGGCGTGCGCCTGAGCGAATCATTAATCGATGCTGCGTATACGATCGTTCGATCACGCGATCACCGCCGCCAAATTGGCGCGACGGAACGGCGCCCCACATCCCCAAGTTGTCGGCTAACATTGACGGTATGAAACTGGCGCGACTCGTCTTCCTTGGTCTCGGTAGCGCGCTCGCTGCGCAGAGCACGGTTCAAGTGCCGCTGAACTACAACTTCAATGGCATCGTCCATGCTGGCGAGGCCGGCAGCCCAAACGCGTCGAACGGCTTCCGCTCCATGAGCGACCGCGCCCTCGACTTCACCGGCGGCGTCCCTGCGAGCGCGGTCTTACAGCGATACGCGCTGGTCGAGACCGCGAACACGCTGGATATGGTTTACCTGGGCAACCGCAACACCGTCAGCAACGGCCTCTGGGCGTTCGATCCGTTCCCTAACAATAATAACGTCGGCACCCAACCCAGCTGGCTGACCAACGTCAACCAGTCGACGCCGCAGACCACGACGATCCAAAATCCAATCCCGATCGGCCCGACCTCGACGGCGAGCGTCGTGCTCCAGGTCACCGACGGCGGCGGCTCCTGCAACGTGACCTTCGGCTACCAAAGCGGCGCCAGCAGCGTTCACGTGATCAGCGCGCCCGACTGGTTCGGCGGGTCGCTGCCGGGCCGCGACAGCGTCGACCAAGCCAACCCTGGCGTAAACCTAAACGTCGAAGAGACCACCATCGACCTGAGCGCCTACGCCGGCGACCTGATGACCAGCGTCAGCTTCAGCAATCGCACCAACGGCAACGCCGGCTACGGCATCTATGGCGTCAACGTCGAGGCGGCAGCAGAGCCCCAGCGCGTCAACAACATCGCGCTCGCGATGAACTGGAACGGCATCGTCCACGCTGGCGAAGCCGGCCAACCAGACGCGCCCAACGGCTACCGCTCGATCAGCGACCGCGGCCTCAGCTTTCAGGGAGGCGTGCCGAGCAACTTGCTGATCGACGACTTCGAGATCGTCGATCAACCAGGCGTGCTCGACCTCGTGATGCTCGGCAACCGAAACAACGTCGGCGGCGGTACCTTCGCGTTCGACCCGGCGCCCAACAGTAATAACGTCGGCACCCAGCCCGCGTGGCTGCCAAACGTCGACCTAACCGGCCCACAGACGACCACGCTCTCGCCGCCCGTGCTGCTCGACTCGGCGTCGAAGGCAGAGTTCTTGTTCCAAACGTCGAACGGCGGCGGCGACTTCGACGTCACCTTCACGCTGCAAAGCGGCGCCATCACCGCGACGCTGCGCGGCAGCGACTGGGTCGGCGGGCCGTTCAGCGGCGCCGGCGACGGCGACATCGCGCTGCCGAGCCTGCCGCTCAACATCGAGCGCAGCTCGGTAGACCTCGCGGCCCTGCAAGGGCTCGTGCTCACCCAGATCACGTTCTCCAACTTCTCTAACCCCAACGGCGCGTGCGCGATCCTCGCGGCCAACGTGACAGGTTGCCGCGCGTGCCCAAACACGGGCGGCCCGACCGCGCTCGGCGGCGGCGTCGGCCCGACGATCACGACAAGCTCCGACGGCACGCTCGGCTGCGACCTAGACTGGACAGTCTCCGGCGCGACGCCCAACACGCCGTTTGGCCTGTGGGCGGTCTCGCTGGGCCAGACGGCCGTGCCGCTCTCGACCGTGTTCCCCGCGTGCTCAGGCACCGTACACGTCTTGAACCCGCTGATCTCCGCGGCTTCGGTTGACGGATCCGGGAGCGCGACCTATGTGGTCTCGATGCCAGCGCTGCCTGGTCTCTGCGGCCAAGTCGTAGTCGGCCAATATGTGCAGCTGAGCTTTGGGACCTGCGGCGTATTGCTTGGCGACGCGCTCGCCGTCACCATCGGAAACTAGCCACCACCACCACCCTCCCATGACGAAGATGCTTCGCCTAGTTCCCATCACGGCGCTCACCTGCGCGCTCGCCGCGCAGAACCAATCGCCCGCCACGCCGACCTTCACCGAGCCGTCGACGCCCAACGTGGTCGTCAACCCGAGCGACCTCCACATGGAGACCACGCCGTTCTCGGACCCAGACCCAGGCGACCAGCACCTCGCCACGACCTGGGAGGTGTGGACGATCACGCCGAACCAGCGCGTGTGGGTCGCAGACAGCGTGACGGGCTTTGAGAAGCTGCACGCGCACCTCGGCGACGGCGTCTTCGAGAACTCGCACGCCGGGTTCTCGCGCCTGTTTGAGGACACCTCCTACAACGTGCGCGCGCGCCACCGCGACGACAGCGGCGACCCCGCGAGCGAGTGGAGCCAGTGGGTCTCGACCCCGTTCTCGACCGGCGCAGCCGGGATCAAGAACGCCATGTTCCTGCAAGACGTCAGCGACGTCGCCGAGCCCCGCTGGGAAGACCTGCAGGGCAACCCGATCGTCCTGCCGACCGGCGCGCCGCAGCCGATGATGCGCGTCGAGACCGACACGCGCTGGCAGCTGCTGCGCATCGAGGGCCAAGCTGGCCCAGAGAACAAGGTCATCAACCCAGCGCCGCTGCCGCTGCACCGCGCGGTCCGCATCGTGATCAAGGCCGGCGACACCGGCGGCGTCCTCAGCCTCCCGGCGTCGGACCTTTCCGGCTTCGAGGTCGACTGTGAAGCCTTCACGATCCACCTCCCCGCGATCAACTTGCAGCCGTTCGGCCAGGTCGTCTACTGGGTCAGCGAGCACGGCTCGACCTACGACGCCAACCCCGGCGCCTTCATCCCGCAGTTCAACTCCGTCGCGCGCACCGTGCCGGTGCCGTGGGAGCCGGTCCAGCCTGGCTACACGCTGGACGTGGTCGCGCAGGGCCTGCAGCTGCCGGTCAACATCGCCTTCGCCCCGAACCAGAGCAGCCTGCCGACGGCGCCGAAGTTCTACGTCACCGAGCTCTACGGCACGATCAAGGTCGTCACCAACAGCGGCCTGGTCGCGAACTATGCGACCAACGTGATCAACTACACGCCCTCGGGCGCGTTCCCGGGCAGCGGCGAGCAAGGCCTCGCCGGCATCGCGATCGACCCGGTCACCAACGACGTCTTCGTCTCCCACCTGTGGCAGACCAACGGCTCGACCTTCCCGCGGATCACGCGCTACTCGTCGAACAACGGCGGCCTGACCGCCTCGTCGAGCCAAGTGATCCTCGACATGCCCGGCGAGAGCCAAGGCCAGTCGCACCAGATCTCCAACCTCGAGATCGTCAACGGCGTGCTGTTCTGCCACATGGGCGACGGCTTCCAGGTCAACACCGCGCAGAACCTGAACTCGTACCGCGGCAAGATCCTCCGGCTCAACCTCGACGGCACGCCGATCCCGAGCAACCCCTGGTACAACGGCGGCCTCGTCAACGCGCGGGACTTCATCTACTGCGCTGGCGTGCGCAACCCGTTCGGCGGCGCGTGGCGCGAAGCAGACGGCATGCGCTACGCCGTCGAGAACGGCCCGAACGTGGACCGCATCACCCGCTTGGTCGCGGGCCGCAACTTCGGCTGGAGCGGCACCGACCAGAGCATGACTAACTTCGCGATGCACAACTGGCAGCCCTCGGTCGGCCCGGTCAGCATCGCGTTCGTGCAGCCGGCGACCTTCGGCGGCAGCGGCTACCCGCACGACAAGTTCGACCACGCGTTCATCACCGAGAGCGGCGCCACCTACGCGGAAGGCGAGCAGGTGATCGGCAAGCGCATCACCGAGTGGGTGTTTGACACGAACGAGAACGTGATCGGTGGTCCGTTCCCGTTCGTCGAGTACACCGGCGACGGCTACTCGACGGCGGCCGCGCTGACGGCCGGACCCGACGGCCTCTACTTCAGCGAGTGCTACGCCGACAGCGGCCTCAACGGGCCCACCACCGTCGGCGGCCGCGTGCTGCGCGTGCGCTACGGCGACCCAGCTGACTGCGACGGCAACGGCCAGGCCGACACGTGCGAGCTAGCGCACGGCGGCGACGACCTCGACAACAACGGCGTCCTCGACGTCTGCGATCCGCTGCAAGCCAGCACCGTGCAGGCGTCCGTTTCGACGCTCGGCCAGGTCGACTTCACCCTGCGGGCCGGCGTCGAAGAGGCCGGGCAGAACTACCAGCTGTTCGGGTCGATGACCGGCACGTCGCCGGGCACGCAGTTCAGCAACATCCTGCTGCCGCTCAACAGCCAGAACGACCCGTGGTTCGCGCTGACCCAGCTGGTCTTCAACACGGTGATCCTGCAGAACACCATCGGCACGCTCGACGCCAACGGCGAAGCCAGCGCGACGCTGCTCGTGCCGCCGCTGCCGAGCTTGCTCGGACTGCAGTTCTCGCACGCGTTCTTGGTGACCGACACGGTCACGCTGCAGCCGCGCTTCGCGAGCAACCCGGTGCCGCTGCTGATGGTGCAGTAGGATCTGCCGCCGCGGCCGGCTGTTCGCTACGCCGAACACCGGCCCGGTCCCAGGACTGCGCCTGCACTCCGGCGCGTGAGCGGCTATCCTGCGGTGGTCCCCACCGACCCCGCTCCGCACCATGAACCGCACCACCCGCGCCGCGCTCGGCCTGCTGGCCTTGAGCATCCCCGCCGCTGCACAGACGTCCTCAAGCTCCAACGCGTTCTCCTACTCCAACTTCTCGAGCACCGCTGGCCTCAACCTGCTCGGCAACGCCGTGCAAACCGGCAACACGCTGCAGCTGACCAGCACCGCGACGTTTCAGACCGGGTGGTTCTGGTTCACGTCGGCGATGCCGATCGTCAACGGCTTTGACACGACGTTCAGCTTCCGGGTGACGCCGGGCCAAGGCCTCGCGGAGGGCTTCGCGATGGTGATCCAGGACGACCCCGCCGGGCCGTCGGCGCAAGGCGGCACGATCTGGGGCATGGGCTACGGCCGCGGCTCCAACAACAGCCCTGGCATCCGCAACTCGATCGCGATCGAGCTCGACACCTACCTCGACGGCTTCCTTAACGACACCAGCGCCAACGAGATCTCGATCCATACGCGCGGCGCAGGCGGCAACGACGAGAACGAGAACTGGTCGATCGGCCGGAACACCCCGCCGCAGTCGTTCTCCAACGCGCAGATCCACACGCTGCGCGTGGTCTATGTGCCGGGCCTGCTCGAGGTCTACCTCGACAACGCCCCGAACCCGATCGTCTCGACCAACTACGACTTCGTCACCGGCGGCAGCTACCTCAACGGCGGCACCGCGGCTGGCGCCAACCTCGTCAACGGCACCGCCTACATCGGCTTCTGCGCGACGACCGGCGCCAACGCGTTCTTGACCGAGCGCGTCGAGATCACCTCGTGGGACTGGACCTCGACGCCGTTTAATGACCCGTGCTACGCGGGCACGCTCGGCAGCGACACGCTGACCATCAACGGCCAGAGCGGCGGCTTCCAACGCCGCGTCGAGCTCGCGACCTACCAGCCGTTCTCGATCGAGCTCGCGAACCCGCCGGCCTTCGGCGCGGGCGCTCCGTACGTGTTGTTCGCGTCGTTCGCGCCGCAGCCAGGCGCGCTGGGCTCCTCGCTCGGCTTCGGCAGCACGTGCTTCCCGGTCTTGCCGACGGGCGCGACCGAGCTGGTGATCGCCGACACGTTCGGGCTGTTCCCGGCGCTGTTGCCGGCGACGACCACCCCGCACACGTTCGCGCTGCCCGCTGGCGTCGTCACGCTGCCGATCGACCTGACGATGCAGGCGGTCACGTTCGATTCGTTATCCCCGCTGAGCTTGGGCATCACCAACGCGATCGAGGCGTCGTTCTCGCCGAGCGGCCCGCCGTCGATCCAATCGATCACGCCGCTGAGCGCGACCGCGGGCACGCCGATCACCATCGCTGGCTCCAACTTCGTGCCTGGCTTCCAGCTGCAGGTCAACGGCGCGCCGGTGACGCCGACCGCTGCGACCAGCACGGAGATCATCTTCCCGTATCCAGCCAACCTCGCCTGCAGCTCGCAGCTGACGTTGACGATCCCCGACGGGCAGAGCGTGACCTCCGCGCTCAACCCAGCGCCGACGGTCACCAACACGCTGCTCAACAGCGGCACCGCAGCCGGCAACGCGGTCTTCATCGTGCAAGGCAACGGCTTCTCGGCTGGCACCACGGCGACGATCGGCGGCGCGCCAGCGCTGATCCTGTCCGCGAGCTCCGGCGTCGTCACGATGCGCACGCCGCCGGGCACGCCAGGCACAGCGGCGGTCGTGTTGACGACGCCTGGCGGCTGCACCGCGACGACGACCTACACCTACCTGTAGGTCGACGCGCGCGCCGCGGCCCTGCGCCCGCTCAGAGCTCTGCGGACGCACGCGGTCGCTACTGGAACCGTCGCGTAAAGAAGCGCGCGCGGACGCGCTCGGGCAGGCCGTGCTGGAAGTCCCGGTCGTAGCGGAAGCAGTCATCGAAGACCGCCTCTTGCAGCGCCGCGCACTCCGCGAGCGGCGCGACCAAGGCCGCGCTCGCGTGCATGTCCTCGAACACGACGCGCTGCAGCTTGGGCAGCGCTGCGACGAAGTCGAGCGGAGCGCTCGCGTCGTCGAGCGTCAGCCGCAGCTCGACCAGCTCGCGCTGGTCCTTGAGCGCCGCGGCGAGCTCAGGGGTGAGCGTGCCGTCGAGCCGCAGGCGACGCCACTGCCGCGAGCGCACGATCCGGGCGGCGTCTGCGCTCGCGAGCCGACGCTCGTGCAGGTCACTGCCTTGGGTGCGAATCCGCGGGCTCCCGCGCCCCGCGCGCCGCGCGCGCGCGCCAGCGCCGACCTGCAGCGGCAAGCCTAGCTCGCGCAGCGCTGGCATCTCCGCGACGACGTCGACGAGGCGCGCGGTGACGCCGAAGCAGTCGTAGAGGTCCAGGCGCTTGAGCTGGCGCGGCAGCGACTGGATCACCGCGTCGCTGAGCAGGCACGAGCGCAGCGTCACCGCTTCGAGGTTCGGCAGCCTCGCGAGCGACGCAGCCAGGCCCGCCGTCAAGGACGGCGCGAAGGTCCCCCGCGGCTGCTTACGCGGCGTCTGCGACGCCAAGAACGCCGCGATCCAGCCGCCGGGCTCGGGCGGCGCGGACGCGTAGCCGATGGAGACCTGCCGCAAGGTCTGCAGCGCGCCGATCGCTTCGAGCCCGTCTGGGGTCGGGCCAGAGATCGCGAGCGTGTCCAGCGAGCCCGCCGCCAGCGCGCGCAGCGCGTCGGCCGAGACCGACATCTGCTCGAGCACGAGGACCTGCGCGGCACTGTACTGAGCGACGGCCTCGGCGAGCGCGACGTCGAACGCGCGGAACGGCATGTTCCCGCCGGCTTGCGCCTGCTCCTTGAGCCGCGCGAGGTCTCCCCCGAACAGCATCGCCAGCTCGAGCACCTCGAGGTCCGGCAGCGCCGCGAGCGCCGCGAGGTCTCGAGGCCGGGTCGGCGACCTGGTCAAGCGCAGCCGCCTGAGCGACGGCACGTCCCGCAGGTGCCCGAGGCGCGCGACCTCTCCGTCTTCGCCCTTGCTGATGTAGCCGCCCCACGAGCGCGCCCCCGGCGCGACGCACAGCTGCTGCAACCGCTCGAAGCCGCTAAGGCCATCGAGCATCGGCAGCATCGTCGTGACGTTGAGCGTCTTGAGCTGCGGACCCGTTCGGTCAAGCTCGCCGCGCTTGAGCTGCTCGTTGCGGTAGAGGCGCGGCGCAGCAGGCCAGCGCAGGTCGGTGAGCTGGATCGGCGGCGCGGACGTGAGGGCTTGCAGCCAGCCAAGCGACACCAAGAAGCGGTCCATCTCGGCGACCGTCGCGTCAAACGACGCGGCGTCGCGCTTCTTGTTGAAGAAGCCGTGGCCCTGTCCTTCGTAGATGTGCACGTCGCAGCGCGCGTCGACCGCCTGCATGCGCTGCTGGTATGCGCGCGCGGTCGCGACCGGGATGAGCTTGTCGTTGCTACCCAAGAACACGGTCGTCGGCGGCGCGCCCGTCGCGATGTTGTGCATCGGAGAGATCTCTCGCCAGCGCTGCTTGACGCGGCTGTGTCCCCAGCCGCTCGGGCCGTTGTCGAACACTGGGTTAAACAGCACCAAGGCGTCGGGCCGCGAAGACACGGCGGCGTCTTCACCCGCTTCTTCGAGCCCTTGGATCACGCCGGCCGCGGCGGCGACGTGCCCGCCCGCCGACCCGCCGCCTGCTGCGACGCGCTCGGGGTCGACGCCGAGGCGCGCGCTGTTGGCGCGCAGCCAGCGCACCGCGCTCTTGCCGTCGGCGACGCAGGCGAACGGCGAGGTCTTGTGCCGCGACCGCACGCGGTAGTCGGCGAGCGCTGCGACCATGCCGCGGCGCGCGAGGTGCTCCGCCTGCGGGCGGAACTGCTCGATCGTGCCGCTGGTCCAACCGCCGCCGAAGAAGAAGACGATCGCCGGGCGGCGTTCGCTCGCGGCGCTGCTCGCAGGCGCGACGACGTCGATCGTCAGCTCGACGTCGCCGATCGTCTTGTAGACCTCGCGCGTCGTCTGGATCTGCGCGGTGAGCGCAGAGGCGCAAGCGAGCGCGAGCGCCGCGGCCATCGGGCGAATATGCATACGGAGCACGCTAGCACATCGCGTGCATTCCCGGCGACGCTGCCGTGGCGCGAGCGCCATGGCAGCTGTTCATCGCCGCGGATACGTGAGCCGCCGCCACAGCAGCTCAAACGGCCCGCCGCTCGCGCGCGCCATCCACGCGCTGCTGAGCGCCACCTGCGCGGCGTAGATCGCGACGCACATCGCGAAGATCTCCGGCCGCTTAAACTCGCCGTAGAGGCCGAAGCCGTGCCCGCAGAAGATGAGGCCGGCGACGATGTTTTGGCCGAGGTAGTTGGTCAGCGCCATGCGGCCGGTGCTGGCGATGCCGCGGCGGAGCTTGGACATCTTGCCGCTCCAGCACCAGGTCGCGACCGCGCCCGCGTAGCCCGCCGACAGCGCGAGGCCGCCGAGCTGGTGCAGCAGCACGTCGACGACTCGCAGCGCGACGTCGAGGCCTTCGCGGCCGTGCAGCGCCAGCGAGCAGCCTTCGCACAGCAAGCCGATCGTGAGTCCATAGACCATCACGCGGCGGTGCAGCGGCGCGCGGTCCTGCGACACCCAGCCGCTCCGCAGCAGCGCGGCGCCGACCAAGAACAGCGCCATGATCCGCCAGTTGAAGGCGATCATCGACGAATAGACCAGCCAGCTCATGTAGATCATGCCGCGCGCGGCCGAGCCTTCGAGGAAGCTGCCTTCGGCGAGGGCGACGTCTGCGGCGCGCATGTCATCGCCCATGCCGTCCCCTCCGCCGGCGCCATAGAGCCCTTCGAAGATCACCGAGAGCGTGACCCCGATCACGAGCAAGCAGGCGGCGATCCACAGCATCGCGCGAGGCGACTTCTTGCGGAGCAGGTAGAGCACGGTGCCGGCGATCGCGTAGGGAAGCAGGATGTCGCCGAAGAAGATCAGCGTGCCGTTTAACGCGCCGAACAGCGCCAGCACCTTCAAGCGCCGCGGATAGAACGAGCTGGGGTCGACGCCGCGCGCCTCGGCGCGGTCGACCTGCAGCGCGAGCCCGACGCCAAAGAGCGTCGAGAACAGCGCCATGAACTTGTTCTCGGCGAGCGCGCGGACCAAAGCGCCGGCCCACGCGTTTGCGCCGCCGCCGTCCCAGATGCTCGGCCAGCCCAGCGTCTCGGACATCGACATCCCGAGGAACGGCAGGTTGACGACCAGGATGCCGAACAAGGCGACGCCGCGCAGGACGTCGAGGAACTCGATCCGCTCGCTCGCGGCGACGGGGGCAGCGTTAGGCTCGCTCATAGCAGGCTCAAAAGCAGGCGGACGTCGCCTACCGGCATGCTAGCGGGCGCGCGCCGTCGGCCCAGCCTCCTTGTCGCTTACCGCGGGCAGATCTCGTCCGCGGGCAGGCGCTCAGCGCTGGCGCAGCGCGAGCGTGGTGACGATGGGCAAGTGATCTGACGCGATCGGCTCATCGAGCACGCGCATGCCGTGGATGGTCCACCGCGCCTTAGGCCGGACAAGCAGGTAGTCGATCTGTCGGTCGTGCTTGGGCTGGCCGATGGTGAAGCGCGGCGCGCCGAGGTCGGTATAAAACCAATCCAGCTTGGCCAGCCGCTGCAGCGGCGCGCTCTTGGGCACGGCGTTGAGGTCGCCGGCCAAGATCGCCGGGCCCTGGTAGCCGTCAAAGAACGCGCGCTCGATCACCTCGCACGCCGCGAGCCGCGCCTCTTGCGAGCCGATCGTCTTGAGCCAGTCGAAGTGCGTGTTGACGAAGCGTACCGAGGCGCCCTTTCCGAACAGCGCGGACACGTCGACGTCGACGGCCATTGCCTGGTAACGGCTTGAGCTGGCGGACGGGATCGACTCGTTGCCGACGTAGGTGAAGGGGAAGCGGCAGAGGATCGCGTCGCCGTATTGCGCGTCGCTCTCCTTGGACGCGCCGAAGACAAACGGCATCTTTGTCAGCCGGCCGAGCTCCTTGGCCATCGCCTTGTTGCCGATCTCCTGCAGGCCGACGATCCCCGCCTTGGAGTCGCGGATCACGCGCGCGATGCGGGCGAGGTCCGTCTTGCCGTCCATACCGACGGCGTAGTGGACGTTGTAGCTCAGCGTGGTGAGGTACCGGGGCGGTGTAGCCGACGAAGGATGAACAGCTTGGCCAGCAACCGACCCGATGAGAACCGCAGAAAGCAGAGGGACGACAGCACGACAATCCATCACAGGATCCTAATCACGAACGCCATGAATCCGCGCAAACCTCAGAGGCATGCAATCTAGAAGCCCATCCCTACAAGCGGGACCGTTGACCCCGACATCAAAGCCCCAAGCGATAGAGCAGCGGAAAGAACCAACGTCGATCGTTCACGAACACCTGCACCGTCGGACTACTGAACGACGACCGCTTCAACCAAGTGCCCTCGAGAACATAGGTGCCCGCGACCGCGGGCGTCCACGAAGCGAAGTGCTGCCGGTGGTAATCCCACTCGTCCATCGTCGCGACAACCTCGCCGCTCGGCGCGGTCAGCTGCAGCGACAGCTTGGCCTTGCGGTTGCCGTAGATCCTCAGCAAGTGCGGCTCGTCTACCCGATCAATGGGGATCTCGACCCGCACGTCGTATTTCGCGTCGACCCGCTGGTCAAAGACCTCCTCGCCGACAAGCACAAAGAGCTCAAGCATCGTGATCGCGACCCCAAAGAGGATCACGAAGCCGACCCAAAGCGGGGCACGACGGGCCCGAGGACGACTGGGCGCGTCACCACGGTAGGGGTTCTGGTCGTGATGAAGTTCGTCGTTCATGCGCGCAGCAAATCATAGCCTGCGGTTCACTCGCGGAAGCAGCGGCGCGACCTCCCACCACCCCATAACGGAACTTCGTTGACCCAACCGATCACCGATCTCCCTCAGACCTTAAGTTGTATTGCATGAACGCGCGAGGCTGGCCACGCTATCGCGATGCCCTACTTCCCTCGACCACTTGGTCTCGCCAGCCTGCTGGCACTCGCGCTCAGCGGCGCGTCACTGCTGGGACAAGCAGCGACGATGCCAGCGCTCGACGGGATGATCGAGGAGCAGCACGACCGCTTTCAGTTCCCGCGCGTCAAGGCGTGGAAGTACAGCAATTTCCACTCCGCGCCGCTCGAAGAACGAGACAACCACGCGTTTCCCGCGTGGCAGTTTGACGCAGTGACGGAAGATTACGGCGAGCTCGTCGTCAACTTCTACCTGCTCAACGGCGCCGTCTCACCATCGCCGCGGCTGCACGCGATCTACGAGCGCTACACCAAAGCAGCGCTCGACAACGTCGACCTCCAGAGCTACCAGATCGCTGAGGCGCCGATCGTTCACGCGCACTTCCCTAGCAAAGACGGCGATCGCCGAAACCTGACGGTGTTCCGCCAAGCTAACGGCCGAATGCTGAGCATGTTGTTCAGCGTCGAAGAGAAGAAGCTCCAAAAAGCGCTGCCAGTGCTGCTCGAGCTTGCCGCCCAGGTCGAGATCAACCTCCCGACGTGGCCGCCGCTGCCGGCTGGCTACGACTACGAGAAGGAGTCGGGCTTGAAGCTGGCCTTTGGCCCGAACGTCTCCAAGAAACGGCGCAAACAAATCCAGAAGTTCGTGCGCGAGGTCGTGAAAGACTTCGAGAAGCAATACGCCAAACCCTACCTCAACCCGAGCGCACCATCTGTGCTGTTCGTCAGCGACGACAAAGCCCGCAACGCTCAACTAGTCGGCGCCACCCAAGGCTACAGCGTAGACTTCTCGATCAACCTACGGCGCGTCGTCACGGTCTCATTCGACCCAAAGAACACGGCCTACGCGGCCTTATGCCGAGAGGTGCTGTATCGCTACCTCTCTGCGACGGTTTATCCCGTTGGGCCATGCATGTGGGTGCACTGGAGCATCCGCTACCTGGCCGGACTCGAAGGCCAATGCGGAAAAGGTCTACCGAGCGTGCCCAAGGAGCCATACGGCTGGATGACCAAAGTCACCAAGCGGCTCGAGCAAGTCGCAGTAGAAGGCGCGTCCAGCGACCTCGCCGCCGCCGGATCGTGGATGAGCTACTTCCGGCTCGCTCCGTCCAAAGACCGCAAAGCCTTCGAAGACCTGCTCGGGGAGCTGACCACGAGCATGGACCCACGCAGCGAGCACGCCGCGTTCGTCGAGACCTACAAAGGGGTCGAGATGCAGCAGACCGCGCGCAAGCTGCTCAACAAGAAGCTCAAGCCCGCCTCAAAACGCTGATCGCCTCGAGCGCCAGCGGCGCGATCAAACCGGCCAGCCGCACGGTAGGACGATCTAAAGCCAGGATTTCGGTGGGACAGAGGGGGTTTCACGCGTTCCTCCCTCTGAGTGGCCGACAGGATCGATCCGCCTGGGTATCCTAAGAGGTACCGCCGCCCCGACATCATGAACACCTACGCACGCTTCGCCCCCTTGCTCGCGGCCCTCCTGCTCGCGACCAGCGCGCCCGCGCAGCGCGGCGGCCGGACGATGGAGCGCGTCGGCGTACGCACCGAGCCCAACGCCGCGGGCGTGAGCTGGTTCGGCACCTGGGGCGCGGCGGTCACCGAGGCCAAGCGGACCAAGCGGCCGATCCTGCTGATGTCGGCGACGCCCACGTGCAACGAAGTGCCAGGCGTCTGGTGACCCGGCTACACGCAGACGGACAGGAGTTACCTGTCCGACCCCGACGTCGTGGCGGCGAGCCGCGAGTTCATCTGCGTGCGCCCGCAGACCTATGAAGACGCCAGCGAGTCCAAGGTGCTCGCGTCGATCCTGAGCGGCCGCGGAGCCCTCGAGAACACCGTTTTCGCGCTGCTCGATCCGAGCGGCCACGCGCTGACCCGCGGCTCACGGTCGCCGCGGATGATGTATGGCAGCGTCGACCGCTTCGTAGCAGCGCTGCAGAAGACCGCCGCGCGCTACCGAAAGCACGCCAAGCCGATCGAGGCGCTGCCAGCCATCAAAGACCTGCGCCTCGCGCTCAACGTCGCCGCCGCCGACCTGCGACCGCTGGTCATCGTGCGCGGCAAAGACGCCGCGGCCGCGGACAAGCTCGCAGCGAAGGTCGCTGAGGCCGCGTGGTCCGAGCTCAGCGTCGGCCGCCTCCACTACGTCGTGCTCGCAGGCAAGCACACCTACGAAGGCCTGACGCCGAAGCTCGGCGTCACCGTGGTGCAGCCAGAGACCTACGGGCGCGGCGGCGAGGTGCTCGCCCACGCCAGCTCGAGTGCGTCCGCCAAACAGCTGAGCAAGCAGCTGGTCAACGGGCTGTGCGCCCACGACGTCAGCGACAAGGACTACGAGCGCCACGTCCAACGAGGCCGCCGCAACCGGATCTGGTGGGAGTACGGCGACCCAGACAGCAAAGGTCAGGACCCCGGCGACCGCCGACGACGGCGACGCTAGCAGCGGGCGCAGGACGCCGCGCTACCGCGCGCCGAACGGGCTCGCGCCGTCGCGCACGACCGAGTAGGTGACGCAGGCGACGCGCCAGCGCCCTTCTGCCCGCGCCAAGATGATCTGGTCGACGCCGCTGTGGCTGTAATCCTCGCCGAAGTGAAAGTCGTAGCCCATCTTCGCGAACGCGAAGTCACCGCGCACGTCGACCTCAGGCTCAAACATGCGCTCTAGCCAAGGCTCGTCGCCGGCGCCGACCGACTCCAAGAAGCTCGCCGCGCTCGTGCGCCGCGCGACCGGACGAATACCCATGACCTCGACGGCGACGAACTCCGCGCCGTCCACCAACAGCGCCTGCACCGCAGCAGGATCACGCGCCCGCATCCCATCGAACAAGGACTGCACCGCCGCCACGGCCGCGCGCTCATCGGCGCCTGATGCAGACGACGTCGCGACGCACGCCGAACACCCCAACCCAAACAACAGCGCGAGCGACGTTCTCATGCGCACATTGTAGCGCGCCGAGGCTGGCGTAGACGACGCCGCTTCGAACAGCTTCATCGCCGTACCAACGGACGTTCGGCCACATCAGAGCCGAGGCCGCGTCAAATGGGTCCGCGTCGGTCCAGCAGACAAACAGAGAGAGCACAGTATGCTGGTAGCTATGTCTTCTGGCGTCGAGTCAACCAGCTCGCGCCTCGGCGACGCCTAGACGATGAGCGCCAAGAGCCCCGAAAACACCCGCATCGCCTACCTCGTCAACCTCTACCCCAAGACGAGCCACGCGTGGATGCGACGCGAGATCGACTCCATGGCCGCAGGCGGCGTCGAGGTCGAGCGGTTCAGCGTGCGCCGGGTCGACGAGCCGCTGGTCGACCCCGACGACCTCAAAGAGGCCGCGCGCACCCGCGTGCTGCTCGACGGCGGCGCCGTGCGCGCGCTGCCGCGCGCGATGCTCGCGGTGCTGTCGGTCGCGCTCACCCGGCCGCTGCGCTTCTGCAAAGCCGCCGCGCTCGCGAGCCGGATCGGCGTCCACCACCCAAAGGGGTGGTCCTATCAGTTCCTCTACCTCGCCGAGGCGTGCCTGTTCCTGCGCATGGTCACCAGCTCGGACTGCGAGCACGTGCACGCACACTTCGGCACCAACGCCGCGACCGTGGCGATGCTGACCAAAGAGCTCGGCGGACCCGGCTACAGCTTCACGTTCCACGGCCCCGAGATCTCCGAGCACCTCTCCCACCGCGGCCTCCGCGAGAAGCTGCACCGCGCAGAGTTCGCCGTCGCGATCAGCCACCACGGACGCAGCGCGCTCAAGCGCTGGTCGAACCCCAGCCACTGGGACAAGCTGCACCTGATCCACTGCGGCGTCGACGAACGCTTCTTAGGCGAGCCGTTCACGCCGCCCGCGACAGAAAACCGGCTGGTCTGCGTCGCGCGCTTGTCCCCGGTCAAAGGACACATCGTGCTGCTAGAGGCTGTCGCCGCAGTCGTAGCAGAAGGCGCCGACATACGGCTGGCGTTCGTCGGCGGCGGCGAGTTTGAGGCCCCGGTGCGCCAAGCCGCCGAGCGCCTCGGCCTGCAAGACCGCATCGAATGGCTGGGGTGGCTCAACGGCGAACAAGTCAAGCAACAGATCCTGAAGTCCAAGGCGATGGTGCTCCCGAGCTTCGACGAAGGTCTGCCGGTCGTGTGCATGGAGTCCCTGGCGCTCGCGCGCCCCGTCATCTCGACCTACATCGCCGGCATCCCCGAACTCGTCGAGACCGACGCGACCGGTTGGGTGGTGCCCGCTGGCTCCGTCTCCCACCTCACCGACGCGCTGCGCGCCTGCGTCGCTGCGAGCCCACAAGAGCTGGAGCGGCTCGGCCGCGCCGGCCGAGACCGCGTGCGCGCGGAGCACGACGCGCGCGTCGAGGCCAAGAAGCTCGCGCAGCTGTTCTGCGAGCCGACGCTCCGCGACCAAGCGCCCCGCCTCGAACGCGAGCGGGCGCCAACCCAAACGACCACGCCGCGATGAACGCCATCGAGGTCGTCATGGGCATCGGCGCTGCGCTGCTCACGATCCCCGCCGCGGTGTTCTTGCTGCAATGCCTCGCCGGCTCGCTGCTGCCCGACCGCCTAAACCCGACCAGCGAAGCGCTGCCCGAGAAAACCGTGGTGCTGATCCCAGCCCACGACGAAGAGCTCGGCGTCGGCGACACCGTCGCGTGCCTCGTCGACGCGGTCGAGCGCGGCCTCGACGGCCGCGGCGAAGTGCTGGTCGTCGCCGATAACTGCAGCGACGCCACCGCGACCCGCGCCCGCGACGCCGGCGCACAGGTCGTCGAACGCGACGACCCCGCCCGCCGCGGCAAGGGCTTCGCCATCAGCCACGGAGTCGAGGCGCTCGCAGCCGCGCCACCAGACGTCGTCGTCCTCGTCGACGCGGACTGCAGGACCACGCCGGCATCGCTGCGCCAGCTCGCGCTCGAAGCGAACGCCAGCGACCGACCCATACAAGCAGACTACGTCATCACGCCGCCCGCCGCGCCGACGCCGATCAGCGGCGTCTCAGGGCTCGCCGTCTTGGTCAAGAACCGCGTGCGGCCGCGCGGCATGAGGCGCTTCGGCCTGCCCTGCCAGCTCACGGGCTCAGGCATGGCGATGCGCTTTGCGCTGCTGCAGAGCGCGCCGACGACTGGCGCGAACATCGTCGAAGACATGGTGCTCGGCGTCGAGCTCGCGCTGCGAGGACGACCGCCGACCTCTACGAGCGCGGCCGAAGTAAGCTCCGTGCTGCCCGCAGAGCGCCGCGACGCAGCCGGCCAGCGGCGACGCTGGGAGCACGGCCACCTCGCGACGATGGCGAGGTTCGCGCCGCGGCTGCTGCTCGCCGGCGTCACGCGGCTGTCGCCCAAGCTGTTCGCGATGGGACTCGACCTGCTGGTCCCGCCCGTCGCGCTGCTCGTGCTGAGCACCAGCCTTTGGACCGCGCTCTGCGCCGCCGCAGGCACGCTCGACGCAGCGCCGTGGCCGCTGTGGACCGCGACCGGCGCGCTCGGCGGCGTCGCTGCCGGCGCGCTGGTCGCGTGGATCGCGCACGGCCGCCAAACGCTGCCGCTGCGGCACCTGCTGTTCGTGCCGCTCTACGTCGCCTGGAAGGCGCCGCTCTACCTAGCGTTCTTCCTGCGCCGGGGCCAGCGCAGCTGGAACCGCACCGCCCGCGCTCACGACAGCTGAGCTGCGAGGCCGCGGCCGCGAAGCGTCACGACCAGTCGAACGGCTCGTCGGAGTCCGCGAAGT